>Ga0187891_1002401_pt1 | contig 14251 bp, 10 predicted proteins | sample June2016WEW_21_4_FD_132990 | JGI IMG/M metagenome (GOLD analysis project Ga0187891, IMG submission 132990) | Peatland microbial communities from SPRUCE experiment site at the Marcell Experimental Forest, Minnesota, USA - June2016WEW_21_40 | ecosystem: Environmental > Terrestrial > Soil >... | reverse complement strand
GAATGATGCCGTACGAAACGGAGAGGCCGAGGCCGGTGCCGCGCCGGTCGCCGGGCAGGTTCTTGGTGGTGAAGAAAGGATCGTAGATGCGCTTGAGGTGCTCGGGCGCGATGCCGGAGCCGGAGTCGGAGATGATGGCTTCAACGTGTCCGTTGACTAGCGTGGCGATGCGCAGGCGGCCGCCGCCAGGCATGGCGTCCTTGGCGTTCAACAGCAAGTTGAGAAAGACCTGCTGCAGTTTGCCGGGGTTGCCGTGGATCGGCGGCAGCTCGTCGGCAAGTTCGAGATCGACAAGAATCTGCGCTGTCTTGAACTGGTGCTCGAGCAGCGACAGCGTGTCGCGGACCACCTGATTCAGGTCGGTGGAACGGAACTCGGTGGTGGAAGTGCGCGAGAAGTTGAGCAGGCCGTTGGCGATTTCGGCGGCGCGGAAGCTCTGCTGTGTGATCTTGTCGAGCACGGGGCTGAGGCGCGCGTCGCCGCGCAGTTGCTTGGCCAGCATCTGCGCGTAGGAGGAGATGACGGCGAGCGGAGTGTTGATCTCATGCGCGACGCCCGCGGCAAGCAACCCGATGGAGGTGAGCTTGTCGGCCTGGGCAAGCTGCGTTTCTAGCGTGACGCGCTCGGTAATGTCATCGACCAGGACGATGCGGCCCACGGGAACAAAGTCGCGTGAAAGCAGCGGCGCAATAGCGATGTTTGCGGTGCGCAGCTCGCCAGCGCGCGTGGTGAGGCGGAACTTGTAGAGGTGATGCACTCCCGGATCGTTGCCGAAGCCTTCCAGCGCCTCGATGAACTCCAACGGGAAGACGGAACGAAGTTCCTGGCCTATGGCTTCAGCGCGGCTGAGAGCGTACATCACCTCCATCTGCGCATTCCAGCTCTCGATGCGGTCGTTGAGGTCGATGGCGAAGATGCCCACGTTAATGGACTCGACAATGTTCTCGTTGAACTCCTTCAGGCGCTCGAACTCGACGATCTTCTCTTCCAGGCGCGCGTAGAGGCTGGCGTTCTGGAGGGCGATGCCGATGTAGCTGGCCAGGGATTCCAGAAGCTCGACGTCTTCACTCGACAGGAAGTCGCCGCCAAGCGTGCGGCCGAGGCCGATGACGGCGATGGTGCGGCTGGCGGCCTCGCCATTCTCCAATTGCACCGGCGCCACCCGGCAGGGCAGATAGTAGTTGAGGTCGAGCAGAGCGGCGGTGCGCTGCTGGTCCTGGGGAAGATGCATGACGGCTTGCGCGTTCTCGAAAAAGATGTGCGAGTGGTCCTTGGCGCGGTCGAAGTTGAGAAAGCCGAGGGCCAGGTTGCTTTGCCCGGCGCTGACTTCGTCGGGTAAGCCGTGCGAGGCGGCGAGACGCAGGCGGCCGGAATCCTGTGCCAGGAAGATGGCGACGCGAGCGACCAGGAGCGTGCTCGGCAACTGCTCGACGATGGAGTTGAGCAGCGCCTGGAGATCGGTCTGAGAGCCGAGACCGCGGCCGAATTCGACCAGGGCCCTGCGGTAGTCGTAGCGATGGCGGTCGAAGGCGCGGTCGACCCAGCTCTGAATGCGGCGCTTGACAGGATCGAAGACGGCAGCCGTGACCAGAATCGCGATGACCACCGCCCACTCGCGCATGGTCTCAGGCAGGCGCTCATGAACTACTTCGGCGATGAGCGCAATGATGCCGAAGTATCCACCGAGAATGAGAGCGGTGGCCAGCGTGTAGGCGACGCCGCGCTTGAAGATCAGGTCGGTGTCCATCAACCGGTAGCGGACGATGGCCCAGGCGAACGTGAGCGGCAAAAACACGAGCGAAAGTCCAGCCAGATTGGTGAGCAGCTGCGGCGGATTCAGGTGCAGCAGATAGGGGACGGCGTAAAAGAAGGTAAAGGGAAGAACCGCAAGCAGGGTGCCACGCGTAACCCACTTCAATTGCTGGCGCAGCAGCGGCGTGGTGGCGCGGCTATAGCTGCGTAGGAAGAGAAGTGCGGCGCAAACGTAGAAGACGGCGTCGTATGCCGTGTCGATCTGGTAGAGCCGGTCGAGAAGGAGCTTGGTGGCCTCGCGCGTGCCAATGGACCAGAGCCACAGGGCGAGCATTCCCGCACCGGGCGCGTAGACCAGAGGCAGCAGCCAGCGGCGACGGAGATTCTTGAACCGCTCCTCAGGGAAGCTGAGCGCGAAGTGCAGGAAGAGCGCCGGCTGCAAGGCCTCCGCCGCGACATTCGTCCAGAAGACGATCCAGTCCAGAGTGTCGAGCTTGGTGGTGTACTTCAGCGCGTAGAGCGCAAAAGAAACCAGGCAGAAGAGGTAAAAATGCGTGGCGCGGGGGGCGCCCCAGCGGCGGAAAAGGACGTAGAAGCCGATGATGAGATAGATGAGGCCGATGATGCGCAGGCCGAACTCGAGACTGCGATCCAACGGCTCGGGAATGACCTTGACCGGCGCTTCGAGGGGAATGCCGTCGCGCGTGATGGTGTAGTAGACCTGGCCGTAAGGACCGGTGGCGAAGAGTGCGCGCTCCAGATCAGCGACCAGCGTAACGGGCGTAATGGCTTCTGTGGGGGATTCGCTGACGCCCGTCAGCAGGTCTCCCACCTGGATCCCGGCGCGCTGCCCCGGCTTATCGGGCAGAACCTTTTCGGCTCGCAAACCGCCGACAGCCTCACCCCACCACACGCCGTCGTCGGGCTGCGGAAACTGGCGCTGCTCGAGGAGATTCAGCACCGCCAACACGAACAGCGCAGCCGTAGCCAAGGCCAGCAGCGTAGCCTGCACGCGGTTGAGAAGGCTTGTCTCCATGAGTGTGGAAGTTCTCTACTTCAATCGAGTTACTAGCACGTCGGTTGCCACGCAGGGAGGATGCGGCTCTAAGCCAGAGGTCTCAGGCCAATCGTCTGAGAACAAGCGTGATATGGACTTTGGGTTGTCAATAAATGTCAACCTGAAGTGAAGTAGATCACATCGGAAGTGCAAAAAACAAGAGCACGCATCCGCAGAAGAGAATCAATCTATGGAAAATAGTAGATCGATTGCCCGTGACGGGCTATCGGTCAACTGACCGAAAACAAAGGAGTTTCGGTGAGTGGTCTTTTGCGGATTTGACCACATTAAATCGCGCCCGCAAGGCTGCGGGCCGGCCAAGTATGTGTGGGGTCTGGTTCAGTTTCAGCGCTGTCCATATGTCGCCTTCAGGCCATGTTTGCGAAGGTGGTGGTATTCCGAGACATGACTGGGAATACCGTCGTCGGGCGCGCCCAAAAGCACGCTGCGGAAGGCGAGCCGGGCGATGTACTCAAGGACGTCGGCGTGCTCGACAGCCTCGGCGGGGTTCTTGCCCCAGGCAAACGGCGCGTGTCCCGCCACGAGCACCCCGGGGACGGCGACCGGATCGAGTTTACCCGAGCGGAAGCAGCGAATGATCACCGCGCCGGTGTTGCCGACGTAGCCTGAAGCAACCTCTTGGGCGGTGAGCAGCTCAGTGATGGGAACCGGACCGCGAAAGTAGTCAGCGTGGGTGGTGCCAAGGCATGGGATGGCGCGGCAGGCCTGGGCCCAGGCCGTCGCGAACTCGGAGTGGGTGTGGACGATGCCTCCGATCTGAGGGAATTCGCGGTAGAGCAGCGTATGCGTTTCAAGATCGCTCGACGGACGCAGCGCGCCCTCGACGACGTTGCCATCGAGATCGGTGACGACGAGGTCAGCGGGGGTTAAAGTGGCATAATCGACGCCGCTGGGCTTGATGACCACGAGCGGTTTGGCGCCGTTACGGTCGACACCACTGGCGTTCCCAAATGTGTGGGGCGCGAGTCCGCGGCGGGCGATCTCCTGATTGGCGCGGAGGACTTGTTCGCGGAGAGATTCGAGCAGCATAATGTGCCTCGAAATAGAGTAAATCCTTTGATGGAGCAAGGGACGAAGAATCAACAATAAAGGCGGGGCTGCGGCGTAAGTTCCATGTCTTCGTGAGCGTTTGCCCACATAGCGTATGAATTCACTATGCAGTAAACTGGGGCTAATCTTCGACCAGTTTTTCTATCGATTGACTGAGGGCCTCTCTCGCCGGCCAGACCGCGCGAGAGCGCGGAAATTTAGCTTTGCGCGTTCAGAGAAATCCCGTTGTTGTTTCTGCCGCAGGCTTTGCCTCCCGGACCGCAGTTCATCGCTTGCAGTCCTACGCCGTACGAGGGACGGGCACCCGTGGCTGACGTTTCCATTCCCCGCTTGGCAGGGTCCGCGCTGGGCGCGAATTCGCTTTCGGCAAGAGTAAAGGCTATGCTGGCCACTTCATCGCCCGACGGTGAGGCCATTCCGCCTCATCGTTGGATGGTCGCCATCGCTGTGATGTCGAGCGCCGTGATGCAGGTGCTGGATACATCGGTGGTCAATGTCAGCCTGCCGCATATCGCCGGATCGCTTTCCTCGACCGTCGAGGAGGCAACCTGGGTATTGACCTCCTACCTCGTGGCGAACGCCATCATCCTTCCCATAACCGGATGGATTGCGGGCGTGCTGGGTCGCAAGCGCGTGCTGTTGATGGCCGTGACCGGCTTTACGCTTTCGAGCCTGCTGTGCGGGCTCGCACCGAATCTGCCCATGCTGATTGTCTTTCGCGTTCTGCAGGGCGCCACCGGCGGCGGGTTGCAGCCGCTTTCGCAGGCCGTGCTGCTCGAAGAGTTCCCGGGAAGGGAGCAAGGCAAGGCGATGGCCTTCTGGAGCCTCGGGATTATTGCGGCGCCGATCATGGGCCCTACGCTGGGCGGATGGATCACCGACACTTGGACCTGGCGCTGGGTATTCTTCATCAACCTGCCGGTGGGCATCCTCAGCCTGATCTTAATCTCGCAGTACGTCGTCGATCCGCACTACCTCAGGCGCCGTTCGCTGGGCGTGGATGCATGGGGCATCGGCATGTTGGCCGTCGGCATGGGCGCTCTGCAGATCATGCTCGACAAGGGTCAGGAGAAGGACTGGTTCGGATCGATCCTGATTCGCACGCTGTGCGTGGTTGCTGTGGTTTGCCTTGCCGCCTTCGTGCTGCGCGAATTGCGCGCCAAGGACCCGATCGTGCACTTCAAGCTGATGCACTCTCGCACCTTCGCTTCGGGCATCGTGCTGGTCACGATCATGGGGTTCGTGCTGTACGGCAGCCTGGTGCTGCTGCCGCTGTTCATGCAGACGCTGCTGGGCTGGACGGCGACCACGGCCGGGATCTGGAACAGTCCGCGCGGAATCGGAACCGCGCTGTGCATGCCGCTGATGGCTTTTCTGCTGGGCAGAGGCTGGGACGCGCGCCGCTTGCTGATCCTTGGCTTCGGCATCACAGGGTTTTGCTTCTTTGGATATGCACGAATGACGCTCGAATCTGGAACCTGGGATATCTTCTGGATTCAGATCGTCCAGGGCTTTGCTCTGGGATTCTTGTTTGTGCCCATGGCCACTTTGACGATGAGCCCGATCCCGAAGGCCGAAACCGGCTATGCGACGAGCCTGTTCAATACGATGCGCAATATCGGATCAAGCATGGGAATTTCGTTTGTGACTACGATGATGGCCCGGCGCGAGCAGTTTCATCAGCAGATTCTCGGCGACCACCTCACGGCTTCGAGTCCGATAAGCCAGCAGGCCTTTGCGCAGTTGGCGCCTTTTCTCGCTCATCAGGGTGTAGACCCGGTGACGGCGGCGCACAAAGCCGGCGGGCTCATCTATCGGCAGCTCCAGCAGCAGGCGGCGCTGCTCAGCTATGGCGACGCATTTCTCCTGATGGGGATTCTGATCTTGCTCAACATTCCCGTAGTGCTCCTGATGCGCGGGGCGGAACATAACCGGCGGCATCGAAGGAGCCGTGAGGCGCATGGGCCCGAGGCATCACCGGCCGAGCCAGGATCTTAACCGCGCAGCCAGTAGGGCTTGGGAACCACCGCAGCAAGCTCGGCAAACTCGGCGTCACTGAGCCGAAAGGCGGCCGCGCCGACGTTCTCTTCAAGGTGCTTCACCGAGCTGGTGCCGGGGATGGGCAGCATGACCGGCGAGCGGCGCAGCAGCCACGCCAGCGAGACTACCGCCGTAGAGACGTTTCGAGCGGCGGCGATCCTCTCCACCACGTCGCTGGCCTTGCGGCCTTGCGCCATGGGCCCCCATGGCAAAAACGTGATGCCGTTTGCTTCGCAATAATCGACCACGAAATCCCACTCGCGATCGGAGAAACTGTAGCGGTTCTGCACGCTGACGATGGGGACGATCTCTTGCGCGCGATGGATGTGCTCGAGCGTGACGTTGGAAAGCGCGACGTGGCGGATCTTGCCCTGCTCCTGCAGCTGCGCGAGGGTTTCCATCGAGGCATCAAAGGAGACGGCCGGATCGGGCACGTGAAGCTGGTAAACGTCGATGCGCTCCAGGCACAGGCGCTTGAGGCTGCCTTCGATGGCCTGCTGAATGTGAGCAGGACTGGCGTTGTGCTGCCAAACGCCCGGGCCGTGGCGTGTCCATCCGGCTTTAGTGGCGATGACGAGGCCGGCCGGATACGGCCAGAGCGCTTCCGCGATCAGTTCCTCTGAGACGTCGGGACCATAGGAGTCGGCGGTGTCGATGAAGCTGACGCCCAACTCGACGGCGCGGCGAAGCGTGGCGAGCGCGGCGTCGACGTCGTCGGGCGGACCCCAGATGCCGTGGCCCGTTATGCGCATCGCGCCGTAACCCATGCGGTTCACGGTTAAATCGCCGCCGAGGGTGAGGGTTCCAGCTTGTGCAGCAGGCAAGATTTCGTTTCCGGCCGTCATTCGTGTGCCTCCTTAGACGGTCACTTCCCAGCCTTTTTCGTAGGTGCGGGCCCAGTACTTCATTGCCTCGGGATCGCCAATGATGTGAGCGGTTTCGGTGTCGAGGCGCAGCAGGCGATCGACGAACCAGGCGATGTTCGAGAGCAGGAGCATGGTCACAGTGACATTGGCGACCGGGACGGGAGAGTTGAGCTTCTGCTGGCCGCGAACGGCCGCGATGAAGTTGGCGAAGTGGGCGTCGGTCATGGAGTCGGCTCCGACCAGGTCGCCAGTGGAAGTGACGTGGCCAACGCGATACGTGTCGATCTGCTTCCCTTTCCAATCAAAGACGTCGTAGCCGTCGCGATCGATGACGACCGAGCCCTTGGTGCCCATGATGACCGAACCCCGGTCGCGATCGTAGAGGCGAATTCCCTGGCAGGAACGGCCCTCCCACGAGATGAGCTTGCCGGGGTATTCAAAGTTAGTGATGATCGTGTCTGGGAACTCCCAATCGTCCTTGAACTGGTAGCGGCCGCCGCTTGCAGTCACGGCGTGGGGGATTTCCGCCTGCAGAGCCCAGCGGCAGACGTCAACTTCGTGTGTTCCATTGTTGAGCGTCTCGCCGGTGCCGTAGCGACGCAGCCAGTGCCAGTTGTAGGGATGAATATTGTCCTTGTACTCGCTGCGCGGCGCGGGGCCCTGCCACAGATCCCAGTTGAGCGAGGCGGGCACGGGCGCCGGCTTGCCAATGCCCATGGAGCCGCGCATGTTCACGTACCAGGATTTGGCCATGTACGCATCGCCGATGAGGCCCTCGTGAATCTGCCGGATCATGCGGATGGTGTAGTCGGAGGATCGCTGTTGATCGCCCACCTGGACAAGCTTTCCATATTTCTTCTGCGCGGCGACAAGCAGTTCGCCCTCGCGCGGATTTTGGCTTGAGGGCTTTTCGACGTAAACGTGTTTACCGGCCTTCAGCCCGAGCACTGCCATCGGTGTGTGCCAGTGATCGGGAGTGGCAACCGTAATGGCGTCGACGTCCTTCGATTCCAGCGCATGGCGGAAATCGGTCTCGGCCTTGGGCGCGTAGCCCAGCTTTTGTTCTGCTTCAGCCGAGAATTTGGCAAGGATGCCGGTGTCCACGTCGCAGATATAAGCGACCCGCGCAGAGTTGCTATTGGCGCGCAGCGATGACAGATGCGCGTGGCCGCGGCCGTTGAGGCCGTTGATGGCAAAGTTCAGCCGATCGTTGGCGCCGAGAATCTGCGCATAGCTCTTTGCGGTTGACGCGAAGGCCGAGGCCGCTGCACCAGCAGCCAGTCCGTTGACAAATTTTCGGCGGGAAATCATTTCCTTCTCCAATCGCTTCACAGTTATCAGCGTTCAGCTTCCAGCCTCTTCCAGTATCGCTCGCCGCTAGAAGCTCCCTCCGCCGCAACGAATTATACCGTTGCGCGCATAGGCGCGCGGCACGATGCCGGCGCGGGGAAATCCTTGATGAGAATAATGGATTTGCAGGCCGTCCGTGTCCCTTCCGCGCCTAGGTTTTGTGGCCCTTTGGCGCGAAAATGGAGTGGGGGGCTGTAAACTTGCCCGGGATGGGGACGTCTACCAAAGTGATGGCAGCCGGAACAGCCGTGAAACCGATGACCGTGGAAGCGGCGGAGGAGATTGCTGCGCAGGATTTCGCGAGCATCGTCGAAAGCCATCGGCCACAAATCTTCCGGTTCCTGCTGGCATCGCTCAGGGACGTAGATCTGGCAGAGACGCTGACGCAGGAGTGTTTCCTGAAGGCGCACCGGAACTGGAAACACTTTCGCGGCGATTCAAGCGCGATGACCTGGCTGATGCGGATTGCCATCAATTTGCAGAAGGACCATTGGCGCAACCGGCGCCTGCAGTTCTGGCGGCATACGCAGGCGAATGCAATTGGCGTGGACGAGGCCAGCGAATGGCTGCCGAACGGCGAGCGCAACGCGGAGCAGCAGATTCTGGCGCGGGAACAGGTTGCACAGGTTTGGAAGGCAGTGGAAGGCCTGAGCGAGCGGCAGCGAACGGTGTTCCTGCTACGCTACGTCGAGGACCGGGAGTTGAGAGAGATTGCGCAGGCCACGGGATTGAGCGAGGGCACGGTGAAGGCCCACTTATCGCGGGCGCTCGCGAGAGTGCGCGCGGAGCTGAGAGGAACACGATGAGCTTGAGAGACAAATTGGCGGGAGAGATTGACGATCCAATGGTCGCTGGGGCGCTCGAAAACTTCAAGGCGAGCGTAGATGCCTGGAGCGAGGCGGCGTACAGCCGGCCACGGACAGTGGTGAGCTCGGCGAGGCACAATTGGCGTCTGGCAGCGAGCTGGGCGCTGGGATGCATGCTGGCGGCCGGAAGCCTGGCGGGCGGATTGTACGAACGCCATCAGCGGCAGGATCTGGCGCGGAAGACAGCGATGAAAGCGGTACAGCAAAAAGTCGCGCTGGAGCGTGCCGCGCTCGAAAAGCCTGTCAAGCCCACAATCGTTACCAAGCGGCAACCAACCGCGGTGAAGAGGGCAGCCAGTGAGAATGAAGATCTGCTGGCAACGGTAGACAGCGATGTATCGCGACAGGTTCCGGCGGCCATGGAGCCGCTGGCACAAATGATGGTTGACCACGGTACGAACTAAAGGGTCCACAAAACAAGACAAGAAGAAACACACGAGAAGGCGGGAAAGGGTCCCTTGGGACACAAGGGGGAGAAGATCGATGAAAACGTTGAGAATTGTACGACTGGTTTTGGCGGGAGCGGGAATGTTGATCGCAGGAGGTTGGGCATGCGCGCAAGGGCCCGGCGGACCAGGGATGGGGCCTGGATTCGGGCAGCATCGGCCTCCTATGGAGCGCTCGTTCGGATTCGCAAACGGACAGTTCTGGAACAATCCGGACATCGTGAAGCAGTTGACCCTGAGTGACGACCAGCGCAAGGCGATGGACGGAATTCTGCAGGACCATCGCATGAAGCTGATCGACATGCAAGCCACTTTGCGCAAGGCAGAGTTGGCGCTGGGTCCGCTGATGAAGGCCGATACTCCGGACCGTGCGGCGATTGAAGCGCAGATCGACAAAGTCGTGAGCGCGCGCGCTGATCTGGAAAAAGCGAATGCGCGTTTCCTGCTGGACATTCGGATGCAGTTGAAGCCGGACCAGTGGAAGCAACTGCAGATCATGCACCAGAACCGGATGGATCACCAGGGGATGCGCGAACGTGACCGGGGTCCGTGGGGACGCGATGGACAGAGGCCGGGGATGGGCGGACCTGGCAACCCGTTCCGCGGGCCGGGTGGACAATTCCACCGGCCGCAGCCGCCTCAGCCCCCGTCGGATGCGGCTCCTCAGGCAGCGCCGGCTCCGACTCCGGCTCCGGGAACGGGCCAGGAGTAATAACGTCGCTGTGCGTCGCCGACGCACAGCCAGCAACTTTGAGACCTAGGCGCGGCAGAAACACGAGTGCTCAACGCAAAGGTTAAATTCTGTTGACAGAGGAAATTGGTGGCGGCAGGGGATCGTTCCCCTGCCGCCGTTCTTTTGTGCTCGCGGTGAAGGATCACCGGATCGCGCCAACAGAACAGACAATTGCGTTTGACGTGCGACAGCGGGCCGAGTGGATTCTGTACCATCAGGATGGAAGGAGCGGTTTGTGCCGAATGTTACTGCCACCGACTCGCTGATCCTGCTGATCTACGGCTTTTTCGTGCTGACCGCCGGATTCTCGCTCAGGCCGGCGATGACGAGTAGCAAGCAATTCATGCAGGCTGGACGCGCGATGCCGGGCTGGCTGTGCGGCTTGGCGATGTTGGGCGCCAGCCTGGGCTCGCAGGAGGTGCTGGCCATGGGCGCTGCGGGAGCCCGGTACGGCCTGGCCAGCGTGGGATTCTTCGCCCTTGGCTCGATTCCGGCGATGCTCTTCGCGGGCCTTTATCTGATGCCAGTCTTCTACGGTTCGAATTCGGGGGCGGCCGCATCCCCGCAAAAACAGGATGAATTTGGCGCGCGGTCGATTCCGGAGTATCTCGGGCTGCGCTTTGACCGGAAGACGCGGGCGCTGAATGCCTGCATGTTTGCCGCGATGGCCGCGTTCAGTGCCGGAATCGCTCTCTACGCCATGGCGCGCGTCTTCGTAGCGCTGCACGTCTTCGATCAGGTCGCCGGCACGCTGAACCTGCAGCCCACCGGAGTTCTGCTGCTTGCAATCGCGCTGCCGGCGGCTCTGGTGCTGGCCTATGTTCTGCTCGGCGGGCTTGGCGCCGCGATGTACAACCAGGCGATTCAGTTTTGTCTCGTCATTGCCGGACTGTTGCCGATGGTGCTGCTGGGACTCAAGCGGATCGGCGGCTGGAGCGGATTGAAGGCCGCGGCTCCGGCAGGTTTCTTGCACGACCTGACACATGTGTCGTCCGGCGCGGCCCACGCGGGCGCTCTCTCCATGGGAGCCGGCGCTGTCGTCATGTTCATTGGCGTGGGGCTGGTGCTGGGCGGCGCAACATGGTGCACGGACTTCAGGCTGTTGCAGGCCGTGATGGCGGCGAAGAATGTGGAGGCCGCGCGAAGGGCGCCGCTGATTGCCGCGGCTCTTCGCGTCTTTGTCATCATTGTTTTGATTCTTCCGGGGCTTATCGCAGTCGGCCTGCCCACCCCCCACACTTCAATCGTGATCCACAACGACAACGGTGTGATTTATCACGAGATCACAGTTGTACCACCGGCAGTGGAAGCGGGGAGCGGGCTGGCTCCCGCGAAGGCCGATGCGGATGGAAGGCCCCAATTGGGCGCAGACGGCCGCGCTCTGCTCGACTACGCGATGGCCACGCCGAACATGCTCCTCGAGTCTCTTCCCGCGGGCCTGCTCGGGCTGGGGCTGACGGCTCTGCTCGCCTGCCTGATGGGTGGCGTGGCCGCCAGCGTGACGTCGTTCAGCACGGTCTTTACCTGCGACATTTTTCAGGCGTTCCTCGCCAAGAACGCTGCCGACAAGCACCTGCTCGCAGTGGCCCGATGGGCGGCAGTGGGTGGAATTCTGCTTGCTTTCGGAGCGGCGTGCGCCGCCATGCGCTTCAATAGCCTGCTCGACGCGATCGTGCTGGTCTTCGCGGTCGTGAATGCCCCGCTCTTTGCGGTGCTGATGCTGGGAGCTTTCTGGAAGCGTGCGACCGGGCACGGCGCGTTCGCGGGATTGATTGCAGGAGCGGCTGTAGCTCTTCTGCATCACGGGCTCGCCCTGCCGCGTGGCGAGCAGCCGGGCATTCACGGCGGTTGGATTGCGGTGCTGCACCATCCCGCCAGTGAGCTGGCGCTGGGGTTGGGGACGGCGATGTTAGCCTTCCTCGTGAGTCTGCTGGTGGCAGCGGCGGTGAGCCTGTTCACGAAGGCGGCGCAGGCGGAGGAACTCAAGGGTCTTGTGTTTTCGCTTACAGCGCGACCGACGACAAATGGGGCATGGTGGAAGCGGCCCGAGGCAATGGCTGCGGCAATCCTGTTGGCCGCGATCGCGGTGAACCTGATTTTCATCTGAGCAGAGAAGGATAGCGATGTTTTACGATCCGCGCATCTCGATGGGCATGCTGTTCACATTGATCGGAACCATCCTGACAGCCTTCGGCCTGGCCACGCGCGCCAGTACGGAGGTTTATGCAAAGAGCATGGGGATCGATGCCAATCTGTGGTGGGGGCTGGTTCTGCTCGTCTTTGGGATTGTGGTCCTCATGCTGGGCCGGCGCGGCCAGATCAAGCTGGAGAAGAAGTAGCGATCAGCGTTGCATCCGAGTATTCCCTGCTGCCTTCAATCGCCTGTCGCACTGAAGCGCATGGTGCGGTAGTCGAAGGTGTAGCTCTTGAGCTGGTCGAGGGCGTCGATGCCGAGTACGCCATAAACATCGTCGCGGGCGGCTGAGCCAAACGGCTGTGTGAGGACGGGAATGTAGTGGAGATCGATGGACGTATCGCCAACGACCAGTTGGACGTTCTCAGCGACATAGGCTGACCCCGGCCCGGTATCCATGCCGGGGAATGAGAAGGGTTCCATCTTCTGGCCGTTGAACTCGGCGGCATGCTCGTCGAACCAGCGCGAGGTCAAGTACGTCTGCTGGCCGCCCGCGTCGATGGCGAACATCCGGTCGTCGCTTTCACCAGCGTCCTCGTGGCCGCCCGCTGCAACCCCTTGCGAGGAGGAATCCGCGGCGAGGTCGAGCGCTCGGCCGAGCGCAACGATGACTTGATCTCCGTCGAGATAGAAGCGGGCGCCGGTAGTGAGACGATCCTTGTCCTCTTGCGGTTCGATCTCTTTCGCGGGATTTACCTGGATAGTGTGATCGGAAACGGTGAGCCGGCCCATGGCGGCAAGCGCGGGATAACCGAGAACGCCCTCGACCCGATAGCCGGAGTGTGGGAAGGAATAATCTGCGTCGTCGAAGACGAATGCGGTGACATTGTGCAGCGTGAGGCGACCGCCGATGGTAAAGCGGGGAATCACGGTGACGTGAACCTGAATGGGGCGCCCGGTAAGGGTGTGAATGGTAGCCGATTCCGTTGAGATTGTGAGTCCGACATTCCGCGCGATGGAGCGGGAGATAAGATTGAAGGGAGCGGTGGGATCGAGCATCCAGCTGTGGGAGCGCGCGTCGATAAAGACGGGAACATCGACGAGGCCGAGGGGATCGTTGCTGACCTGAAGCCTGAATGGTTCACAAGGGTCGACCGTGATGGGCGGATTGTCCTTGGCCAGCGGCAGCATTTTGAGCGGCATCTCAATTTCGTCTTGCTCGCTGGAGGTGAGCTTGGCGCCAAGGCGCGCGTTGAGGGCTTGGTAGGCCTGGCTGGCCTTGGTCCAATCGCCAAGACGAAGGTAGTCTTCGGCGAGTGTCATGCGGAGCAACTTCTCGCGAGCGGCATCTCCGCTCGCAGTCACTTGATCCACAAGCGGCTCGAGGAGCCGGACTGATAGATCGAGCTGATTTGAGCGGTTGGCCAGAATGCCGCGATAGAACTGTGCCCGATCTGGCGGCAACTGGTTCATCTGCGCCTCGATGCGAAGGTATTGGTGATCGGCGAGCAGGTTCTGCAGGCGGGCTTCGGCATCAAGTCCACTGCTGGTCCCGGTGTGGAGTTGCGCGCCCGCGCCCGGCTGCTGCGCTGTTTGAGGCGCTGCCGGCTCCGCGCTTTGTTGCGCAGCCAGAGGACACAACGGCATAGCGAGCGCAAAGGCGAGGAGCAGCTGTGCCGCAGACGACTGATGCGCCCGGCGCCGGTTGCTTTGTGCCGCAAATCCACTCATGCCGTCCATCTTCACTTCGACGTTAACAGATCGGTGACGGAGCAGCGAAAAGCATTGTCTTGAGACCGTCCTTACGCGATGACCGGTAAGTATCCCCCGGCAGAGCCGGGGGCCTTAATTGTGTGAGCCGCTCAAAGCGGCTTGAGCGGGGTCGCTAATGCGGCCCCGGTTGATGTTGGGCCACCTTGACGGTGGCTGGTCACTT
>Ga0187891_1002396_pt1 | contig 14263 bp, 5 predicted proteins | sample June2016WEW_21_4_FD_132990 | JGI IMG/M metagenome (GOLD analysis project Ga0187891, IMG submission 132990) | Peatland microbial communities from SPRUCE experiment site at the Marcell Experimental Forest, Minnesota, USA - June2016WEW_21_40 | ecosystem: Environmental > Terrestrial > Soil > Wetlands... | reverse complement strand
TGATGCGCCTTGGTAATCGACGTAAGCCGGCGGGCGATGGTGCCCGATGCCAAAGTGGAGGCGCGGTCGGCGATGTAGAGGGCAACGGTCTCCGGCGTCGAAGGGAGAGCTGTCAACTGGTGCTCGCGGCACCAGGACTCGAAGTCGCGCCAGTCATTTCGGTAAGCCTTGAGTGTCGCGGGGGCCTTGGCTGCGGCAACGAAGGTCTTGGCCTTCTGGATGAGTTCCTCAAGGCTGGCGGGTTTAGGGACAAGAGTATAGGTAGGAGGATGCATGGGGGATTTCCTTTCCAAGAGACACAGTTGTGCGGAGTTCCGAGGGGATCGGACTAGCAAATTTGCAAGTGAGGGCGTTGAAGGGGAAGGCTAGGAGTTTCCGAGGTGGGTCGGTAATTATGGGAGAGGCAGGCCGGGCAGAGATCCGCTCGGATACCTGAAGTGTTCAGATCCGAACTGCAATGGTACGCGGAATGTCATGGCCTAGCTAAAGAACGTCTCCGTTATTCGACGGGACACCGAGACTCGGTCTGACTGACCTGAAATGCTTCAATTATCTGTCGCTGACATGGCTCGCTGCCATTCGTGACGACCTACACCGCGGAAGCGACCTTTTTCTCCGCCAGAGAAATGACGTTGACGACTTTGCCCAACGTGGTGCGCGCAATATCGACGAGGTGTTGGTGGTGCGTGAAAAAAAGAATTTGCGTTTTCTGACCAAGCTCAGCGAGCACCTTGAAGCCGGCTGCGGCGCGATCGTCATCAAAGTTTATCAGCAGATCGTCGGCAACGAAGGGAAGCGTGTGCGCGCGGCTAAGGTATTCATCCACAGATGCCAAACGTAGAGAGAGATAGAGTTGATCCACGGTGCCGTCGCTCATGCCGCTGATACTCACTGACGATTGATCCGGGCGGATGCCCGCAAGTCGGGCATGATCCTGATCGTCGTACTCAACGCGCAGATCGGTGAATGATCCCAACGTCAAGGTGGCGAACATCTGTCCGGCGCGTTTGAGAAGCGGAGCTTGTTTTTCACGCCGATAGCGATCAATCGCCCACTGAAGAAGCGTAGCGGCGGTGCGGATGCGAACGTACCGCTCAGCAGCATCCCGCATAGAAGCGAGCGCTTCCTGTCGTGCGGCCGCAGCTTGCGCCGCGCGCCCGTCGCCACCAATGGTCTCGAAGGTTTGCCGCGCCTGTGCGCGCTGCTCGGTTGCTGGCGTAAGGCGATTATGCAAGTCTTTAAGTTTGTTTTGCAGCGTCTCTTCGCGGGCCGCGATGTGGTCCAGATCGACTTCCGCGCACTCCTCGCGTAGTACCGCCAGAGGAAGCCCGTCGCCTTCCGCGATGAGAGTCTTTTCAAGACTGATCTGTTCTGCGTCGAGTACGCCGCGGTGCCGCGATATGCGAATGACCTCCCTAAGCTGTTCGGGGCCTTCGACTCCCGCCAACTCCTGAAGTTTCTCTATGGCACGTTTCGCGGATGTTTGAGCCTGCTCGCATTCCTCGATCCTCTTGCCGAGTGACACAATGGTCTTGTCTCTCTCTGTTTGCTGATCTCTGGTGCGCTTCGCGTCCTCAAGACGCTTTTCCAGTTGGAGAACGGCGTCTTCGGGATCTTGCACGGCAAGATCCGGAGCGACCGCATTAACCAGTTCCGTGACAGAACTTGCGAATCCTTCAATGTCGCGTTCGATTTTGGCGATACGATCGTGCTTCAACTGATTGATTTCGTTAGCGACACCGCGCATTTCGTCAATCGCATCAAGATGATCGCCCACGATCTCGGGTATGGCGTTATCGTCGAACGCAAGTGATTCTAGTGCCGAAGACCACTGACTCAGCCATTCCGTCCGCGCGGCCTGCGCCTTGTCGAGCCGGGTCTGCTTGCGTGTCTCGTCGCCCTGAAGTCTGCGGATCCGCTCTTCGGTCGCCTTTTTGTTCTCGGCTCGCTTTTCATGCCTCTGCTGGACAGCAGTTGCGGCTTCAAGCACGAATCTGAGACTTTGACTTTCGAGTGCCCTCGTATCTTCGCCTAATGAAGCGAGTTCGGCGGTGAGCGATGCACGCGCCTCGGCTTCCTCTCTTTGAAGTGCGATAATTCCCGCGGCAGCCATATTGCACTTTTCAATGAGATCAAGAATGGCCGTCCTTGCATCCAGCCACTCCAGCATAAACTCAGGTGCAAGCGGCTCAAAGGGTGCTTCCGCCCACAGCCTTTGCCATTGCATTTCAAGATCGCGCCGCTTCTTGTCAATCTCGCTCTCTTCCTCGCGCAGCGCAGTGAGCGAATCCTCCGCAACCGTGATCTGCCGAGCGATTAAGGCGATCTGGCCGGCAGCCTCAGCCTTATCGAATCGCCGATCTGCCAACGTGTCGGCCGTCTCGACATTGTGTTCGTAGGCGACCGGCAGATCCTGCGCATCACCTCTGAAGGCCGCTATGTCCTCTTCGGGAACCTCAACGCCATCGATATAGCGCCTACGAATGAGCGACCAGCCCGCATCTCGGTCCTGCCGCGCGCGGTTGAGATCTACCAGCGCAACAACCTCTTCGTCCTGCTCGAGCCGTTCATAGGCCGTGCGATGTTGTCCAATTGCTCTTTCCTCGCTACTGATGCGCTCGCGACAGGACTGCGCTTCTTGTCCAAGGTCGCGAAGGGCGTCCCGGTGGTTCTGTACGGTATTGCGAGGCGGAACGGGCATCGCTTCCAAGTTTTGCGCGATGGAAACCTGCGGACGAAGAGGCTTTAGCCGTTTATCGACGGCAGTATTAGCGTCCGTGAGTTCTTTCTCCGCAGCCTTGATTCGGGAGCCGACATCGGCGACATCACGTGTCGCCTTGATCATTGTGGTCAAGGACGAAACATCAAGCGCGAATTCCATTCGGCCAAGATCTTCCTGAAGCTCGCGGACCTGCTCTTGAGTTTCTTCAAGAGCCGTCTGCGCGCTGCTGATCGCCGCGACGAGTTCACCCCGTTGAGTCAGCAGGGTCCGAACAGCAGTGACTTTGGCGCGCTGCGGGATGCGGGCAATTATTGATGAGGAATCGCCTTTACCCCAGCCGAGGTCTTCGGCCAGTTCGCCGAGTTTTTGTTCCTTGGCCGCTAGTTCCCCGCGGCGTTTCGGAAGATCCGCCTTCTCCTTGTGGACTTCGATTCGCTGGGTATGAAGCTGCCCGATCTCTTCTGATCGCATCAGAAGGGCTTCGTCACATTGCAGGTCCAAGCGCTCAGACTTTGCGCGCGTGAGCTGGCCGTCAAGCTCATCTATCTTGGAGTCCGCGTCGGACAGCTCTTGCGTCGCAGTCGCCAACTGTGATTCCGAGTCATCCGGAAGGGATAGAACCTCGCCAAGTCCAGTGATCTCGGTCTCCACCTCGGTCAGCCTGCGAACCTGCCGGTATACGCGGCGTATACGGCTGAGCTTTCGCTGCTCGGTCGATTCTTCTTCGATCTGCCTTTCGAGTGCCTCAAAGGTTTCCTGCGCGGCATCGAACGCGCGCTTGATTTCCTGCCATTTGCTGGCCGTCACGGTATGCTCGCGCTGTGCCTGGTCGGCTTCCTCCAGAGCTTCGAGTGCCACGTAATATTTTCTGCGACCGGCGCGCCTCGGTCCCCAAAGTTCATCGGCTTCCCTTGCAAGGGAAGCCATGTGTTCGCGCAGGCCTGAAAGGCCAGCGCCCGCTGAAAAAAGCGTCTGTCCCACCTCGTCTTTGGCCTCAAGGATTTCACGCCCCCCTTGGGCCAGGCGTTCGTGATTCAGGCTAAACATGCGCGTCAGGAAAGTCCGGTCGGCACCGCCGAGAAAAGGAGCGAGGGAGCCGTCACCAGAGACAAGCGGATTATCGTCCGGCGCCAGCAATGTGTCCTTGTTACCCTTGCGGCGGCGGAACTCAAGGGTCTTGCCGTGATGCTCCAGCACGCCGCCTACTCTCATGGCAGCGTAGTCGTGAACGAAATTGTATGGCGAATTGTGGGGAATTCCGAAGAGCAGGTCTTCGATGCCGGTTAGCGACGTGGATTTGCCTGCTTCGTTTCGTCCGAAAATGACATGCAGATCGGAATTCGCTTTGGGAAACGGCAGAGAGACGTTCGAAAAGCGTCCATATCGCAGAAGGTCGAGCCTGTTGATGCGCATCGCCTAATCTCCCGGCGCTGTGAGACGCGCGCTCAGATAATCCTGCACATGATCGATCACACCGGCGTAGTCGCTGTTGATGGCGGCCTTGAGCGCTGCGTCTTCCGCACTGGTCCGCAGGTCGGCGGGCAACCTTCGGGAAAACTCGCCTATGTCGGATGCAAGCTGCCGCATCAGTTCTTCGTCATTTCCGGCTTCGGCGAGCATGTTATGCAACTCGCCCAAGGCGTCCTGTTGGTCGGCGGAGACTGCCGGATCACGCGTGGGCTGCGTTGAGACGACAAACCGCTCGATCCACGCCCCATCATCCCCAAAGCTAAGCGCCGCGGCTTGGGCTTCGGCCATCAGATAGTCGGTGGACGCCAGAAGCTCGCCATGAAGCCTGCTCTCGCCGGTAAGCTCGATGCGACAGGCCAGAAGTCGGCCGTCTGCTTCGATAGTGATAGCTCGCTCGATAGCCTGACGTATGCGGTCAGAGACCTCGGCGAGGCGGCTGCATTCATCGACGGCCACAGGCAGGCGTGCCCAACGTACGACATCGGAATGCAGGGTCGTGAAATCCGATATCTGCCCGTCCTCGATTGTCACGAGGTGGGCACCCTTAGGGCCGGTCTCTCGGATATCTCGGCCTTGAAGATTGCCGGGAAAAACGACATGCGGATGCTCGTGGAGGACCCGTCCGTTATGGACATGACCGAGAGCCCAGTAGTCGTACCCCTTGGCAATGAGTTCATCGAGGCTACAAGGAGCATAGTTCTCGTGGCCAGTCGCGCCCCCCAACGCCGTGTGCAGGACGCCGATATTGAACATGCGGGGCACGGGATCGGGATAGTTGGGCACGAGGTTGTCGGTAACATCGCGTTGTCTGAAGCTCTGGCCGTGCAACGCGACCTTGAATTGATCAAGAACAAGGGTCTCAGCCTTGCGGGCCGAAAAGGCATTCACATTGTCGGGGAGACTCAGGCGTTTGGTGATCTGACTTTCTGCATCGTGGTTGCCATATAGAATAAAGGCCCGGATTCCGACCCTGGCGAGCCTGCCCATCTGGAGAGAAAAGAAGAGGCCGGTATGAAAGTCGCGCCAGTCGCCGTCATAAAGGTCGCCAGCTATGACGACAAAGGCGACCTTCTCGTCAACCGCCTGTCCGATTAGGTTGTCAAAGGCTTCGCGAGTCGCAGACCGGATTCGCTCGGCGGCTGCCCCTTCGTGTCGGGTGAGTCCTATAAGCGGGCTGTCGATATGGACGTCCGCGGTGTGGATAAAGCGGAAAGATGCCATCCTTCCCCCTTGTTTATGATGTTCGGCCGAAGCGCTATTGCAACCGGCCATTGTTCGCTAGGCTTGCGTACTCAGCGGATCGTGACATACCAACTCGCTTCCTCTGCGATGCTGCGCAGTTGGCCTGCGTTTCGGGGGGCCTGCTTCCCCAGTTCCTGGGTCTTCACAAGCGGACCGCGGTTTGTGGGCAGAGTCGATTCTGAAGCTCGGAGTTGTCGATTTCCAAACCAGAAAACTCCGCTTCTGATCCGAATGTGGGCTCGCGTCCAGTAGACTGCCGTTAGCTTGGGATGTCAACTGCATCCATCAGGCCTAAATGATGCTTGAGCAAGCCTGTGGGACAACAAGCGCGCATAGATCCTGATAAGGGGTTTAACAACTCCAATGCCCCCGAGCCTAGGATGCCGTGCCTATATGCGAATCAACCTTTACGGATGATTGGCCACAGCAGATCCAGTCTGGCTACAGCGCGTGGGTGAAGTGGACGCCGGTTCGGGTGTGCGAGAGATGTGCTGGAATTAGAAGGTCGCGCTCCTGGAAAGTTCATTACCGATGTGATTGCCGGACCCTTTCAACTGAGAGGCATTGGAATGACTAAACATTGGCCGCCTTATCGGGAGCTGTCCCGACACTGGATCGCGAACCCTTAAGAGCGGACAGAGCGAGGATATGAGCCCCATGCCTCCTACGCGGCACTGTTATCCTTTAGCCGGACCGATAAATGGCAAAACGCAGGTTACTCACCACCATCGATGCCGACCATCCGGCAATATCTGTGTACTACGCTACCTTGGCGGAGTACAAGTCCCAACGGGTGCATCACGAGGGCGCAGTCAGCACGGCCTTCGAGAATCTTCTGACAACCCTTGCCAGACAAAGGGGCTGGGTCTTTATCCCGCTGCTTTCGGTGACGGGGAGGCGAATCATCCCGGACGGGACAATCCGTGACAGCCACGGCCTGCCGAGGGCATACTGGGAGGCAAAAGACACCAACGACGACTTAAATCAAGAGATCAAGAAGAAAATCGCCAAAGGCTACCCGCTCAACAACATCATTTTCGAGGACACCAGAGAGGCGGTCCTTTACCAGGGCGGAATCGAAGCCCAGAGGATCGACCTAGCTGACAAAGCGAAGCTGGCGAGTCTGCTCAAGCAGTTCTTCGCCTACATCGAGCCGGATATTCAAGGGTTTGAGGACGCGGTAGAAGAGTTCAAGGGCCGTGTGCCCGAACTCGCTATGGGGCTGTTGGCCAAGATCAAAGAGGCTCAAACGAGCAATCCTAGGTTCGTCGCGGCCTTCGACAAGTTCTTCGATCTCTGCCAGACCTCGATCGACCCGAAAATACCCAAGAAAGATGTCGAAGAGATGCTCGTCCAGCACCTCTTGACTGAGCGCCTTTTTCGAACAATTTTCGACAATCCAGACTTCACGCAGCGCAACGTGATCGCGTCCGAGGTTCAAAAAGTAATCGTTGCGCTCGTTGGTAGAAGCTTCAGTAGTGTCGACTATCTGAAGAGCTTGGACGGTTTTTACACCGCTGTTGAGAACGCCGCCCGGACCTTGCCAGATTTCAGCGACAAGCAACACTTTCTGGATACGGTATACGAACAGTTCTTTCGGAGCTATTCGACACGGTTGGCCGACACCCATGGGATCGTGTACACGCCGCAGCCCATCGTCGACTTTATGTCTCAGAGCATCGTGTACGTACTCAAGGAACACTTCGGCCAGACGTTAGGCGACCCGAACATCCGCGTGCTGGACCCATGCACCGGTACCGGGAATTTCATCGTGAACCTAATGCGCCGCGTAGCAAAGAAGAGCATAGGATCCTTTTATTCAGACCACCTGTACGCCAACGAGATCATGCTCATGGCGTATTACATTGCGGCCCTCAATATAGAGCACGCATATTACGAAATCACACAAGCCTACGAACCCTTTGAAGGCCTCTGTTTTGTCGATACGCTAGATATAGCGGAACGGCAGCAGGGGGGGCTCGCCTTCGTCAACGAAAAGAACACAGAGCGCGTGGAGCGCCAAAAGCGCGCTGAAATAACGGTAATCGTAGGCAACCCCCCGTATAACATGGGCCAGAAGAGTGAGAACGAGAATAATAAGAATCGCTCATACGACGAGATTGACCGTCGCATCCGAGAGACCTATGCCAAAGACTCGAGTGCGACGTTGAAAAACAAGTTGTATGAGCCCTACGTGCGGTTTTTCCGCTGGGCCGTCGACCGTTTGGGCAATAATCCTGGCGTCCTCTGCTTCGTCAGCAACAACAGCTTCGTTGACCACCGCGCCTTTGACGGCATGCAGAAGCACCTGTTGCGTGACTTCTCGCGGGTCTATCACGTCGACCTTCATGGCGATGTGAATCGCGACCGGACACTGAGCGGAACTCAGCACAATGTTTTCGGCATCAAGCTTGGCGTAGGCATCACAATTGCCGTCCGAGACAAGAAAGAGAGCCAAGGGAGCCACTCTTTGTACTACTACCGAGTGCCCTCGAGGTGGACCCGTAACCAGAAGCTCGGCTGGCTCGCTGAGCAGGGGAGCATTTCCAAATTGAGCTGGGAAATTCGGCCTCCATTCAAATGGCTTGAGCTCGACACGGCGGCGGAATACAACCTTCTCTTGCCACTTGGCACCAAAGAGTCGAAAGCACTGGACAGCCCGAACGCTCCGGCGCTTTTCCAGACGTACACGGTGGGAGTTCTGACCGCCAGGGACGAGGTCGTCTACGACTTTAACAAGGCCACACTTGCTAACAGGGTGGAAAGGTTCGTCGAAGATTACAACGCCGAGGTCGATCGGTACCGCCGTCTCAAGAAAACGCATAAGATCGACGTCGATAAATTTGTCCGCAAGGACCTGAAATGGACCGCCCGGCTGAAGAAATCGCTGGTCGCAGGCCGTTACGCCGCTACGAGCCCGGAGAAGTACAGGCGATCGCTCTGGCGACCATTCTGCAAGAAATGGCTCTACTTCGACCGCATGCTCGATGAGCGCGTCTATCTGACGCCGGATCTCTTCCCCACTGAGGAGACCGAGGGCGAGAACTTGGCGATCTGCTGCACCAGCCATTCTCAGATGCCATTTTCCTGCCTTGCTGCCAACTGCTTGCCCAACGAGGCCGTGGGCGGGAGAAATGGCCAGTGCTTCGGCTTATACGGATTCTCCGCGGACGGGGGGACTCGTGCAGACCACATCACCGACTGGGGCTTGGACCGCTTCAGACGCCATTACAGAGAAAACAAGATCTCGAGAGAGCAGATTTTTCAGTACGTCTACGCAGTGTTGCACCATCCTGTATACCGCGAACAATTCGGGCAGAATCTGCGCGCCGGCATCCCCCGGATACCGTATGCGGAAAACTTCGAGAAGTACGTTGAAGTAGGCAGAAGACTCATCAGGCTGCACATCGACTACGAGACGGCGGAGGCATTTGAGCTAAAGTGGGTTGAGCAGCCGAAGCGGGTGCTGTCCTACAAAGTATCCGGTCGAATGGGTCTTAATAAAGACCTGGGCACCTTGGTTTTTAACGATTCGCTCACACTTGAGGGCATCCCGCCGGACGCATTCCAGTATCGACTAGGCACGCGCTCCGCCCTTGAATGGGTAGTCGATCAGTACAAACTCGAGAAGGACGAAGACGGCAACGTCACCTCCGACCCAAACGACGCGGAAAACGAGCGCTACATCGTCGATCTCATCGGCCGTGTAACGGCGGTAAGCATCAATACGCTTAGTTTAATCAAGGAACTGCCAGCCAAGATGTCTTTCAGCACTCCCGATGTTGAACAGACCTTTAGATCCGAATAAGTGCACTGCTCCATCCGCGCATTGCCCTTGACCTTGAAAACTGGGGATCGTTCAAACGCCTCTCGACCCGCCAGTCGACCGAAACAAAATCAGAGTCCCGACACCCCCTGCCATTCGCTCCCTAAAAAAATCGTGGGCCGCGGAAGCAGCAGGCAAATCTTCCTATTGTGCTTGCAGGCCCATTTCTTTAAGGAACCTGGATGGACTCTTTTCGTAGCCGGAATATCGTCTGGCGTAGGTCAGGTGCAAGCTGCGTCGAACTCGCGTTATAGCCACGAAGCAGCTTCGTCGCTCCTCCTGCATCTCCCTGCTAGCCGGGCCCTTTTTTATGCTCTGGTAGGACGGCAGAATGTCCTCTGCCATGCCAACCAGAAAGACGTGGTCGAACTCCATCCCCTTTGCAGTGTGGATCGTGTAACAGCGGACCGCGTCAACGGGCGCAACGGCCTGCTTCGGAGAAAGATCGATTTCTTGCAGAAGTACATTTAACGACAAGTCAACATCCCCGAATCTCTTTGCAATTGCGTCGGAGAGCTCAATCCACACTTGCTTCTCTTCGTCGTAGTCTGCGAATATCTCCCCAGTTTCCGTTTTCCCTAAAACTGAATCCCCTCTTTGAAGGAAGTCGAACCAATTGAAGGCCAGCTTCACGAACGGCTTGTAAATGAGCCGGTCCGCAAGCGAGAGCCTCGCCTCTTTTAGGACCGGAAATACTTCCGGATCAAGCGACCCGGCTCGCGATTCCACAGCGCTTAACCATGCTCTAAGAAAGTCCCCCCCGTCTACTGCAGCGGCAGCCGACACATCTGGCACGCGAAGGTCGATCCCCTCCAATTCATAAAATGCCTTACAAACCCTCCTAAGCTGCTCGCGGTCACCCCTTGAATTCGCCAGTCTCAGCATCGAATGGAGCCATCGGAGGGGAGCACTGACAAAGTCGTTCTTCTTCACGGATAGGGTGTACGGGACGCCGAGCGAGTCCAAGGCTGCGGCGGCCTTTTCCACCATCGATCTTGTCCGCGCGAGAACGACGGAGTCGCCACGCTCCCTGCTGGGAAGCTTGGCGATGCGCTCCGCGACCCACGAGATCTCACTTTCCGCCGTTTCGAATTTTCTTAATTCGATCGGCTCGCCTACGTTCCGCCCGTTTTTCTTGCCCTGCAATGGCTGCTTCTGGGATGAGTGGCTAGGGTTGTGTGCTATTAGTTTGTTCGCAACCGCAATGATCTGCTCCGGACACCGGTAGTTTTCCGGAAGTTGGAGTACCTGCATCTTGTACTCGCGCTGAATCTCCTGGAGCCGCTCGGGACTGGCGCCGTTCCATTGGTAGACGATCTGATCATCGTCAGCCACCACGAACAGTCCCGTCGGCGAGCTCCCAACAACATCTCTCAGCAGTTGGTATTGACCAAGGTTTGTGTCTTGAAATTCATCTACGCAGACATACGGATAGATTGTCTGGTAATGTTTCGCGATGCCGGGGTTGGAGCAGAGCAATTCGTGGGCGAGGGCAATCAAAGAGACGAAATCCAATGTGTTATGCTCCAAGAGCTCCGCTCGATATGCGTCGTATAGTAGGCGCACCTTTCGTCCAATTTCGCCGTCCCGGAACTGACCTTCAATGGAATTCGGGGGGATCAATTTCTCGATGAGATTCGTGAGGAGGGGGAGGGAGCCGACGTCCGATTCATCAACTGCGTCATCATTCCTTGATAGCTTCTGAATTGCCTCCCTCAAGATATCAATGCGATCCTCTTCGTTATTGAGGATCGCAAAATCGGGTGAAAGACCAATATGGCTTCCGTGCTGACGGAGGATATCCGCAGCGAATGAGTGAAAGGTCGTAAGCAGGGCACGTTCCGACCCTTCGCCGCAAACCTCATTTAATCGATCGCGCATTTCTATGGCCGCCCGATTTGTAAAAGTCAGCGCGAGCACCCGAAATCTTTTCCCAATGGAGTTTTGGATCAGGTGCGCGATTCGGTAGGTCAGCACCGCCGTCTTCCCCGATCCAGGGCCCGCGAGTACCAGGAGGGAGCCCGCCTGCCAGTGCACGGCGGCGCGCTGGTTTTCGTTGAGCGTGTTTTGCAAGGTCGGCATGTCAGTTCGCTAATACCATGGCCGAGTTTAGTATCTCGACGGCAGATTTTGGAACAACCGTGGCGCCACTTTGCTGGATTTGCTCCGCAACTCTAGCTGCGCACTGCGTCTTGTATCTTTTACGCTGACTGCTTAGCACCTGTTTCCAATAGTCCGGGTGCCCTTTCGCGACGGTAACCTGGGACGCCTTCGCAGGCAAAATGTTAGCCTCGTAAATCGGCCCAAAGGCCCCATCGCACAGAATTAGCTCAATGTTGTCTTTCGGAAGGACGCTGACGTGGTCCTTCTGCTTTCTGCCATTCAAGTGGCCGCTCGCGGCTTTGGCGTTTGCTTGGCCTGCGGAATCCCCGTCACACATGCAGTGCCAGCAAATTCCGAGGTCGTCCGCGAGCCTGATAAAGGATTCGACCCCCGCGCTTGCGTATTCTACGAGCCTGACGCCCCTCTCTTCGAGGCTAAGCCCCAGCGCCCGCGCGGACTCGGAAAGGACCCAATACTCAGTTTCGCCCTCGTGCAGCAGCCAGCAGCGGGCGAAGAGCAGCTCGCCCCGGGTTCTCCGGACGTGGAATTGAATCTTGCGCTCGTCGTCCTTGGTCAGGGTCCCGGGCCGCAGCCCCAGAACTTCAACTGCGCTCCCTTTTCGCTTGAATCTGCGTATGGCGGAAAGCGGTATCTCGGAAAGTAGGTCGCCCGAGTGTGTCGCAATAATTTTCTGACCCTTGACGCTCCCCAAAATCGACCAGAGCGCACGAACCGCGGAAGGGTGCAAGTGCAGTTCGGGCTCCTCAATCTCTAAGATCGGCTCGGCGTGTGGGTCTGGCTTCACGATTCCGGAGCCTAGGAAGGCTTCGAAGAGGAAGATCGTTGCGAGACTCTGTGTGCCCGCCCCGTGCTGAGCAAGGGGAAGACTGGCCCCAGTGGCACCTGCGACGTTAACCTGCGCCCGAGAGAGCATGTCCCAGATTTTCGTGGGGAACGCCTCAATGCTGACTACGTCCTGCCCACCAAGGCTCACCACCTTCTGGGCCTTGCTTAGATTCTTGGAGAGAGAGTTAAGCCGTTGCTCCGACTGGATCACTTTGTCATTGAGGGCCGCGAGCTCTTTTTCCAACTGTGCTTGAACGCTCTGTGGGATTGACGGGTTGCGAAGAAATGGCGCCCAGAAGGTGGATCTCGAATTGAAGTCCTTGGCCGCGTCCCTGACTGCGGGCAGGTAGAAGATCGGGTTGAGAGATTGGAATGCAACCAGATTCTGCGTCTTCTTGGCTTTTGGGAGGGGCTTCCCGGATGGGTCCAGAAACTCCCAGCTCACCGCGAAATCTGCGATGGACGGCTCGTATTTGCTCTCGACGCGCAATCTAGCGTGGTAGATGTCACCGGGGTGGAGTACCACGACTTCCGCAAGATCTTGAATGACCTCCGGCGGCCATTCTCCAGTCTTTTCCTCTGCAAAATCTAGCGTTATTACTAGAGGGCCTGCTTCCCCCGGGCGCGACTTGTTCGAGGGCATGTGGTAGTCGTGGTCTTCAAAGGGATTTCCCTTACGAACGAAAGACCTTGAAAGACAGGTTCTGATAGCTTCGAGGACGCTGGTTTTACCGGAGTTGTTCTCCCCTATCAGAACGGTGGTCTGATCGAAATCGACCTCAATCTTGGAGAATCCACGATAGTTCTCGATCTTCAGACTTGCAAGATGCATGTTTCCACGCTGTCCCAGGGCACGAGGATCCGCTAGGGTGCTGGGTTGATCATAAGCCCTCGCTCGGCCAATTCGCCAACAGAGCCCCTCACCTGCTCCGGGACTGTTTACGTCGAGATTGATCCTCGAAAACGCCATAGTGCACAGGCAAATTCCCATGCCCGATCACAGGGTTATCGACAAAATCTACACTGCAGGAACTCAAGGCGCCGGCGGGGGCGGAATTACGTAGGCTGATATGGCATCAGTGAGCCCGGACCGTATCAGCGCGTGTTTCGCGATTCGCGCGTTTGCCGGTGTGCGAACAGTGTGCCGGCAAAGTCGAGCGAAACTCAGTCGGAACGAGATCGGGAAGGTCGCCGCCCGTCCTGCCTCTGCCCGACAGAGTTCGCTCACTAGGCGTTCGGATCGAGCGCAGATCTCGCATACAAAACGCAGTCCAAAGGCGAACCTGCGCAACGTTCCGGAAGCAATGGCGTAAATCAGTTACCACCGATTCGGTTGGGCGCCAGCGCCCGGGAACATGATTTTTCCGGGTACTGGCAAGCGGTAGGGGGTGCCAGTCATCTGAAGAAGGCGCTCTATCGCTATACGCTCAATCCCGGACCCTGCGGCGTTTGAACTAAGCCTGCGGCGCGGCGGACGCTGCGGCAGTGATGGTCCCCCAGCCTTTCGGGCCGTTTAAGGTTTGGGTCACAAGGAGGCATTTGTGACCCATCTTCGGCAGAAGATGCTGGATGAGCTCCAGCGTCGCAACTACTCACAGAACACGGTCTCGACCTACCTGCACGCGGTCGAGGACTTTTCCAAGTATTTTCACCGCTCGCCAGACAGGCTGGGGCCGGATCATATCCGCCAGTATCAGGCCTATCTGTTTCGAGAACGCAAGCTCCAGGCAGGGACGATTGCATTGTGCACCGCAGCTTTGCGTTTTCTCTATGTCAAGACGCTGCGACGCCCATATCTCCCCGAGCACATCCCATTTCCCAAGCGCCCAAGGCAACTGCCCGTTGTACTTAGCCCGGAAGAAGTTCAGCGGGTGATTGATTCAGCAGAGAACCTGATGCGCCGCACCATGGTGATGACACTGTACTCAACCGGCATGCGCTGCTCGGAGCTTTGCCATCTGAAGGTCTCCGATGTCGACAGCGACCGCATGGTCATTCGCGTCCACAAGGGCAAGGGCGGCCGGGACCGCGATGTTCTATTGAGTCCTAAGCTG
>Ga0187891_1002394_pt1 | contig 14268 bp, 7 predicted proteins | sample June2016WEW_21_4_FD_132990 | JGI IMG/M metagenome (GOLD analysis project Ga0187891, IMG submission 132990) | Peatland microbial communities from SPRUCE experiment site at the Marcell Experimental Forest, Minnesota, USA - June2016WEW_21_40 | ecosystem: Environmental > Terrestrial > Soil > Wetlands... | reverse complement strand
GCTGGGTCTGGAAACGGCCCGTTGTCGGCAAACCACGCGGCCTGCGTGTGCCCATGGGGGCTGATGATGGGAAGCCTGCGGACATGCTCATATAAGGAACGTGCGACTTTACGAGCACATGCTTCGGCGGGAAATAATCGGTCGTCGTGGAGCAACATGGCTTTTATTCTAATCGCCTCGCGCGCCGGTCCCATCAGACCACTGCCGGAATCAGAGGTCAGACCGGAAGTATACACGGTGACGCCCCCTGCCGCCCTTAACGCGGTTTCTTTCGTGCATTCCCGAAGTTTCTCTAACCAGACCCTGCATTCGGTGATAATCTCGCTTTGACACTGATTTTCAGTACCGCAAGAAGGTAGCTCATCGTATGCCCAGGGTGAAAGAAGAAGAGCACAATACCCACCGTACCATGCAAGTGGTTAACCACATCCGCACCCTCATTGAGAACGGAACCCTGCAGCCGGGCGACAAGATACCACCGGAACGCGAGTTCGCCCGTTCCCTAAAAATCAGCCGCGCCAGCCTGCGTACCGGCATCGGTTACATGGCTGCAATGGGCGTCATGAAGATCCGCCACGGCGTCGGCACCTTTGTCGCCGACGGCCCCCCTCAATTCGGAACCGCCTCGCTGAGCCTCATCGGCGCCCTGCATGGTTTTCAGTCCTGGCAGATGTTCGAGGCCCGCATCATCCTTGAGAGCCATCTCGCCGCCCTCGCCGCCGAACGCGGCAAGCAGGAGCAATTCGCCGCCCTCGCCGATGAAGTTGCCGACATGTTCGCCTCCATGAATAGTCCGGCCGACTATCTCATCCACGATCTCCTTTTTCACCGCATCGTCTCTCAGGCCTCCGGCAATCCCATCTTGGCAGCCATCATTGAGACCATCACCTCGGCCCTCTACGACTCTCGCCGCAAGACCGTCGAACGCTCGACTGACATGCGTGAATCCGCGGAAATGCACCGCGAGATCTACCGCGCCATCCGCACGCGCAACGCCAAGGAAGCGCACAATCTCATGGAGCAGCACCTGCGCATGGCGCAAATCGCGCAGGGCATGGAGCGCCCTACGGGCCGCAAAGCATCGGCTGGCGCATCAAAAAAGAAGCATGCGCGCTCCGCGTCCGCCGCTTAGCTGCGCTCTGCCTCGCGGAACCTTCAAGCTCACGTCCGGCCGTAAGCGTGTCTTCCCTTCGATTCGCAGCACTCGGCGTCGGGATCCCGCTGGCGCGCACCTTGCGTCACGCTGCGGCCATCGGTCTCTTTCACGGGAGCTCGCGATTTCGTGCGCGCCAGCCATACCACATCAAGAAACACCAAGGTGTTTTTCCGAGCCCCTCTTGAGTAAGCTTTCGGATCGCGTTTCTGACATTGGACGCTGACGCCGCGAACTGGCCTCCCGGCGCTCAATCCTTCACTATGTCCTTTGCCTTCTTGCTCCTGAAATCATTAATTTTGTGAGAGAGGTCTGACCATGATTTATTTCTGTCGCCGCCAATTTCCACCTTCTCATAGACACAGAGAATCTGAATTCAATTTTCAGAAAGCGCCGCGGATTTCCCTATTGACAGTCAATGACCCTCTGTAAGAAACTACTCGCGCTTCAAATTGTGGTCAGACCACGTGAATGAAATTGGATTCTAATCCAGGGTGGCCGCATGGTGAAGCGAATCGCGGTGCCTAGTGGAGGCAGGACAAATATGACGCAATTGGCGACAAAAGCCCAATTGATGAAGAGAGTTACGAGAGGAGTGCCATCTGGCCTCTTCCGCTTACCCGCGTTAGGCTTCGTGGCGCTGTTCGTAATCGCCACCATGATGTCGGCCGGCGCGATGGCGCAGCTGGCTGGCAAGGGTGCCATCACCGGTACTGTGGAGGATAAGACCGGCGCGGTCATTTCCAACGCCACCGTCACCGCCACCAACACCGCCACCGGGATCTCGACGGTCACCAAATCGACTGGCGCGGGCGACTACAACTTTTCCAACCTCGACCCTGGCGTTTACACGGTGACCACCGCTGCCCCTGGCTTCGAAAAGCTCACGCAGCAAAACATCCATGTGGACGCTCTGGCGACGCAGACCTATAACCCCGCGCTGCAGGTCGGCGCTGCCGACGTGCAGATCACAGTCTCCGCTGCGCCTCCTCAGCTGGAAACCAGCAACGCGACACTGGGTTCCACCATGGAGCAGGAGACCTATGCTGCGCTGCCCATCGAGATGAACGCCTACGGTCAGGCCGATCAGCGGCGCGCTACTGACTTCGCGTATTTGATGCCGGGCGTTCAGGGCAATGAAACCAACGGCAATGCCACCACCAACACCGGCGTAGTCAACGGTTCAGGCAGCCGCGGTGCCGTCTCCGATGTTTACGTCGATGGCATTCCCTTTGTCCGCGCCGGAGGCAACGGCGATCCGCGCTACGTGTGGACCGCAATTTCCGTCGATGCGGTCGATCAGTTCCAGGTGCAGACCGTAGGTTACGGCGCCATGTATGAAGGCCAGGGCCTCATGAACTACTCGATCAAGCACGGCGGCAACCAGTTCCACGGTTCCGTCTACGAGTTCTTCCGCAATACCGCCCTCGATACCTGGGGTTGGTTCGGTAAGATTCCCAACGTGGCAACTGGCCTGCCCGTCAAGCCTGTTGAGCACAACAATGAATACGGCATCGTTCTCGGCGGCCCGCTCATTCCCTTCGGCTCGCTGAAGCAGAAACTCTTCTTCTTCACCAACTACGACGGGTTCCGCTACGCCAGCGCCACTCCAACGCCTATGAGATTCCCGTCCAACAGGGAACGGACGGGCGACTTTAGCGCGGACGGAGTCAACATCTACGACCCAAGCACAGAGGCCGCCTGCGCTGCGACCAATCCCGCCGGCGTCGGTAAGCCTTGCCGCAATCAGTTCGTTTACAACGGCAACAAAAATGTGATTCCGCCGGGTGAGCTCTCAACGATCGCCACGAACATGCAGGCCTTCCTCCCCAGCATTACCAGCGACACTACCAGCAGCAACTATGTCGCCGCGAACGCCACGGGCCTGTCCAACTGGTCCACAACTTCGCGCATCGACTACGATATCAATTCGCGCGACACCCTCACCGTATTGAGCGCAGTCGGTCGTCAGGCCAGCTCCATCCCGGTCGGCCAGACCACCGCTGGGCGAAATGTCGGCCCTCTGCCATACAACTATGGTCAGGCTTACGCCCCCAAGACTGCGGTTTGGACCATCGAAGAAACGCACGTCTTCTCTCCGAACATACTCAACCAGGTCAAGTGGGGCTATGCCCGTTATAACGGCCCTACTTTTAACCCCAATGACAATCCCAAATACGCTGCCACCACCATGGGCATGTCCGGGCTACCGACCGGCCAGGCCTCGAACATGTTTCCCTTCGTCACCTTCGCCGGCACGGCCGCGCCCACAAACTGGAACGGCGCAACTGAGAACCGCACCACCGCGGAAAATTACACCCTGCTCGACAACTTCCAGTGGAACATTGGCAAGCACTCCTTTACCTTCGGTGGGAACGTCGCATGGATGCTCTACAACGTGAACAACGCTACTAAAGGCGGCTCTACGCCGATTACATTGGCTGCCGCCGTCACTGAGACGGCGCAGTTGAACAACGCTTTTACTGCGTCCACCGGCACAGGCCTTTCCTACGCCAGCTTCTTGATCGGTCAGATCGACAAGGGCAGCTTCACCCAGTACTTGCAGCAGGAGTTCGGTGCGCGCTTCCGCGCCATCTCGCCCTATGTGCAGGACGACTGGAAGATGACCAACAAGCTCACCGTCAACCTCGGCTTGCGTTATGACTTCTATCCGTCTATCACTGAGGTGCACAACGCGGAGAGCTTCTTCAATCCCAACCTGGCCAACCCGGCTACCGGCCTCAACGGCGCGCTGGCCTACACGGGATCTGGCGCCGGAACCTGCAATTGCTCTTCGCCAGCCAACAACTACTACAAGAACTTCGGGCCGCGCCTCGGCTTTGCTTACCAGCTTGACCCCAAGACCGTTATCCGGGCCAGCTACGGCGTCATGTTCTCGCACGGCGGCGCAGTGGGAGGATTGAACACCAGCATTGGAACTCTCGGCTTCTCGGCCGCGCCTGCCTTCTCAGTCAACGGCTCGGACGTCACCACCATGCCGGGTCTGCTTGCTGGCGGCAGCGGTGCCATTCCTGCCTTCACAGGCGCAACCGGCGTTGCATCCGGTCCGGCGTACGGCACCGGCTACCTCAAAACTGCCAGCCTGGGAGCAACCACCGGCACCCCGTCATCAATGACGTACGACGATCCGTACTACGGCGGCCGTGCCCCAGAGTTCCTCAACTGGAGCTTCGGCCTTCAACAGCAGATGACCAATGCCATAGCGCTCAACCTCACCTATGTGGGTTCGGAGGGCCACTTCCTGCAACTGGATAGTTTCCACGCTCGCGGATTCGCGGCCAACGATCTCGATCCTAAGTATCTTTACCTGGGAACACATCTCTCAGACACGGGAGCCACAGCCACAACAGTGACGGCGGATTGCGCGAACACGGCCAACAATATCTCCTGCCCAGGCCTGGCCAACTTCTCCACCTCGCAGTCGCTGTCCACTTTGCTCAAGCCGTTCCCGTTCCAAACACCGTCTGACAACTTCGGCTACGTAGGCAACGCGAATTACCATGCGCTGCAGGCGATGTTGAGCATGCGCACATGGCATGGCTTAACCATGAACGCCAACTATGTCTGGGCCCGTGCCATCGACGACGGCGGCACGTTCCGTACCGGCTATCCCATTCCCGCCGGCACGCTTGCCAATCACCCCTCAACCTCGTACCCGGCCGACCGCATCGAGCGCACCGTCTCCACTTCCAACCAGCCCCAGCATTTTGTCGCAACGGCTGTTTGGGCATGGCCGTTCGGCAAAACGGTTCTTTCGGAGAACGCGGTCGAGAGGGCGATCATGGGAGGATTTTCCTTCTCCGGCGTCTATCAGGCCTACTCCGGGTCACCTCTCGCCATTACCGGTTCCACCTGCCAGACCAATCAGGCTGACAGCACTTGTGCTGCAACCTTGAACCCGAACTTCTCGGGTGTCGCGCGCCAGAACGGCAAGTGGGGCAAAGGCCAGACCTGGGCAACCTACAACGCGACAACACCGGCTACCACGACAACAGCCGCTGGCCCCACTCCCGCCAGCACGTATATAGTGCCCAGCACCGGAAGCCAGACCGTTGCCGCTCAAGGTCCGTTTCTTAACCCGGTTGCTCCGACTGGCCAGAAGTCGATTCTCTCCACAGGCGGCGGCTACGACTACACCTTCGGCGATGCGGCCCGTACCGCGCCGTACAACCTCGTCGGACCGGGTAACTACCAGCTCGATCTGGCTTTGGTGCGCAGCTTCCCGCTGCATCTCGGAGAATCCACCAAGCTCGACTTCCGCGCTGAGTGGTACAACGTCACCAATCACACGTTGTTTGCCGTTGCCAGCACTGTGGTTGGCAATGCTAACTTTGGACAGGTTACCCAAAGCTCCAACCTCAATCGCAAGTCCGCTCAGTTCTCTGCTCGAATCAGTTTCTGAGCTGGCTTGTTACATGCGTTCGCTCATGAGGCTGCCGGTTCAACCCGGCAGCCTCTTTTGCGCGATTGGCTGAAGACTTCAATCTCCTCACCTGACGGCGTCCGTTTTTCCGGAGCATCAATGAAGACCCTCCGCGTTCTTGCCTCTTTTCTAGTCTTCGCTGCGACCACCGCTCCGCTCATGCTCCGCGCCGCCACACCAAACGATGAATTCCCCTGGTCACAGCGCGCCGCCAATGCCGTTATCGCGCGCTGGCCCGATGGCCGCTTCGTTCCGGCTGCCGCTCCCTGGATTTGGAACTACGAGCTCGGCACTCTCCTCGAAGGCATGGACTCTGTCTGGCTTTCGACCGCGGATCCTCGCTACTTCCACTACATCCAAAACTCCGTCGATGCCCTTCTCGCCCCGGATGGTTCCATTCCAACGCTCAAGCCGGAAGAACATCAGCTCGATAACATTCTGCTCGGCCGTCAGCTTCTTCTCCTTTATGGCGTCACGCGCAAACAGCGCTACCTCACCGCCGCAACCTTTCTCTACGATCAGCTCGCTCACCAGCCGCGAAACGCCTCCGGGGGCTTCTGGCACAAGCAGCGCTACCCCGACCAGATGTGGCTCGACGGCCTTTACATGGCCGAGCCTTTCCGCGCCGAGTACGCCTCCATCTCCCATCACCCCGAGGTCTTCGAGGACATCACGCATCAGTTTCTACTTCTGGAAGATCACGCCCGGGACCCCAAAACCGGGCTGCTTTATCACGGCTGGGATGAATCGAAGCATGAGCGCTGGGCTAATCAGCAAACCGGCGACTCCTCGCAGTTCTGGGCGCGCGGTATTGGCTGGCACATGATGGCGCTGGTCGACACCATCTCTTTCTATCCTCAGGGCTCCCTGGGACGGCGCCTACTGCTCGTTGCGTTTAAAAAGGACGCCGCGGCCGTCGCGCGCTATCAGGATCCCTACACCGGCCTCTGGTACGACGTGCTGAACAAGCCCGGCCAAAAAGGAAACTACTTCGAATCCTCTTCCGCATGCATGTTCGTCTACGCGCTCGCCAAAGGCGTGCGTCTGGGCTTTCTGCCTCAAACCTACTCGGCCAATGTCGAGCGCGGATATAAAGGCATCCTTTCGCACTTCACGAGCATTGCCCCTGAGGCGGACTTCTCGCTGACGGACACCGTGAAGGCCTCGGGCCTCGGCGGTGATCCCTATCGCGACGGCTCCTACGCCTATTACATCGGCGAAAAAGTCGCCACCAACGATCCCAAGGGCGTGGGCGCTTTCCTTCTCGCGAGCTCCGAGATTGAAACCGCGCGGAATGCGAAGCTCGGCCGCGGCCGCACCGTCCTCGTCGACGGCTGGTTCAACTCGCAACAACGGGCTGACGCCTTCGGCCAACAGGCTTACTTCCACTACAAGTGGAACACCTGGGACGAGCCGGGCTACTCGCTCTTCGGCCACATCTTCCGCAGCTTCGGCGCCGATACAAACGAGATCGACGCGGAACCCACGCTGGCCAACCTTCGCGAAGCGCGGATTTACCTCATCGTTTCGCCCGACAATGCCGACAAAAACCCGCATCCGCATTACGCGAACGCTGAAGACGCAATCCAGATCGCGGATTGGGTCCGCGCCGGTGGCGTGCTCATGATCATGGAGAACGACACCTCCTACGCCGACCTCGATCACTTCAACGTCGTCTCCGAAAAATTCGGAATTCACTTCAACAGTGTTCTTCGCAAGCACGTCATCGGCACCAACTGGGAGCAAGGCAGGATTGTCATCGACGGCAAAGGTCCCATCTTCCACCACCCGCATACCATCTTCGTCAAGGACGTTTGCACCATCTCCGTTAGCGGCCCAGCTCATGCCGTGCTCACCGAAGGCGGCGACATTTTCATGGCGACTGGCAAATTCGGCAAGGGCACCGTCTACGCCATGGTCGACCCCTGGCTCTACAACGAATACACCGACGGCCGCAAGCTCCCCTCCACCTATGACAATTTCGCCGCCGGCAACGAACTTGTCCGCTGGGTCCTCGAGCAAGTTCCGCGCTGAATCAGTTCCGCAGCGCCGGGCCGAGATTAATGACAGAAGTCCCTTGACGACCCAACGTTCGGTACTTTTTCAAGGATGGTCCAAGTGTTCAGTCCACTTAAAATGCGTGAATCCTGTGGCCGGCTTTACACAACCCTGACTCGCGCTCATCGGAGGAACCGAATGCATTTCGTCTCGTTGCAACATTGGCTTGTTTGTCTTCCCCTTCTCGCTGCACTCGCCATGCACGCGCAGGACACACGCACCGTCACCGAGCCAATGATTCCTCCGGCCTGCGTCACGCTCCGCGCCGACGTTACCGCCAATCACGGCGTCATCGCCCTCGCCGATGAGCAAAAGCTCTCCACCGCCCGTATTCAGGATGCGATCGATCGCTGCGCTGCCGGCCCGGCCGGAGCCGCCAACGCCGCATCTCCTTCATCGAAAGCCGTCGTCCTTCGCGCTCGCGGCAAGATGAATGTGTTCCTCACCGGCCCCCTCACTCTCCGCCCCGGCGTCACTCTCGTCATCAGCAACAACACCGCCCTCGTCGCCTCGCGCGATCCGCGCGTCTACGATCTTTCGCCCGGCTCCTGCGGCATCGTCTCCGAGCGCGGCCGCGGTTGCAAGCCGCTCATCACCGGCGACGGCATTCCCAACGCCGGCATCATGGGCGAGGGCTCTATTGACGCTCGCGGCGGCGCTACGCTCCTCGGCCAGGACGTTACCTGGTGGGACCTTGCGCATCAGGCAAAGGTCGAGGACCAGCAGCAGAGCGTCCCCTCGATGATCTCCCTGCGCCATGCTGATAATTTCATCCTCTACAAAATCACTCTTCGCAACTCGCCGGGCTTCCACGTCTCCGTCAATCAAACCGACGGCTTCACTGCCTGGGGTGTCAAAATCATGACCCCCAAAACCGCGCGCAACACCGATGGCATCGACCCCGGCTCGTCTCGCAACATCACCATCGCCTATAGCTACATTCACACCGGCGATGATGACGTCTGCCTCAAACCGAGCGGCGCCGGAGCCGTCTCAAACATGTCCGCCCTTCACAACCACTTCTACTCTGGCCATGGCATGTCCATCGGCAGCGGAACCTACGGCGGCGCCGATCATCTCCTCGTGGACGACCTTACGATCGATGGCGCCGATAATGGTCTCCGCATCAAATCCGACCCTAGCCGCGGCGGCCTCGTTCATCAAGTCGTCTATCGCAATGTCTGCATCCGCAATGTGCCCAATCCGCTGGTCTTCACTCCGCACTACACCAATTTCACCGGCGATCGTCTTCCTATCTATCAGGACATCACACTTGAGGACGTTCACGTGCTCACCCCTGGCGCCTTCACTTTCCTCGGTCTCGACGCCGATCACAAGCTCCAGATCAAGCTCGACAACGTCTTCGCCGACGATCAGAAGGACTCGCTCTTTTACGACAAGGACGCCGACATCACCGTCGGTACCCGACTTGGCAATCTTGAACCCAAAGGTGACGACGTTGCTATCGCGCAGGCGCCCTCCTCCACGCCAAGCCAGCCTCTCGACTGCGGTCCCCGCTTCATCCCTTTTCCAGAAGACAAAACTGCCCCTGAGATGGCCGGTAAAATCCCGCCCGAAGACAAAACGCTTTACGTCGCCGCCGACGGTACCGGCGACTACTACTCCGTCCAGCGCGCGCTCGACATGGCCCCCAAGACCGGCGGCGCCGTTCTCTCCGTCTCGCCCGGCGTCTATCGCGAAGTCATTACCGTCGACAAGCCCAACATCACCATCCGCAGCGCCAATCAGGACCCCGCAAAAACCGTGATCGTCAACGATCGCAGTGCCGGCCAGAATGGCGGCACGCTCCATTCCGCGACCGTCAACGTTACTGCCGACAACTTCTTCGCCGAAAACATCACCTTCCAGAACGACTTCAATCGCACGCACGAGCAAACGCCGCAAGGCTCTCAGGCGCTCGCCCTCTTCGTCACCGGTGACCGCACCATCTTCCACAACGTCCATCTCCTCGGCAATCAGGACACGGTCTATCTCGGCAGTCGCGGTTGCACGCAAAACACACAAGGCTGCACGCCCACCCGCCAGTATTTCTCTGACTGCTACGTCGAAGGCAATGTCGACTTCATCTTTGGCGACTCAAAGGCCGCGTTCGAAAATTGCGAGATTCACTCCACACCTCACAACGGCGGCTATCTCACGGCGCAATCGAAGCACTATCCAGACGAGGACTCCGGGTTCGTCATCGATCACTGCAAGCTAACCGCTGATCCCGGCGTCGTCGGCAACGTCTTTCTCGGTCGCCCTTGGCGCGCCTATTCGACCGTCATTTACATGCATACATGGATGGGCGACAAGATCGCTCCCATTGGCTGGAGCGAATGGCACGCCGAACAAACGCACATGCTCGATACCACCTACTACGCAGAGTTCGACTCCTCCGGTCCCGGCGCGCATCACGACGAGCGTGACCCGCACACTCACTTCCTCACGCAGGAAGACGCCAGGCAATATGAGCCCTCAGTCTTTCTCCGCGGCAGCGATAACTGGAATCCGCTTCAATTTCTACGGCAGTAGAATGGTGTTGGCATTGCGACGCTTTCACAAACTTTCGGAATGGGGATTGAGGCCTCGCTGCGAAGCTCCGAAGATCACATTCCCCCCGCAGTTCGCGAGCAAACTGATAGTTGAGAGCTGAAGGCTGTCAGCTGCTTTTAGGAGAATCATGAAGACCGTACTGATGGCCGACCCTGTGCGCTACCCGCGCATGACGACCGATGAGATCCGCGACACATTTTTGCTCAGCGCGCTTTACGAGCCCGGCAAACTCCATCTGAATTACGTCGATCTCGATCGTGCCGTTGTCGGTTTCGCGTCTCCCGTCGACTTGTCCCTGGCGCTGCCCACCGATCCCGGCCTCCGCGCAACCTATTTTACTGAGCGCCGCGAGTTAGCCGTACTGAACATAGGCGACGCCGGCATCGTCACCGTCGAGGGCAAGAACTACGGGCTCAACAATCTTGACGTCCTCTACATCGGCCGCGGCAACAAGCAGGTAACTTTCGCGTCAAAGGACAAGTCCGCCCCGGCGGTCCTCTATCTGTTGAGCTATCCCGCACATACCGAGTACCCCACAACGCTCGTCCGCAAAGAAGACGCCATTCCCACGGAGCTCGGCAGCCTCGAGACCTGTAACAAACGCACCATCTGCAAGTACATTCATCTCCAGGGCGCACGCAGTTGTCAGCTTGTCATGGGTGTCACGCATCTCGCCCCCGGCAGCAACTGGAATACCATGCCCCCGCACACCCACATGCGCCGCAGCGAAATCTACATGTACTTCAATGTCGCGAATGACGCGCGTGTCATGCACTTCATGGGGCCGCCCACTGAATCCCGTCACATCGTCATGGCCGACAAAAGCGTGGTCATCTCGCCCGGCTGGTCGATCCACTGCGGCGTGGGCACCCGCGCTTACAGCTTCTGCTGGGGCATGGGCGGCGAAAACCAGGACTACGCCGACATGGACCCCGCCCCCGTCGAATCACTGAGGTGAAGTCTGCCGTTCGATCCACATCAAACTCCAGCGCAAATCAAAAGCGGCGATCCCCATCAAGGAAATCGCCGCTCCGTTTTTCAATGCGCTGAATTGGTCCAAGCGCGGATGCCATCCACCGCTTTTGAGACTTGGGATCCTACAACTCCTAACTAGCCAATCTGATCCCTGACCCCTGACCCCTAATCTCTGATCTCTGTCCTCTATGCGTTGTACGTCCCCGACGAAACCCTTCCACCGTGCCCCGTCCAATTGGTGTGGAAGAACTGTCCTCTTGGCTGGTCAACGCGCTCATACGTGTGCGCTCCAAAGAAGTCGCGCTGCGCCTGCAGCAGGTTCGCCGGCAGCCGCCCCGCGCGATAGCCGTCGAAGAACGCGAGCGCCGTCGAAAACGCCGGCGTAGGCACGCCCAGCTTCACCGCGTGCGTCACCGCCTTGCGCCACGACGCCTGGTACTTGTTCACCAGCCTCGAAAAGAACTTGTCGAGTAGCAAATTGTCGAGCTTCTTGTTCTTCCTGAACGCGTCCTTGATCTTGCCCAGGAACTGGCTGCGGATAATGCAACCGCCGCGCCACATCAGCGCGATGCCGCCCATGTTCAGGTTCCAGCCGAACTCCTTGGCCGCGGCCCGCAGCAGCATGTACCCCTGCGCGTAGCTGATGATCTTCGAGCAGAACAGAGCCCTGCGCACGTCCTCGATGAACTTCGCGCGGTCGCCGACCTTCGGCAAAGACTTCGGCCCGCGCAGAACTTTCTCCGCCTCCACGCGCTCCTCTTTCAGCGCCGAAAGGCAGCGCGAAAATACGCTCTCTCCAATCAGCGTCACCGGCTGGCCCGTATCGAGCGCGCTGATCACCGTCCACTTGCCTGTCCCCTTCTGTCCCGCCGTGTCCAGAATCTTGTCCACCAGCGGCGATCCGTCCTCATCTTTCTTGGCGAAAATCTGGCTCGAGATATCGATCAGGTAGCTGTCTAGCTCGCCCTTGTTCCATTCCGCGAACACGTCGTGCAACTCGTCTGCCGTCAATCCCAGCCCACGCTTCAGCAGGTCGTAGGCCTCGCAGATCAACTGCATGTCGCCGTACTCGATTCCGTTGTGCACCATCTTTACGTAGTGCCCCGCGCCTTCTTCGCCCACCCAGTCGCAGCACGGCGTGCCGTCTTCCACCTTGGCCGCGATCGCCTGGAAGATGGGCTTCACGTGCGGCCACGCCGCTGGATTCCCGCCCGGCATGATCGACGGTCCGTTCCGCGCGCCTTCTTCGCCACCCGAAACGCCCATCCCGATAAACAGAATTCCCTTGTCCGCCAGCGCCTTCGTGCGCCGCGTCGAATCGCTGAATAGCGAGTTGCCGCCATCAATAATGATGTCGCCAGCCTCCAGGTGCGGCGAAATTTGGTCGATCATCTGGTCCACGGTGTCGCCGGCCTTCACCATCAGCATCACCCGGCGCGGCCGCTTCAGCAGGCTCGTCAGCTCCTCAATCGAGTGCGCGCCCACCACCTGCGTCCCCTTGGCTTCGTTTGCGACGAAATCGTCCACCTTTGAAACGGTTCGATTGAACACGGCCACTTTGAAGCCGTGGTCGTTCATGTTCAGGACCAGATTCTGTCCCATCACTGCGAGGCCGATCAGGCCGATGTCACACGATGCTTCCGCCATACCTTCTCCCAAAAAAGAAATCCTATCGCTGCGAATTTTGAGCTTAATTCAATTCTAACGCAGTGGTCAGACCTCCCAATATCAAGATTCGTCAAACAGCGACACCCGCGGAGCGGTAGATTTCCGCGATCCAGCGCATGTCCTTCAACCCTTCTTCGCCCGGCGTGTTCGGTTCGAGATTGTTCTGGACGCAGTGTGAGAAGTGGTCGGCCTGAGCTGCGAACTGGTACGGGTCGCGCGAGGGATTGAGCTCGTCAATCACTTGGCCGTCCACGAAGCCGTGCATGTGAACCTCGTCGTAGTTGAAGCCCGGATCGAGCGCGAGCCAGCCTTTGGAGCCGTACACCTTGAAGTAGCCGCCCGTGTTCGCTCCGTAGCTTGTGGAGCAGCTGGCCACAATTCCAGACGGGAAGATCGTAGTCCAAGCAACGTTCTCTTCCACTTCGTTGAAGCGGCCGTCATGGTCGATCGTCGACGCCACGGCGGTCAGTTTCGCCGGCTCCTCGCCTGTAAGGTATCGGGTCGCATTCAGCGAGTAGATGCCCACGTCGTAGAGTGGGCCGCCACCGGCCAGTTTCTTGTTCAGCCGCCACTCGCCGGGCGCGATGTTGAAGCCGAAGCAGCTGGAGATTTCCTGCACCTGGCCAACCTTGCCGTCGCGGATCATCTGAATCGCACGCAGGTGGAATGGCTCGTAGTGGCAGCGGTAAGCAATCATCAGCTTCACGTTGGCCGCCTTGCAGGCCGCGATCATGGCTTCGGCATCGGCGACCGAGGTGCACATCGGTTTTTCGCACAACACGTGCTTGCCCGCCTTGGCCGCGCGAATCGTGTACTCCGCGTGCATGGAGTTGGGCAGCGCCACATAGACGGCGTCGATATTCGGGTTGTGCGCAATCTCGTCGAAGTTGTCGTAGCTATAAATGGAGTCGGCGGGAACGCTGTACTGCGCCGCGATCCGCTCCGCCTTGTCGCGATGGCCGCTCACTAGGCCGGTGATGCTGGAGTTCGTGGTGTTCAGCGCGCCAGCCATGAAGTGACCGGCGATGCGGCCCAGGCCGATCACCGCATATCCTGTCTTGCGCGTCGGGTTCTGGGCGTTGAGCGCGGGCGCGAAGCGGGCGGCGAGGCCCAGTGCGCCGAGTCGGGTGAAATCTCTTCGGGTCAGCTGCATGGCTTTGGGGTTCCTTTGGAGTGGGCTAAGCGGGGTTGCCCGCCGATTGCGAATCCGATCGCATTCTCAGAGATGATATATCCCGAAGCCAGGATGCTGAGTTGGCGCGACCATCAGGGAGCCGGCGACCAAGCAAGGACCTTCAAAAGGCACAGCTACTCTGGAACCGCCGTTACACACGCGGCGCAGTGCGCGTCCGAGCTTCCCACCCCTCGCCCCTCACTCCACGCTGATGTCGCCGTCCGCCTCCACCACCAGCTT
>Ga0187891_1002389_pt1 | contig 14285 bp, 10 predicted proteins | sample June2016WEW_21_4_FD_132990 | JGI IMG/M metagenome (GOLD analysis project Ga0187891, IMG submission 132990) | Peatland microbial communities from SPRUCE experiment site at the Marcell Experimental Forest, Minnesota, USA - June2016WEW_21_40 | ecosystem: Environmental > Terrestrial > Soil >... | reverse complement strand
TGGACGCCGCTCCGCGCCGGCAATCAGCGCCGCACCGCGGACGGGGTCCCCGCCAAGCGCCGCAGTTGCGCTTGGTGGGGCGGAGGAGCACATCATCATTGTGCGCGTCTACGACCGCGCCGATAACGTGGCCACCGCCAAGATGGTGGTGCGCTCGGGGCAGTAAGCTTCAGTAACGCATCTCAGGAGTGTCATCCTGAGTGCAGCCGGGGTCCCCGGCGACGGCCGCTTTTGCCGTGGCTGGGGTGGAGGAGCGAAGGACCTGCTTTTCCTTGACCCGAAAAAAGCAGATTCTTCACTCCCTTCGGTCGCTCAGAATGACACCTCTAAAATAGTTTGTACGAGTATTCTGAAAACTACCCCACTCAAGCAAAAGAAGCTTGAGTGGGGCACCCCTGCCGCGAGCCCGGTCTATAATGCGAACCGTCGCAGCTTTACGCTATCCGCGCTGCGAGCCGCCGCATGAGATTTGAACTTTTCATTGCCGCCCGATATCTGCGAGCCAAGCGGCGCCAAGCCGTGATCGGCGTCATCACCGTTATTTCGGTCATTGGAGTGGCCGCCGGCGTCGCCTCGCTGATCATTGCGCTGTCCATCAACAACGGTTTCCGGCAAGACTTGCAGGAGCGGCTGCTGGGATCGACCTCGCACGTGAATCTGATGCGCGTGGAAAACGACGGCATCAGGGATTGGCGTTTGCTTTTGGATCGTCTCGCGAAGGCGCCGCACGTATTGGCCGCTTCGCCCGCCATTTACGAGCAGGTTTTGATCTCGCGCGGGGCGCGGGCCAAGGGCGCGATTCTGAAGGGAATTCTGCCGGAGCGCGAGCGCCGCGTCAGCCAGTTGCTGAATTATGTGGTGGCGGGCTCGGCCCAGCCCCTGGCAGATGCCCAGCAGCGGCACGAGGCCGGTCAGGAGCGGCAGCCGCAGCCCTCCGCCAGCGCTTCCCCCGATTCTCTGGAGGGGGTGCATGCGCGCTTCGAAGGGCTTCCGCCGATCATTCTCGGCAAGGACATGGCTGACGACCTCGGGGCGAGCGTGAACTCGGTGGTGCTCGTCACCAGTCCCCAGGGTGAATTGACTCCTTTCGGGATTGTGCCCAAGTACATGCGCTTCAAGGTGGTCGGCATCTTCCGCTCCGGCTTTTACGACTACGACTCGGCGTGGGCGATGACTGGCTTGGCCAACTCGCAGCGGCTGTTCGGGCTGGGCGACCTGGTTTCGGTTCTGGAATTCAAGATCGACGACATCTACAAGGCCGGCGAGGTTGGCGACGCGCTGCAGAAAGAGGCGGGAAAAGGCTTCATGGCAACCAACTGGATGGAGCAAAACCGCGCGCTGTTCCGGGCGCTGCGCCTGGAGCGCTTCGTCACGCTCATTACGATAGGCCTCATCGTCTTTGTGGCCGCGCTGAACATCCTGATCTCGCTGATCATGATGGTCATGGAAAAGACGAAGGACATCGCCGTGCTGGTTTCGATGGGAGCCAAAAGATCGCAGGTGCGCGGCATCTTTATCCTGCAAGGCGTGCTGATCGGCGTGATCGGCACGATGATTGGTCAGGTTGTCGGCTATGGGCTCTCCTGGGCCGCCGGGCATTATCATCTGATTGCGCTCTCCGCCGAGGTTTACTCGATCGACTACGTGCCGTTCGCGCCGCGAGCGCTCGACGGCCTTCTGGTCGCCCTGGTTGCACTCGGAATCAGCTTGATCGCCACCATTTACCCGTCATACTCCGCATCGCGAATCCTGCCGGCCGAGGCGTTGCGATACGAGTAGGGCCCAAAAATCAGGAAAATCGCGGAGAACCGGCGCGCGGCGATCGCAATTCCACAATCGGTATGCCCTTGAGCATCACCGCCGGGCCTTGGAAGCCCGGCTCCTTCGCGGGGCATACCTTCCGCCATCCGGCGGCCCAGGGCGCAGTATCGCCTGCGGTGCTGCGGGCAGAAAACGCACATTTAGGTTGCCACGCGTGTTCTAATTTCTGAAAGGGTTCAGAAGCCGGAATATACCGGCAGGAAACCTGAACCGGGATTGGAGCTACCCGCATCCAATGAGCGAGAGCGAAGTATTTTTACGCGTGGAGGGCCTCACGAAGGTCTTCCGCTCCGGAAGCTCCGACTTAGTGCTCTTTGACAACCTGTCGTTCCAAGTTCAAAAGGGAGAGATGCTGGCGATTGTGGGCGAATCGGGCGCGGGCAAAAGTTCGCTGCTCCATCTGATCGGCACGCTTGATAGGCCGACCAGAGGTAACGTATACTTCGTCAACCGCAATCTTGAGGCGTTGTCCCAGGAAGCCGCTGCTGAGTTTCGCAACAGTGAAATTGGTTTTGTCTGGCAGTTCCACTACCTGCTGCCTGAGTTCACGGCCCTTGAGAACATCGCAATGCCTTTGCTGCTAAGGGGATGGAGCAGACGAAAGGCGGAAGCCGAAGCTGCCATCTGGTTGCACGAAGTGGGGCTGGCAGATCGCGGGCATCACCGTTCCGGCGAGCTTTCCGGGGGTGAGCAGCAGCGAGTGTCTCTTGCTCGGGCGTTGGTGACACGGCCACAATTGCTGATGGCCGACGAACCTACGGGCGACCTCGACAGCCGCACAGCGGATGCAGTATTTAATTTGATCGCCAGACTACATTCCGGCTACCAGCTGACATCCCTTATTGTTACGCACAATGTTGCGTTTGCGCGGCGCTGCCATCGCGTGCTGCTGCTGCTGCAGGGCGGCCGGGTCGAAGAAATTGCGCCGGAATCTTTGCGGGTATAACGATTTGGAGACAGGAAGTGGCGCGTAAGCAGGAAGTTAGAAGTGAACGGCAGGTAAATTGCTGGAGAGTATTTGAATTATTTGTTGGATCGAGCATCGGGATAAGACGACAATCGGGATGAGGGCTGGGTTCAGGCTCCGGATCATGCGGACGGCTCAAAGCGACTGGGCAAGCGGGTGATCGGGGGAGCTGCGGAGAAGCCAAATGTTTGAACGGTACACCGAAAAAGCCAGACGCGTGATTTTCTTCGCACGCTATGAAGCAAGCCAGTTTGGGTCTCCATACATTGAGACGGAACACCTGCTGCTTGGATTGCTGCGTGAGGATAAGGCTCTGACCAATCGTTTCCTTCGGCAGCATTCGTCGGTGGACTCCATCCGCAAGCAGATCGAGGGGCACACCACGATCCGCGAGAAGGTTTCGACCAGCGTCGATCTGCCGCTGAGCAACGAATGTAAACGTGTGCTCGCCTACGCGGCGGAAGAAGCCGAGCGTCTCTCGCACAAGCATATCGGCACCGAACACCTGCTACTTGGACTGTTGCGGGAAGAAAAATGCTTTGCCGCCGAGATTCTGCACGAGCGCGGCCTGAAGCTCCAGACCATCCGCGAGGAAATGCAGCGCACCACGCAAGAGAAGGTGCAGGCGCAACCGCAGCGGAACCGCGAATCGTCGCTGCTGGCCGAGTTCTCGCGCGACCTCACGCAGTCGGCCATGGAGAATCAGCTTGATCCTCTGGTCGGCCGCGACCAGGAAGTCGACCGGGCGATTCAGATCCTTTGCCGCCGGACCAAAAACAACCCGGTGCTGATCGGTGAGCCCGGCGTAGGCAAGACTGCGATTGTGGAGGGCTTGGCACAACGCATAGCCGACGGCGAGGTGCCTTCGTTCCTGGCGGACAAGCGCATCCTGGGACTTGATCTTTCCCTGATCGTTGCCGGAACAAAGTATCGCGGCCAGTTCGAGGAGCGGCTCAAGACCATCATGAAGGAGTTGATGGAGTCGCAGAACTGCATCATCTTCATCGACGAGTTGCACACGCTGGTGGGCGCCGGTTCGGCCGAGGGCTCGCTCGACGCCGCCAACATCCTGAAGCCCGCTCTCTCGCGTGGCGAGATTCAGTGCATAGGCGCGACTACGCCCGCTGAATACCGCAAATCGATTGAAAAGGATCGCTCACTGGAGCGCCGCTTTCAGGCCGTCAAAGTGCCGCCACCGAATGAAGAGGATGCCAAAAAGATCCTGAGCGGCATCAAGGACCGCTACGAGAAGTTTCATGCTGTAAGTTACACGGAGGATGCGATCGAATTCGCGGTTTCGCATTCCAACCGTTATATTCCCGACCGCTTCCTGCCCGATAAGGCAATTGACCTCATCGACGAAGCCGGTGCGCGCGTGAAACTGCGCCAGACCGCTTTGCCGGAGGAGATCACCGAGGTACAGAAGCGGATTAAGTTCATCGTCCACCGCATGGAGAACGCCATCGCGAACCACGAGTTCGAGAAGGCGCGCTTCTACAGCGACGAAGAACGGAAGGAGCGCGAGAACCTGCGCGCTCTCCGGGATAAGTATCACCTCGACGAGACTTCAACGGGCATCGTGACCCGCGAAGACATCGAAGAGGTCGTCTCGCGCTGGACGGGAGTGCCGATCTCCTCGATCAAAGAAGAAGAGTCGCTGAAGCTGCTGCGCATTGAGGAAGAGCTGCACAAGCGTGTCATCTCGCAAGATCGGGCCATCTCGGCGCTGTCTCGCGCCATCCGCCGCTCGCGTGCCGGCCTGAAGAGCCCGAACCGTCCCATCGGTTCGTTCCTCTTCCTGGGGCCGACCGGCGTCGGCAAAACCGAGGTCGCGCGCACGCTGGCGCAGTTCATGTTCGGCACGGAAAAGTCGCTGATACGCTTCGATATGTCCGAGTACATGGAAAAGCACTCGGTGAGCAAGCTGATCGGCTCGCCTCCGGGATACGTCGGCTACGAAGAGGGCGGCCAGTTGACCGAGCGGGTGAAGCGCGCGCCTTATTCGGTGGTATTGCTGGACGAAATCGAGAAGGCGCATCCGGACGTCTTTAATATTCTGCTTCAGGTTTTTGAAGACGGCCAGCTCACCGATGGACTCGGCAATACGGTCGACTTCAAAAACGCGATCATCATCATGACCTCGAACATCGGCGCGCGTCACTTGATGAAGCGCACCGGACTCGGCTTCCAAAGCGATAAGGAAGAGACGGTTTCGGGTAAGGTCGAGGAGTTGGTCAAACAAGAGGTCAAGAAGACCTTCAACCCCGAGTTCCTGAACCGTATCGACGAAGTTATCCTGTTCCAGGCGCTGACCGAGCAGGATCTGATCCAGATCGTGGAGTTGATGGTGACGCAGTTGAACCAGAATCTGTCGCAGAGGGCGATCACGATTACCGTGACCGAAAGTGCGCGGAAGTGGATTCTCGACAAAACGGTTAGCGACCGCAGCTACGGTGCGCGTCCGCTGCGCAGGGCGCTGCAGAAGTACATCGAGGACCCGCTGTCGGAGGCGCTCATACAGGGCACCATCAAGACGCGTCCGGCGTTCCTTGAGGTCTACCTCGAGAACAACCAGCTTTACTATCGCGAGGTGGGCGAGGAAAAGAAGGACGGAGCTTTACTCTACAACTGAAATCGAGTGGAACACCGCTTGTGTGCCGGGTACGGGCGACGGATTGCCCTCCGGCGCGCGGCGCGGGCCAACCAGCCTTTCGCTCTGCAAGAGCCGCCGGATCTCCGGCGGCTTTTTGTTTCCGTGCCACGGTTTGATTGCGACGGCACTTGATGGCAGTTCCAGAGTAGGCGTACCCCCATGGCAGATAGGGGCCTGTCGGGGAACCGTCGTCGTTCGCATGACAATCCTGAAAAACCTTTGCTGGAATCCTCCCGCCCAGACCAGAGTGGTTTCAGAGTAGGTGTATCCTGAGAGATTTTTACCAGATGTGCAACGTGGCGTGCCTACTATTTACTTCAAAGACAACTCAGAGCTGCTCTTCTGATTCCAAGCACCTGCAGGCTGAAGACCTTTCCTGGTGGGGCCCATGTATCGAATTGCAAAACTGACGTTTCTGATGGGGATGTTGGCAGCTTTGTTCTCCTTGACCTTAACCCAGACAGGCTGCGGTTCCGGGGGCTCTGGTAGTTCCAGCGCGCAGACCCAGTCGACCAGCAGCGGCACGGATAACACAGGCGGGAGCGCCGGAGGCACTACGCCAGTTGTTACACCACCGGCTACCCCACCGGTCACGCCACCGGTGACGCCGCCCGTAGCGCCTCCGGTAGTGCCCCCCGTCGTCACGCCACCCGCCGGCATCGGCACGATTAATGTCATTCAGAACGTCGTCTTCATGCTCCAGGAAAACCGCTCGTTCGACAGCTACTTTGGCATGCTGAACGCGTATCAGCAGACGGTCAAGGGCATAGCGAACCCGCAGGTGGAGCCGATGCTGCCCAATGTTGTTCTCCCCGACCTCGCCGGCAACCCGATCAAGCCTTTTCATTACCAGACCGCGTGCACGGATGCGATCACGCCGGCTTGGGGCGCCAGCATTACGCAATACGCTAACGGCAAGTTGGACGGTTTCATGAAGACCCTGCCGCAGCGTCCGGACGACCCGAACGGAACGCGCGCGATGGGTTACTACGACTGGACAGACCTGCCCTATTACTACGAGTTGGCAACCCAGTATGCGACCAGCGACCGCCAATTCGCGTCAGTGGGAGCGCGCACTCCGGTGAACCGCATGTACATCATGGGGGCGAGTTCCTACGGCAACGTGGATTTCGGACCGATTCCCCAGACGGCGCTCACCATCTTTGACCGCCTGACGGCCGCCGGACTCAGTTGGAAGTACTATTACATTCCGACTATCCCGGCTCCCGGGGGTCTGAATATCAGCGGGTTCAACGTATCGAAGACCAACCCCAGCCAGATCGTTCCGGTCACCGAGTATTTCACCGACCTGCAGAACGGAACATTGCCGGTAGTCTCGTTCATTGAAAGCGACGGCTCAGGATATGACGAGCACCCGCAGGACAACGTTCAGGTTGGCGCTCTGGAGACATCCGGTTTTATCAATGCGTTCATCAACAGCTCCTACTACGCGACTGGCGCGTTCTTCCTCTCGTATGACGAGCACGGTGGGCTTTACGATCACATTAAGCCGATCACGGTGGCCGCGCCGGACAATATTCCTCCAAACCTTTCGGAAGACCCAGGGGCCGCTCCCACAGAACCCGGCTTCACGCGCTCCGGATTCAGAGTGCCGCTGATGGTCGTCTCGCCGTGGGTTAAACCAGGGTATGTCTCTCATGTGCCGCGCGAAAACACATCGATTCTTACGTTCATCGAGAAGCGCTTCAATCTGGCTCCGCTGACGAAGCGCGACGCGTCGCAGGACGACATGACGGAGATGTTCGACTTCACTACCCCGGCGCTGATCACGCCGCCGGCGTTGCCGCAGCAGTTGACCAACAGGGCGTGCAGCTTTGCGCTGGAAGTTTCGCCCATGGAGCCGTAGCTTTGGCCCCAAAAACCAAAAGCCGCTGAAGATAGCTTCGGCGGCTTTTTTGTTGCCCGCGATACGACTGAACCGGGTTAGAGCAGAACCAGAATTGATGTATCCGGGACAAAAAATTGAAGAATGTCATTCCGACCGGAGCCGCGCAAAGCGCGGCGAAGTGGAGGAACCTTTTGTCTGGAAATTGAAAACAAAAGGTGGCTCGACTTCGCTCGCCATGACAGCACTTGGTTGGGATACATCATCCCTAGTTGCGCGTTAAAGCGATTCGGCTCTAACGAGAAGTGGTTTTGGCTGCCTTTTTCGGCTTCCGCAGGGCGGCAATGACCGCCTGCCCCATCTGTTTTGTCGTCGCCTTCCCGCCCAGATCCGGCGTGCGAACCTTGCCTTCGGCAAGCACGCTTTCGATCGCCTTCAACAGGGCTGCGCCAAGCTCGGGTTCGCCCAGGTGATCCAGCATCATCGAGACTGACCAGATGGTGGCGATAGGATTGGAAATGCCTTTGCCTGTAATGTCGGGCGCCGAGCCGTGGATTGCCTGGAATAGGCTTGGGTAACGGCGCTCGGGATTGAGGTTGGCGCTCGGTGCCAGCCCCATGCTGCCGGCGATGGCCGCACCGAGATCGGTGATGATATCGCCGAACAGGTTCGAGGCCACGACCACGTCCAGGCTCTCCGGCTTGATGACAAACCGGGCGGAGAGCGAGTCGATTAACTGCTGCTCGTGCTGAATATCCGGGTACTTGGCGGAAACCTCGCGGAAGACGTCGTCCCAGAAGACCATGCTGTAGTTGACGGCGTTGGACTTGGTTGCGCTGGTCACCTTCTTGCGTCCGTGCTGGCGCGCATACTCGAAGGCATAGCGCATAACGCGCTCCGTGCCATAGTAGGTAAAGACCGACGCCTGCACCGCCGACTCCTGCGGAGTTCCCTTGTAAACGCGCCCGCCAACTCCACAGTATTCGCCTTCGCAGTTCTCGCGAACGCAAACGAAGTCGATATCCTTGGGACCTTTGCCGGCCAGAGGACTGGGGACGCCCTGCAACAGGCGCACCGGACGAAGATTGATGTACTGGTCAAATCCCTGGCGAATGGGGAGTAGCATACCCCAAAGCGAAATATGGTCGGGGATACGCGGATCGCCAACCGGGCCAACCAGGATGGCGTTGAAAGCGCCCGCCTCCAACACCTTCAGCGCGTCGGGAGGCATCATCGCTCCCTGGCGAAGATAGCGCTCCGAGCCCCAGTCGTAGTCCTGGGTTTTGAACTTCAGGCCACCGTCAAGTTCGGCGACCGCTTTGAGAGCTGCAACGCCCTCCGTCATGACCTCCGCCCCGATGCCGTCCCCGGGAATTACCGCAATGTTGTAGTGCCGCATTGAATAATCTCCTCACTTCAACTTTTGATCTGCTCGGTTGTGACCTGCTTCGGAATTACTATAAGCCCTCGTGCTCTCGGCGAAAAGTCCCGGCTATAACAAGTGCTGCCTGATATACCAATTCCGGCGCTACTTTAAGAGTAGGGAAAAGCGTCCGCCTTCACTCTTGAGGTGTCATCCTGAGCGAAGCGAAGGATCTGCTTTTCTGAATACAAAGCAGATCCTTCGGCCGCGGAAAAGCTCCGCGACCTCAGGATGACACTTCGAAGAATTCTTCCGCAGCCACCTAAAGGTTCCACTTCAGCCGCCTTTCTGGCACAATCAGAGTAGCTGGCCATAGTCTATGAAATTAATTGTTTACTCAGCCCCCTGGTGTCGCGACTGCCGCGAGGCAAAGCGCTTTCTGGACAAACACAGCATCTCTTACCAGGAGGTGGACATCGAAGCCACTCCGGGAGCCGCCGAAGAGGTGATTCGCAGAACCGGAAAGCGGGCTATCCCGCAATTCGTGTTAGACGGCGTTTGGGTGCAGCCGTACCGCCCGGGCAAGGGATTCCTCTACGAGGAAATGGCGGCAATGTTGGGCGTTTCCAACAACTAAAGCGGTGTCCGTAAATACCTCGCATCACTAAATACACCTCGCGAGTGTCATCCTGAGCGAAGCGAAGGATCTGCTTTTCTCGCACCTCAAGAACAAAAGCAGATTCTTCGCTCCCCTTCGGTCGCTCAGAATGACACCCCTAAACATTTATTGTACGAACCATCGCGATTCAGCGCTGGCGTGCTTGATTTGCCTGGTGGCGAGCGGAGCCGGAAGTGGCAGGGGTCCGCGACAACTGAGTGCGTGCGCGCCGCTTTCCGGAGGCGACAATACCCCGCAGCGCTCCAATCAACTGCGGAGCGGTGGCCTGAAGCTCCTCACGATGATGTATCGAGAGCTCGCGCAGGATGCGCTCGCCCCGTGCGGTCAACGCCACCAGCACCTGCCGGCGATCTTGCTCGGAGGGGCGGCGCTGCACCAATCCCTGCTCGGTGAGGCGGTCGATAAGCTCGACCGAGCTGTGATGCCGAATCTGCAGGCGTTCGGCAAGTTCCCCCACCGTGGCGCGTACCCCATCGGGCAGCCCTTTCAGGGCCAGCATCAACTGGTGATGCTGCGGCTCGATGCCGGCCGCGCGAGCTGCTGTCTCGCTGAAGCGCAAGAACTTGCGAATCTGGTAGCGGAATTCGGCCAGCGCCTGGTAATCGTTCACATCCAACTCGCCGGAACTTGCCATGCAGACACTCCAATTACATCGTTTTACGAAGTATTCAACCAGCTATCTTAGGCTTTTCTGGCCCATTTGGGCCAGCAGCCCGCAACGGATACAATAGTCCTTCAGTTCAAACCACCCAGAATCCTGATTAGATGCAAGGAGCTATGCCGTGATTCCGCGATATACACGCCCGGAGATGGGCCGCATCTGGAGTGAAGAAAACAAGTTCCGCACCTGGTTGCAGGTTGAAATCGCCGCCACGGAGACTCTGGCCGAAGCTGGACTGGTGCCGCATTCGGCGGCTCGCGCCATCCGCGACAAGGGAGACTTCGATCTGGCGCGCATTCAAGCCGTCGAGGCCGAAGTGAAGCACGATGTGATCGCCTTCACCACCGCGGTCTCTGAAAAAGTTGGCCCCGAGGCACGCTGGCTGCACTACGGCTTGACTTCCAACGACGTGGTCGATACGGCACAGGCTTTGCTGGTCAAACAGGCTTCGGCGATCATCCGCGTCGGCCTGGAACGCATGATTGAAGTGCTGCGCCGCCGCGCCTTTGAGTTCAAGGATGCGCCTACCATAGGCCGCACGCACGGAGTCCATGCCGAACCGATCACCTTCGGCTTGAAGCTGGCGAACTGGTATTCGGAGATGCGCCGCAACCTCGAGCGCTTCGACTTTGCCGCCGAACAGATGCGCGTCGGCAAGGTCTCCGGCGCGGTCGGCAACGCCGCCCACCTGGAGCCGGAGTATGAAGAAAAAATCTGCGAACGCCTCGGTCTGAAGGTCGCCGCGGTTTCGTCGCAGGTCATCCAGCGCGACCGGCACGCATTTTACGTGGCCACGCTGGCGGTGATCGCCTCGACCCTGGACAAGATCGCCACCGAAATCCGGCATCTGCAACGCACGGAGGTTCGTGAAGCCGAAGAGTTCTTCAGCGAAAAGCAGAAGGGCTCGTCGGCCATGCCGCACAAGCGCAATCCCATCAATCTTGAACAGGTCAGCGGACTGGCGCGAGTGGTCCGCGGCAACGTGCAGGCCGCCTTCGAAGACATCGCGCTATGGCATGAGCGCGACATCTCGCACTCTTCGGTCGAGCGGGTCATCCTGCCGGATTCGACGATCCTGGTCGACTACATGCTGCACAAGGCGACCAACCTCATTGACACCATGCTTGTCTATCCCGAGCGCATGCTGCGCAATCTGAACTCCACCGGCGGACTCGTCTTCAGCGGACAGCTCCTGCTCGACCTGGTGGAGGCCGGAGTGTCGCGCGAGGATGCCTACCGCATTGTCCAGCGCGACGCCATGCGGGCGTGGAAGGAAGAATTGAACTTCCGCGAGCTGATCATGAACGATCCGGAAATCACGGGCAAGGTCGACCACAAGACGCTGGAGCGCGCTTTCGAACTTCAGCGACAGTTGCGCAACGTAGACAAGATATTCGCCCGCGTCTTCGGCACCGGCGAACGGGTCAAAAGCGCAAGGAAGTAGTGGAGAATCAGAGGTGGTCGGCCCGCCTGTGTCCCCTCCAAGATGCGCCGTAACAGTGTTCTATGTCACTGGAATCGTGGAAATCGTTTTTTGAAATAGGCGGCGTGCTGCTGCTGTTTCTGACCTTTGTGTTTGGCGCGGGCGTGGTTATTACTAGTACCCGCATCAACGCGCGCCAAGCGGTGCAATTGCGCAACTTCGACAAACAGCTGACCGATGCCAAGAGTGAGCTAGGAAAACAGCAGGAACGGACAGCGCAGGCGGATGCGCGAGTCGCGGGGCTAGAAACGGATGCCGCAAATGCCAAGTCGGAAATGGCAAAACAACAAACAAGGGCTGCAAACGCGGAAAGAGCCCTTTTAGAACTCCAACAGCGTTTAGCACATCGCCGAATTAGCCAATCCGACCATGACAAATTGGTTGCTTCTTTACAGCCATTTCGGGGTTCGATAGTACACCTAACCAAACTCGGAGATGCAGAAGCCGCACAATTCGCTGAAGATATACTCACTGTGCTGCACGATGCTGGATGGTCGGTGCAGCTCTCCATCGCGGGAACGATCTCTCCGCCGAGATATGGGCTTTTTTGTACGGTGGATGCATCAACTCCGGCGGGACAGGCGCTTGCAGCAGCTTTACACACACTACCGACTGCCGATGTCAGATCGGGAACAGTCCCGCAGGGAGTTGTTGGGAATATTCTCGTCGGCCTGAAACCACCAGCTTGAAATCGATTTGGGCGGGTGGCCCATCCTACCCCGGTTTTGGGTAGGGTGGGGCAGTTTACGCTCTCGCTGGTGATGACATAACCAAAACCCCACTCAAGCTTCGCTTGAATGGGGCACCCGCTAATCTGCTCATTGGTGGCTAGGTTTGCGCCGCATCGTCCGGGCCGTCATGCTGAGCGCAGCGAAGCATCCCATGATACTATCCCACACCCGCGCCGCTCTGGGCATTTCGATGAAATCCCTCGACTGATTCTCAGCCCCACGCCGTACTGGGATTCTTCGCTCCCTATGGTCGCTCAGAATGACACCCTTAAACATTTGTTGCACGAACTTGGGTTGGTGGCCCATCCTACCCCGGTTTTTGGGTAGGGTGGGGTAGTTTACGCTCTTGCTGTTGATGACATAACAAAAACCCCACTCAAGCTTTGCTTGAATGGGGCACCCGCTAATCTGCTCATTGGTGGCTAGGTTCGCGCCGCGTCGTCCGGCGCTAGAGCGGTTCCCTAGATGGCGTATCCCAACACAAACTCAGACTGTCATGGCGAGCGAAGTCGAGCCACCCTTTGTTTTGGGCAGTGGGAACAAAAGGTGGCTCGACTTCGCTCGCCATGACATTCCCTTGGGGATTTTTGCATACACCAATAAGGGAATTGCGCTAACCTAGGGCGTTTTCACTTACTTCGGCTCCTCCAGAAATAGCTGCACTTCGCGGAAGAGCTGCATGCGGTTCTTCTCCATGATGATCGTGTGCGTTCCTTCGCTGAGGAGAATGCGCCGCCGGTAGGGAGCATTCGTCAGTTTTTCAAAGACCGCATTACCCATGGGGGGCGGCGTGTCCGCATCCCACTCGGCGTTGATGACCAGCACGGGTACGGTGATCAGCGCGGGATCGTACACCGGCTTGCCTTTCATCCAGAACTCGCGGCTATCCTGCACAGTGCCGTTGGGCGCCCGCAAGACCGGCGGATTCTGCGCGGCGCCTTTGGGATCGCTCGCCTGGGTCGCCGCCGCCCATTGTTCAAACCAGCCCGCTGGAATCAGATCGGCCTTTTTGTTTTCCGGCACGCCAGTCAGCCAACGGGTTTTGGCCGCGCTCATGGTGACCGTTCGATAGGCTCCGAGCGGTCCATCTCCGCCGCCGACGAGCGACGGCGTTGTGCGCAGCCACTGCGCCGCGTAGAGCACCAGCTTCTCCACCTTGGCGTTATGCTGCGTGGTGTAGGTGGCCATGATGGTGGTGCCCCAGGACCAGCCAATCAAGTTGATCTTGGACACCTTGCGGCGGGCGAGGATGCTGTCGACAACGGCAGCTACGTCCTTGACGGCGACATCGGTGGTGACGATCGGCGGATTCTTCTCCGCCGGCTGGTCCATCTCGGGCGGACGCGTGGAGCGGCCATAGCCACGCAGATCGAGCAGGTAGACGTCGAAGCCTCGCTGCGCGATGTAGTCCATCCAGGAGAGCCCATCCAGCGGCAGGTCGAAGGCCGTTTCCGCCGGGTAAGTGGAGCCGTGAACGAAGAGCACAATCCTGTCCGCAGCGAAATTCTTAACGCCTTTCAAATGCTTGTTGCGGACAAAGATCTGAATTCCAGGATCGGAGGCTTTGACGAAATAGTCTTCCGAAACCAGCGGTTTAAGCGGCTGCGCCGCAAAAGAGTTTGCCTGTGCCATGACCAGAAAAATGCAAGAAGAGATGAAGCCCAACACCATCCGGTTGACCGTCATTTGGATAAACCTTTCGCAAAACCAAGTTACGGTAGCATGGACTCGACTTCCGAGCCAGTGACAATCTGTCGCTCCGATATCCCGATCCGATCAACGACCCCACCCTAGCGTCGAACCGCGCGACGCCGACCGACGCTCCTCTCTTGTCAGAGGCCGCAAGTTCCGGCATAATAAGTGTTTGCCATCAGTGTGCGCCGGGCTGTTGGTCCCGGACCAGCCTGTGGTGCTCCGTTCGGACAATGCAAGCGGCCATGAATTGAGTTCGGCGCGTGTAAGGAACGGAATTCCCTGTCCGGTTGGCGGTGGGGATTGGAGCTTTGAGCCGGCGGAGGGTCGCCGATCAGGCCAATAATTCGAAAGGAATCGAATTCTGTGTTAATGATTCGTCTGTCGCG
>Ga0187891_1002387_pt1 | contig 14303 bp, 9 predicted proteins | sample June2016WEW_21_4_FD_132990 | JGI IMG/M metagenome (GOLD analysis project Ga0187891, IMG submission 132990) | Peatland microbial communities from SPRUCE experiment site at the Marcell Experimental Forest, Minnesota, USA - June2016WEW_21_40 | ecosystem: Environmental > Terrestrial > Soil > Wetlands... | reverse complement strand
CGGCTGCGTCGAGCGCGCGGAGAAGCCTTTCCTTTGTGCCGCCTCCGGCGGGGACGAGGCCGACGCCGGCTTCGACAAGGCCCATGTAGGTTTCAGCGTGGGGCTGGCGGCGCGCGGCGTGGAGACAGATTTCGGCGCCGCCACCGAGAGTAAGGCCGAAGGGTGCGGCGACGACGGGGCGCGGACAGAATTTGATGGCCGCGGTCATCTGCTGGAAGCTGTGAATCACGCGGGCGAGCTCGTCCCACTCTCCCTCCTGCGCGGTCAGCAGGAGCTGCATGAGGTTGGCGCCAACGGAAAAGTTATCGCCGTCGCCGGAGATCACGAAGGCTGCAAAATCGCGGACCGCATCGGAGGATGGGTTCAGGACGGCGGAGATGAGAGAAAGAACGTCGCCGCCGATGGCGTTCTTGAGCGAGTGCAACTCGATGCAGGCGATGCCGTCGCCGAGGTCGACGAGCGACGCGCCGGGGTTCGTGCGAATCGGAGCGCGCGAACGGCGGAAATCGGCGACGCGAGCGTGGCCGGGAACGGCGGGGATGGGAATGAGTTGATTGGTGGCGGGCTGGAAGCAGGCGTCGCGATCGGGTGAGTACCAAGCGGTGCGCGATGCTGCGAGAAGAGCCTCGACGGGAGCGCTGACGGGAAGGCCGAGCGACTTCATGCGGGCGACGGTTTCGGCGACTCCGGCGGCATCCCACATTTCAAACGGGCCCAGCTCCCAATTGAAACCGGCGCGCATGGCTTCATCAATGGAAGGGGCGTCATCGGCGACTTCGCCGATGCGATCGGCAGCGAAGTTCCAGAGCGAAGAGAGAAAGGGCCAGAGGAAAGCCGCGGCTTTGTCTTTGGCGGGATTGTTGGCGAGGATCAGACGCAGGCGCTCTCGGAGTGTGGCGGCATTCTTCGCCATTTCGAGCGTGGGAAGAGCGGGCTTGGCGAAGGGACGGTATTCGAAGGTGGAGAGATCGAGGATGAAACGCTCGTCTTTGCCATCGGCGCCGCGAGTCTTTTTGTAGAAACCCTGTCCGGATTTATCGCCGAGCCAGCCGCGCTTGAGGAGTTCTTCGAGGATTGGGGAAAACCTGCCACCGGTGACGCCTTGAGGAAAGTTCGCAGCGACGTGGGCGAGGATATCGATGCCGACGAGGTCGGCGAGGCGAAAGGTCCCGGTGCGCGGCCATCCAATGGCGGGGCCGGTGAGCACGTCGACCTCCTCGATGGAGAGCCGTTGCTCGAGCATGAGGTTGGCGGCGTTGAACATGACCGCGATTCCGATGCGATTGGCGATGAAGTTGGGGGTGTCGTGCGCGAAGACGACCTGCTTGCCGAGGTGGAGATCGGCGAAGGCGGAAAAGGCTGCGACGGCGGCGGGATCGGAATCGGCGGTGTGGATGACTTCGAGGAGGCGCATGTAGCGCGGGGGATTGAAAAAGTGCGTGCCGAAAAAGCGGCCGCGGACGGTGGGAATCGTGGCAGCGATGCGCGCGATGGGCAAGCCGGAGGTGTTGGTGGTGAGAAGCGCATGCGCGGCGAGATGGGGAATGACGCCAGCGAGAAGAGCTGTCTTTATATCGAGGTTCTCGGCGACGGCTTCGATGATCCAATCGCACTGCGCGAGTTTGGGCAGGTCGTCGTCGAACGTGCCGGGAGTGATGAGCGCAGCGCGCGACGAGTCGAAAAAAGCTGCAGGCTTGGATTTCGAGAGCGCTTCGAGGGCCCGCTCCGCGGTTTGATCTTTTGGAGGAAGATCGAGGAGAAGAACGGGGATTCCGGCGTTGGCCAGATGAGCGGCGATGCGGGCGCCCATGGTTCCCGCACCGAGGACGGCGGCGCGGCGAACGAGGAGCGGCTTGGAGCCGATGTTCGGAGCGGGAGTTGCGGCCGTGGCAGCGGTGCTCATGCGGGCTCTCCCCTTGCGGCGTGTGTTCAGATGCTCTGCGCCATGCGTAAACGCTCGCAGCATACGCAAGGCAGCGGCACGGGGTCAAGGATGGGGCGCCACGCATATAGAATTGCGGCGTTAGTACACGATCTTGTTGGGCACCGCAATCCAGGTGGCAAAGCTGGCCCAGGCTTCGTCGGCGAGCAATTGCGTCGCGTGGAGTTTGCGCTGGCTCGAGTCCTTTCGGAGCTCGGCGTAGAGAAAGGCGTCGTCGAAGCCTGCACGAGCTGCGTCGGCGGCGCTGGCTCCGTAGTAGACGGCGTCGAGGCGCGCCCAGTAGGCCGCAGAGAGGCACATGGGGCAGGGCTCGCAACTCGTATAGAGCACGCAGCCGGCGAGAGAGAAGGTTCCCAGAGCCTTGGCTGTGGCACGGATGGCGTTGACCTCAGCGTGCGCTGTGGGATCGTTGGTCGAGGTGACGGTGTTGGCGCCTTCACCCACAATTTTGCCATCGCGCACGACGACCGCGGCGAACGGGCCGCCCGTTGCGGTGAGAACATTCCGCGTGGCCAGCGCGATGGCGCGGCGCAGGAACTCCGGGTTGGGTTGGGACGGCATTGGTGTGATTCCGGTTCCTGAGGGAAGGCGAAGACAGATTCAGTATGGCACAGGGTGCACGGCAAACAGATGCGGCGTGAACTGACGGTGTTCACGCCGCTGCGGCTGATGCAATTGAGGTGAATGGAAGCAACGTTCAGGCGGCCGCCGAGGCCTCAAGAACCTTAAGGAAGCGGGCAAGCCAGACTGGGTGCGCAGGCCAGGCCGGGCCAGTGACGAGATTGCCGTCGACGACGGCGTCCGTCATATCGACAGAGACGTAGGTTCCTCCGGCAAGCTCGACTTCGGGAGCGCAGGCAGGATACGCGTTGATCTTGCGGCCCTTGATAACGCCAGCGGCGGCGAGCAGTTGCGGGCCATGGCAGAGCGCGGCGATGGGCTTGTTAGCCTTGGCAAAGTGACGGATGATATCGAGAACTTTGGGGTTGAGGCGAAGATACTCCGGTGCGCGGCCACCGGGGATGACGAGGCCGTCGTATTGCGCGGGGTCGATCTCGTCGAAGGTGGCGTTGAGCGTGAAGTTGTGGCCGCGTTTTTCAGTGTAGGTTTGATCGCCCTCGAAGTCGTGAATTGCGGTGCGGACCTGATCGCCCTTCTTCTTGCCGGGACAGACGGCGTGGACGGTGTGGCCGACCATTTGCAGGGCCTGAAAAGGAACCATGATCTCGTAGTCCTCAACAAAATCTCCGGCGAGAAGCAATAGCTTTGCGGATTTCATCGTGCCAATTCCTCCCCACCAAGTTTGCCATAAGCTCCTGCCTCCGCGCCGTAGAATCTCCTCATGGCCGAGGCCGCAACTCTTGCTGCTTTGAATGCGCGGATCGTTGCGTGCGAACTTTGTCCGCGATTGCGCGCGCATTGCGCGGAGGTGGCGCTCAAGCGGCGGCGGGCCTATGCGGAGTGGGAGTATTGGGGCCGGCCGGTGCCGTCGTTTGGCGACCCGAAGGCGCGCGTGATGGCGCTGGGCCTGGCGCCGGGAGCGCATGGATCGAATCGCACGGGGCGGCCGTTCACGGGTGATGGTTCTGGCAACTTTCTGTATCCGGTGCTGCACGAAGCGGGGTTTGCCTCGCAGCCCAGGGCCGTTTCGCGTAACGATGGAATGAAGCTCAGTGGGCTTTGGATTACGGCAGTGGCGCGATGCGCGCCGCCGGGTAACAAACCTACACCGGAGGAACTGCGCAACTGCGCGCCGTGGCTTGACCGGGAGATAAGTCTGCTCCCGGATTTGCGCGTGGTGGTATGTTTGGGGCACATCGCGTTCGATGGTTTACTGGGGCACGCGGTAAGAACGGGAATGATGAAAACACGCGCGGGGTTTGCATTTGCGCACGGAGCGGAGCACAAACTGCCGGGCGGCCTGATCGCGATCGCCGGCTATCATCCGTCGCTGCAAAATACAAACACTGGCAAGCTGACGCGGGCGATGCTACTGAATGTCTTCAAGCGGGCGCGGAAGCTGGCGGAACTGTGAAGGGCGGGGACGGCTGGAAGTTTTCGGAGGCTGAAGGAGAAGAGATGGGTTTGCAGGCGAAAGAGATTTTGAAAGATGTGAATCTGGACGAAGTGGGTCAAAAGCCGCGCGGGCCGAAGAATCCGGTGGATCATTGGTCACCGGCAGTTTTGCTGGAGCGCGCGGCCTACCTGCGCAAGCTGGCCAGGCACGGGGATGGCTCGGCTTCGGAGACGCTAAAGGAGTATCCGCAGCACTGCGCGATACTTTCGTTCCGGAGCCGCGACGGCGAAGCGGAGGTGCACGAGAGGTTCGCGGATCTGTTCTGCGTTTTGTCAGGCAAGGCGACGCTGGTTACAGGTGGAGTGGTGAACGGGGCGCGGACAGTTGCGCCAGGGGAGACGCGCGGAGTGTCGATCGAGGGCGGTGCGCGGCAGACGTTGCGGGCGGGGGATTTTGCGCATGTGCCGGCGGGAACACCGCATCAGATGCTGGTTAAGGCGGAGGACACGATCACATGTCTGGTGATGAAGGTGCAGGAAGTCGTATAGGAGCGGCCTGGGCGAAAACGGCAAGCTTGAAGAGAAATTGGAGCGGGAGACCGGGATCGAACCGGCGACATTCAGCTTGGGAAGCTGACGTTCTGCCACTGAACTACTCCCGCCGGGCGGGCAGAGCCAACGTGAAGAAGTATATATCAATTCGCGGCGGCGATAGAGCCAGCGGCGTGCCTGGGTGGTGGGGTCTTTGTGTGGATACGCTGACTTGTGAACACACTGCGGGGTCCGGGGGGCCAGCCCCCGAACCCCTTCAGCGATTCCTCATAAAATCCTGTACTGGAACTACGCCAGCGAGCCGCTGATGTTGCTGAACACGTTGTTTACGGCTGTCGCGACGGTCTTAATGCTGGTGATGAGAGCCAGTGCGATCAAGGAGCACAGCAATGCATATTCGACCAGATCCTGACCTCGCTCGCTATTCGTCAGCTTCTGGAAACTGACATACAGCTTTAGAAACAGGTTATTCATTTTGACCTCTCTCGGAATCGAATTTTAAGGTTCTGCTAATAATGCGGCCACTGATTCGAGAATCGTAAGATGAATTTTGGTTTACCTTGGTTCACCTGTCAACATCGCTTTGGTGACGTTGAAACCGGTTACCTTTGCCGATCCAGTGAAACTTCGGCGTCATCAAAAGGCACTTCAACACCGCTACCCGCATCTACGCGCAGCTCTCACGGCGGCGGCGATCCAAGACTGTAATTGCTCCAGCGAATGTAGCGCGAAAAGGCCGCCGGGGCTACGCAGGACGCAAAACTGATGCCAGCCTGGCGAGCGAGGCGCGCTCAGTATACGGCCATACGCGGCCGATTTGGATCTGGAAGCTCATAGGTGACGGGAATGCAGTCGAACAGCCGCGAATCCGAGACGGGCTCCCGGGTCTTCTGAAACGGATGCGCTGCGTAGAGGTACGACAATAATTGAGGAGGGAACTCAAGCGAATAGGCAGTCGCCAAATCGAATGAGCTTTGCACAGTGCCGAGGCCGGAGATGGGGTTGCGAATTGTTCTTTCCGAGCGCTCATCGTTCATACTTCTGGTGTGCGCAGAATCCTTCGGTTGATTGCCTTAGCGGCAACATGCGGAGCAGTGAGCGCGTTTTGCCAAACGGGCGCTCCAACGTGGCAAAGCGCAGTTGAGCGCGCGGCGCGCGAGGCTCCTGAGGTAAGGATTATTGTGCTCGACATCGCCAGCGGACGTTTGCTGGTGGCGCACCAGTTGAATGACGCCGCACGAACGCTGGCTGCGCCGGGATCAACGCTCAAGCCGCTGGTTCTGTATGGCCTGGTGAGCACAGGCCGGTGGAACCCCGCGAGCCGCGTCGCTTGCAACCGGCGACTCGTGATCGCCGGCCACCGACTGGCTTGCACGCATCCGCTCGCTCCGCCCTTCGATGCTCGCGAGGCGCTGACCTGGTCGTGCAACACCTACTTTGCCGTCGTGGCGCGCTCGCTGCACCCAGGCGAGTTGGGGCAATTGCTGCGGCCCACAGGTTTGCTCGGCGTGACGGGCCATGCGCACGATGAAGCGGCGGCTGAGTATCGCGAGCCGGATTCCGTTGATGCGGAGCAGTTGGCGCTTTTGGGAGTGGAGGGCGTGCGCGTGACGCCGCTGGAGCTGGCTGCAGCTTATCGCTGGCTGGCGCTGGAGCTGGCCGCACATCCAGGTTCCGATGCTGCGCAAGTGGTGCGCGAGGGGCTTGAGGACTCGGCCAGCTTCGGCATGGCCGAACAGGCGAGCCTGGGCGGCGTCACGGTGATGGGTAAGACAGGAACGGCGGAGGGTGAGGAATCGAGCCGAACTCATGGCTGGTTTGTGGGCTTGGCGCCCGCGGAGAAACCCAAGGTTGTGATTGTCGTGTATCTGCCCGCGGGCCGGGGAGCGGATACGGCCCACGTAGCCGGGGAGATTCTGGCCGACGCGCCTTTGGAGCGGCCGTGAATCAAAAGTGGATGGCGCGATCGCTGCTGAGCCTGCTGGCGGCAAGCGGCGTGGCGTGGAGCGGGATGCAGCCTGCGCAGCAGGCCGCGGTGAACGCCGGTGTATCGTCGTCTGGTGCGCGCGAGACGCTGCGAGTTGGAATGTGGACGCTGTGGCACGACCGCGAGGTAGCGCTCGCGCCCTCCGGGCCGGATCACAAAGTCATGCTGCGAACTTGCGCCGAGTGCGCCACGCTCACGTTCACTGAACCGGCCAACATTCGCGCGGAAGGAGATGCGCTGTCGCTGACCGCGGCGGGCAGAAGAGGAAATGCGCCGCGCATCTGGCTTGCTGGGCCAGTCACACTCACAGCGCACGGCGAGACCGTGACGCTGCGCGATCCTGTGGCGATCACGGCGCGCGCGGGAGCTCTGGTCATCGTGGTGACACTGCCCGTGGAGAGTTATGTGGAGCGGGTGGTCGCGAGCGAAAGCGGCGCAGCGGACAGCGCGGAGTCTCTGAAGGCTCTGGCGATTGTGGTGCGGAGTTTCGCGCTGCACGAGGCGCGCGGGCACGCGGATTACGACCTATGCGACTCGACGCATTGCCAGCTTCTGCATTGGGGCGGCAACGGCGAGCGTGGGGCTCAAGCGCACGCGGCCACGCTGGAGACGGGCGGCGAGACGCTGTGGTTTCACGATCAGCGTGCGCTGGCTTACTTTGGAAAGGACTGCGGCGGGCGGACTGCTTCGCCGGACGAGATTTGGCCTCACGCTAAACCGGTTCCCTATCTGCCGTCGCAGCCCGATCGATTCTGCACGGCGGATGGCGGCAGGGAGTGGGCGTCGGAGATCTCGCGCACTGAGCTTACGGCTGCCTTGGCGAAGCATGGGCTCGCCGCTCCCGGCTGGCAGAACATCGCCGTCGCGCGGAGAGGCGAGTCGGGCCGCGCGGTGACGATCAAGATCGACGGGGCTGAGATCGACGCCGATGAGTTGCGGCTGGCGGTAGGTGAGTCGCTGGGATGGAACCGAATTCCCAGCACATGGTTCGAGGTAAACCGTCAGGGCGATGGATTCGCGTTCCATGGGCGGGGATGGGGTCACGGCGTGGGCCTGTGCCAGAAGGGCGCGTCGGTGATGGCGCAACAGGGACGCTCTGCGCAGGAGATTCTGGCGCAGTATTTTCCGGGGACGCGAGTGGCCGACGAATCGACTGGACGCGAGTGGCGGAGGCTTGCGGGCGACGGATTTGTTCTCGAATCTCTCGATGCAGACGATGCAGCGTTTATGCCGGATCTGAACCGGGTGCGTGCGGAGGCGACCGAGCGATCTGGATTACACGCGACAGCGTCATTCACGGTGCGCGTTTTTGCGTCCACGACGGCATTTCGCGCGCTGACGATCGCGCCCGGCTGGGTGGCGGCGTTCACTGAGGGGGACTGGATTGGAACGCAGCCGTTGCGGACGCTTGCGGGGCGGCGGCTTTTGGCGGATACGATGCGCCATGAGTTTTTGCATGCGTTGGTGGAGCAACAGGCAGGACCGCGCGCGCCGCTGTGGCTGCGGGAGGGGTTGGTGGAGGTTTGGAGCAAGGCGAACGGCGGGGCGGGTTTGCCGCGCGCGCCTAAGTCAGGAGCCGCGCCCTTGCTCACTCCCAATGAAGACAACGATGCGTTGGCCCATGCGGCAACCGCTGCGGAATCAGCAGCCGCGCATCGCGCGGCCGAGCGGTACGCAGCGCAAGTGCTCGCACGCTATGGGCGCGCGCAGGTGCTCGAGTGGCTCAGGTCAGGCGTTCCCGCCGGAATTGCCGTCACCCTCGGGCAGCGGTAGCTTGACGGAGTCTTCGCTGAGCGGGCCTGCCCCCACGGGAGCGGGCACGAGCGAATCGTCCGCAGGCTTCTCTGCGGCGGGCGCACTGCGGCCCAACAGCACTGCGCACCACGCGAGGAGAAGAACCCAACAAACAATCGCAAGCAAATAAGTTCCCGCAAGTTTGAGCACGACGGCCGAGACCTGATGCGATACCGTTCCTTGCGGCTCGCTAGTGAAGAAATGACTGGGCCACTCCACAGCCAGGAGCGCCGCCGCGATGACCGCCAGCCACCAGCGCCAGTTCAGCAATAAGCGGATGATTTTGCGCCAGGGCAACCGCCAGCCCCACTGAGCCGAGGACATGGCATAGGGAATTACCTTCGCGGGCAGCGCAATCCACCGAAAAACCCAGACTAGGAATACGAGCCAGTTTTGAATGTGGTCGTACGTGAGTAGCGTTGCGCGCAGGTGAGCCGAGGCGCGCGAGTTCAGATAGCCCGCCCAGTCGGGAATCTGATTGTCGCACCAGTCGAGGATTGTCCACACGGCCCATACAACTGCGACCCAGACCAAAAGCGTGAGCACGCCCAGGACCAAGTGCACGCGCCTCTGCTCATCGTGGAGAAGCTTGCGCATGGTTCCGGCCTGGAGCAGCAAGGCCGCGGCAAGCAGAACGAATGGCACCAGCAAGGAGAGCACCACTTGCCATGCATAACGATCGGGTAGGCGCGTCCAGGCTGCAACGGCGAGAACGAGCAGCAGCGTGGCCCAAAACTGGGCCGCAACCCACGCGAGGCTCGCGCGGAGGCGATGAAACAGGTCGTTCAAAGTGTTGGTGGCTGCAACATCACTCACGGCTGTACCTCCAGCGTTGCGGGATCGGTGGTGGTCTGGACGTTCGATTGGTACATGGGTCCGGCCTGCGCGGGGCTGATCTGGAAAAGGCCGGAATTATCAGCCTGAATCAGGTAGACGTACACGCTACGCGGCCCGAAATCTGTATTGAAGAATGCTGCGCGGTCGTCGCGGAACTCCTCACGTGTAAACAATTCGGACCACCAATCGGGCTTGTTGTTCAGCGTGTAGAGCCCGGGGTCTGAGAGGAACTCCGTGCCGGCCGGAATGGGATCCTGCGCCTGCATGTACTTCCAATCGGTCCCGTTGAGGGCCAGCCTGACGGCAATGATGTCACCAATATGGACGGGGCCTTTCAATGGAACCAAGTCATAGGTGATGGGATCGGTTGGCTTGTCCTGTTTCTTCTGCAACAGGTAGTAGTCGCGCGTAATGTTGAGCGCGAGCTGACCCTGTTGGAAGGATTTGCGATCGGCGGAGTACCAACTGTTCGCAGTGGACCAGTAGGTAATGCCGTTGCCGCTCTTGCGGATGGTGACCTGGCCGCCACTGGTGGCTTGCGCCGCGGGAACTTTAATCTGCCAGGGCGCAGCGAAGGCATCGTCGGGGCCAAAGTGTCGTTTGCCTACGCTTGTGCCATTCACCAGAATCTCGACGTCGGAAGTGTTGGCGAGCTCGCCGCTCAGGGCAAAGTAATCGGTAAGCCCCTGGATCACCATCGAGGTCTGCTTTGTCGAAAACCAGTAATCGCCATCGAGATGCTTGGCGAGCCAGCGCGCTGCCTTGGGCATCAGGCCGCTGGAGCGATCCTGGCGGATGAGTAGCTTGAGCGCGAAGGCCGTGGTCTCCTGAGAAGTGTCATCCCAGAAATCCATCATGCCGTCGTAGTTGCCCTCCCAGTAGGCATCGACGTCGGTCGCGTGGGCCTTCTTTTCGAGAAGTTCGGCAGCCTGGTGGGCTCGCGCATCGCCCGCCGCATCGAGGGCGAGCCCGGTCAGCGCAAGCCCCTCGTCACTGAGTTTGTCCTGGCTGCTCCACGCTTTGTCGAGCGCGTCTTTTGGCGCGCCGCCCGTGGTGGCTAAGGCATAAATGGTGTAGGCGCGCAGGTCGGGAATCATATCGGGATGCGCTGCCAGCGTCTTGAGCAGCCAGTTGCGGGCGTTGTTGAGCCGGTCGTCGTCGATGGTGTAGCCAGCTTCTTTCGCCTGGCCCAACCCACTCACAACGTAGGCGGTCATGAAGACGAGGCTGGGATCATCCTGCCACCAGCCCCAACCGCCATCGTCGTGTTGATAGCTTGAGAGCCGCTCCAGCCCCGCGCTGACTTCGTCGTTGAGTGTCTTTCGATCAATCGGCGACTTCAGATGCAGCTTATCGACAGCCTGGGCCACAATCAGGTCGGGCAGGAAACTTGACATCGTTTGCTCGGTGCAGCCCCATGGATAACTTGTGAGGTAGTCGAGCGCTTCGAAGACGGTTCCGGCGACGGATGGAGCGACCGTGACGGCAAGTGAGCGCGAGCCCGGATCCGATGTGGCCGGATAGCTGAAGGCCAACTGGTTCTGTCCCGCGCCCGAATAAACCACGCCCGTGCCTGAGGCGGTCTGCTGGACACCGAACGGCAGAACGGGCAGCGTCGTCTGGAGCGCGTCAGATTCCTCGTTGGTGAGCGCCTTGGCGGTGAGAACGGCGTTGCCGATGACGCGCGCCGTCACGCGCCAATCCACGTAGCTCTCGGCGTTGGCGGGAATGGTTACTTTCTGTGTTTGGCCGCTGAGGACGTCCACGCCGCTCACATCCAGGGCAAAGGTCACGTCTTTGGCCGTTGCTAGGTAGTTGTGCGCAATGACGCGGAGCACGGTCTCGTCGCCCTGGCGGAAGAAACGCGGCGAGGCGAGGCGCACGATGAGGTTTTTGCGCACCAGCACGCGCGTGACAACGCCGCCGGCTTTTCCATCGTCGGTCATGGCGCGGATGGTGGTGCGCCACGTGGTAAGGGCGTCAGGGAAGTTGAATGCGACACGAGCGTGGCCGTCGGCGCCGGTGTGCACGTTCGGGCTCCAGTAGGCCGTATCGGGAAATGCCTTGCGCATCTTGGGAACGACAAGGTCTGAGCCCGGCTTTACCTGCGCCATGCGCGGATGGTAAAGGCCGTTGGCCAAATCAGCCAGCAGTGGGCTTTTGGTGCCTGCCTCTCCGGAGAAGTAAAAATCAAAGGACGTCTGCGGCTCGAGGTAGACATATCGTTGCGGGTAGAACGACCCAACAATGTCGGGAGTCGTGTCGGGCCGCACAGAGTAGAGAGCCTCGTCGACGACGCCAAAGCTCAGGTCGGTCTGGACCGGCTTGCCCGCGGAATCGACCGCAAGTACGTCGAAGCTGGCTGCTTCTTCAGGCTCGTATTGGCTCTTGTTCGGTGTGGCCGTGATGGTGAGCGTGCGCTCGACGAGCGGAACCTTAAGGCTCTTCTGCGCCGTCATCAATTGATCGTCGTGGACGATGACGGCGTTGACAATAAGGTTAGGCTGGGCCTTCTGTGTGATCGGAACATCAAAGGGGGCGCTCGCGCCGGTCAAGTGGATGAGTTGCCGCGACTGCACGCTGTCGCCCTCGGTCGTTACCACCGCCCAGGATTCGGGTAAGCCTGTGACCAGCAAGAGGTGCGCTGTATCGCCCACGCTGTAGGATTTCTTGTCGGCGACGATTTGCGCCTGCGCGTTGGACTGATACCACGTGCCCGCGCCGTTCCAAACCCAGACATAGGTTGAGTCTTCGACAGTCCGACTCTCCGGAGTCTGGGCTGTGGCCTTCACTTCGAAGTCGCCGCTGCCGCTAATGGGCAAATCGACGAGGACCGTTCCGTCCGGGCCGGTCACAGCATCCTTGCTGGCGGCAGCAGTGTCCGTGCGCTCGCGGGTAACGGAATCCCAAGTCTCAAGCGCAACCGCGATGTGGACCCGAGTCTGCACCGGTTTGTTGTCGTAATCCTGAGCGGTCACTTTGACGCGCACGGGCTGGCCGGCCTGGACGACGTAGTTCGTCGGCTCCACGCTCACCCGGAACGAACCGTAAGTGGCCAGCACGCTGGAGTGGCCCGCGACCTCACGATTGGCAACGTCTGTGACGCGCGCCTCGATGCGATAGTCCTGGTCAGTGTGCTTGGCGTCGGCCTGAGTGGGCAGCGTGACTGTCAGTTGACCGTTCGCATCGAGCACGCCCTGATGCTCCTGCTGTTCGGTCTGGTCGTACGTATCATCAGACTCGTCGGAATTGTCCGAATCACTGGAACTGGCGTCGGCGTCCGCGCCGTTGTCGTCGCCCTCGTCCTGATCCCACCAATAATGTGTGGACGTATGCACGACGTAAGTGACCTTGGCGCCTGCAACCGGCTCGCCGAAGAAGTAGCGCGCATTAATCGTGGCCTGAATCGAATTGCCCTGCAGCACGCGCGTCACAGCCGACTTCACAGTGACCTGGTACTCAGGCTTCTTGTAATCCTCCACGTAGAAGCTACCGGTGCCGCCGATGTTTTGCTCGGCAAACTCGACGTAGTAATAGCCCAGCGCCGCATCGGTTCCGAGGTCGAGGTCCAGAGCGACCGTTCCATGCGGCGAGAGGGTCAACTGTTTTCTCAGAACCTCCTTGTTATCGGGGCCGCGAACGGTGAGCGTGACCGTCTGTGGCCCGGGAAGCACGAGGGTGTCGTTCTGTTCATGGCGCATGATGCCCTTGATGTGCACTGCATCGCCTGGCCGGTAGACGGGCCTGTCCGTATAGATATAAGAACGTTCCGATTGCGTTCCATTGTCCTGGAAGTTGTAGCCCCAGGGAGTGACCAGCGCAGCATCGGCTCCGTGGTTCGCCAGAATCCAAACGTTTTCCGGCTCCGCACCCTGCGCGCCGCCGCGAATCGTCATCGTGAGCGAGGCCATGCCGTCGCTGCTGGTCTTGCCGGATGACTGGAGCTGCCCGTTCGCCCAGAGGACAACGCCGGCATCGCCGATGGGCGCGCCGGATTTGCGATCGGCTACATAAAGATCGGCCCGCGCGCCTTCTGTCCGCTCCACTACCGCCATGGAGGTGACAATGGCGACGGTGTATGCCTTGTACGTGCCGTCAGTGGCCTCGATCAGGTAGACTCCCGCGCCCAGCCCGTCGATGGGCAACTGCTGCGTGTCGCTGACGAGGGCAGGCGGTGTTTCGAGCCTCCAGCGCGCCACAAGCTGGCTGGCGTTGAGCAGAGGAATCTGCGCGAACTGCGCCGCGCCCACGACCTGGCTGCGCTTGCCCAGCTTGCCCTGCTGCTCGCGGAAGCTGTCGCGCGCTTCGTCGGTGAATTGGCCGCGGAAGAAGTGCCGGATGAGAAACCAGAGATGGGCCTTGAAGTCGTGCAGACGCTCAACGAACGTCTCTTGATCAATCTGTTCCTCCGGCGCGTAATTCTGTATGCCGAAGCTATGCGCATCCTTGAGGCCGGCGAAGAATTTCCCCGCATCGCGTACCTTGTAGACGCGGAATTCGAGTTCGGGCACGTTGTGGGCGATGAGCTGGATCTTGACGCTCTCGCCGGGCGCGAAGGTCCGTGTGGTGGAAAGCGAAAAGGAGCGCGGCGCGTCGTTTGCCGAGGCGGGGACCGTGGCTGCGGCCAAGAGAAGCAGGAGAGCTGTCAGCAGTGGCTTAGGAAGCGTCGGTTTCCGATGGGTCAATTTCCGGTAGATCATGGATTCCCTCGCAGAATGTTCCAGCGGTAGACGCCGAGAAAGTTGGGATTGCCGGCGAGCGGCCGCCATTGAGGCTGAGGATGGTCAAGAAGCTCAGAGAGAAGAACGCGACGAATTTCTCCTGGCTTACCGCGATCGGGCCCAGTGTCGTAGACGATTTCAGCGGCAGCGCCGGAACGGACTACGATCATCGAATGCCATGGCGAAGACTGGCCGAATTGGCGATAGAAGAGCAAGTCGCCGGGCAGCGCCGCGCGCACATCGCGCCCGACAAAGTACGCGTTCCGCTCGACCAGCGTTCGTGCGTCGGCAAACTGGGCGAAGGAACCGTTCGACAGGTCGTCTGGCTGAAAGCCGCCAGGCCGCACGCGGAAGAGCGCCGTGCCGAGTGGCGTATGGGGGTAGCTCCAGGCGCGAATCTCGCCCGGCGGGGCCGGAACCTCGATTCCGCTGGTCTGGAACCAGCTTTCATCGT
>Ga0187891_1002383_pt1 | contig 14317 bp, 18 predicted proteins | sample June2016WEW_21_4_FD_132990 | JGI IMG/M metagenome (GOLD analysis project Ga0187891, IMG submission 132990) | Peatland microbial communities from SPRUCE experiment site at the Marcell Experimental Forest, Minnesota, USA - June2016WEW_21_40 | ecosystem: Environmental > Terrestrial > Soil >... | reverse complement strand
GTTCCTGTGTTGGGTGTTCCAACAGGCGTCAAAATGCATAGCGCCGTTTTTGCTGTAACTCCCCAAGCAGCCGCAAGAGTAGCAGTCAGCTATCTTTGGAGTAGATTGCCGCTGCGAGAAGCGGAGGTTATGGATATAGACGAGCAAGCGTTCAGGGAGGGTCATCTTTCCGCCGAACTATACGGGTACCTTCTTAGTCCCTTTGAGCCTTACTTGATTCAGGGAAACAAACTTGAAAGCCCAACCACTGAGGATGAAGTGAGAAACCAAGCAGCAATAGCAATCTACATTATCGAAGAAATGAAACCAGAAATCATCTATGTTGTCGGTCCAGGAACAACCACCCGCACCATTGGCGATCTTTTAGACCAGAAAAAAACGCTGCTGGGAGTCGACCTCTTTCAAGACAAAAGAATAATCGCAAGTGACGTAAACGAAAAGCAAATCTTGGACGAGATAAAGGGAAAAAATGTCCAGATTATTGTGACGCCGATTGGGGGTCAAGGCTTCATTTTTGGCAGAGGAAACCAGCAGATAAGCTCCAAAGTGATTCGTCAAATTGGCTTAGATAACATTGTGGTGGTTGCAACTAAAAGCAAATTGGATAGGTTGAAAAACTTAAGGGTTGATACAGGCGACTCGGAGCTGGATAAAGATTTTAGAGCACGTGAAATCAACGTCGTAGTTGACTACAAAACTCTACAGAAAATGGCTGTTGAATAATCTTATTGCGCTTTTTAGTCGGAAAAATGAAATAGTAGCACGTGCCCTTTATCCTGACAAAGTGAGCCTAAAAATGATACCGATCAACATGCCGAAAATCGGGGAAGAAGAAGTCCAAGCGGTAGTTAAGGTTCTGCGAAGCGGGATGTTAACAAGCGGGCTTGGCGCTGGTCCGATGGTTACTGAATTTGAGAAAAATTTTGCCAAATTCGCCGGCGTAAAACACGCTGTAGCCGTTAACACTGGCACTGCCGCGTTGCACTCTGCCGTGTTGGCTTGTGGTGTAAAGCACGGTGATGAGGTTATTTTGCCCAGCTTCACGTTTGTAGCTACTGCAGAAGCCGTTGTGTTAGCTGGCGGAAAACCAGTTTTCGCCGATGTTGACGCTGAAACTTACAATCTCTCGCCAAATGCGGCTGAAAAGTCAATAACAAAAAGGACTAAGGCTATACTGCCCGTGGACTTGTACGGTTTTTCAGCTGACATGAAACCACTGCGGGAAATCGCCGAGAAGCACGGGTTAGCTTTGGTTGAGGATGCTGCCCAAGCTCATGGAGCAACATACGCCGGAAAACCTGCTGGAAGCTTTGCTGACGCCGCCTGCTGGAGCTTGTACGCAAGCAAAAACATAACCACGGGCGAAGGCGGAGTTGTCACAACAAACAGCGACCAAACAGCTGAAACATTGCGGATGATTAGGACTCATGGAGAAAAAGCCAAGTACGCCTCCCTTATTCTCGGAACCAACTACCGCATGTCCGAAATACAAGCAGCAATAGGTAACGTGCAACTGGAAAAATTGCCTTCCTTTTTGGCTAAACGCCGCCAAAACGCGCAACAGCTGACAAAAATCTTGGAAAAAAATAGCAGGCTTATTTTGCCCCGCGAGTCAAAGGACCGACAGCATAGCTGGTACCTGTACACCGCAAGGCTGAAGGACGGCACAGAAGCAGAACGGGGCAAGATTGTGGATGAATTGAAGAAAAAAGGAGTCGGAGCCGAAGTTTATTATATCAACCCCGTGCATCAGATGCCGTTTTACCGCGAAAACTTTGGAAGCGCCAAATTGCCTGAAACGGATAAAGCGTCAAAACAAGTTTTCTCGCTGCCGATTCACCCCGGAGTCACGGCTGAACAAGTTGATTACATAGGAAAAACGCTTCTGAGCCTCATATAACCCAGTTGGCGCTGGGTTTGTGCAGATGCCGCCGTTGCCAAACTGTAAGAGTTAAATTGAACGTTGCATATTGACTAGCCTGTTCTTGGGGTATGGGTTTTATTCAAGGAGTATGAACTGGTTGAGTAATGAAGCAGCAGACGTTTCCCATATAAAAGTTAAGTTTGTAATAGAAGGCTTAGGTGAAGCTGAAGGTGAGTTAGTCCGGTTTTTAGCGCCAAGAACCGTTGACACAATCGTTAGGAAGCTTCCAATCGAAGGCAGAGCTGCACTGTGGAAGGAAGAAGTTTATTTTGAAATCCCAATTAAAATGGGTGAAGAAAAAGCTAAGCCAACCGTGGAAACTGGCACTATTGCATTTTGGCCTATGGGCAGCGCTTTATGCGTTTTCTATGGCAAATCACAGCCTTATAGTCCCGTGAGTATACTTGGCAAGATAACAAGTAATCTGGATGTTTTTAAGCAAGTTAAAAGTGGAATAACGATGAAGGTAGAGTTGTTAACGGTTTAAAAGGCTAAAGAACTCTCTTTCCACATTTGAAGCAGCCGTCCGCATTCTTCTTTTACGTTTTTATCGCTGCTTTTATCCTTTAGAACCTGCAGGAACTCAACGCGTTTTGCAACGGAGCGTTTCTCGGCGTTGCCGCCATAGTAAAGTTCACCCTCCATATACTCTTTCATGTGATAGGCTTTTTGGATGAATAAGCTAGCGGCGTCAACGGGGTTTTCTACGGCGAATTTGTTTGCCCAGATGGCAACTTCAGTTTCGCGCAGTTGCGTTATGCCGTCGATTTCCATTATTTTCCTGATGTACGCTCTAAAAAAATCGAAGTAACCTGCCGTTTTGATTAGTTCAAGGGTTTGGTTGATTTTTTCTTTAAAATCCGGTGAGCCTTCAACTGTTAGGTTGTGTTTGTAGCCTGCATCGATTAGCTCTTTGGCGGTTTTTACTTCTTCAATTGTATAAACTCTTTCGGGAAATTCAGACAATGAAAACTAACTCCGAATCTATAAAGATTAGAATAAAATAATTGGTTGTTAACAAGTTTAGCTTGCTGTGGGCTTGTAGATTTTGAAGTTGTGGCTTCCGGAGACGAGTTGGACTGCACCGTTTGCTTCGAGTTCTTCCAAGAAGTCTTTGGCTATGCTGATTCGAATGTTATATTTTGTTGCTACTGAGTATGGTGTTAGAACGTTCATTTTCTTTATTTCGCCGACGATTTTTTCGTTTTTTGCGTCTGGAGACATTATTCCTATCGTTTTTCTTTCTTTTGGCGGTCCAGCTTTCTCTTTCTTCTTAGCTTCTTTCGTCTCGTCTTCTTTGACCTGCTGCTTCTCCATCTGCTTTATGCCGACCTTCTTTTTTCCACCCATAATTTTCACTTTGTTTTTTGTTTCAATTCTAGAATGGCTGGCTTATTTCAACGTTATGTTTTTCTTTCCATTCTTTGATTGGAACGCCAAGTTTCTTTTCAACTTCAGTTCTGTGAATGGAGTTCATGGTGCAGAATGGAATTATGCGTCCATCTGGCACGGCGTAGTGGATTAGGCAGCGTTGTACTCTTTCAAGGTCAAAGTTGTATGGGTCCATGAAATGCATGGATGACAGCAGAATCGACTGCCTCTGTAGGTCGCCGAGGGATTTGTAGTCGCCGCTTGTTATTACGCCAAGAACGTATTTTCTTAGGAAACCGAATTTTACATGACGCATTGAACTAACCACGCGTAGTTTAGCCCTGTTCTTGTTTCCCTTAGATGCAGTCAAGTAGACTTTGTTCATTACGCCGATGAATTTCTCGATGTTTGCATACCGCGTGATCGGAACGATTTTTCCCTTATCAATTAAAAGATAAGTTGCCATACCGCAATGGGGATGCGCCGTGAACTCTAAATATCGCCTGTCTTTTAATGCACCGACAGCTTTAGAAACCGGCACAACCGTGGGCACGGGGTAGAAGTCTGAGACTTTTATTGCTCCATCTGTCTGCTCTTCAACCGCTTTCATGAAGTCGGGAATCGTGATGCGCATTTTTTCGCGGTCTTTCTGTGGCAATCGACCGCAGAGGCTGACTGGTTGAACGTTTATGCATCTTACTACATCGAAGTTTTTGGCGGCAAAATTGATTATGTCGCCAAGTTGGTTATCATTAACGCCTTTCACTAATGTGACGACTAATACTATGCTGTCTATTCCTGCTTGACGGATGTTTTCGATTGCCTTCATTTTTATGTCAAGAAGATCTACTCCGCGAATGAACTTGTAAACGTCAGGAGTTAACCCGTCGAACTGCAGGTAAATAGTGCTTACTCCCGCCTCTTTGAGTTGCCTGCAGTAATCTACGCTTTGCGAAATTCGAAGACCGTTCGTATTAATCTCCACGTGGCTGAATCCAAGCTCTTTTGCTTTTCGTATAAAGTCGAAGAGGTCTTTGCGTATTGTGGGTTCTCCACCAGAAAACTGAAGCGCCGTGGCTGCCACGGGCTTGTTGGCTCGAAGATTCTCCAACATTCCAGTGATTTGCTCTTTGGTGGGTTCATAAACGTATCCTGCCGCTGCAGCGTTCGCAAAACAAATAGGGCAGGTAAGGTTGCACCTGTTTGTAACATCTATTATTGCGAGGGCAGTGTGGGATTTGTGTTCGGGGCAGATGCCGCAGTCGTTTGGGCAACCGTTCTTTTTCTCGGTTCGAGGGTTGCTTAATCCTTCGCCGTCGTAGCGGAATTTTTCTGCCCGCATGTATTGGTCGTAGTCTGACCAGTAAAGTTCTTGGAAAGCCCCATGTTCAGCGCACTCTTTTTTGATGAAGACTTTGCCGTCGTCTTCATAGATGGTTGCGTCTATGGCTTTTAGGCATTCAGGGCAAATGCTTCTTGTTGTTTTGATGTCTTTCAATTTTTTTGCCTTCTTTCACGTGAGCGTTTTTTCGAAGTGCTTAAGAGCACATGTGTTGATAATAAGGTTTCCAAACGTTTCCTAAGGTGATTGAGGGGATAAGATGTCAATTAACGAGAAAACTCGGGTTGCTTTGCGGGAAATGGGCTTAAACGCCTACGAAATTGTCGCTTACCTAGTTTTGCTGGACGGTGGGCAAATGACGGCTATGGAGATAAGCCAAGAAGCCAAAGTGCCCTACAGTAAAATGTATGAAGTGCTCAATTCGCTCAAAGAAAAAGGCTGGATTAAAAGCAGCGAAAGCCGACCCTTCAAGTACTATCCAGTGCCGCCGCTCGAAGCCACAAGGTTCACGAAGCTGAGGCTGGAAGACAAATACTTAAACTGGGAAAACACCGTTGCCCAAGAACTTCAGCCTCAATATGAAAAAAGAGAACTCATCGAGCGACCAGACATGTTGATACTGCGGGGTCAACAAGCAGTTTTAGGCAAAGTTGAAGAGGTTCTAAAGAACGCTTCAAAAGAAATTGTGATTGCGGCACCAGAATTTGCTAAACCACTAATCGCCATGGCTGAACCGTTGCTGGGAAGCGGTCTGAAGAAAACGGTCAAGGTTAAGCTTATGGCTGCTGGGAAAAAGGAAGAGTGGCTTTTCATAAAAAAATACCCTGGCTTAAGTGAGCTGCGAATCAGAGACCACATGTTCGGCGGCGGCATAATCGCTGACGGCAAAGAAGCGATGCTCTTTTTGGGGGAAGACAAACCGAGCCTTGTTATATGGAGCAACCATGTGGGTTTGATAGGTTTCGCGCGCGAATACTTCCAGTTCCTCTGGGACTCCTCATCAACCGCTTAAAAAACCATTTACCTCTCACAAAAATGAGCCGTCATCCTTGAGCCCTTAGCTTTGGGAGGTCTAAAATTTCTCTTTCCAACTATAAACATAGGCAACTTTAACAAAAAAGAAGAAAGGGAGAGAACTTGTTATTAGATTATTATCTTCCCATGACTTTTCTAGCGGCGATTTCTATATCTTCTGCTTTGATGGTTTTTCTTCCAGCATGCATGGCATAATCCAGTGCTTCTTTGGCGATCTTTACGCCGATTTCTTCAAGAGCCTTTGCAAGTTCCTTTGCTGCTGCTTCACTTACTCTATCAGCACCCGCTTTCTTACATAACCTATGCATGGGCGCTACAGCTATTTCTAATTCAGTCATAACGACAACTCCTAGCCTCTTTTTCATTTTAAAGCAATATTTAACCTTTGTTATCGCTTTTTCCTCTAAATATCAGCTTACCTGCACCTTGAATTTAAACAAAGAAAATTATAAAACATCCAACGCCTTATTAGCGCTGAGAAAAATGAAGTTAATAGACGCACAGGTTTACGGTTCAGAGAAAGCGGTCGTAATCAGGACCCTTCTTTCTCCTCTTCACAGGCGATTCGAGTAACTCGCCGAAACTACACGCAAGAAGCACTGTATTTAGTCGCTCGGTATCACTATTGTTTGTGTTTGGCACCAAGCGCTTGCTCCAACTTCATGGAAAACGCTGTATTGCGGAAGTCTCCAGCATGGCGGGGTCACATCGGTCGTGTTTGTGTAATACCCGTAAACGCCACGCACTTGAAAATCCACTTGGCCAGTGATTAACGAGTTGCCAAGCCAAATGCTCCAGCCGCCTGGGTCGGGATTAACAGTGCCGATGCCGAATTTCACGGTCGTGGTAGCGGTGGTTGATGGGGCGAGATTAGTTGTTGAAAGGTTTGTGCCCCCCCAATCTGCAGATTGCGCTTTAAAGCGGATGTTGTAGTACAGCCTTACCAAGCTGTCATTTACGACGGCGTAGAATGAATAGGGCGCTGGATTTTGGATGACGACGTCGATGAACTCAACCTGGCGCGTCGTGTCAGGAACCACGTCATTCTCAATCTTCAAAGTGAATTGCGGAATGGAAGGGATGGTTTGAGTCTGGGCGGTTTCAAGCGTAATCAGGCCTGAGGTGACGATAAAGAAGATAAGAAACAAAGCAATTTTGGTTCGCATAACAACCACTCATTCGACCTTGAGATAAAAACTTTTTAGTCAAGAAACTTTGACTTAGTTTTAGTCAAGAAATCTTTACTACAACCTTTTTATCACAAAACATTCCTCAGCATAAAGTATGAGACCAAAAAAGACGCTCCTGCTTCAGATATTTGTCATCTTAGCCGTCTTTGCAATGATGACGGTTTATCCAGCACGCTGTCAGGCGGCTAACCCCTCAGTGCCGAACTTCACGGTTCAATACGTCAACAACTCCTACTATGTGCCTCCGGTTTATCAGACAAATCCCTACAATGGAAACGTCACCTTGGAACGCCCTGGTTACACTGAAAATAACGAAACAATCGTTGTAACGATCCAGAATCAACCGTTTACGCCTTACCTGTATGATAACAACACAATCTACCTGTACTATAATGCGCGTTGCAAAGGACACTTTGACGATTGGAACGACACAGGCGGAAGCGACAACTCAATAAACAACGTTCAAGCATCAACCACAAGCACCACCACGGTAACATTCTTCACACAAGACTGGAATCTTCAGCCGGGCGATCAAATCGATTTTCAAGTAGAGGCAATCACGGGGTACAGTCACTACAATGAACAAGCCTGCGGTGAACAATACCAAACTATCGTGGGCAGCAGCGGCTGGAGCAATACACAAACCATCACAATCGGAAACTTAACCTCCACAACCACCACTACTACGCCAATCGGAAACACAACCACCACAACCAGCACTCCTACGCCTGAACCCACGCCAATTCAAAGCAGCTCGCCTTCATACCGACTGAACGGAACAGCAACGCCGAACCTGCCGGGGGCACAAGAAGGCGTAAAGACCAATCTTAGCTTGGAGCAGATCGCGATAATAGTTATGGCTGTGGTAATTGTCGTTTTTGCGGTTGCAGTGGTGGTTCTCTTGCATAAAGCTTCTGGCGCAAGGGTTAATCCGCCTCCGCCATAGACATGCACTGCTGATAAAAGCCGTTGAACGAGACCTGCCTGACCAAAGAAGCAAAATATGGGAATGCAGACCATTATTGCGGATAAGCATGAAGTTAGTCGACGCGCACGTGCACTTATCGGATGCCCAATACGCTGGTCACGTGGAGGAGTTAGTAGCCGACGCGAAAAACGCGGGGGTTGCAGCGTTGGTAACGAACTCGATGGATCTGGAAACCTGCAAAAACGATCTTGCGCTCGCTGAAAAATACTCAGGCTTAGTTTACCCTGCGCTAGGGATTCACCCTTGGAACGTGAACGCTCTCGTTGAAGGCGAGCTTGAACAAACAATTGATCTGATCGAGCAGCACAAAGCCGCGGTCAAAGCCATAGGCGAAATCGGTTTAGACTCCAAGTACGAAACCGCGCGGGAAAAGCAAATGATGGTTTTCGACAGAATGCTTCATCTTGCCGAATCACTTGAACTTCCCGTCATTATTCATTCACGCGGAACAACCGACAAAATCGTAGACATGCTTCCATCATACCGTCTTAAGCGGGTGCTGCTGCACTGGTTTAGCTACCCGATGAACGCTTTAAGCAGAGCCGTAGACAACGGATACTTTATCACTGAAGGTCCCCCAGCATCCTATTCAAACGGTATCCGCGAAGTTATAGAGAAAGCGCCGTTGACAAATCTTTTAACCGAAACCGATGGGCCAGTGAAATATTGGAAAAGCCCCTACAATGGACAATTAACTAAGCCTTCATTCATACGCGGCGTTGTTGAAGCAGTGGCTGAAATCAAGAAAATGCGGGTTGAAACCGTTGCCGAGCAGATAGCAAAAAACTTTGAGGTTTTCTTCAACATAAAACTAACTTAACTCTTCACTTTATCCCCAAGAGTTTATCGCTCAGTTAAAAGGCTTAATAGGCGTAAACTTAAATTGCAGCTGTCATCTATTGAGAATTGCTCCTACGTTATTAAGCGTCGGACACTAAAACATTGATGACCAAGAGGAATTAAGATTTGGGAAAAGTCAAGACTGATCAGGTTAAACGAACGGGCAAAGAACTCATGCGCCGTTTTCCAACAAAGTTTACCACTAAATTTGATGAAAACAAGCGTTCAGTTGACTCTTTAACGGAGGGAACAACCACGCGTGTGAGAAATCAGATTGCTGGATATATAACCCGTACTTTGTCATTAGCTCAAGCTGGCTCTTCAACCGGTTCTGACATGGATGATGACGAAGAAGATTCTGAGTAAACATACTTTAGGATAAAGCCTCATGATGGATGACTATAGAAAGGGTTGGGCGCTTAGGTACCTGCGCGAAGCAAAAGCCGAATTGGAAGCAGCGCGGAAAATTCCTTACATGGCGCCAGGCTTGATCTTAGAGGCGATAAGAAAGGCAAGAAACGCCATATACTACAGTTTTGGCGAACCCGCCTTCATAGAGATACTTCTCCGAGAAGAGGTAACAAAAAATCCGCTCACCAACGATTCAATTCTGCGTTTTCTGATGGATCTTGAAAGCGTAATACAGCAAATATCGCAGTTAGAAGAAGTAAACAGTGACGTAATGATGAAGCAGGCAGACTCGATTGTTGAAATGGCAACCGACATAGTGGAAACATTAACAGAAGAAAGATTCCAAAACTTTTAAGCTTAAGCTAAAAGCGCACAAAATTTTTAACCAAAAATAGTTTATAAGATAGTAGCCGGAAGAAAACATGCCTTTAACGTTAAAGTTCATCGGTGCACTTCGGCAAATTTCGGGAAAAACACAATTAACAGTTAACTTCCAAAAAGAAATGTCACTAAAAGACTTACTTGCAAAAATCAGCCAAGAAATGCCGCAGCTAAAAAAAGCCTTCAGCGACCAACTCAATGATTCAAGTTCAAACGAGCTGATACTGATTAATGGCAGGGAAATCAGCGTTCTAAACGGTTTAGAAACCAAATTAAACGATGGAGACGAAATCGTCTTTATCCCGGTTGTTCATGGCGGTTAATTTAAATGATAACTTTGACAAGCGACTTTGGGCTCAAAGACCCCTATGTGGCGGAGATGAAAGGGGTAATTTTAACCATAAACCCAAAAGCGACGCTGATCGACATAACACATGAAGTTGAAAAATTTAACATTCGGATGGCTGCTTTCACGTTGGCTTCGGCTGCACCCTACTTTCCGCAAGGCACCGTTCATTTGGCAGTTGTAGACCCAGAAGTTGGCACACAAAGACGCGCCATATTAATCCAAACTAAAAAGAGCTTTTTTGTCGGACCCGACAATGGCGTTTTGATTTTAGCCGCCCAAAATCAATGCATAGAACACGTCTATCAGCTTACTAATCCGAAGTTTATGCTGCCTAAAATTTCCAGCACGTTTCACGGCAGAGACATTTTTGCGCCAGCAGCAGCCCACTTAGACAAAGGCGCGGAGCCAACCACGTTTGGAGCAGAAATAAAAGACCCAATCAGCCCTGAATTCACCAAGGTCAAACGAGCAAACCGTTCTCTCATCGGCGAAGTTATGCACGTAGACGGCTTCGGCAACATAATAACCAACATAACCGAAACAGAACTCGCCCAAGGCACCGCAGAAAAAGTTAACGTGGATTTACTCGGCGTCTCGCTGAAACTTAAGTTAGGCAAAACCTACGCCGAAGTAAAGCCAAAAGAACCTGTGGCTCTAATTGGGAGCCATGGTTTTTTGGAGATAGCTCTAAACCAAGGTAACGCGGCGGAAAAGTTTCAGGTGAAAGCGGGAGATAAAATCGTTGTTACAGCTGCCTAAAGCTGTCTATAACTTTTTCGATGACATCAACGGGGTTCTCTAGTTTTGATAGCTCGTTCTGCATGTCGAATCTTTTGCCAAGATACTTCTTTGCATACCTAGGCACTTCTTGCTCTGTTGTGGCAAAAAGTGGAAAGCCCTTTTTGGTCAGATAAATGTTAACGTAAGTTTTAGCCATATCAGAAACAGCTATGCTGGGAACACCCTGAAGGGCTGCTTCTCTTGCGATGGTTCCTCCATAGCTGACAACCAAATCTGCATTCGCCACCAACCTTGCCGAATCCACAAACCCCTCTTTGACTCCATACGTTTTGCCGTGGTCGTTGTATCTTCGGAGCAACTGTACATTCCCAAATTTGGCAAGTTCATCCGCAAGGACCTTTGCGGCATCCTGCTTTCCCCCTGCATAGGCCGCTTTCGTTTCCATCTGCCTAAAAACTATCAGGGGTTTCTTTAATCCCCCAATTTTTGAAGGCTTAAAATCCTTGGTCCAGGCAACCTCGTCTACGCCTTTGAACTGCACAATATTTTTGGCACAATATTGCTTCGCAAAGCTCTTAGGCAAAGCCTCAGAAACAACAACCGTATGCGCAAAAGGAATCGTTAGCCTGTTGACCGCTGCAGCGTAAGGCGTATCGGCTGTCAAAATTATCGGGATTCCTAAACCGAAAGCGGTTCGGCAAAGCTCAACCGATTGATGCGCTATGGCAACGTCTGGAGGGTCATCCTTGAAGAGCTTAGAAAACTCTATTACACGTTCGGCGCTCTCTTCGAGCCTCGAGAAAAGCGTTGAGGGGTTATATTTGCCCACAACGATGGGTTTTTCTCCAAGAATCTCCGCTAAAGGCAATGTGTCGGGGTGCTCTCGGGTTGTAAAAACAAATTCGTGCCCTGCTTTCCTAAGACGATGCCCAATAGCTGAGCCGTACCTGACATGCTTACCGGTGCAGGCGTCGTACCATATTTTCATTTGTTCACCTTGCGTCTTGCCGCTATGAAACCGTCGCGTTTTGCTTCATACTCTTCTAAAGTCATTACTACCGCCGCTGGAACGCCGGCTACGACCGTTCTCGGAGGCACGTTTTTGGTGACGACGCTTCCCCCGCCGATCACGGCTTTTTCTCCAATGGTCACGTCTGGGAGCACGGTGACACCTCCGCCGATTATGGCGTTGTCTTTGATAATGGGCGGCGTCATGAACGTGCTCTTTGGATACTTGTCGTTTAGAAGTGAACTGTTAGGCGCGATGAACACGTTGTTGCCCAGTATGCAGCCGTTTGAAATGGTAACGTGTGCTTGTATGTTGCAGTTTTTGCCTAAAACCACGTTTTTGCCGATGTCACAGAAACTGCCGATGAGAGTTCCGTCCCCGATTTTTGTGTTATCGCCTATTACAACGTAATTCCAAATGGCGACGTTTACTCCTATTTCAACGTTGACGCCGGTAACTATGCCTGTGCCCTTCTTCGGATTCAGCATAAGGTGTTCTTTCGGGCTCCAGATTTAAATAGTTTAACTTTAACTTGACTTTCCAACGATGGAGGCAACCGTTTTGACTAAAGAAACAGTTCTGATTGTGGGTTTAGGCGAAATAGGACACACCCTTTTTGCGTTGTTGAATGATGCAGAAAAAAGTTTTATGGTTTACGGTTTAGATTTAGATCAAACAAAAATGCGGGAACTATCTCAGAGCAGAAAAAATGTTCCAGACCAAATAGACACAATGCACATTTGCCTGCCCTGCAGTAACCCACAAAACTTTGCAGACATAACCGTCGACTATATCGAAGAGTTTAAGCCAAAACTCACCATCATAAACAGCACCGTTCCCCCGGGAACTACATTGAAAGTTGCAGAAAGATGCAGTTCCCTCGTCGCCCATTCACCATCACGTGGCGTGCACAAAAGTGCTGAGCACATGTTGTGGGAAATGAAGCGTTGGACTAAGTATGTTGGCGGCGCAAACCCTGCGGCTGCAAAGGCAGCAGCTGCCCATTTTGAGAAAATAGGCCTAAAAGTGAAGGTTCTTAAAAGTTGTACGGAAACGGAGTTGGCTAAGCTTTTTGAAACCACTTATCGTGCATGGATGATTGCATGTTTCCAAGAGATGCACCGCATTTCCAAGGCTTTTGGCGCTGATTTCGATGAAACAGTTGATTTCCTTGAGGACACCCATCGCTTGAGGTTTGATAGGCCTGTTATGTTTCCAGGTGTGATTGGCGGGCACTGCTTGATACCGAACACTGAATTGCTGTTGGCGGCTTATGACTCGGAGTTCTTGCGGCTGATTTTGAAGTCGAATGAGAAACGAAAAGAAGAAGTTAAAGACAAACATGTTAAAGCAGAAGTTCAGAAAGTTGCAGCAAGAGCTGAAGCTTTAGAGAAAGAACTTACAGGACAAAAGAGAAAAGAAACCTCAAAATCTCAAGAAGAATGCGAATAATCTCTTTCAATAAAATCTAACACGTAGGTTAGATTTCTCTAAGCAGCTTGAGTCACCGCTTAATACTATTTTTAGAATTTATTTGTCAAGACTTTTATAATTCATAGCTCATATAACCAAAAGATATGTTTCCCTCTAACCAAAAAGACTTACCGCTAATAACAGTGGGCATTGTAGTTTTTAATAGAGAATGGATAATCAAACGGATGCTTGCTTCTGTGCAAAGCCAAACTTATCCGCATGATAGACTTTTCGTGCTGGTAGTGGACGGGGAAAGCAAGGATAACACCGTCAAGGTTGCCAAGCAAGTTTTAGCTGAATCCGATTTTAACGGTTACGAAGTCATTGTTAAAGAATCAAACATTCCTGAAGCCAGAAACATCTGCATTCAAAACATGAGAGGCGATTTTCTTCTTTTTTGGGATAGCGACGTGATAATGGAGTCAACGGCAATAGCTCGTTCGCTTGAAATTCTCAAAAAAGAAAACGCCGACATGATACAGTCATGCGTTATCGAAGTAACCGTCGGCTCAGCCGATGAAATAGACAAAAAATGGGGCGAGTGGGAAACAAAGTATCCTCGACAAGAAGAAACCAGAGTCGTCGACTTAACTGGAACAAGTAATCTTCTAATCTCAAAAAGAGCACTAAAACAACTATCCTTTGACCCAGATTTAACTTTCTTCGAAGATCAAGATTTCACGTCGCGGGCAACCAAGCAAGGCTTCAAAATATTGGGGACAAAAAGCGTCATTGGGTTCGACGTAAATTCAAATGAATCCTACAGCTGCATCTACACAATTGACATGCCCCTAAAAGAAGCGCTACGGGGAATTCGCAAAAAAGGAAAAATTCAAGCACAAAACGTCACAGCCGGTTCCTCCTCAATCACCAAAACCGTATTCGAATTCTTTTGGACAAACAAACGCTACCTATTTTACACTGGTTATATTCCGGTCATTGTACTAACGGTTGTTGGTGTTTTGATTCAAAATTTGTGGTTGAGTTTAATTTTTCCGCTCTACTTTTTGCTTTACTTAGTTGTGCAGGTCACGAAAAGAGGATTCGCTGCAGGGCTAAACGCGGCAGTAAGAAGCTTTATTGTCGGGATTCCAACGACCTATGCTCTAATTTATTATTGCATCAAATTGAGTTTCAAGAGGCCAAAAACGTTTACCAGCGAGCTATAACTGGGAATGTGGTGGAACATCAAAATAGCGTGAGTTTTGCACTATAAGTATTGGAAAGTGCTTCATGAATTATGTTTTTTCAGTCACTAACTTT
>Ga0187891_1002382_pt1 | contig 14324 bp, 8 predicted proteins | sample June2016WEW_21_4_FD_132990 | JGI IMG/M metagenome (GOLD analysis project Ga0187891, IMG submission 132990) | Peatland microbial communities from SPRUCE experiment site at the Marcell Experimental Forest, Minnesota, USA - June2016WEW_21_40 | ecosystem: Environmental > Terrestrial > Soil > Wetlands... | reverse complement strand
CGGTGAGGGCCGAGCCCGGTTCGCCCCTACCGGACACGCCCACTGCCTCAATCGATTCCGAGCACCTCACCGTGCCGGGCGCGGCGATCGGTACCGTCGCCTACATGTCGCCAGAACAGGCGCGTGGCGGGGAGACGGACGCCCGCACGGACCTATTCAGCTTCGGCACGGTGCTTTACGAAATGGCCACGGGTCAGCTACCGTTTAGCGGAAACACCTCAGCCGTGATCTTCACCGCGATCCTGACTCAGGCACCCAGGCCACCCCTCGAAGTGAATCCTCAGTTGCCACCGAAGCTCGGGGAAATCATCGATAAGGCCCTGGAAAAGAACCGCGACTTGCGCTACCAAAGCGCCTCCGATCTGCGCAGCGATCTGAAACGACTCAAGCGCGACACGGAGTCAGGAGTGATCACCGCGCAGACCGCGCCATCTGCCGCACCGCGGCTGACGCGACGGGCCACAGGGCTGATCGCGGTGGCCGCAGCTTTGCTGTTACTAGGGTTGGCTGCTGTCGCGCTCTGGCATTGGACGCCGCTTCGCCAAGGGTCAATCGGCGGGCTCTCTGAACAGAGGAACCTGGTGGTTCTGCCCTTCCGGGCCGTCGCAGCAGAGGCACAAGATCAAGCGTACTGCGCGGGTCTGACCGAAACCGTAACCACCAAGCTTGCCGGACTGCCTTCCGTGGAAGTCCCGCCTGCCAGCGAGGTCCGAGAGCGCAAAGTGGACAGCATCGAGCGGGCGCGGACGGAACTGGGAGCTAATCTGGTGCTCCAAGCGAGCTGGCAGCACGTCGGAGATGACGTGCGCATCAACCTTAGCCTGATCGATACGCGCACTGCCAAGCAATTGCGGACAGACACCATCACGGGCGGAGCGAAAGACCTGTTTGCCTTGCAGGACCGGGTGGTTTCGAGCGCCGTTGACATGCTGAACGTCCGGCTTCAACCGCAACAGGCCCAGGAGTTGACCGCTCACGGCACTACCGTCCTCAACGCTTACGACTTCTATGTACAAGGGTTGGGCTACTTGCAGCGTTCCGATCAACCTCAGAACGCTGACAACGCCACCGCGCTCTTCCAGAGAGCGCTCAAGGAGGATCCGGGATACGCTTCGGCCCAAGCCGGGCTCGGACGAAGCTATCTCCTGAAATACGACAACACGAAGCAGAAACAATGGATTGAGTCCGCGCGCCAGGCCTGCGAACAAGCCGTGAGCCTGGATGCCGAGCTTGCAGCCGGGCATATCTGCCTCGGAAGTCTCTACAACTTGACGGGCGAGTATGAGAAGGCGGCCCCGGAGTTTCGGACGGCCGCGGAGAGAGAGACCACCTGTGACGACGCTTACAGAGGCCTGGCCTGGGGGTACGAGCAGTCGGGCCAATTCCAGGCCGCGGAGCAAACATATGAGCAGGCCATCAAGCTCCGCCCCTCCTACTGGGTCAACTACAACCGGCTGGGAAGGTTTTATTTGGGTCGAGGTAACTATCAGAAGGCTGTGCCGATGTTTCAGCGCGTCACTGAGTTGACACCAGACAATCGCTGGGGCTATACAAACTTGGGAGTAGCTTACTACAATTTGGGCCGGCTCGACGAAGCCGCAGCCATGTGGCGGCGCACACTCGAAATTCGGCCCGATGCGACTGCCTACACCAATCTTGGCACCGCAACCTTCTTCACAGGCCGCTACGCGGAGTCCGTTGGCCCCCTTGAGAAGGCCGTCGAGCTTGAACCCCAAAGTTACCTGTGCTGGGGTAACCTGGCTGACGCTTATCGCTGGACGCCCCGCGAGCAGGATCGTGCAAAGGCAACTTACGCTCGGGCCATCGGGTTGGCGGAACGAGCCCTTGAAGTCAATCCGCGGGATACGGATGCGCTCGGGAGCCTCGCCATGTATGAAGCTAAGTCTGGGGACCTGGCGAAGGCACGCGCGTTAATCGGCCAGACGCTGGCCATCGCACCCAAGGATGTGGATGTGCTGAGCCTCGCGGTGGAGGTATATACGCTGGCGGGCGAACAGCAAAAGGCCCTTGATTGCTTGACGAGCGCTGTCCAGAGTGGCTATCCCCGCTCTGAAATCGAGGCCAATCCGGAGCTCGCCGGCTTGCGTAATAATCCCAGGTACCGTGAGATCATGGCTGAAGCCCAGAAGCCACACTGACGTCCAATCAGCGGTCGCCTGGGACGGTGTTTCACACCACCGAAAACCGGCTTGTCGGCACCCCGAACAAGCATAAGTGTTGGGAAATCCCCATCTGTTAAACAACGGGAAGGCGAACTGACCCGACCTCCGGCGGACGTGGTGGCGTTGTATTGGCCATCTCACCACCGCGCGAGGGTACCAGAGAATCAACGGGTCAAACATGCACCAATTCCGGACAGGCTATAGAAAGCCCGCTGGGCTGTTCCCTTGGCAGTGCCGGTCTCCTGGTGAATGGCGCTCCAGGAGCAACCCTGGGCGCGTAGAACCGCGATTCTGGAAGCATCCACGGCGACTCTCGGCCTTCCGAGCCTCTTCCCTTTGGCCCTCGCATTCCTGATGCCGGCACGGACATGCTCAGCAATCAGGCTGCGTTCGAGTTTCGCGACAGCGCCAAGCACGGTGAAGACCATCTTGCCAGTGGGTGTGCTGGTATCCACTTGCTCCGAGAGGGAAACGAAGTCGATCCCGAGGGCCTTGAAGGTTTGTGAGCTTTCGGTAGGGCTGCCTAATTGAGGCGCTGATGACAGATGCTTGGGCGGCGCGGAGTCTGGTGAAGGTGCGGGCGGTCAGTCTAGGGTGGCGATTTGTGCGCGGATGCGGTGTTTCTGCCCAGGCGAAACTTCGTTCGCAGTTGTCGGTTCACGGCCGCAAGTGAGAAAGCCTCGGGGTCAAAGGGGCCTCGCCATAGGAGCACGTTCTCGTGCTCTTCGTGTCCAGGATCAGCGATCGCCTCCAAGTAGTCTGTGTAACCGGACGGTCCCCCCACATCCTCGGGTGGGGTGCGACGTTCTCCTGCGAGACAACAGGGATATGTCTCTTCCGGATCCGGGAGAACGATGGCTTCCAGTTGCAGGTCGTGCCGCCAGCTATCACCAAAGTCGTACAAGTACCCAAAGTGGGTTCCTACCCGCGGGACAGCTTCCTTCAGCCGCACGCGTCTTTCGTCAATAACTTTGCGCTCGTACAGGTCATCGTCGGGGTCGGGCACGCTATAAATTCGGTGGCCGATGGAGAACTCGTGGAGGTGATAATCTTCCCAACCCATGATAATTTGCAGGGTACGGTGCAGTTTGGCCAGAGTTGCATCTTCCCGGATCTGGATACGCCGCCAGATGGGCGGGTGAATTTCCAGCAGCGTAACTTTGAGTTGATACAACACACGGTTGTTCTTCGTCGTCATGCGAGGGCCTTCTTCGCTTTCAATATGCGGCGCGCGGAGGTGCGCCCGATTTGCAGCCGGGATGCGCATCTGCGGGGTGATCTGGATCATGCCTCGCCATCCCACAAGGTCCGGCTCAGCGCCACCAACTCGGCCGGGGCCACGCCATTGAACTCAATCTTCATCCGGCCCCGCGGCCCTTCTAACTCCACTACCGCGCTCGTCGCGCTGCCGACCCGCGGCGTTAGCAACTCCATAAACGTCGGCGGCACGGCTGACCTTGCGTGGCACGGGATCGCTGACGGCGCCTTTCTCACAACCTTCTTCGTGGGCCCCAGCGCTTCCGCTTGCTCCTTCAGCTTCCCATATTCCAGACGCAGAGCCTTCGCTGTGCGGTTGATCCCATGATCCCGCGCCAGTTCTCCTGCCGCCGCCCACAGAGCATCCGGAAACGGTTCACGGCGAACGTGCGAACTGCGCCATCGCCGCAGACGCCGATAAACCTTCCGCATGTCAGGGGGAATGTCAGAGATCTCGTTGGTCATCGTCGGTCCTCCTTGCCCCACTGGGCATGAGACCGACGCTAGCACTTCAGGAGCGTGGAGTTAAGCAGCGTTGCCGAAAGGACACGATCAACCCTTGCCAGAGGAGGAGCGTAAGTCAGCCCCCAACTCTGACGAACTGCAAGCGGGATATGGGAGGTAGGTAGACTTGAATGGTTCAGGTTGCTGGACAGATGCAGATAGCGCCGACAGAGCCAGTCCTATTGATATTTGTGCTGATCAGGTCGAATGAACTTAACAAATCACGATTAGGCTCGCGCCGAGCGGACCTTTTCCTTAAGGCGCTGGATGTGCCCGCGACCGAGGGCCTTCACCTCGCAGCCCAGCTCGAAGTAGCGGGTGATCTCCGTATCTTCCAGAATGCCGAAACAGTCCACCACGGCGAGGGGCCCACCGGCCCACTTGACGACCTCGTCCGGTTTCAACTGTAAATAGGGTTTGTGCCGGACCGCAAGGATCAAGGCCTCGACGCCTTTGAGCGCGGCGGGCAGATCTTTTTGCACTCGGATGTTGACAAGGTCCTGTTGGTTGCGGAAGAACCTCGCCCAGGAGCGCCCCGGCGCGGGGTAGGTGTCCTGACTCTCCAGTTCATACCAATGATGGACGTAGGGATCATGCACGGAGACCTCCGCCCCCATCTCCGCGAGTTTGCGCAAAACCAGTTCGCTGCCGCTGTAACGCGTATCCCCCACATCCTCGCGGTAACTTGCACCCGCCAGCAGGACCCGCGCACCCGCTATATACCTGCCCATGTTGCGCAACGCGTCGCGCGTGAGCTCCGCCACGTGCAAGGCGCGCGTGTCATTGATATCAATCGCGGCGGTGCTCATCTTGAACACGCCATCACCATCTTGAAAACCCAGGATGTGCTCGTAGGCCCAATAACCCAGCCCGCCGTCTTTAGGCAGGCAGTATCCGCCGATGCCCGGGCCCGGAAAGATGATGTTGCTGTGCGTCGGCCGGATCTTGATGGCGCGGATGACTTTCGTGAGATCCACACCGTTACGCTCGGAGAAGATTGACCACTCGTTGAGGAAGGCCAGAATGGTGGCGCGATAGGAGTTCTCAACAATCTTAGTTGTCTCAGACTCAATCGGCCGATCCATCGCCGTCAGCGGAAACTTCTCCACATCGAGCACCTCACTCAGAAACTTGACGACCCGCATCCTTGCCTTGCCGTTGCATCCCGAGCACACCCGCCAGAAATCCCGGATGCTGCTGATGTAGTTCTTTCCTGGCATGACCCGCTCGAAGCTGTGGGCCAGCAGAGGCTCGGCTTTGATGGCGCGGGCCCGGAACGCTTTCTTAAGGATCGGCCAGGCCACGAACTCCGTGGTGCCGGGGGGAACCGTTGTTTCAATGAGCACCAGACACTTGGGTGGGATCTTCTCACCGATCTGTCTCAGCGTGGCCTCCAACGCGGCCATGTCGGCTTCCCCGGTTTTCATCGTGCCCAGGTGCTGCTTAGAGTAATCACACTGAACGTCCACCACGACGCAATCGGCCAGGGCCAGGCATTCGGGATTATAGGTGGCGGTGAGCGTCTTCTTTTCGAGCACGCAGCGTCTGATCATCGGGTCGACCTCGGGATCTTCGGCCTTGACGGGAGACTCCCCCCGGTTGAGCAGCGGCGTCTTCCAGTAACTGCGGGTGCTGGGCCGCTGGCAGCCAATGACGAATTTCGTGGGGTGCCCCTTCTTCTTGTGCACCGTGTCGGCCACAATCGCCGCCATCACCGCCCCGACAAAACCCAATCCCATGACGACCACAACCTCTTTGCCCTCTCTATGGGCGGCGGCCGCAAGCCCTTCGAGCCTCCTGAGCTCAACCGCGTAGTCTTGCTCGCTCGGCAAGGCAAACTTTTCACCGCTCGGACTGATGGAATACTCAGGCATGATAGCCCTCTCCTTTAAGGACGCGTCAACGCTCACCAGTTGCAGTTTCATTCTGAGGGGTTATAGCCGCGCGCACCACATTCCCGTTCTCTGTTTGCGGCATTTCGCATATTAAGGGATTGATCGTCCGAGCGTCAAGCCCGTCATGACTACTGTCATGTGGTAAGCCGCGCTCCGCAGACGAAACTAGTTGGGATTTGGAAAAGGGTTGTCCTTGCTGGCAACCCCTCCCTGCAAGTCAGAAGGGGCTAGAGAAGCTGCCCGGGAGTTATGGCAGGAACGGGAAATCGACAAGGAAGGCTATCTTAAGGAGGGACAATAACTGAGGAGGGAATCTCTATTCGGATAATATTAGGGAAGTTGCAGAAGCCTTCAAGGAGAATATCCGACTGTTGTGCGCAGCGGCAGGACAGGAAATCCTTAGGTGGGAGGGTACTAGGGTTGGGAGGCTAGGAGCAATTGTCTGAACAAGCTCGATACACCCTGACCGACCACTGCGCGAGTGGACTCGTGAGGCGGTCAGTGCAGAGCGTTCTAAAACCCTTCTATGTTTTTCCGCGGAGCTTCGCCCACGCCAGACCCAGGTACTCGTAAACCGCTCGTTGCGAGCCGCGGAGTTCCTCGGCGTCAGGGAACAGTTCGGGAGGCGAAAAGGGCTGCCCAGGTCGGGAGTAATAGCCCATGGGATCCGGAATCGGATGGGCGCCTTGTTTCCTGAAGAGAGCCACCGCACGAGGCATGTGAGAAGCTTCCGTCACCAGGATGAATGGCTGCGTCCCTACGACGGATGCGACGGCGAGCGCCTCGCTTTCCGTATCCGTGGATTGTTCCTCGAGAACCATATCTCGACGGTCGACGCCGAGCTCCTGGGCGACGTGGGCCATGACTTGAGCGATCGAGGAGAGGCCGTCAGGCGCCGGCCCTCCTGAAAGCACGAGCTCGCAGCCGTGCAACACTTTGCTTAGAAGGGGGTGCCAACAGCACTTTATGCCTATGAACAATACGAACGGCGGCCACGATGGCGATCATGGGGCGGTCATGCCGGCAGGGTCGATCGTGGGTGAATACATGGAACCCCCCGAGCTCAGCCGCGACCTTGGCATTTCCAAACGCACTTTGGACCGCTGGCATCGGCAGCGAATCGGTCCGCCACGCAGGGTAATTGGACGGACGATCCTGTACCGCCGCACAGCCGTACAAGAGTGGCTGCGGTCGCGGGAAGAACGTAAGGTATCGCGATGAGCGTGACCCAGGGTCGTTACTCAGCGCAGGCGGCTTTAAATTATGCTCTCAGGAAACTGGCTACCAAGGCTGTCCGTTCCGAAAGCGCTTATCTTTGACTATCTGAGCGAATGAGGTGTGACCCACCGCAGGCGAGGTAGGAGTGCCTCCGTAATGAGCCCGCTTCGTGCCGTGACGTCAACGATCTTCTTTCTCAAATCCTCCAACCGTTTGCCAACAGTGTGACAGGCCACGTGATAATCTCGGTAAGCAGTCTAGGTTCGGACTGCGCCCGATCGTTTCTCCATATGACGCTCGGAATTAGCTCGGGTCGAGCTAAATAGGACCTGCAATGCGGAATCGCCTGGGAGCCATCATCTCACGGCGGTTGCCGCAGAGGAGGGGAGGGTGGGAGTGGAGGCGGCCCCTATCCACCTGCCTGCGAGCTATGGTAAGCCTTGTTCTCAAAAGCGAGGGAGGAGATGCCAGAACCGGCCACATTTCTGGACGGTGTCTCCTCTGGCGGCGCGCCTAAACATTTCGGTCGAGATTCGGACAGACGGTCTTACCCTTGCCGACATCGTCCGATTTTTGTTGACACAGTGTTGACACAGGAGAGTTATTAAAAGGAAGAATTGCTGAAAACCGCATGAAGACTGGCTGGGAGGCAGGGATTCGAACCCCGATACGCAGATCCAGAGTCTGCAGTCCTACCGTTAGACGACCTCCCAGGAACAATGAGTTACATTACCATAGCTGGTGTTTGGAGTCTATTTGAACGGTTGCGAGGCAGTGTCCTGATTTGGCCTGTAGTGCTGGCCTACAGGCCGGCGCTGTATTCCAGAAAAGACACTGGTGCGTCGCCAAGGATACACGACAACGAAGTCTGGGGAACCGAGTGGCGTGGGTCAGACTGCCGAATGCGGAGATTAGATATTGACTAGAATTGTCGACTGTCAACCGTTGACCGTCAACGGTTCTTCAGAACAAGCGGAAGCTGACTTCCACAATCACGCGCACTGGAACTGGCGTGGCGTTACGCATCGCCGGCTTGAATTTCCAGGTCCGCACGGTCTCCGTGGCCTTTTCGTCGAGCCCCAGGCCCAGTGGCCTCATCACCTTACAGTCGGTAACATTGCCCTGAGCGTCCACGACGATCATCAGTACCACGGTGCCCTGATACTTGGCCTTCCGGGCTTCCTCGGAGTAAGGGGGTTCAGGCTTGAAGATCGGGATCGGCGCGCTGACACCGCCACCGACGCTATAGATCCCGCCACCAGTCCCGCCGCCCTCTCCGGGACCCAACCCGGGGCCTTTGCCGGACCCGATGCCGGTCCCTTCACCGGAACCTATGCCTCCCCCCGTTCCAGGCCCGTTGGAAGGCGGGCCTGCAACACCCTGCGGATCGCCCCAGTTGGGCAAATTGGAAGCCATCTGTGGGAGTTTCAACTCGGGCGGGCCCAGCAAAGTTGGCTCGACCTGCAGGATGGGGTGAAGATTTCGAATTACTGCCATTGGGGGAGCAACTTGTGTCCTCGAAAACTTGGGAACTGCGCCCTTCGATGCCGGCGTCGGCGAGCGGTCGCCTCCTCCGCCACCCCCTCCAGCCTTTTTGCCCGCCGCCTCAATTTCGGCCAAGTAGGGCGAAATGTCTACCACCTCGCTCTTTGCGGACACTTTGGTCGGCCTATTGACTTGAGAGATCAGAAATGGAAGCAAGAGGATCGCTACTCCCACGACGTGAACCAGCAGAGAATTCATCCACGAGCCCGACTGGGGCTGATAGTCCTGCCACATGTTGGGCACGTCGACGGGGTGGGAGGTAATGGGGATCGAGGGGGGCTTTGGTTTCTCGAAGAAGGCCCTCAATTGGTTTGGGATGTCGAGGATCCAGGGACGCATATCCGTGGCAGGCAGATCCACCTCGCCCCGGTAATATTCGCTGCCGATGTTGGTTTTCGGCTTCTCAAAGAGCGTCCTTAGTTGGTTGGGGATATCCAGGATCCAAGGGCGCATGTCGGTAGCAGGCAACGCGACCTGTCCGCGGTAATACTCTTTCGGAACGGTGTTTTTCGGCTCGTGCAGCAACTGCCAGATCTGGCGAAAGAGAGAAACTGGCGGAAGCGTGGAATCCACAAAAGTGAAGTGATACTCGGGTTCGGGCTTAGGCGCGCTGCCGTGGGGGCTGCCCTCCGCGTTAGAGCCAACCTGGGTATCGCTCGTTGCCGTCACACTCATGTCGTGTCCCTCGGGCGTATTCGAAAAACTCTCCAGCGGTTCTCCTGGCCCTAAATTAATGATGGCCGCAGGCCCTCCGAAGTTGCATGCGATAGCAATTATTCCTTTGTTTTCTTCTCAAACTCATTCTACCACAGCCTGGCCACTGCCAATTCAACAGAAGTTGTCTCTGCACCGTGGGCGTGCATAGTCTCGCGTCCCGACGCCCTAAGTTCCGGCGTTTGCGCCCATGACGTGGCTTCGGCCAAGGTAGTTGACGCATTAAAGCCGCTGGAAGTTGCATCTGAGCTAGACACCCTCTTTGCACGTTCTCTATAATACTGGCTGGCTTACTCAGCGGAGGACGAATGCAGAAGACGCTCGACCTGAAACACACTCTTAACCTTCCCAAAACCCATTTTTCAATGAAGGCCAATCTCCCTCAAAATGAGCCCAGATGGCTGGCCGAGTGGGCGAAGGGCGATCTCTACGGTCAGATTCGCGCCGCACGGAAGGACGCACCAATCTTCACCTTGCACGATGGGCCCCCCTATGCCAATGGCCGCATTCACCTGGGGACGGCACTCAACAAGATCCTGAAGGATTTCATCGTCAAATCGAAGACCTTGGAGGGGTTCAACGCTCCTTTTGTGCCGGGTTGGGATTGCCACGGGTTACCGATCGAAATCTACGTCGACAAAGAGCTTGGGGGACGGAAGGCGCAGATGAGCGTGGTGGAAGTCCGGCAGGCTTGCCGGCGCTACGCCGCGAAATATGTGGATATTCAGCGTCAGGACTTCATGCGCCTGGGCGTCTTCGGCGAGTGGGAAAAGCCTTACCTCACCATGAATTTTGAGTACGAGGCGGAAATTGCGGAGGCCTTCCTGAAGTTTCTGGCGGGCGGCTATGTCTACCGCGGCCGAAAACCGGTGTATTGGTGCATTTCCTGCAAGACGGCCTTGGCAGAGGCTGAAGTGGAGTACGAAGACGACCGCAGCCGCTCGATCTATGTGAGATACCCCGTGTTGACGGACCCCGCCAGCCTGGATCCCGCCCTTGCCGGCCGCAGACTCTACGTCGTCATCTGGACCACGACGCCGTGGACGCTTCCTGCCAGCATGGCGGTGGCGTTTCACCCCGAGTTTGAGTACGTCGCGGTGGCGGAAGACGGCGGTGATGCGTACCTGATCGAAAGCCGGCGGCATGATCCGGTTGTGCAAGAAACGGGGCTCAACGCCACCAAAATCCTGGCCAGAATACCCGGGCGCAGGCTGGATCGCCTGGAATTGCAGCACCCGTTTCTGGACCGTAAGATTCTGGGTGTGCTGGCCAATTACGTAACGGCGGAAGATGGGACCGGATGTGTCCATACCGCTCCCGGCCACGGGCGGGAGGACTACCTCACCGGTGTGCAGTACGGACTGGATACGTACTGCCCGGTTGGGGACGGGGGAGAATTCACCGAAGGCCTTCCGGAGTATCTTGGCAAGAAGGTTTTCGACGCGAACGAGCCGATCGTGGAGTTGCTGAAAAGCCGGGGAATGCTTGTAGGGCCGGCGGGGTGGCTGAGTCACGCCTACCCGCACTGCTGGCGCTGTCACAACCCCGTGATTTTCCGGGCCAACGAGCAATGGTTCATTAACATCGACCACCGCGCATTGCGCGAGAAAGCCCTGGAAGAGATCAAGAAGGTGCATTGGCTGCCGGCCTGGGGAGAAGAACGCATCGCCAACATGATTGCCGAGCGTCCGGACTGGTGCATCTCGCGGCAGCGCATGTGGGGCGTTCCCATCACCGTCTTCCACTGCGAGACCTGCAAGAAGCCCTTGCTGGATCCGAAGTTGGCGGAACATGCGCTGGAGTTGTTTCGAAAAGAAGGTGCGGACGCCTGGTACGCTCACAGCGTGGAAGAGCTTCTGCCGCAGGGGGCCAAGTGTCCGGAGTGCGGCGGCACGCGGCTGCGAAAGGAGACGGATATCCTGGATGTCTGGTTTGATTCCGGCTCCAGCCATTACGTGGTGCTGGGTCATCGGCCGGACCTTCCCTGGCCCGCGGACGTCTACCTGGAAGCCGGGGACCAATACCGCGGCTGGTTTCACAGTTCGCTCCTGGTCGCCCTGGGCACACACGGCATGGCACCGTATCGCGCGGTCCTCACTCACGGCTGGGTTCTCGACGCCGAGCGCCGGGCCATGTCCAAGTCGCTGGGAAACGTGATTGATCCCAACGAAGTCATCAAGACCCATGGGGCTGAAATCCTGCGCCTCTGGGTGGCCTCAGTCGAGTTCGGTGAGGACGTGACCATCTCCGCCGATATGCTGGCCCGCCTCTCCGAGGCCTATCGTAAATTGCGAAACACGTTTCGATATTGTTTGAGCAATCTCTATGACTTCGACCCGCAGGAGGACTCCGTGGAGAGCTCGCAACTCGAGGAGTTGGATGCCTGGGCGCTGGTGCGCGCGGCGGAATTGCTGGAGCGAGTCCAGGCTGCCTATCAGGAGTACGCTTTCCACAAGGTGTATAGGGCAATTTACGATTTTGCCACCGTGGACCTGAGCGCGTTTTACTTTGATATTCTTAAAGACCGCCTCTATACCGCCCCCGCCCGTTCCACTCGGCGACGCTCCGCCCAGACCGCGATCTGTTACATCGCGGAGGCCTTGGTTCGGGCGCTTGCTCCTTTGATGCCGTTTACGGCCGAGGAGGTTTGGACGAATCTTCCGGGACTTCAGGGGCGCGAAAAGAGCGTGCATCTCACCCAATTCCTCCGGCCGGAAGCGCTCCGCAAGCTAGTTCCAGATGAGTATTCCGGGCGCCTGGAAAAGTGGCCGCGCTTGATCGAAGTCCGCAATGCAGTCCTCAAGTCGCTCGAAGTGGCGCGGCAAGAGAAGTTCATCGGCGGCTCGCTGGAGGCGCGGATTCGCCTCTGGGCAGACGGCGACCTTAAGATTCTGCTCGAGGAATATCAGAAAACGCTTCCCACGATCTTGATTGTTTCGCAGGTCGAACTCTGCGCCAGTCCTGCGGGGGACGCGCTGGAAACTGAGATCCCGGGACTCAAGATCAAGATCGAAAAGGCCCTGGGCCACAAATGCGAACGCTGCTGGAATTATTCCGAGCAGGTGGGTAAAGACAGTCGCTACCCGACGGTGTGCGAGAGGTGCTCGCAGGCGCTGCGTGAGATAGAGAGTAGTAGTCAGTAATCAGTCGTCAGTTGTCAGTCCTCAGTTCGCGGTCTTAACTCGACGCTGGTCCGGTGCTGGCACCCACTCATGTCCATGCAGTCGGCAGCGGACCAGGGTCGGCTGAGAACTGAAAACTGACGACTGAAGACTGATCTATGCCAACTCGTGTCAATCGCTTCTCACGCGCCGTTTGGGCGGTTATCGCCTCGGCAATATTTGTCGCGGACCAGGTGACCAAAGCCGCAGTAGAGGGCTCAATTCCGGAACGCACCACGGTTCCTGTGGTCCCCCACTTTCTCAACCTCGTTAATACCAAGAATGCCGGCGCCGCCTTTGGTTTGTTCTCGGAATCGCCATCGGCCTGGAGAACCGTGCTGCTCATCGTCGTCTCAAGCTTGCTGCTGGCCATGGTCATCGGCGTCGTCTGGCGGAATCAGCAGCTTCGTCGCGTGGCGGGAGTGGGGCTTGCTCTTATCCTCGGTGGGGCGCTCTCAAATCTCTTCGATCGCATCCGCTTCGGCCGAGTTGTGGATTTTGTTGACGTTTACTACCGAGGATATCACTGGTACACCTTCAATCTTGCTGATGCTTCCATTGTCGTCGGCGCAGGGTTCCTGGTGTTTGAATTGCTTTTTCTGGACTAAAGCTAAAACTGGAAAATGGAAACTGGAAACTGGAAACTGGAAACTGGAAAATCGAAACTGGAAAACCCAGATTAGAAATCCGATCTTGGGGGCTCGAAATCAAAGGTTCTCCCAACTTCCATTTTCTATTTTCCAATTTCCATTTTCCAGTTTCCAAATTCTAACGATGGCCGAGCAGTTACCAGATTCAGATCTCGAATTTCGAGTTTCCGAAAGCGGTGAACGGCTGGACATCTTTCTCGCCCGGCAAATGCCTGATTGGAGCCGCAGTCAGATCCAGCGGCTGATTCGCTCCGGATTGGTTCGGGTTTGCGAGCGTCACGCCCGGAAGGGCGGGGAATCGGTCCGGGCCGGCGATATCATCTCGGTGCGCGCAGAGCGGGAAGAGTTGGCGGCCGCGCCGGAAGCTTTGCCTCTCTGCGTTGTCTTCGAGGATGAGGATCTGCTCGTGGTAAATAAGCCTGCGGGAATGGTTGTGCACGTCGGCGCAGGCGTTAAATCAGGCACGCTGGTTAATGCCTTGCTGCATCACGTTGGGACCCTTTCTGCGGGCGGCGATGTGTCGCGTCCGGGCATCGTGCATCGCCTCGATAAAATGACCTCGGGGTTGGTCTTAGTGGCCAAGAACGACGCCGCCCACCGGCGACTGGCAGAGCAATTCAAATCGCGCACCGTACACAAGTCCTATACTCTCTTAGTTCACGGGAAGGTCAGCAGCGACCGGGGCCAAATCTCGAAGCCCGTGGGACGCGATCCAGTCCGGCGCACCCGCATGAAGGCAGGCGGACTGCGACCGAGAGAGGCGCTTACCCGATATGAAGTCGTGCGGCGGTTCCGCGATTTCACACTTCTCGCAGCCCACCCCGAAACCGGCAGGACGCATCAGATCCGGGTCCACTTCGCAGCCCTTGGCCACCCCATCGTCGGCGACACAACTTACGGCGCGCCGGGCAAGTTGCGTGTTGCAGGTCGTGAGGTGCCGACTCTTTGGCGGACCTTTCTCCATGCAGGCTCCTTGGAGTTCGAGCACCCGCGCCTGCACCTCGCGATGAGCTTGTCGGAGCCGCTTCCTCCCGAACTGGAAGAATTCCTCGCCTCGCTTTCAGAACGAGCGTGACCACACGGAGGATCGATGCGCCGGTAGCGGTCGCATCAATTTACGACAGCCGCGCGATGCCCGGGAACCCGTCAAAACCTGAATCAAAACTCAAGATTCGATTGATTCCATGCTGTTCCATG
>Ga0187891_1002380_pt1 | contig 14330 bp, 10 predicted proteins | sample June2016WEW_21_4_FD_132990 | JGI IMG/M metagenome (GOLD analysis project Ga0187891, IMG submission 132990) | Peatland microbial communities from SPRUCE experiment site at the Marcell Experimental Forest, Minnesota, USA - June2016WEW_21_40 | ecosystem: Environmental > Terrestrial > Soil >... | reverse complement strand
CGCCGCCGGTTGGGCTCCCGCGCCCATGTGAATCACCAGCTCGCCGCCCTGGTCATCGTCGAACGCCCCAAACAGCGGTGTCTGCTTCGATCCCGCCGCAACCGCCACCTCGTGCTGCGCAACGGCGCCCAGTTGGCTCGATGTAACAAATCCCTCCCCGTAGCTGTCCGCATTCCCGTTCGTCAGACCCTGAATCATCAGCCCGGTAAACAGCGAGTGATTCGGCAGCGGGCCGCTATCGGCGGCAAGCTGGTCGCCTTGCGCGCTGGCAATCACCTTGCGGCTCACCTTCACCAGCATGTCCCGCTCGAAGCGCGTATCGGCGCGGCTCGTCATGAACTTGTTTCCCAGCGCCATGCCGCTGTGGCAACTGTCGAGGATCACAAGGATGTGCGAGGCGGGCAGCGAATCGATAGTGTGCAAAAGCTCCTCGATCTTCAGGTAGTCGCTCCAGTGCTCATTCGCGCCCGGCGCGCGCGCATCCACCGGAACAATGAATCCGTCCGATCGCGCCTCATCGCCGATCTTGTAGTCGTGAGTCGTCCCGTGGCCGGCGAAGAAGATCACCAGCGAATCTTCAGGTTTCAAGCGCGTTGACAGATCGTCTTCAAGCAGCGAAATGATCGCCTCGCGCGTGGCGTTCTTCTCTGTGAGCGGCTCCGCTGCATATTCAAATCCGAATTTGCTCGTCAGCAGCTTGGCGAACTCCGATGCGTCGCTCACTGCCGTGCTAAGAATCGGCCAGTTCTCGTAGTGATCGATGCCGATGGCCACGATGTACTGGTGGCCGTTCTTCGCCGCCGGCTCGTCGCTGCTCTCCGGCTGGATGCCGCGCTGCACCCCGCCCTGCTGCGCGAACGCCGCCATGGCCGTTGCCGCCGCCAGCAACACAACGCCTGCCGTTCTGCTGAGAATCGACATGGGCAAATCCTTAATTCGAATTTTGGGCCGGGGGGAAAAGTACCGTCGTCACCCTACCAACGGTTGGCCCCATTTTAGCCCTCGGGCCGGTTTACTTCCCATATCTAGTTTTCAGTTCCTGCGCCGCCCGCTTGTCCCGTCTCCTGTTCCGTTTCCATGCACCTCTTTCCGGCCTCCGGTTGCGCCCAATTCAGGATCAGCCTATCGTGGATACAGACTTAATTTCATTCGATAGACCGGCGCAGCGGATCTGCGATTGCGGATGCGCCGCACCTGCAGGAGATGCGCGTCCAGTCACGGCTTCATGCCCGCGCTGGCGGCCTCCCGCGTGCAGCGCGAAGTTGAGAGGTGATCCTATGGCGCAAGAAAGCGCCCTATATACAGCCATCGTGAATGGCAATGACAAGCAGGCGCGCGCCGCCACCGCGGAAGCACTCGCCGCAGGCATCGCGCCCATGGAACTCATTCAGCAGTCCATGGTCCCGGCCATGGATGAAGTCGGCCGGCTCTTCGAGGCTCAGGATTATTTTGTTCCCGAGCTTTTGCTCGCCGCCCGCGCCATGAAAAGCTCCCTGGAGCTGATTAAGCCGCTTCTTTCCGCCTCCGGCCAGAAAATGGCGGTCCGCGTCGTCATCGGCACAGTCAAGGGCGACCTGCACGACATCGGCAAGAACATCGTCGCATCCATGCTCGAAGGCGGCGGCTTCGAAGTCATCGACCTCGGCACCGACGTTTCGCCGCAAAGCTTTGTGGCCGCCGTCGAAACGCGCCAGCCGCAGATCGTCTGCATGTCGGCACTGCTCACCGTCACCATGCCCGCCATGAAACTCACAATCGACGCCCTCAAGACCGCGGGCCTGCGCACTCAGGTCAAGGTGCTCATCGGTGGCGCGCCCGTCACAAGGCAATATGCCGAGGAGATCGGCGCCGACGCATATTGCGACAACGCCGGAGCCGCCGTCGGGATCGTGAAGAATCTCCTTGCGAAAGAGGCAGCCTGACGGAACGCAGTTTCTATCTCGACCTTGCCGCGCGCGGCTTGCGCATGCCCATCGGCGCGGATCTAGTTCTCCACGAGGAGCCCGACCCCGAACAAGCACGCAACGACGGCATCGTGCTTGGCCGTGTCATCGAAAAAACGGCGCGGCGCTGGGCCACGCCGCTTGCCATTCCGCTCATGGACCTGCGCCTGGAGAAGACCGACCTCCTCGCTTGCGCCGGCGTCCCAGCCGCGGACTCGGAAAAGTATCATTTCACCTCGCCGCTCAATGAATCCACAATCGCGGCGCTCTGCGCCGGGGAAACCGCGCCCCTCTGCCGCGGCAGCATCGCCCGCAATCAGGCCCTCAGCTACATCGCCTCGTTTCCCGATCTCGTGCCCGTCGGAATGGCCATCGGCCCGTTCTCGCTGGTCTCGCGCCTCATGCCCGATCCCATCACGGCCGCGGCCATGGCCGGCTCCGGCGTCGCGCCTGAAGACTCGGACGAAGTGCGCCTGCTTTGGCAGTGCCTTCGCCTTGCCGAAGCCGCCGTCCAGCGGTCGGTGCGCAGCCAGATCGACCACGGCGCGCGAGCCATGATGATCTGCGAGCCCGCCGCGTGTACTGCTTTCCTCTCTCCGCGCCAGCTCAAGGCCGGCTCCAGGCTCTTCGAGCAACTGGTTATGGAACCCAATCTCCGCCTCAAGGCCGCTCTCGATGCCGCCGGCTGCGATCTCATCTTTCACGATTGCGGCGAGCTAATCGATCTCATGGTTGAAGCCTTCGCCAATCGCCTTCATCCCGTCATCCTCTCGCTGGGCGGTTCGCGCAAGCTCTGGGAAGACGCGCGCCTCGTCCCCAGCGACGTCGTCCTCTACGGCAACCTTCCCACCAAGTCTTTTTATTCCGATGGCGCCATGCCCATCGAAGAAGTCGTTCGCCGCACCACTGAGCTCGTCGCCCACATGAAGGCCTGCGGCCATCCCCACATCCTCGGCTCCGAATGCGACGTGCTCTTCGTTCCTGAAGCGCGCGAAGCGATCCTGGCAAAAGTCGACGCGATGATGGCCTGCGCTGCCTAGTCAATTCTGCCTTAAGAGCTACCGGCTACAAGCTACTGGCTACCGGCTACTGGCTAGAGCCCACTAGGGCTCGCCCCCGTGCGCTCTCCCCGCTTCGCCTGTTATTGTTTTCATTTGCTTCGCAAGATGCACCAAAACACAATCATGCCTAATCCCGTCATCAAATTCGGCACCGACGGCTGGCGCGGCGTCATCGCCGACGATTTCACATTCGCCAACGTCCGCATCGCCGCCGAAGCCATCGCCGCCTATATCCATTCCCGCAAAGGATCCGCGCAGGAGGATCCCGCAAATGGCCTCTGCATCGGCTACGATACGCGCTTCGGATCGAAAGCTTTCGCTCAGGCCTGCGCTGATGTCGTATCGGCCACCGGCATTCCCGTCATGCTCGCCAACGCCATCACGCCCACGCCGGCCCTGAGCTTCGGCGTGCGCGAACGCGGCGCTGCAGGCGGCATCATGATCACCTCTTCGCACAACCCCGCGCAGTGGAACGGCGTCAAGTACAAGGGCTGGTACGGCGGCTCGGGCCAGCCCGCCATGATCACGGCGATCGAGTCGTTTCTCGGCAAGCCCGTGGCCCGCGCCTCGCAGCCCGCGCCCATCACCGAAGTCGACTTCCTGCCCACCTATCTCAAATCCATTGAAGACTTCGCCGACCTCGACCTCATCTCGAAATCCGGCATGAAGTTCTGCATCGACTCCATGTATGGCGCGGGCGCCACCATCCTCGCCGACATCTTCGCCCGTATTGGCGTGGCTCATGTGCAGATTCGCTCTAATCCCGATCCGCTCTTTCCCGGCATCAATCCCGAGCCCATCGAGCCGAACATCCGCGCCCTTGGCGAAGCCACAGTGGCGAACGGCTGCCAGGCCGGCCTCTGCACCGACGGCGACGCCGACCGCATTGGGGCGACAGATGAGCACGGCAACTTCGTCGATCCGCACAAAATCTACTGCGCGCTGCTGAGCTGGGTCTTGAAGTACAAAGGCTGGCCCGGCGCCGTCACCCGCGCCTTCAACACCACCAAAATGCTCGACCGCATCGCCATGAAATATGGCCGCGAGCTCATCGAGCACGGCATCGGCTTCAAGTATGTCGTCGACCTCATGCTCGAGCGCGAAATCGTCATGGGCGGCGAGGAGTCGGGCGGCATCGGCTTCCAGCGCCACCTGCCCGAGCGCGACGGCCTGCTCAACTGCCTGCTGCTCGCCAACGTCATGGCCCAGGAGAAGAAAACGCTTGGACAGCTCGTCGCCGATCTCCAGGCCGAGTACGGCGAGCACCAGTTCGGCCGCATCGATCTGCATCTCCCCGAAGCGCAGAAGAACGCCGTCATCGCCCGTGTCCACGCCCTCAAGCCCGGCGATCCCGTCTTCGCCGGCATGCCCATCTATTGCCAGGAGAATCTCGACGGCGTCAAGTTCTTCCTCGACAACCCCGAAGCAACAACCAAGCCCAAGGCCGCCGAAACCTGGCTGCTCCTGCGCGCCAGCGGCACCGAGCCCCTTTTGCGCATCTACGCCGAGTCCTGCTCCAGGGAATCCGTCGCCAAGCTCCTCGACTCCGCGCGCAAGTTCGCCTTGAGCACGTAGCATCCGCGTTCAACAACATCCTGGGTGGGCGAAGCCCCCATAGGGAGCGGAAGAAGTTAGCCCAGGGTGGAGTCCGCCGCAGCGGACGAAACCCTGGGAAAGGGGAAGAAAGAACGAGCAAGCCCCGTAGGGGCGACAGATCCCAGGTGCCCTGGGCCGCGTTCGCTATGTGAATGATCGGAGCCGAATGGGGACCTGCGATGGCTTCTCGCCAACCCATCCTGTACACAACTACGCTGGGCGCCGTCCGGAACAAGCAGCCCGTTGTTTCTTAACTTGACAAAATTATTGCGTTTGTGCAACATATTGTCATGCAGGACAACGACCACCGGCTCCAGGAACCTGGCGAAAGCGGCCTCTACAACCGCATTGCCGTCCTGCGCGCCGAGCGCGGCGTTAGCCGCCAAGCCCTGGCCGACGCCGTTGGCGTTAACTATCAGACCATCGGCTTCCTCGAGCGCGGTGACTACGGCCCCAGCCTCAAACTTGCCTTCCAGATCGCCGAGTACTTCGACCTGCCTGTCGAAGCCATCTTTTCAACCCGGCCGCTCAAGCCGCTGAGCCGGCAGGTATACGCGAGCAGCCAGTCTCCGGAAAAGGAATAAAGCCATGAATACGGAATACGCCATTGGAAACATTCGCATCCGCTTCGAATCGCAAGCGCGCCGCCGCTGGTTTGTCGCACTCTGTTTTGTCGCATTGGCGGCGCTCGATTTGGCCTGCTGTCTCCTGAATCCGAAACTGAACCCAAACGTGAGCCGAATGGCGGCCACCGGTGCAATCGCAGCCGCCAGCACATGGATCATCTGCGGGTGCGCGATTCTATGGGTGGCGCTCTGGATCGTCTTAACGGGGCTTGCCGGCAATGTGCGCGCCCGTCGCGACGAACGCGAGACCCGTCGCCTTGAGCAGGCGTTCTCGCGAGCGTATCCGATTCTCGGATACAGTATTGTGGCTTTGTTTTGGGCTGTTTGTTTCAGCGGGCCCAACTCCATCACCCCGCTTTCATCTGCGGCTCTGCGGGAGTTTCTGGCGCCTCTGCCGTTCATCCTGTTGATGGCGACCTTGTTCCTCTATGTGACGCTGCCCCCGGCGATTCTTCTCTGGACCGAGCCTGACATGGAGACCGAGCCAGAGGCTAGCTGATCACCGCCGACCTCGAACCCCGTGCCTGGCTGCTCCCTCGCGCCAGCGGCATCGGGCCCCTCCTGCGCATCTACGCCGAATCCTGCTCCAAAGAACCCGTCGCCAAGCTCCTCGACTCCACGCGCAAGTTCGCGTTGGGCGAGTGAGAATCCATTATCATTATCCCGATGAAGAAGGCGTCTTTGGTTGCCGCATTCTGGGCACTGCTCATTTGCACGAGGAGCCTTTCTGCTTCGGACAGACCGTCGCTGCCGCGGCCAAGTGGATCATACGGGGTGGGGCGTGTCAGCTATGAGTTGACAGACGCGAGTCGGCCAGAACCGCTGTCGTCTAAGCCCAATGCGCACCGCAGAATGATGATGTATGTCTGGTATCCCACAGAACCGAGTGCAATCGATGGAAAGGCTACCGCTCCCTACCTACCTGGATTTGATCTGGTCCGATCCAAAATCGGGCCCAGTGACATTTCTGACATGTTCCGCCCCGCAACCTACGAAGGACCGCGATCTATACCCGAGACTGTCGTTGTTGAAGGCGCTCCGATTGCTGCCGGAAGGCAAAAGTTCCCACTGCTCCTCTTTGCACATGGTTGGGGTAATCCTACTTTTCTGTATACGGCGGAACTTGAGGACATTGTTAGCCACGGCTACATAGTTGCAGCCATCGACCATCCGTACGACACCACCTACACTCTGTTTCCAGACGGCGATACAACATTTTTCGCGCAAGAGAGCTTCAACAGGGAAGTAGCGAAGCAACCGCACGGGCTTAGTGCCTATACAAAAGAGCGCGTGGAGGTGATGGCGCAGGACAATCAGTATGCATTGACTCAGCTTCTGAAATACGTAGCAACGCGCAAACTTAATGCGCCTTTTTATAAACGCATCGACGCGGGGAAGATCGGTGCATTTGGGCATTCGATAGGAGGTCTTACAGCAGCCAGAACGTGCCAGATCGAACCGCGTGTAAAGGCATGTATGGACCAGGACAGTACCGATTACCGTGGGTCTCCATTTGTCGTTTCTGACCTCCAGCAAACTGAGGCGCAGCCGTTCTTTCTTTTTGTCGTCTCATCTGCAGACGTGTGGAGTCCGAGAGCGCTCAACCCGACCGATGCAGATTTAGCACAACAAAAGCTGACAAGACCTGAATTCAACTCCATTATGAAAGAGCAACAGCAGAATCAGACGAAGCAGTTGGCTGGAATCGCAGGCGGCAGCTATCGATTGATGCTATTCGATCTTCCTGGGTTCATTCATAGAAGTTTCACTGACCAGACTCTGCTCCCCTCAAAACTGGATCACGAGCAGAGCCTTCACAATTTCCGCGTTGCTGAGAAATATATCCTGGCTTTTTTCAACAAGTACCTCAAAGGAGACACAAAAACCGTTTTGGATACAGGCGAAATCGTTGATAGTCACGCCAAACTTGAAGAATTTCCACCACACTAATCACTGGCTGAGTACCCAACTCTCGCTTCTGAGGCATACGAAACCAACAATCCCCGCTCCCTAATTCACCGAAACATCCGCGCATCAAAAGAAGGTCGCTTTGCCAGCTCAAGCAATCACCGCCGCCTTCGCCCGCTTGCCCAGCCGCACCACCAGCCGCGCCGGCAACGCCCGAACCGAAATCACCGCGCCGCCCGCCACTTCGCCATCCACCTTCACGGCCTTCTCCGCAATTTTCCGATTCGCCTCCGCGCCGCTCGCCGCGAGGCCCATCGCCACCAGCAGCTTCGGCAACCGGATCTGATTCGCTTCCGATCCAGACACATCCGCGTACGCCACCGCAACCTCTTCGAGGTCCTCGCTCTCGCCCTTCTGCTGGAACATCCTTGCCCAGTTCTCGTCCGCACTCTCGGCCGCAGCCTCCCCGTGAAACCCCGCCGTAATCGTCCGCGCCAGTTTCTTCTTGGTTTCCATCGGGTGCAGCTTTCCCGCCGCCACATCCGCGCGCATCGCGTCGATTTCACTTTGTTTCAGGTCCGTCAGCAGCACCCAATATTTCCACATCAGCTCGTCACTGATGCTCATCAATTTCCCGTACATCTCGCTCGCTGGCTCATTGATCCCGATCGCGTTATTGAGAGACTTGCTCATCTTCTGCACGCCGTCCAGACCCTCGAGAATCGGCGTCATCAGCACGATCTGCGACTTCTGCCCGTAGTGCCGCTGCAGCTCGCGCCCGCACAGCAGATTGAATTTCTGGTCCGTCCCGCCCAGCTCCACGTCGCACTGGAGCATCACTGAGTCGTACCCCTGCATCACCGGATACAGCAGCTCGTGCAGGCTGATCGGCTGCTCCTCCTGGAACCGCTTGTGAAACTCGTCGCGCTCCAGCATCTGGCTCACCGTAAAGTGCGCCGTCAGCCGGATCGTCTCTTCGTACCCCAGCTTGCCCAGCCACTCGCTGTTGTAGCGCACCTCGGTCGCCTTCTCGTCGAGAATCCTGAACACCTGCTGCTTATACGTCTCGGCGTTCTTGTCGATCTCGGCGCGCGTCAGCGGCTTGCGCGTCACGTTGCGCCCCGTCGGGTCGCCGATCAGCGACGTAAAATCGCCCACCAGAAAAATCACTGTGTGCCCGAGCTGCTGAAAATGCCGCAGCTTGCGCATCAGCACGGTGTGCCCCAGGTGCAGATCGGGCGCCGTCGGGTCGAACCCCGCCTTCACCCTCAGCGGCCGTCCGGTCTTGCGGCTTTCTTCCAGGCGCTCCCTCAGGTCGGCCACGCGGATAATCTCCGCCGCGCCCTTCTGGAGCAGGTCCATCTGTTCAGCAACAGGTAGAAACTTTTGGGGTAGGGACTCTTGCATGTCCCCACAAGTATAAATTTCGAGGCCTGCCGCTACCTGCACCCTCCGCGCCGCTGCCTCCACGTCGACAATTCACATTCCCACAAACATCTCCTTGCATCCTGCCGCCAGCCCCGGTCATCTCACCAACCACTAGGAGATTCTCCCCAATGCCCACAGTCACTGGTCGAGCTATGCAGGTTCCCGCCGCAGGCGGCGCATTTGAACTCATTCAAAAGCAATTTCCCGAGCCCGGTCCCGGCCAAGTTCGCATTCGCGTTCAGGCCTGCGGCGTCTGCCACAGCGATTCAATCACCAAGTTGGGCCATTGGCCCGGCCTCAAATACCCGCGCGTTCCCGGCCATGAAGTTGCCGGCGTCGTCGATGCCGTCGGCGCCGATGTGCCGCTTTTCAAGGTTGGACAGCGCGTGGGCCTCGGCTGGCACGGCGGCCACTGCAATTACTGTCCTCCCTGCCGCCGCGGCGATTTCGTGCTCTGCCAGAACGGCCAGATCTCCGGAATCACCATCGATGGCGGCTATGCCGATTACGTCACCGCTCCCGCCAACGCCCTCGCATTCATTCCAGACAGCCTCGCCGGCGTCGACGCCGCGCCCCTTCTCTGTGCAGGCATCACCACCTACAACAGCCTTCGCAACAGCGGCGCGCGCCCTGGTGACACCGTTGCCATCCTCGGCATCGGCGGCCTCGGCCACCTTGGTGTGCAATACGCCGCAAAAAGCGGCTGCCGCACCGTCGCCATCGCCCGCGGAGCCGACAAGGGCCCGCTCGCCACGCAATTGGGCGCGCATATTTACATCGATAGCACCACGCAGAATCCAGCCAAGGAACTCCAAAAACTCGGCGGCGCAGCAGTCATCCTCTCCACACTCACCAACGCCGAGGCGCTCGCTTCCGCGGTAGGCGGGCTCGCTCCCGGCGGCAAGCTCATCATCAACGGCGTTCCAGACAAGTCATTCGACGTCAATGCTGGCGCGCTCATCGGCGGCCGCCGTTCCGTTGTTGGCTGGCCCTCAGGCACGGGCATGGACTCTGAAGACACGCTCAACTTCAGCGCGCTCGCCGGCATCAAGCCCATGATCGAAACCTATCCGTTGGAGCAGGCCGAGGAAGCCTACAACCGCATGATGAGCGGCAAGGCGCGTTTTCGCGTCGTGCTCACCACCGGCGCTTAATTGAATTCCTGGGAATCTACCGGGCTGAACCGTCTGTCTCGGCGAGCAGGCGCTGTTCAATGGCGGCCGCCTTCGTCGCTCTTTCCATCGATTTTCCGAGCTTCCGCGTCATCACCTGGAAGTGATGCCCCATCACCGCCAGCGTCATCGCCGCGCCAAAGCACCTCCGGTACCGCGTGGCCGCCTCCGCTAGAAACTTCCAGTAGCTCCACTGGTGCCGCCCGAAGATGCCCTGCCGCACAATCGAGTTCACCAATGCGCGCAGGTTGTTCCGCGTCATCCACGGCTGCGGCTTCTCCTGCGGCTGCTTCGTCGCGCGCTCTCCCGCCGCCCGCTTTGCCGGCTTCGGATGCGCGCGGTTCAGGTAGAGCTTCACTCGCTCGTAGTAGGCCTCGCAGCTGTAGATCTTCTTCAGCACCTCGCGGTAGCCCTCCACCAGCTTCGCCGAATCCATGCGCGGCAAAAAGTTCAGCCGGTCGCAAAACGTGTTGTTGCCGCCGCCCGCGTCCACAATCCGGCCTTCCTGCCGCAAGCGCCGGAACAACTGTGTTCCCGGCATCGCCTGCAGCAGCCCCACCATCGCAATCGGGATCCCGCTCTTCTGGATGAACTCCACCATGCGGTCGAAGATGTCTTCCTTATCCGTGTCGAACCCCAAGATGAACCCGCCCATCACCTGCATCCCATAGCTCTGGATCGTGGCCACGCTCTCCAGCAAACTCCTCCGTGTGTTCTGCAGCTTGTTGCTCGCGATCAGCCCCGACTCATCCGGCGTCTCCACGCCCAGAAACACCGACTTGAATCCCGCATCCTTCATCAGTTGCATCAGCTCCGTGTCGTCGGCCAGGTTCAATGACGCTTCGGTGATAAAGTCGAATCGCGCTCCGGTCCGCGTGCGCCACTCGGTCATCGCCCGCAGCAGTTCCTTGGCCCGCGCCTTGTTGCCGATGAAATTGTCGTCCACGATAAACACGGCGTCGCGCCAGCCCGCTGCGCGCAACTGGTCCAGCTCCGCCAGCACCTGCGCCACGGCCTTGGTCCTCGGCCGCCGCCCGTAGATTTCGATAATGTCGCAGAACTCGCAGTTGAACGGGCAGCCGCGCGAGTACTGCACAGTCATCGTCGAGTAGCGCTTCATCTTGATCAGGCTCAGGTCGGGCAGCGGGCTCGACGCCATCTCCGGCCGTTCCGGGGCCTGATACACGCGCCGCGCCGTTCCTGCTTCCAGCTCCCGCGCCAGATCGCCAATCAGGCTCTCCGCTTCGCCGATCACCACGTGGTCCGCCTTCAGTTCCGCCACCGGCACGCTGCTCGCAATCGGCCCGCCCACCACGGTGCGCAGCCCGCGCGCGCGGCATCGCTCCACAATTTCCACCAGCGACTCAAGCTGGATGTGCATCCCGCTCACGAAGACCACGTCGGCCCACTTCAGGTCGCGGTCCCGCAGCCGCTCCACATTCGTGTCCACCAGCCGCTTCTTCCACGCGCCCGGCAGCAACGCCGCCACCGTCATCAGGCCCAGCGGAGGCTGCGCCGCCCGCTTGCCCAAAAACTTGAGCGCATGTTTGAAGCTCCAAAATGTCTCAGGAAATTCCGGATAGATCAGCAGCGCATTCATCGGCCATCTCTCAGCAAAATCAGCAGGAGAAGTGGCTGCGCGAACGCGATCAACGGATTCAGGCCGTGCTTCCCCCGATGAAAGCAGTGCGGCCCCGCTCGGTGCGGCGAACTAGTCCTGCATCCATTCTCCCACCGAAAGGGCTAAAAACTGGTCAAATGTGAACAGATTCGCGGGAAGCCGTGCACCCGCGCGTCGAAACCGCTGTTAGCTCTACCTATTCCGCGCTGGTTTATCATGAACCACGTTGGAGGACGGGATGAACAAAGCCATACTCGCAATTCTACTCATGGCCCTCGCGCTGCCACCGGCCTCTCGCGCGCAAACCACCGCGCCGCAGAATCCCGCCGACGACTTCCGCACCTCCGCGCGCTGCGCCAACTGCCACAACAAGCTCAAGACTTCCACGGGCGAAGACGTCTCCATCAACGTCGACTGGTCCGCGAGCACCATGGCCAACTCCGCGCGCGATCCTTACTGGCAGGGCAGTATGCGTCGCGAAGCCATCGACCATCCCGAGTCGAGCGCCGCCGTCCAGTCCGAGTGCGCCAGTTGCCACATGCCTCTGCAATACCAGCAGGACAAGGCCCAGAATCGCGAAACGGCAGTGTTCTCGCGATTGCCGCTCAGCGCCGGCCATGCCGATGACGCCGCCGCGGCCGATGGCGTCTCCTGCACTGTCTGCCATCAGATCCAGGCCGCCGGCCTGGGCACGCCCGCAACCTACAGCGGCAACTTCGCCGTGGCCGCGCCCGGAACCGAGCCCCGCCCCCTCTTCGGTCCTTTTGTTCCAGACTCCGACAACATCACCAAGGTGCACGTTATGGCGGCCGGCTACTCCGTCGCTCAGTCCGGCCATATTCGCGATGCCGGACTGTGCGGCAGTTGTCACACTCTCTACACCACGACCCTCGGCCCCGATGGCAAACCCTCTGGCCAGCTTCCCGAGCAGATGCCCTACCTCGAGTGGCAGCACAGCGATTACCGCGACAAGCAGACCTGCCAGCAGTGCCACATGCCCGCGGTCGGCGAGCCGGTGGCCGTTGCATCCCTTCTCGGCAAGCCGCGCGAGGGCGTCCGTCTCCACACCTTCACCGGCGCCAACTTCCTCGTCGAAGGCATGCTCGGCGCGCATCACGACGATCTCGCCGTCACCGCGCAGCCCTCCGATCTCGCCGCCGCCACTGCGCGCATCACGTCATTCCTTCAGTCGCAGTCCGCGCGAGTCACTCTCGGCCCCGCGAGCCTTGCCGGCAACGATCTTTCCTTCGCCGTCCGCGTTGAAAACCTCACCGGCCACAAGCTGCCCACGGCCTACCCCTCACGCCGCGCCTGGCTCCATGTCGTCGTCACCGCTGCCGACGGCCGCGTCGTTTTCGAGTCCGGCAAGCTCAACCCCGACGGCTCCATCGCCGGCAACACCAACGACGCCGACCCCACGCGCTTTTCGCCGCACTACGCCCGCATCACCCAGCCGGATCAGGTCCAGATCTTCGAGCCCATCCTCGGAGACAGCCAGGGCCACGTCACCACCGGCCTGCTCTCCGCCACGCAATACCTCAAGGACAACCGCATCCTCCCCGCCGGCTTTGACAAATCCACTGCACCGCCCGACATCGCCGTCAAGGGCGATGCCGCGGCCGATGCTGACTTTGCCGCTGGCTCCAGCACCACGCACTACGATGTCTCCACCAACAGCGCAACCGGTCCCTTCCGCATCACCGCCGAGCTCATCTACCAGCCCATCGGCTACCGTTGGGCTCACAACCTCGCCTCCTACCAGGCAGCCGAGCCGCAACAATTCGTTCGCGACTACGATCAGGCCGCCGCGCACTCCGCCGTCGTTCTCGCCCACGCTGAAGCCACTGTCACATCCAACAGCCAGTAGCCAGTAGCCAACAGCTACAATCTGACCGCTGAAAGCTGAGAGCTACCGGCTACAGGCTGCCGGCTACAAGCTGCCGGCTACAAGCTGCTTTTCGCCCTTCCGCTATAATCGATTTCATGCAGCACCTCGCCACTCGCCGCGTCCTCACCATCACCGCCCGCGCGACTCGTGCCGCGGCTGCGGCGGCTCGCGCCGCCTAGCCTCCCGCTTCACCTCATCCCCAAATCTCAGCTCTCAGATCGTAGTTAACACTTATGGTGTCCGAGCCACGAACTCGTCGCTCTGACCCCTGACCCCTGATCTCTGATCCCTGCGCCGGGGTCCCCATTGACGGGTCCTCGTCGATGGGGTGGCTGTATTCTGGAGTCATCATGGACGAGTTTTCTCGCATTCAGCGCCTTCCCGCCTACGTCTTCAACATCACCGGCGAGATGAAGTCCGCCGCGCGCCGCCGTGGCGAAGACATCATCGACTTCGGCATGGGCAACCCCGACGGCGCCACGCCCGCCCATATAGTCGATAAGCTCATTGAGGCGGTCAGGAAGCCCACCACGCATCGCTACTCCGTCTCGCGCGGCCTGCCCCGCCTGCGCAAAGCCATCTGCGCGTGGTACAAGTCCCACTACGACGTCGATCTCGACCCCGACTCCGAGGCCATCGTCACCATCGGCTCCAAAGAGGGCATTGCCCACCTCTGTCTCGCCATCCTCGACTCGCGCGACACCGTGCTCGTTCCCAACCCCAGCTACCCCATTCATATTTACGGCCCGGTTATCGCCGGCGCTCACATCGTCAGCGTTCCCGTCCACAACCAGGAAAGCTTTCTCGCGCAGCTTGAGGAGCTCATCCCGCGCATGACCCCGCGCCCCAAGGCCCTCATCGTCAACTTCCCTTCGAACCCCACCACCGAATGTGTCGAACTGCCTTTCCTCGCGCGCCTCGTCGCCCTCGCCCGCGAGCACGGCTTCTATCTCATTCAGGACCTCGCCTACGCTGACATCGCCTTCGACGGCTACCACCCGCCCAGCGTTATGCAGGTTCCCGGCGCCAAAGAGGTCGCCGTCGAGTTCTTCACGCTCTCGAAGTCCTACAACATGCCCGGCTGGCG
>Ga0187891_1002371_pt1 | contig 14378 bp, 9 predicted proteins | sample June2016WEW_21_4_FD_132990 | JGI IMG/M metagenome (GOLD analysis project Ga0187891, IMG submission 132990) | Peatland microbial communities from SPRUCE experiment site at the Marcell Experimental Forest, Minnesota, USA - June2016WEW_21_40 | ecosystem: Environmental > Terrestrial > Soil > Wetlands... | reverse complement strand
GGTGGAGTAGCTGAGCGACGGGCACTGGTTGCGGGCGGACCGGCCTGGCATGGCGAAGCTTCCTCTCGATCAATCCGCAGGTGGCTGGCAGCGCCCACGCGCTGGGGCGTGCTCGCCGGCAGACGTACCTCAGGCATGGGAGACCTCGACAGGGGTGCGCTACGTGGGTGGTGCGAACGGCGTGCAGCGCGCGGGCGCGGAGATAGAACGTAGGTCCTATCTCTAGGGGTATTGTAGCACGGCTTTGGGCGTTGTCAAGGACAACATGTCGCGACGAGTGCAATCGAGCTAATTGGTGCGTCCGGTATGTCTAGCCCACATCTTCGCGGGAACCGGGGCGGCCTGAAGGCCACGGCTAGCCTGGCAGGTGAGGCTCTCCGGCCTGAAGGCCGGAGTCTCAGATGTAGTGCGAACTTGCCGGATGCACCCCTAATCCCCTAGAGCTTTAATGAGCGCCTCTCTAGCATCGGTGTAGAACTGCGTCGTGATTTTCGTCGCCATGTCGTCGGACAGGTCGAAGAGCTGCTTGCGGGCGCTCACCGGCATGAGGATAGTGTTCGCGCCTTTCTCGACGGCCAGCTCGACCAGGCTCACTGGGTTGTAGACCGGATCGACGGTACCGCCGAGGTTGAGGCTTCCGACCGTGACCAAACCGCCCTTGAGGCTCTTCTGGAGGAGTGCACTGCACAGAGCCAGCAGGGCGCCGAGGCCCAGTCCCTGGCCTGAGCGCGACGCGTCGAAAGCGCGGAGCTGGACGCTGAACGCATGCGCGCGTGGGTCGCGGTCGCCAACCAGAACCTGCGAGCGGGCATAGAGGTTCTGTTCTCCGTAGCGCATACTCTCGGTGAAAGCCTGGGGTGCCGGCCGATTCAGAATGTGCACGCCGGAACCGGGACCCACATTGACGTCGATGCGGTAAAGCCCTGGAGCCTCGTCAGTGCCGCCAGGGCTCAGCGCCCAGACTTGACCGGGCGGCAGCGGGTCGTCGCCAATCGTCTCTTCGCTCTGCAGCTCCGGGGTCACCACGAACTTCTCCACGCCCGTCTCACCAAGCACGTAGCTGAAGTGCGTATTCCGGAATTCGGCAGAACCGATGCGCTTCTGCTGCTCCTTGACGCGGCGCCGGCATTCCAGCGCGAGCCGCACCGCCCATTCGAGGTCGTCGTCGTTTACGGGCTCTGCGCTATCTGGACTGATGAGCTTGAGCAGGCCGCTCACCGTTTTTTGCGCGGCGCGGTTGTCGCGCCCCGACAAGGCTCCGCCAAACTGCACGCGGTTCTGCAGGGCAGAAAGCCTACTCTCCGCGCGAAGGCGGTCCCAGCACTCGGAAATGAAATCGCTCACCAGGCCAAAGTGGTCGGTCAGCAGATCCGTTGCCATCTTTGGCACGTCCCAGCCCGGCAGGTAGCTATGAACCCGGTCCATGAACGCGGTGTCGTTGCGCATCTCCGGGGGTAGTGGTCCGAACAGATGGCCGATGCGCTGCTGATGCTCTACGTCGACCTCGAAGTTGCCCACCAGCACGATGCTGCCGTCGGCGCGGATGCTCTCCTTGCCGCGGCTGAATTCGCCGGCCTCCATGTAGCCCTTCATAATGTTCACGCCGTCCTTCTGATCGAAGGACACGCCCGACACCTCGTCGAAGCACACGACGTCGTACTGGCACACTAGGCCACGCTGGCCGCTGGCGTTGTTGACGAAGAGGCGGGCCACGGTCGTCTTGCCGCCGCTGACCAGGTGGGCGTAAGGAGAAATCTGCTGGTAGAGGTGGGACTTGCCGGTCCCTCGGGGCCCAAGCTCAATGGCGTTGTAGTTGCGCTCCACGTAGGGAACCATGCGCAGCAGAATGATGTCCTGGGCCCGGCTTGTCAGACGCTCCGGCTCTAGACCGACACTGCGCAGCAAGAACGCTTTCCATTCGCCGCTCGTGAAGGCTGCGCGACCCCGCTTGAACTCGTCGAGCACGTTCCGCTTGGAGAGCTGGATGGCTCTCAACGCGCGTACGCCGAATGGGCGGCCGTTATGCTCGTCCGCGATGCCTGCATCGTATTCCAGCTCAACCTCGGCATAGAAGCCGCCGGTGAGCATCCGCTCATGCTCGCTGACCAGGTCTGGCTCGATGCGCACGTCGGTGAGTCGGAGGCTCGGCAGCGTCGCCAGGTAGGAATCGGACCGTGCATCCAGCCGTGCCGTAATGAGGTCAATTATCTTGACCGCACCATGCTCGCGAGCACGCGCCTTGAACAGCTCCTCCTCGCCGGCGCGCACGGCGCGATCGGCCAGTTGACGCTGCACGATGCGCAAGCCCTCGGTGATCTCGGCCTCATCGGTGCTTGCGCAGTAGCGGCCGAGCAGGAACTCCCCGACGTAGGTCGGCACGGGATACTGGCCCTGGAACTTGCGCGCCAGATCCTTGCGCACGATATAACCATCAAAGGCCTTCGCAGCACGCTGGTCAAGCGCGTCGAGTTCCATATCAGCCATCGCCTCCCACAGTAGTGGCCTGCTTTGCGAGCACGGCGCCCGTGCCGTCGAGGATCACGACCACCGCCGCAGCCCCCTCCTTGGTGTCGTCAGGTACCGGAAGCGACACAGCACCACTCTCCGGTATCGTCTTCGGCAACTCCACAAGAGAAGTCGCCGGATTGTTGGCGCTGGTCCTCATGTCGCACGAGAGGTTGACTGCAGCTTTCGATACCCGCACCTGACACCGGAGGCGCTTCCACTCCACCGATTGTATCTTGACAAGTGCGCCCGCAGCGGCGGCTCTGCTGATAACCAGCTCAGGTACGACGCACTCTTGCACGCTGAGACCGCCGTGCGTATACTCCAGGCCGGCCTTGTAGCAGGCAATACCCGGAGGCGTTCCAATCTGCACGTCGCCCGACCAGTACCAGGGCGTGACTGAGCCTTGAACGTCTGCACCGTGCTTCAGGACGGCACATCGAGGCCATCTCGACTCGGTAAGGAACACCGGCAGATCGTGCTTGGGCAGCCCGCCCGGGAGGAGCAACCAACCATGGTCGGTGACAACACGGACCTGCTTCCACCCTGCCTCGAGCAGCGCCTGCACGCGTACCGCCAGGGCGCGCACTTCCTCGTCAATGCGCTTGGCCAGTCTCCAGCCCTCGTCGTGGCCGTGCTTGTCAAGATGCCCATACTCGCACCACGCCATGCTGCTCTCGCTCACCGGCCCTGTCTCGTCACCTGCCAGCACCCTGTAGCCGAAGCCTTCTAGGAGCTGCCGGAAGAGATCGAGCGTCAGCGTCTTGCCGGCGTTTGTGCCTGTCCTCACGGAGGGCATGAACTCGGCGGCGTAGCCGGGCCCACCGAACGCCGGGGCAATCGGTGCGGCAGCGGGCTTGGCGGTGGACGTGACGGACGGCACCGGGGCGAACCGCCGCCGCGACTCAACCTTGAGTCCTGGCACAGTTGCCAGCAAGGCTGCAAGCCGCATGCCCACGTCGAAGCGGAGTCCATCGGCGAAGAGTACACAGCTACCAGGAACGCCAGTAGGAACGCCTGTGTCCGCTGGGGCAGGGGGCATAGGATTGTTGGCAACCGCGTGCTGAAACTGCTCGGCGGCCTCGTCCATCCAGGGACCGTAAATGGCCTGAATAGCGGTGCGCACTGGGGCTACGTCGTCGGGTTTCTCAAGCAGCGCCATGGCGTCGATTGCCGCTGCATCGGCCTTCCAGCCCGTGCGGGAATACGCTTCAGCGATGTTCTCTGGAAGCGACCCGGCGAGCGGCACCGCAGTCGCCTCAGCCAGGCGTGCGAGATGCCCAAGAGCAGTGGCAAGGGGCGCTTTCCCGAGGGCAGTCCACACCCAGCCGCGTCGCTCGCCGTGCACTTCGTCCAGCTCTCGCAGCTGCTGCCGGCATTCGGTGGAGGAGCCGGCACTGAGCTGCAGGAGTTCATGCCGCAGAACGTTCTCGGCCTCCTCGTTATCCTGCGGCCAACTCGGCGAATGAAATAGTATGCTCTGACCGGTCGTTGGCTTGGCGCGACGCAACGCCTCCGGCAGGACGACGTAGCGCTGTGGAGCTTCCGCGAAACGTTTCCACACATTCTGCCACGTACCCTGGCACGAGCCAAGCTTCTCCGTGCCAATGAACGAGCCGTCGGCCTCGGGATCGAAGCCGTAGTGTTCGCGGGCCAGACTGCGGAACGCGTTCCAGCGGCCCCGGTCCCAACGAGCGCGCGTGCCTTCGGGGTCGTCGAGCCAGCGAAGCATCTCGCGATCTGGATCCTGGATGAGCAGCTCATTCAGGAAATCGGCGTCGAGACGCTTGCCGCGGAGCGCGGACACCTGTTGGTCTACAAGCTCGCCAAGGGCATCGCGGAGCGCGATCGCGGTTGCAGCATCGCGCGAGAGATCCAGGCCTTAAACCGCCCTTCGTAGAGGAGAGGAAGGCGGCTACAGTCCAGTCGTTGGTGTTGGACTGAGTCCAGAACGTACCCCGGTACTGCAACTCGGCTATTGGCTGCAGGTGCTTTGGGCAGGTCTCAATGGCGCGGAGGTGGTGCCGGCTTACTCCTGGTAGGTACAGCACAGGAACTGCCTCTGGAGGCCAGTCGGCCTCCGGGACACGGCGACCGAGTAGCGGCCGGAGCCAGATCGCCGGTCCCGACTTCACAGCCGGGTCATAGTCACCTAGCGTCACGAGCTGGGGCAGCGCGACCCGCAACCTGGGCAGCAGCGGCAGCCACTGCTTGTCGCGGTCGGTCCAGAGCACCACGGCCGGAGGCACCTGATCATTCCCGTCGAAACGCGCTGCGTTACGAATCGAGGCAACCAGTGCATCAAATGCCGTGCCCGTGTCCGCTGCGGACAGGTAACTGATCGTCGAGGCCACCACTCTTCCCCGCTGCCGCCTGCCGGCGCTGTCCAGCTATCGGAGGTCCTAAGCCAGCGGGCCGCGCCCCACGTGCTCCGGATTACATCCTGTCACCAAGTATAGGCGACCGTGGGCGCGGCGGGCACGGCAATGGTGGCTTATGTCATGCGACTTGGTTGGCGCCTATCGAGGCGCTTTGCGTGGATCTCAGCGTGGTCCGGTACAGTAGGGCGACGGTGATACGGAATTTGATGATCCGGCCGGACGAGGGGGAGGCAAGCACAGGCGTAGCATGGGCCACCTAAGCGCCTGAGGAGTAGCACCTCACGCTAGGATGAGAGGTTGGTTGTCAAGCCAATGGGTGCACAGCGTAGAGTAGCCGGCCCATCTAGCCTGCAGCGTCTCTTGGAGGCTTGAGCTCGATCTCGCAGCGCTCGCGAAGCTCAGTGCGAACCTGCAGCGCCTGATCCACTGGAAACTCGATGTCCGTGTGGGCCCGGTTGTTGTTGGCTCGGTCCGGGGAGTGGCGCACCGAGACTCGATCGATCTGTAGGACGCTCCGCACTACTAGCCGCACAACACCATTGGACTGTGGGTTCTTGCCACCCTGAAGCCGTGTCGCTTCAGGAGTGGCGTACCTCTCCCAGTTCGTTGACAGCGAACCTGGGTGGTGTTCATCGTGGAACGCACCGACGGTCGGCTTCCCGTCCACGTCCAGAATGCCGCCTCTGCCTCGATAGAAACCGATAGGAACGCGACGATATAGCCGCGCCTCGTCAGGGAGGTGCTCGGTGGGCCAGTCTTCCTCTACGCCATCAGCCATGCAAGCACCGGCAATGCCACACTCGAGTCCCACGACCCCCCGAAGTGAATCCCGTCGTTGGTTGTAGCGTAAAAGGAAGGGCGCTTTTCCGGCATAGAAGGAACATTAACGGCAAGCAGGTGCGATTCCCACCTCCATTGCACGTCAATCGAACCATCGGGAATCGGGCTAATTGCAGGTTCAGGCAGAGTAAGGCCAGAATCCACTGCGCACCGGACCGCATCCCGCACGACGAGTTCCATGCGGCTGAGGGTGTCCTCTTGTATGGCAGGTGCGCCGTTATCGTCCCAGTCCTCCGCAAGGCTAAGTATCCAGCGAGCGCTACTAATGCCGGCTTCAGCGCTCTGATCTGCGACTGGAAACTGAGGCCGCGGCACGTGCCGTAGGATAAGCAGTTGCACCGCGAACGCCTGGGTGCTTGCGCCGCTCCACTGATACGTGCACCTGATCCGCCCTAGCTCGCGGTCATGCGACGACAGTGTGGGTCGGGGCCAGTCGGTTGTGGCAGCTGCCGTCCAGTCGCGCTCGCCAGCGACCAGAAGCTGCTCACATTCTGTGTCTAGCCAGCGGTTAGCCCGTGTTTCCGGCACGGCTGTCGTCATGGGCTACTCCTTGTCCAGTACGTGGACTGACGCGGCCTGGGCCATTTGCCTGAGCGACTTCGATTTGGATCGCGCACGGCGAATGAGCGCTTCCAAACGGTCCAAGTCAGCTTCGTCCACTACTACTTTCACTTCATTGAACGTGTCCCGGTCGTGGTAAACCACATTCAATGTGTGCACGATCATAGCGGCAGGCACACCGTCAGCCGGATTGAAGCCAAAGACGGGCCTGAAGTCGGTAATGAGGGTGAACTCGTGTAGGAGGTTCTCATGTTCATAGTACAGAGAGCTTGCCTTAGCGACTATCCCTACAGGGTTGTCGATTGCCAGCAGGGTTGAGATGGAGTGCTCTACTTCCTCCAGCTTATCATGAGAGAACTGGAACTCTTGGCGGCCCGTTGAAACGAGCGCTTCGATGAGTAGCTTTGGAAACTCATTGATGGTCCAATTGCCGGAGATGCGCACCCTGTACATTGTCAACAACAGAGGCACGACTGCGCGGACTACGCTAGGAGACAGTGAGGTGCGAGCCGCCACACCCTCAACGTAGCTAGACATACTGATGCTCGCTGGTGTTGCACGCAACGCCTCGGCCAGAAAGGTCACCTCATCTTGGCGCAAGTTGCATAGCGCCTCAAGCGCCTCGAAGTCGCGCTCAGGCACTTGGATGACAGATGCTGCCATATGGATTCTGCTCCCGTCCTCTAGTGACGCGAAGTCAACGCCCCAGTTCGTGCCGCACCGTGTGTAGTAGCACTCCTATGAGAGTATATGTATATGAGGCGCAAAGTCGCGAGTGTGCGTGTCAAGGTAATGTCTATGCATAATCGCTCTCTGTGGCCACTGAGCCCACCGATTCAGGCCATCTGCACTAACCGGCGGTGGTATCAAGTCCGCGTGCTGCCGGCATTGTATCAAATGGCTATGCTGGCCACGGCGCCATCAACTCGCTCAGACCTCCTTCAGTCGCCAACGCACGCTTCCGCGGCGCGCTCGTCTCGCGCCGGGCTCGAATACGCGCTCAAGGGGAGCTTGAGGATCGTCCTTTACTGCCAGGTACAGGCATGCAGACATCGACCTGATTGACGTCTTGCCGGCGGTCGAGAGTAGTCCGCGGCGCAGAGCCGAATCCGTGATCTCGTTGACGTTGAGCGGTTCCTGCGCGCCACGAAGAACGGTCACCGCCGCCGAGAGGAACGTAGGTGGTTCATGATCGCTCACGCCAGCAGTTTCTGTCATCCGCGCTCCTTTCGTGCCGCCACCTTCTCTGCTACGGTCAGGTGCACATCGTTGTCGCGCTTGCTGCCATCTGGGTTTGCGCCGCGATCAATACCCCATTTGATGTTCGGCCGAATCCGCAGGATGGAAGGCGCGTTAGCAAACTGCGGATCGTCAACCATAAAAGGTCGGATGTTGAGCCGCACGCCATCATTCAGATCCGGTTCCCAGCCAACCGGCTGCTCATGCAGCGCCTTCCAGCGCACGTAGACGTCGTAGGGTGGCTCGCCAGCGAGGATCAGCTTGAGACGCCCCTGCAATATGAGCGCGGCGGCCAGCCGGCCGTCGGCTCCGTCCTCGCCGCGTTTCTGCCCTTCCTGCTGGCGCACGATCCAGTTGCCCAGGTAGGTGTACGCCAGCTTCTCCAGCAGGGGCCGGTCCAGTTTGTGATAGTTGACCAGCGCAGCAAATCCGTCACGGCGACCATCCCAGATGTGCCAGATGAATGGGCGGTTGTGGAACAGTCGGCAATGCTGGCGGAAGAAGCCGTCGCGCAGCCACGTCTCCAGTGACTTGCCGCCAAAGCCAGCGTCGGCGAGTAGTGCTTCCTCCCGCGCTTGGTGCCACTCGGCGCCATAGGCATATGCCAGCAGTGTGCGCAGCCGTTCGGCGGCAGCCAGCTCGCCGCTCATCGCGGGGAGCGGCGCGATACCATCGGCGTCAGCGTGGGCGGCCAAATCGTCGCCCTTTTGTTCTGGCCATCGGTAGCCGAGTAGCCGTACTACCGCTGCTTGCAGCGGGTCAGCGGCGGTTGCAATGTCGCCAGCGAATAGCCACTGTGTGGGATCGTCTGAGTGTGGCGCCGGCAGCGGGCCGGCCGCGTTTGCCGCGGTCTTCCAGTGAGCCAGGTCGAACGGGACCTTGAGGTATGCACCACAGCTCACCTTGAGGCTGCTATCTATCGACTTCACTGCGTCTCGAAACTGCTGCGACAAGCAAAAGGTCCAGAGGGCGGTCAGGTGCTGTTCCTCACGCGGAATGAGAACGACAACGTCTTCGTCAAACGAGTGCCCAGCGTAGAGGTTCACGTACGCTGCTCCCATTCTCCCAACAACGACACCCTTCTTCCCCCAGGCGCTGACTCCGGCTCTCCATTTTCCCGACGTGTAACCCCGTTCGGCCTTCTCCTGCATATAGTGCCAGAGCATTCCTCTCCCATCTTCCCACCGGAAGATGTGCGTACAGCCGCTGAAGAAGTCCTGTCGAGTTCCGCTAGTCTGTTGTAGAACCCATGTGCCCCTTCTGCTTGTGATCTCCCAGAACTTCAGTACGAAACAAGGGGCATCAAAGGATCCTTGACCGTGAAGCGCTTCAGTGAACTCGCTCAATGGAGGATGTTGGTCATCAAGGGCTATGCCTATGCGCGCATCTGGATTGCCGAGTTGCTCAGCTTGCTCGCAACGGGTTAGGTGTCCAGCGATGAGAACGTCTCGCTTCTCCGTGATGGTTCTGGCCTCCAGTGCATCGAGCAAGTAGAAGGTGCCCTCTGATTCCGGCGAATCGTTCTGGATGCATAGGAGGACAACATCGACCATTTCGCCGCTAATGGCCTCGAAGGCACGCTTGCCGAGTTTGCAGACCAGCCTCCAGGTACATATTTGGAGCAGTTCCCTTCGGAGCGCGGCATACCTATCAATGAAGAGAAGAGAGTGCGGGTTAACGATGGAGAGAGCACCACCGGGCGCAAGCAGTCTCCTGCAGCGTTGAATAAACACCGTCGCGAGATCCGAACATGCCTCTTCGTATTTCGGCGTGATGTATGACGCTAGGCCACTGGCCTGCCTGCCTCTCTTCAGAAACGGCACGTTCGATATTACTAGGTGATACGTTCCCGCTAAGACCTCAGCGGCATCTGCCAGTCCCTGAGCCACGACGCCGATGGCTTTCTGTTCCGGGTTGGTCCTTACATCCTCGCGCTCCAGCGCACTGATCAGTACAGCTCGGAGGTCGCCAAGGTCGATTTTGAAGAGGCCTAGCTCGCTGAGAGCATGAGGATCGATCAAGCTTCCTAGATCCGGAGCCTGCCGAAACAGTGAGTGCAGGAAGCGCATCGCGGCCCGCTTCGCCGGCGGCACCAGACGTGTCCACTCACTTGCCTCCGCCGCTACGGGCAGGCCGGAGCAGGCCACATGTAGGTGTGGAAGTTCGCGATATCCGCCGCGGCGCCATGCTGCTAGGGCCAAGGCGAACGCGGCGATCTGGGTGCAGCGCTGGTCGATCTCCAGCATGAACAGGTTGTCGCGCAGCACGGCATCTACAGACTCGCGCTCAGGGAGGTCTTCTTCCAGCATACGCATGCGCGAAAGCAAGTCGAGCGTGGCCACCATGAAATGTCCGGATCCGCCACATGGGTCCAGGATCCGCAACTCGGCGGCGCGATCCGGCCAGCCGGGAAAGTACCCCGCCGCCGGCATGCCATCTTCTAACCGGCGCAGATAGTCTACGTCGCCCTCCGCCAACGGCAGCGGCTGCCCGGGATGGCGAGCAGCCCACCAGGCGCCGAGCGAGTTGTGGAGCAGGAAGGCCACCATGTAGTGCTCGGTGAAGAGCTGTGTGACGGCAGCGATCGTGCGCCCGTCGATCTTCTCGCCGCTGGCATTCACCTGCTCCTTACGCCGTGCTTGCCAGAACTGATACACCCAACCCAGGCTGTCGTCGGCCAGAAACACGGCCCGCGGGAGGTCGGCGACTTTTCGCTCCAGCGCCTGGCGCGACTCCGGCGCCAATGTGACCTGCAACAGGGGGTCATCCGGGCGGAAAATCTGCGGCAGCATCCGGGCCGCGTATCGGGTAGCTACGGCCCAACCGTCCGGCAGCCCTTCATCGATCGCCAGTTCGTCGCACTCTGTCAAGCTCACAGCGACACCCTCTGGGTGCATCAGGAGTTCGTTCTCGGCGAGGAAGCGCGCGAAGAGCAGGCGGTGCCAATGCTCGTAGGCGCACTCTGCCACCAGTGCCGGCATGGAATCCAACCGAGATGACGGATCAGATGCAGCGCGGTCGAGCGTATCGCCAAGCTGCCTGCCTTTCGCGCGTAGCGTGATGCGCAAGGTGCGCTGCTCCTGGGTCATGCTGGCGAAGGGAGAGGGAGCATCCACGGCAAGTCGCTGCAGTGCGATGCGTGCAGCCTCCTCCGCGATGTCGCGAGCGTCCTTGACCGTGGTCTCGAGAATCCTGCGTAGGTCGGGTGCCAGGGCTGGCATGGTCTCTCCTCGGTTGGCTCAGGCTACTGCACGACCACTGGCGTTCCGCTTTCGACCCGCTGCACAATCTCCGCGGTGACTGCCTCGAGTTCCGCGATCCAGGCATGTGCTTCGTCGCTCGAGGTCAGCGTCCTGCGTGGCAGGTTCACGACTTCGGCTTTCGGCGTCAAGAGCTTCTGTGCAGCAAGCCTCGCGTTTGCAAAGCGCTGCGGAAGGGCATCCGTCCGGTTGCGCCACTCGGCGAGAGAAACAGCCTCTACCGTCGAGAGCAGCTCCGATTCAGTGCCCACCTTGATGATTGGCACGCCGGCCAGCAGGTTGTCCTTCAGGACCTTCTCGCGCTGGACTTCGGTCAGCTTCGACCAGATTGAGGAGCCGGTCAGGTCGGCGAGAAGGCTGTCATACGACTCGGCGTACGTGCCGTGTGCCGAAAGCACCTCTTGGCGCAACTGGTCCGCGGCAGCGGCGCACATCGCCGGCACCGGGTCTGGATCAGCGGTGAGCCGCCGGTCCTTTGCGATCGCTGCTGCCTGCTCCTTGAGTGCGGCGATGCCCGGCAGCCCCTCACCCGCGGCCAAGAGTCGCGAGAGGGTTTGCCAGCGCGGCAATCGTGCCGCAATAAGCTCCGATTGCATCTGCCACATCTGGACGTCGCCAGCAATCCGATCCCGCGCCTCATATACGGCTCTGATGCGGCCATTGCCGATCAGGTGCTCAATCTCGTCAAGGTGGGCAGTGGATGAAACGGCCGGGAGTGGAGGATCGCCGCCGGCCGAGTTGGCAAGCGTGTGCAATCGCACCAGCATCTCGGGGATCGCGGCGTCCTCAGCGTTTGGTGAGAATGGCACTTTCCTGTCTTGCAGTAGCTTGCGCACGGCGAGCCTCTGGGCGATGGTGATGACCACAGTCTCGACCTTGAAGTCGGCAGTACCGATCGTCATGCCCGTGAGGTTCGCAACGGTCAGCGGGGCCTCGTTGTGACTGGCCCTGATGAAGCCGCCCGCGAACAGGGCGGCCAGTGCGCCGTCGACGGTATCCTGCGGCCAGCCAAACGGCGCAGCGATAAACTGCTTGCGGATGTCGCTGCCTTTCTTGCCGCTGCCAATCCAGGCAAGAATCGGGGCGCAGACGGGATGCTTGTCCGCCTCTCCCTGGTAGCCAAGTGCGGCGAGTGGGCTCTTGTCGCCTTTGCGGGCTTGGTCGGCTACCTTCACCCACTTGGGATTGTCACCCGCCTCGAACTGCGGGTAGCGGCGCACGAGGGCTGCCTGCGCTGCCGCCGATGCGCCCTCCTTCAGGCCGAGGCCCAGCTCGTTGCCGCCACCCTGGAACACACGTGCGCCCTCCAGCACATCGTTCACAGCGAGAGCCAGCAGACGATCGTACTCGTTGCGGCGGGTCTCGATCGCGCCCCGCGCTTCCTGTCCCTCGAGGCTGCTGGGAATGCCTCGCACGGCCAGCGTCTCCTCAGCGGCCTTCATACCGGCGAGCGCGTTCTTGAATTCCTCGCCCGGGCGGCGGGGCAGGAAGACGAAGATCATCGGGCTCTCCGCGCCGGCGCTCTGTGCGTCGGCGACCACGTCCTTCTCGCCGTCCGTCCAGCCGTCCCGAATCCACACGGGGATCGCGCCGGTCGAAGGCGTGGGAAAGTTGGCGCCAAAGAAGAGTTCCAGCTTGCGTGGTGTCTTACTCTCACCGTGCAGCAGCTTGATGTCCTTGAGCCGCTCGCCGCAGGCCAGCCGCAGTCGTTCCGCTCGTTGCGCCGCGACCGTGGTCTCATTGTTGAGGATCTTGGTGAGCCGACCCTGGAAGTCCGAGGTCCATTCAGCGCCCTCACGGGTCTGGACGCGGTACTCGTTCTCTACCTTGATCAGGTCGCCCTTCTGCACAAGCTCGTCCAACACGCCGGGCAAACGCTTGCGCAGATCCGCACTGCCGCCACGCAGATCCTCCACCAGCAGATCGGCCAGTGTCTCCGATGTTGCCCGGAGGCCGTCGTCGGCGCCGGTCTCACGCGGCAGCTTGTTGATCAGCAGGACGAGTGCGGCCAGACGCGAGCGCAGCATTCCGGCGGCGGTGCCGTCGCGGTGCCGGCGCACCAGCTCATGCACCTCGCGCAGCAGCACCCCGCTCTGCAACATGCTGGCAGACAGCTCGTCGTACACGAAGTCGGCCGGGACCACCGTCCCCAGCGGCCGTTCCGCGACCTCTCTCACGGCGTCGAAGGTAATGCGCAACTGCGTCCTGAGCTGGCCTTCCGTGCCTGCCCGGTCTACGGCGCGCAGTACACGTTCCCAGAAGCGCCTGCGCACGGGCAAGATCGGATAGTCTGGCGCCAAGAACTTCTCGTCGTCGATGGACGGCCGGATCTTCGTTTCGGTCAGGTGCCTATGGATCTCACCACTGCACTGGCTCAGTGTGTCCTCGATCTCTCCAAGTCGACTGGGCAGCTTTGGCAGGACGATCTTCCTCGTCACGGTCTCGACGTCCGTATCGGACAGCTCGACGGCCACCGTGTAGCGATCCTTGAGTCGCTGCAGCAGCGGCGTGCTGAAGAGGGCAGATTGGCCGGTGGCGACAAACAGCACCAGGCCGGAGAAGCGCTTGCTGCACGCCTCGGTCAGCTCCTGCACGGCGTAGCTGCGATCCGCGCTATCGCCGATGTACTGCTGTACCTCGTCGAGCGCGATCAGCGTGCACGGCATCTTGCCGGCCACGCTCAGCACCTCTGCGATGGCGTCGAGAGTCTGATCGATTGTGACGTCGGCCACTTGCGGGAACTGCACCTTCAGCAGCTCGTGCACAGACTTCACGTCGCCTGCGAGCGAAGAATCGGCGCTCAGGAGAGCTTTCGCGAACACTGGCGAGACGTACATGTGCCTGAGCTCGGCTTGGAAGCCCTTGCCCGCTGCTTCGACCGCTGCTTTGACGGCGTCATGGTAGCCCTCGCGCTTAAGCCAGAGCGCGCATCTCGCCGCCGGGTACTCCTCAGGAAGATCCGCGCTGCGAAAGATCAGGCCGAGCAGCGACAGGCGGATATTGCCGGCGCCAGCGCCAAGCTTGCCCGCGACTGCCCGCAAGCCACCAAGCAACCTAGGCACGTCGTACTGAGCGATTCTCTGTCTCCTGTGTGCGGGCAACCGCGCCGTTCAGCTCGGGCATTCCGTGAGAGAACTGTACCACGACTGGGCGAGGCCGGGGCATTGAAAGGGCACACGGCTGCGCGAGCGTGAAGCTGGTGTCTTGGCGTGCCGGCGGCTTGCCTATGACGAACAGCTGGTTGGCGAGGCCCTGTTGCATGGTGAATTGTGGATGCTAGGATCTAGTAGCCGTTCGCTTGGATGGCGCAAGCACGTCAGGATAGCACCCACTCCCCCGTGTGCTTGATCGCAGCATGCATGGCGTCCGGCGCCAGGTCGATGTCTCCGGGCCAGGTTACCGCGCCGTATGCCACGCAGACGCGGGAAAACAGCGCCGGGTCGGCGAGGGCCGCAAAGACGCCGGCGCTGGAAGACTGTACGAGGTGGCTCAGATCCACGGTGCCCTGGAGGCCATCGACAAAGCGGACGCGTAGCCGGAACCCTGGGAGCGCTTCGGCTTCCAGCACACGCCACGGCATGTGGGGGTGTAT
>Ga0187891_1002369_pt1 | contig 14391 bp, 14 predicted proteins | sample June2016WEW_21_4_FD_132990 | JGI IMG/M metagenome (GOLD analysis project Ga0187891, IMG submission 132990) | Peatland microbial communities from SPRUCE experiment site at the Marcell Experimental Forest, Minnesota, USA - June2016WEW_21_40 | ecosystem: Environmental > Terrestrial > Soil >... | reverse complement strand
TTGCCAGCTGTGGTGTCTGCCATTGCCGTTCTCCTTCAATACTCGTCGGATTGATGGTTGATTCTCTCGGTGCGGCTGAGGCCCTGCAAAGTCCAACGCTTGCCTGATCCGTGCCTGGGTCACTGTCGAGCTCACCTGAGGGTCGGCGATGGTTTTTCCGATTCTGCATCCCTTCGCTAGGGGTGACCGATGCGGTAAAGCGGGGGCGGGATTGCTCGCCCTTTCCATTGTAGGCAGCCGCTGCCTATACATTCGCGGTGCTTCTGGATACGTCCGAATGTGGCAGGCGCGACGTACTACATGGCATCACAACCGAACTACATGCCGAGGTATACTGCGATCGGAGGTACTACTATGCAGGAGCTGGAAAGCAGAATGACGCGGAAGGGGCAGATTACCATACCTGCCGCGATTCGCAACCAACTCGGCCTCAAAGCCAAGGACAAGGTGCGCTTTGTGCAGGTGGCCGATGGCGTGAAGGTGCAACCAATGGCGTCGACGCTCCTGAGAGGCTATGGCGCCGTCACACCGTTGCATCGGCCTGAGAATTGGACCGAAGTGCGGCATGAGCTTGAGAGGATGGTGGCAGACGACGTTGCCAACGACAGCCGGTCATAGGGTAGTGCGCTTCCTGGATACTAACATCCTCATGCGCTATTTCACCAAGGACGATCCGGTGAAAGCACAGGCGGCTCTGGCACTTCTCGAGCGCGTCGAGCGAGGTGACGAGCGCGTGCTCACGTCAGTCATGGTGATCTTCGAGACGATGTTCCTCCTGGAGCGACGCTATGGCATATCCAAGCAGCAGGCACGGGAGTTAGTCGGCAACATCCTTGCCCTTAGAGGGCTGCAGCTACCAGCAAAGGCGCTCTGCCTTCAAGCTCTCGCGGTCCATGAAGAAAACAATATCTCCTTTGCCGATGCGTATACGGCTGTCTCCATGCAGTCACAAGGCATTACCGAGGTGTACAGCTGGGATACACACTTTGACAAGTTGCCCGGCGTGACTCGTGTCGAACCATAGGTACTTGCAGCGGGGGTTCGCTTTTGCCAAGGGCCGGAGCGTGAATGATGCGTGTTGCAGTTATCGCCGACATCCACGGCAATCTCACCGCGCTTGAGGCGGTGCTTGCCGACGTGGCAGCACAGCGGGCCGACCAGGTAGTCTGCTTGGGCGATGTAGCCGCCACAGGCCCTCAGCCCCGCGAAGTGGTCAGCCGGCTGCGCGACCTCGGCTGCCCGGTCGTGCGGGGGAATACCGACGCCGACGCCGTGCGCCCCGTGAGGCTGTCGCCTCTCGACGAGGAGGCTCACCGCTACTTCGACATCGATCGGTGGACGTCTGCACAGCTCTCACCCAAGGACCTGGCCTACCTTCGGACCTTCCAGATCACGATTACCCTGCCCCTGGGCGACGACGCAACGCTGCTCTGCTTCCACGGTTCGCCGCGCAGCAACACGGCCGACATCTTCGCCACCACCCCGGATCCGGTGCTTGCCCGTATGCTGGACGGTTATGCCGCCACCGTGATGGCGGGTGGCCACACCCACACCCCCTTCGTCCGGCGCTTGCGGCAGCTGCTGTTTCTCAATCCAGGCAGCGTTGGGCAACCGTTCGAGGCGACGGCTTCAGGCATACGGCACTTGCCTTGGGCTGAGTACGCGATCGTCGAGCGGGAGGACTCGGCCCGCCTCAGCGTGGAGCTCCGCCGCGTGCCCATCGACGCAGATCGGGTGCTGCAATCGGTACTGCAGAGCGGCATGCCGCATGCGGAGTGGCTGGCGAGTCGCTGGCGTTGAATGTCCCACTGATCTGCCCGCACTGCTCTGGCGTGCTCGCGCGTGAGCACGCCGTCTACCGCTGCCACAATGGGCACTCGTTCGACGTCGCCCGCGAGGGCTACGCCAACCTGCGGCGCACGAAGAGTACGGGCGATAGTGCGGAGATGCTGCGGGCGCGACGGGCATTCCTCGATCATGGCTACTATGCACCGCTGGCCGATGCCGTGTGCGAGGCAGTGGCTGCCAATCTTTTCGGCCTTCCCGGCACACTGCCCGATGCGCCTGTCTCGCCGCCGGCCAGCCAGGCGCACATCCTGGATTGCGGCTGCGGCGAGGGCTACTACCTCGGCCGGATGCAAACGCACCTGGCCGCGCTGCCGCAGGTGGCGCGCTGCCGCCTGTGGGGACTCGACAGCTCCCGAGACGCCGTACGCCTGGCCGCGCGGCGTCACCACGACGTCGGCTTCGTTGTGGCAGACTGCAAAGACATGGTCCCATTCGCCACGGGCTTGCTGGCGGCGGTGCTCAGCATCTTCGCGCCGCGCAACGTCGCCGAGTTCGCGCGGGTGCTGGCGCCCGGCGGCCTGTGGCTGATTGTCATTCCAGCGCCCAACCACCTGGGCGAGCTACGCGCCGCGCTGCAGCTCATCTCCATGGAGGAGCACAAGCTGGAGCACGTCCGCGAGAGCTGGGGCGGGCTGTTCCAGGAGGTGAGCCTGCAAACCGTCGAGTACGCCCTGGATCTCGACGCCGAGGCCGCCTCGCTGCTCGTGACCATGACGCCCAGCCACCGGCATAGTTCAGAACAGCGGCTGGCCGCCATCCGTCTGGACGAGCGCTACCGGACGACCGTCGCCTGCACGGTGCTGGTGTGCCGGCGCACCCACGCGGACGCTCCGGCCATGCTCAACTGAAACCACGGCGGGACCTACATCGAGCCGCACGCCACCGGGAGCGCGCGGGGCACTCCCTGGGTCGCGCTCGTCCCCTGAGTTACGCCGGCGCGCCACTCCATCGCCAAGGCGCAACGTGCGGGTTCCATCGTGGCTGCCCCACTTCATCGCGCAAGCGGCAGCGTAACCGTGAACGCGGCACCGCCGTCCGGCGCGTTCGCGGCCACGATGCGACCGTGATGCACCTCGGCAATCCACCGGCCAATCGCCAGGCCGAGGCCGGTACCCGGACCCGAGCGCGCCTTATCCGCGCGGTAGAAACGCTCGAATAGCCGCGGCAGGTCCGCGGGATCGATGCCGGGACCGGTATCCCGCACCAGCAGCCGTGCCGTTCCGCCGTGCGCATCGAGCGTAGCACAGACCGCACCACCCGCGGGCGTGTACTTCAGCGCGTTGTCCAGCAAGATGAGCAGCAGCTGCCGCAGCCGGCCTTCATCACCCAGCACCTGGATGCCGCTTTGGACGTTGCCGGAAAGGCGAATGTCGCGGTCTTCGGCGAGCATCTCCACCGCCGCGACGCTATCGTCCACCAGCCGGCTGAGATCGACCGGCACGCGCTCGATGGCAATGGCGCCGCTATCCGCGCGTGCCAACAGCGATAGACTCTCCACCAGACGGGTCAGGTGATTGTTCTGGTCCAGCGTCTGTTCCAGGGCTCGCTGCTGCTCCGCGATCGTCTCCTCGGCCAGGCCCAGCTCGGCCGCCGTGCGCATGATCGTGAGGGGCGTACGCAGCTCGTGCGCGGCGTCCGCCACGAAGTCGCGCTGCCTGCGCAGCGACACCTGGATGGGCTTGAGCGCCCGTCGTGCCAGCACCGCGCTGATAGCGGCAGACGCGAGAATGCCCAACCCGCTGATCATCAGCAGGATTCGCGCCAACGAGGCCAGGCTGTCCTGATACTGCTGTTCGGAGATGGCAGACTGCACTACCTCTTCCGTTCCGTCCATCGGAGATTGGTACGCCTGGCTTTGTACGAGGTAGGTCACGCCTCCGCTCACCACATCCGTGTATTCAGTGCCGAACGTACTGAACGTTTGTTGCATCGCGCTATTGTCGGTGACCTGCACACTGTCCGGCGGGAAGGGACCCACGACCTCGACGCTGCTGTCGGCTTGCAGTACAAAGATGCTGTAGGTTACATCGCCGGCTGCCTCCGGCGGGCAGCTATTAATACGAACGAAGGCTGGATTGTTTTCGAAACGGCGGACACAGTCCGGTTCGTTCAGCGCGCGATTCTGCAGCGTGTTCTTCAGCGAGTCGTAGAGTGCCTGCTGCGTGGTGAAGTAGACCGCCAGCCCGGAGGCCAGCAGCAGCACGGAAACAAGGGCGACCGTCAGTGCCGCGAGTCGCCAGCCCACTTTGCGCACCGAAGCGGCGTCGGGGTCCTTCGTCGCCTGTCTTCGCCGCATCCAGGGCATCGCGTACATGGTCTTCACGCCTTGATCTTGTAACCTACGCCGCGCACCGTGTGAATCAGCTGCTGCTCGAACCCCTCGTCGACGGCCCTCCGCAGGCGCCGGATCGTGGCATCCACCACGTTGGCGAACGAGCCGAACCCGTAGTCCCACACGCGTTCCATGATCATCGTCCGGCTGAGCACCTGGCCGGGATGGCGCATCAGGTACTCGAGCAGGGCAAATTCCTTGGGCGACAGGGGAATGAGCTGCCCGGCGCGCTGCACCTCGTGCGCCTGCCGATCCAAGACGAGGTCACCCACCTCGAGGCGGTCGTCGTCGGCACGGCGTCCATTGCGGCGGGTAATGGCCCGCAGCCGCGCCAGGAGCTCCTCGAAGGCGAACGGCTTGGTGAGATAGTCGTCGGCTCCCGCGTCGAAGCCGCGGAGCCGGTCGCGTAGCGCGTCGCGGGCGGTCAAGATTAGCACGGGAACAGTGGACTGATCCGAGCGCAGCTGCCGCACGATCTCCAGCCCGTCCATGCCCGGCAGCATGACATCGAGAATGAGCGCGTCGTAATCGCCTGCCTGGGCCCGCTCTAGTCCGTCGTTGCCGTCGTACGCGACGTCCACCGAGTGCCGTTCCTGCGTCAGGCCGCGACGCAGCAGGTCCGCGAGCGATCGGTCGTCTTCTACCACCAGCGTGCGCATTCGATGCCTCCATACACACAACCGAGCATACCAGAACTTTATGACCATTTCGTGACAGGCTTGTCATCGCCTCGTCATCGAGCAATCACGGAATTGTCATATTTGGGTCATGGTTCAGTCATCGATTCGGGGTATGTTGGAATTGTAGTCTCAAACAGAATCTGCCGCCCAAAGCGCCGGAGTCGCGATCGCCACCGGCCGGCGGGGTGGCTGGAAGTTCGCAGCCCGGACCCGTGTTCGTCGAGCATACCGGGCAGCACACAGGAGGAGGAACCTCAGCAATGGCAAGACTCATGACCTCGCTTATCGCCGCCGGCCTCATCGTGACCGGAGCCGTCGGCGACCACCTGCTCGCCGGCCCGCAGGCGGCGACCCCTTCTGCCTCCGCGAGCCAACCGCTCACCGCAGAAGCCGTCAATGCCACGAGCCAGGCCCCGAACACCGCGGCACAGGCGATCGATGGTGCCACCGAGTATGCGTTCTCGGTAGCCAGCCCGTCGGTGGTCTTCGTGAATAACGTAGGCGTCGGCAGCGGCTCGGGCGTGATCTACAACTCTACTGGCGACATCGTCACCAACGCCCACGTGGTGGCAGGAGCTCAATCGCTCACGGTCACGCTCAAGTCGGGCAAGACGTACACGGCGCACCTGGTGGGCACCGATGTCAGCGACGACCTAGCAGTCATCCACATCAGCGCCAGTGGCCTCCCGGCGGCACACTTCGCGGCGGCAGGTAGCTTCCAGGTTGCCCAGGCAGTGCTGGCTATCGGCAATCCGCTGGATCTGCAGCAGAGCGTGTCCGAGGGACTGATTAGCGCGCTGGATCGCACGGTCTCCGAATCCAATAACGCTTACCTACCCGACGCGATTCAGACATCCGCGCCGATCAACCCCGGCAACTCGGGTGGCGCCCTGGTCACGCTGACCGGCACTGTCGTCGGCATCCCCACGCTTGAGGCTTCTGACCCGCAGAACAACAACGGCGGCGCGGCGCAGGGCATCGGCTTCGCCATCCCGAGCACCCGCGTCACCCTCATCGCGAGCCAGCTCATCCAGTATGGGCATGTCGTGCATTCCGGACGCGCCTACCTTGGCGTCAGCACGTCGGACAACAACGGCAGCCAACTGAATCCTTACGGGTTCTACAACAGCGCGCCGAGCGTGGCGGGCGCCCTGATTACCAGCGTAGGGCCCGGCACCCCCGCGGCGCAGGCCGGCTTGCAGCAGGGCGACGTGATCACCGCGGCCGATGGCAACGCCATCACGAGCAGCGACGATCTGCTCACCGCGCTGGCGAATGCCAAGCCGGGCCAGAGCATGACCTTCACCGTCAATCGCAATGGCCAGACTGTCACCATCAAGGTTCACCTTGGCGAGCTGCCCGTCGCTTCTTCTTGAGGCGTACCTTACCCGCGGCGCCCGCCCGGCGAGCCCCCACCTCCCCGGCCCCGGGCGCCGCAATTTTCCCTCCACCTGACGGCCAGGGCGGTGGGGAATGCGGCCTGACACTGCGGTGCCGGGTAAAGGAGCACATTCCTGTTGACAGGATTAGCAATCTACGATTCCAGGAGGCGTGAGCAATGAACACAATGGACCTGCATACACCGGCAGGGTATGGTGTGGGGCAGCGCCGGAGCAGGCATCCCCGGCGCCTACGCACCGGACTCGGCCTGCTTGTGGCCGCGGCCCTCGTCGCCGGAGGCCTGACGGTGGCCGGCCACGGCAGCGCTGGCGCGCCCGTACTGGCTTCCAGCGGCGCGCCCGTCTCGGCAGGCGCCGCGACCTTGGTGTCCCAGCCTGTCCAGGCTAAGCAGGTTACCGCGGCGCCTGCTGTAGGCCGGAGCGGGACGCCGTTCAGAGGCGGCGGCTATTTTGGGAACGTCTTCAGGGGCGGTAGAGTGCTGACGGTATCGTCTGTGACCGGCAACACCATCGTCGCGACCTTCACCACGACGCTGGAGCGCGAGGAGCAGGCAACGCCCAGCACGTCGACCATCCCCGTCACGATTACCGTGACCACGACGACCACCTACACGTTGGCAGGCGTTCCCGCCACGCTAAATGACGTGCATACCGGCTCTACGATCGCCGTGCGTGGAATGCGCACAGGCACGAACACCCTCACCGCTACGAGCATCGCTATAGTCCTGCCGCGCACAGTCGTGGGGGTCGTCACCGCGAACAGCGGCAGCACCATCACGATCACGAGCTTCAACAATAGGTCGTTCACCGTGGATGTGAATGGGCAGACCCGCTATGCCATGGCGGGAACCACGGCCTCGCTCAGCAACGTCACGGTCGGCACCGCCATCACTGCTGCGGGCACGCTCAACAGTGACGGGTCGCTGAACGCCGCCGTGGTAACTATCAATGTGCAGAGCCTGCTAGGGACCGTGTCGTCGGTGAGCGGCTCGAGCATCGCGGTCACCGGCCGCAACGGGGCTGCCTTCACGATTACCACGACCACGAGCACGGTGATCGTCGGCACGAAGGGCCAGGCGGTAGCCTTGGGCAGCATTACGAAAGGCGAGTTGCTGCTAGTGCAAGGCACGCTGAGCAGCGATGGCAAGACCATGGCTGCCCTGCGCATCGTCGTCTATCCCATGAGCCCCGGTAGCCCCGGCATGCCGTTCCGCGGGCACTCCGGCCGGGTCAGCATTGGCACCGCGAGACCGTTCCCCGGGCCATTTTCCGGTGTCGGCCAGGGGCAGCCGGCCCCAGCCGCGGCAGGTGCCAGCGTGTAAGCCACACTCACCCAGCACACACCCATCCTTCGAGCGGTTGCCGGCAATTCCCCCCCGGCAACCGCTTCCTATGAGCGGCAGTCTCAGCAGCCGGCTAGCCCAGCGCCGCCTCAATGCAGCGCACCAGCTCCCGGGCAGAGTCGGCGCTCAGCTCTACGGCCACGCGGCTGCCTGGGCCTAGCTCCTCATTGGCGAAGTCGATGTTGAGCGTGTGCTCGTACGGGGCGTGATACGGGTGGTCGAAGTACACCGTGGCCGAACGGAGCGGGAACCAGCCTTGCGGCCCCTTTCCACTCCCGTCGACTGCCGTCTTGACTGTCACGTAGCTGCACATGCTTGCCTCCTCAGCCGTTCAGGTAGCGGCCAAACCACGTCCAGATTCGCTGCCAGCCATCGGCAGCCGCCGTGGGCCGGAAGCCCGCCCGATCCGTGTTGAAGAAGGCATGCCCTGCCCCCTCGTAGGTGTGAAACTCGTAGGTCTTGCCGTGCGCTTTGAGCGCCGCCTCGAGCTCTGCAGTCTCTACCGGCGATGGGTGCTGATCCTCCGCGCCGAAGAGGCCTAGCAGCGGGCACGAGAGCGACGAAGTCAGCCCGATGATCGGCGTGACTTGCAACGGCATCCCCGGCGGCGGTGTTCCCGCCACGAACGCGCCGTAGCAGTCCACGGCGGCGTCGAGCGTTAGGCGACACGCGGCCAGGAAAGCCTGGCGCCCACCTGAGCAGTAGCCGATCACGCCTACCCGCCCGTTCGCATTCACCTGCGACCGCAGGTAGCGCACCGCGCCGGCTACGTCGCCCACCAGACGCTCGTCTGGCACCCCGCCCGCCGCCCTCACTGCCGCGGCCGCATCGTCGGGACTCGCGTCCGGTCCCTCCCGATAGTGCAGATGCGGGCAGATCGCCGCGTAGCCATGCGCGGCGAACTTCCGGCAGATCTCCTTGTTGCTCTCGTCCCAGCCGGGCATGTGGTGGATCACCACGACACCCGGATACGGGCCCGGCCCGAGGGGTCGGGCAAGGTACGCGCCGATCTCATCGCCGGCGTCGCCGGCAAAGCGAATCGTCTCCGCCAGCAGTCCTTCGTACTTCATCGGGTTTCCTCCCGCACCCGCCAAGGCCTACTGTGCCGGCCTCAGGCGCAATTCACCTGAGGTCAATGAAGGCTTCCACTTCACAGCGTACCCGCGTCGCGCGTACGGATCGGCGCAGTAAGGGCACTGGGCGTTGCAGGATGCTGTGACCGCGGGCATCCTGCTCGCCTCGGGTGTGCTCAGGGCCAATGCCATCGCTATGTTGCCGCGACGCTGCTGGATGACGTTCTTCAGGTGCCCCATAGGGAACCTGAAGCCAAGGAGCGCGCCGCTAGCGCCCGGTGCCGGCCACCGCTCGTGCCGGCTCATCTCCGCTCCGCGCACCCTGGCCGGCCATCGTGCCGCTTTGCCACGACAGTGACCGGATCATCACTGCCGCGGCGAACGTTGGCAGTACGACGAAGGCCACAACGAGGAACGTGTCGTGGTAGGCAGCGGCGCCCGCGTTGAGCACTGCCGGCGGCATATGCGCGCCTGCTCCCTGCATCGCCGCGCTATTGGCGGCGGCTTGCGCCGCTTTGGCCGCGCGCGGCCCCAGGGCAGCGAGATGCGCCGTGACCTGGTTTTGCAGGAAGTTGGTAAGCACCGCAATGCCCAGCGAACCCATCACGTTCCGTCCCACCACGTTCAGCGTCGTCGCGTCGGGTAGGGTCCGCCCTTGAATCCCGTCGAGCGCCACCGTATTCGTGGACTGTAGGGTGAGCGGCAGACCGAACCCGCGGATCAGCAGAATCACCTGCAGAACCAGCAGATCCGACGTTGCCGTCGTCCAGAATGCCAGCCAGAACCCGGTAACGGTAAGCAGCACCAACCCGGCCAGGATCAGGCGGCGGGGCCCAAACCGATTGTAGACCTGGCCGCTGGTGATGGTACCGATGACCGAGCCGACCCCGCCCCATAGCATGACCAGGCCGGCTGCGAACGGAGTCTGGCCGCGCAGGACCTGCAGGTACTGGGGCAGCAAGAACGCCGGACCCAAGAGCTGCACGGAAGCTATGAGCACAATGATCGTGGCCAGCTGGTAGTTGCGCCGCAGATAGAGCCTGAGCTGCAGCAGCGGTTGCGCGACCCGCAGCTCCCAGGGCACAAAGGCTGCCAGGAGCACGAGCGACAGCACGATCGGTCCGCTCACCGTGCCCACGCTGTCCCAGCCATCATAGGCAAGGTTCGAGAGCCCGAAGAGCAAGAGGCCCAGCCCGCTGGCCGCCAGGAGGAAGCCCGGCAGATCGAATCGGCGATCGGCCTGCGGCGGCTGCTCTCGCAAGATGCGCCACGCCAGTACCGTGCCGGCGATGCCCACTGGTAGGTTCACGTAGAAGACCCAGCGCCAATCCACGTACTGGGTCAGGTAGCCGCCCAGACTCGGCCCCAGGGCCGGAGCCACGAGCACGGGGATGCCAAAGATCCCGTTGGCCTTGCCGCGCTCCTTCCCCGTGAACACCGAGAACAGCAGTGCAAACGCCAGGGGAAACAGCGCCGCGCCACCAGCGCCTTGCAGCACCCGGAACGCGATCAGCAGGTCAATGTTGGGCGCAATGCCGCACAGGGCCGAGCTCAGGGTGAAGACAATCAGGGATAGCAGGTAGACTCGCTTGATGCCGTACCGGTTGGCCAGGAAGCCCGTCGCCGGCACCACCACACCTGCTGCCAGGATGTAGGCTGTCGCGACGTACGAAGCAAGGTGCAGGCCGGCGCCAAAGTCGTGCTGGATCCTGGGGAGCGCGGTGTTGACGATGGTCGCGTCGAGGATGCTGGCAAATGCGCCGAATACCACGGTGCCAAGCACCCACCAGCGGTAGTTGTCGGCCTGCTTCCCCTGCTGCCCCAGCGTGGTCACAGTGTGCTCGCCTTTCATCTATTCCAATCGTGCAGGGGCGTGACGCGGGCAGCCGCGAGGCGAATGGAGCGGTCTACCCAAAGTGATAGGCGGTAACGCACCAACCATCCGCTACCAGCATAGCACGGCGCAGTGTCGGGGCGACGCACGGTGCGCCCGCCCGTGAGAGTGTAGCAGGCGCCGTGAAGCGTTTTTAGGCGGCCTTGCCCAGCCAATAACATTTGGCATCGTCTAAGACGTTATCGTCCAGCAGCCCTCATTGAGACGTTCGTCGGTCCAGTGCGGTGGGTCAAGCAGTGGCATCGGCATTGTCCGGTCTCAATGTCAGCAGTAGGCCCTCCATCTCACGCGGCTCGAACTTCTCCAGCCCGCTGTGGTATGTACGGCCTTTCCCGCGAAAAGTTGGACGCAGAGCATTGAGCTGATCGACGAAATCGACTAGTCGTGCTTGGCTAATTGCCGTGTGCGGATAGATCCCATGAGCCACATTCAGCAACACCAGACCGTCGGGATTACGGGCAAAGGCTGGCGCCTGGCGCGCCATATAGCTGGCCACGATCGGGGGCGCCTTCACGGGGCCGAGGTGCCACCAGGGTTTGCGGTGCGCCGAAAGGTAGGTGTGAGCAGCAGGTGATCCATCGCGATGCTTGCAGCGGTACTCAGTCTCGCCACGCGTCAGGTATGCGTCCACTTGAGGATGCTCACGGCGGTCGAGATCCGGCGGAATCAGCAGCAGCATACGCCGATCGGGCGTGTCACGTATCACGCCTCCGCATGCCAAGATCTCCTCCGCTCGGGTGATCGCAGGGTGGCACCACGCCAGCAAGCCCAACTCCGCAGCCCTATCCCGCGTCAGAACGAAGTAATCGTTGGCACCGGTAGCAACACCACGATGGACGCGCGCGATGCTTGCCAGCGCCATTTGACCGGCTCCCGCCGTGACCACATCCCCCCTAAGCAGCGGGCCCCAACGCGATGCGCCGGCTAGGGCCGAAGGGGCCAGCATGAGGGGCCAGCTGCCGAGGTTTACGGCGGCAGGTGACTGCGCAAATTGCGCGCCAATCAGGCCGGCTGGCTGTTGGTCCGCAACGAATCCGCAGATCAGTGCCGTGGTCAAAGCGTCGTCGAACACAGCATCGCCGTCAGGCGCCACTTGGGCCAAGAATGACAAAGAAAGGCGTCTGGTCAGGAGCTGTCGCAACATCTCGCCATAGCCGACGTCGAGCCATTCCGCAGCCGTCACAAAGCAGCCCACATCACCTGGTCTCATGTGCATCGCCGTGGCCATGAAGAACAGCACATGAAGGCCAGCCAGCCCAGACCTCGGAATGTTGAGCCTGTACGCGATGCGCGCAGCCCACGTCTTGGTCTGGCTAGCGAGATCGTGGTGGCGGACGTAGGGAGGGTTGCCGAGAAAGCCCGTGCGGCCGGCAATCTCGGGCAACGCTGCAGTCAGATAGTCGTGGTGCAGTACCGTGGCTCGCTCTGCGTTGAGCACTGCTAAGGCTGCACGGGTGAGCAGCGTGGCCAACGGGTCCGCGTCAATCGCGATGATCTCAAGGTCCGGACGTGTTCGCGCCACGTACGCGCTGAAGCGACCGCTGCCGCACCCAGGATCAACCACGCGGTTTGGGTCGCGGCCAAGCAGCCAGTCCGACATCGTCGCGACTAACGACGGGGGTGTGTAGAATGCGCCAACGGTCCGCCGCTCCCTGCCATCTCGCAGCAGGCACAGGAGGTCACCTAGCGGGTCTGCGCCCGAGGCAATGAGCCGCCGAGCGTCATCGACTGCAGAGGCGGGCAGATCCGCGCTCAGAGCGTCGCTACAGAGCACTCGCTCTTGCGGTGACAGCGCGCCGCCACACCGGTCGGCGCCGAGCGCACACGCCAGTGCGACTAGTTGCGTTGTCGAGGCGATAGGCAGCGCCTCCGGCCCACAGACACTACTAGGGGGCAGGGCCCTCGCACCAGACCGCCGAGGTGCTAGCTGACCGATTGGCAAGGTGTCGCCCTGCGGCTCGTTCAGGCAATTGAACATGGCACGTGCCTCCTGCTGCAATGATACAGCGTGAGCATGGCAGCATTGCTGATTGAATCCGCGTTACTGCCACGATGTTGCGCGCCTCGTCCAAGAACACGCCAACCAGACCGAGCAGGAGCGCCCAAGCGAGTCGCGTGGGTGCGTTCGCCTGGCTCCGCGGAACCAGGAGCCCACTGGCTGGGTAAGCGGGCTACACGGTGGCCCGGCAAGCAATGGGTGTGGTGGTCGTTTCAGCCCGGCCAACCCGCGATCACGGGTGCCCGCACAGCCGGCGCGGTGTCAAGATGGAGCGCCCTGCCGCCCTCCATTCTAGTCAACGCCATGTGGGAGAGCTTCCGTTCCGAAGCGGTATCGAGGCCGATCCAATCGAGGTAGCCCGCGGTCGAGGTACTGGCCGACAGTGTAGCAGCGGTGTGCAGTGCCCCGCCGGTAAATGCCAGCTCAAACGCGGCCACCACGCCCGGGTGGAATTGTGTTCCCTTGCCTTCCAGAATGCGCTCGCGCGCTTCGTCCCATGGAATCGCTGGGCGGTAGATGCGCGTGCTCGTGATGGCATCGAGTGTGTCCGCAACGGCCAGGATCGCCGCCTCGATGGGGATGCTGTCGCCGCTAAGCTGGTCAGGGTAACCGGCACCATCCCACCGTTCGTGATGATGGCGGACTGCAGGCAACACGTCCTGGAGAAACGGCACTGAGGACAGCACTCGTTCGCCGATGAGCGAATGGTGCATGATCGTCGTGTATTCCTGCGCCGTGAGAGATGCGGGCTTGACGAGGATGGCATCGGGCACGCCAATCTTGCCGACATCGTGCAGCAGCCCCGCCAGCTCAGTGCGGGCCACCATATCTTCCGAGAAGTGCATGCAGCGGGCCAGGATGCCCGCATACGCACTGACGCGTTGCGAGTGCCCCTGCGTATAGGGGTCCTTCGCATCGACTGCCGCTGCCAGGGCTGCCACCGTGGCAAGGTTGGCATGCTGCAACTCCGCGGCGATGGCCGTGGCATCGTAGTCCGGCACGGATTCTCCATCTTCGGGTCGGGCGACACGACCCTTGCCTGCGCGCTTCGCCGCATACGCAGCTCGGTCCGCCGCTCGTATCAGACTCTCACGTGAGTCGGCGTGTGCAGGCAGCGCGGCCACGCCTATGCTGGCGCGAACGCGCACGGTGACGCCGTGCTCGATCACCGGGAGTGATGAAATCGTCGCACACATGCGCTCAGCAATTGCCGCGGCCTCATCGATATCGGTGTCCGGCAGAATGGCGGCAAACTCATCGCCGCCGTAGCGAGCCGCGATGTCTCCCGAGCGGATGCTGCGGCGAAACGCATTGGCGATCGCGGCCAGTGCTGCGTCGCCAACTTGGTGGCCGAACCTGTTGTTCACCTGCCCAAAGTCATCCACGTCAATCATCAGGAGGGCGAGCGAGTGACCGCTTCGCTGCACTCTGGCCACTTCCTCCCCTAGCCGTGTTTGAAACGCCCGGTGATTGAGCAGCTCTGTAAGCCCGTCCACCGAGGCGAGCCGTACCGCGCGCTCGTGAAGCCTGGCGTTCTGCAACGCGATCGCTGCTTGGTTGGCTAGGATGGCCAACGAATCGCGATCGTCCCCCTCGATCGTTGTTCCGCCACCCGACAGCAGTAAGAGACCCGCGGCACCCTGACCATCAGAATCGATCAAGACAGGCAGCACATGCCCTACGCCGTCCAGGTCAACTTCGGGCGGACCTGGGATTTGTGATCTCCCATAGGCAAGATCACGCCGAGCGCTGCTGGCTGACCGGCACGCGACGCCAGTAGTCCTTGCCTTTGCCCCAGGGTTTGCCATCTGACTGGATGCGC
>Ga0187891_1002365_pt1 | contig 14414 bp, 9 predicted proteins | sample June2016WEW_21_4_FD_132990 | JGI IMG/M metagenome (GOLD analysis project Ga0187891, IMG submission 132990) | Peatland microbial communities from SPRUCE experiment site at the Marcell Experimental Forest, Minnesota, USA - June2016WEW_21_40 | ecosystem: Environmental > Terrestrial > Soil > Wetlands... | reverse complement strand
CTCCAGCCTCGCGATACCGCCGCACCCACTTGGCTGCCGTCTGCCGCGAGAGCTTGAAGTCGGCCGCGGCCGACTTCAAGCTCTCGCCCCCAACACCCTTCTTGCCAAAGCCTCTCGACCATGAACCGTCAACCGGGCATGATAGTGATAGTCCATCGGACCTCCGAAGTTACTGCTTGCTCATCACAATCAGCTTCTTCGTTCTCGGCCCGATGGACAACAACCTCCTGAAACTTCACATTTAGCCCCTGAGGTCTGCTTATTGGAGCAGTCACGACGTTTTGCGCCGCTGCACCGCTGACCGGGCGAAACGGATTTGCCGGCGTTATCCTTATATAACAATGAATAAAGTGCTGCGCTGTGTGGTGATGCTCTGGCTGCTTGGGATGGGTGGTGCGCGGATGGCCCGCGCGATTGAGGTGAAGGTCTCGGCGAAGGCGCTGGAGCGGACCCTGCGCACGCAGCTCTTCAACGGCCCCGACGGCCGCTACTACATGCGCGGCGATGCAACCGCGCCCTGCTTTGTCTACGCCGAGGACCCCCATGTCACCTTCAGGGACGATCGCGTCGTGGTGCATGTCCACACCCGGGCCAAGCTGGGCAAGGCGCTGCGCGGCGCCTGCGTCGGCGTCTCGCTGAACACCGAAGCGGACGTCTCGGTCGTCCCCGACGCGGAGGGTGAGTCGGTCGGTTTCCGCGATGCGCGGATCGAAAAGATCAGCGAGTCGAAGGAGCTGAACTTCCTGCTGGTACCCTTCCTCAGCCACAAGCTGCCCTCGCAGATGAAGCTGAACGCAGCGGACCTGATGCGCAAGCTGCTCAGCCAGTCGGTCGCATCCACCGGCTACACGCTCACGCTCCACACGCTCAAGCTGCACTCCATGCTGGTCGATCACGACGCGCTGACCATCGATGTAGACGCGGCGATGAGCGTCGAGTAGGCGACGCATGGCGCGGCATCGCCGTAGAGCGATGCAAGCGCCCGGGCAATGCTTCGTAAATAATTGTTAAACAAAGGTTTATAGGTCAGACTCAGGCTCAGCCGTGTTTGCCGGGAAGCGCTCTTTCGCGCGCAGCGAACCCGCGTTCAGAGGGGGGCAGCCCACTCATACCCCGTGGAGGATGTTTATTTTCATAAACAATTGACATTGGTTGGCTTGAGCGACAATAATCCTCTCCGATTCCAAATCAATTATTTCCCTGCACTCCAAGGGACGACTCTGAATTCATCTGCCGAGGCGATATGAATCACACATGCTTTACATCGGGCTCCACGTTCACGAAGGCGGTTCTCAGGGGCTTCTCCCTGTTCGCGTTGTTTGCTCTCCTCGCAGTTCCGGCCGCGCTGAAGGCGCAGACAGGCGGGACGGGGGCAATCGAAGGCACGGTTACCGATCCCTCCGGTTCTGTGGTGGCCCGTGCCACGGTGACCGCCGCGAACACCTTGACCGGGGTCAAGACCGCCAGCATCACGACCAAAGCCGGCTATTTTGTCATCCCCTTGCTGAAGCCGGGCACATACGACCTCTCCGTCACGGCATCCGGCTTTGCCACGCTCACGCAGGAGCATGTGGTTGTTGATGCGCTTGCGACTGTGGCGGTCAACCCAAAACTGACCATCGGCGCGGCCACCCAGTCCATCACCGTAACCACTGAGACAACCATGCTGATGACGGAGGACGTCAAGCTTGGGTCGAATATAGACAATGAGACCTACGACTCCCTTCCGCTCGCCATGAACCAATCGGCCAGGGACCCAACGGCCTTCATGGGACTGGCCGTGGGCGTGAACAGTGCTAGTGTGCAGGCGGCCGGTCCATCCACAGCCTCCTTCAATGGCGGCCAAACCTATCAAAATGAGACCTATGTTGAAGGCATTCCGCTGACCAGCGCCGGCACCGAGAGCGATACGCGCAATCTGGCTTTCGGTATTTCCGTCGAGGCCGTGGAACAATTCCAGGTAGCCACGGCGGGCACCGAGGCAACGTACGAAGGACAAGGCGTCTCGAATTACGTTGTGAAATCCGGCACCAACAAGTTCCATGGCGGAATTTACGAGTACTTCCGCAACACCATCTTCGATGCCAAAGCCTTCTTCTCGCCCACCTTGCCGACCACGGTCGAGCACCAGAATGAATTTGGCGGCACGATCAGCGGTCCCGTCCCCTTCCTCAAGCTCAAGAACAAACTGTTTTTCTTTGCTAATTATGACGGTTACCGTTTTGATTCGGCGACGATCCCCGCTTATCAGGACATTCCCACGCTGGCCGAGCGCACGGGCGACTTCAGCGCATACAGCACATACGCCACAGGGACCACCACACCGACCTTGTATAACATCTACGATCCATTGACCTGCCTCACCTGGAGCGGCAGCAGCTGCACCAGCCGCCAGCAGTTTTCCTCCATCGTCAACGGTGTATCTACACTGAATGTCATTCCTGCCAGCCGCCTCTCCGGCGTCTCGAAGTCCTTCCAGTCGTATCTTCCGGCTCCGACGAACAGCAATCAGGTACTCAATTATCTGGCGACGCTGCCGAATCTGGTGAATAACGACAGCGGCACGTTGAAGATGGACTACAACATGTCGGACAAGCACCGGTTCTGGGGAGTTTATAGCCGGGGCAAGTACGCTAATCCGATCGTCGGCAGCCTGTCGGCGGCCTCACAATTTTCGAACTCCACATTGCCCACGCCCTATACCGACGGCAGAAGCGTGGTTGAGTATGCGACCCTGGCGCAAATCCACGAAGCTTACACCATCAGCACAAATATGGTGAACGACATTGGCTGGGGGCTAAGCCGGCTCTGGATTCCGCTGATCAGCAACACCTACGGCGGCAACTACCCGGGTACGGCGGGCCTTACCGGCCTGCCGGCCGGAGTGGCGAGCTCGGGCTTCCCCGACATCACTTTCAGCGGCGGTGTCGACTATCCCGTCAGTTGGGATGGCACGAACTCCCACGCGTACAACGAAGCTCAAACCACGTTTACCGTGCAGGACAACCTGCTATGGACCAAGGGCAGGCACCATTTCACCTTCGGCTTCCAGTGGCAGGCGCTCCAGGACAACGAGAATCTCCCGTTGACAGGCAGCCAGGCCGGTTTCACCTTCAGCACCCAGGAAACCTCGAATTTCCCCGGTACTACAACGATCAGCCCCACTCAAGGCTCCTCTTACGCGAGTTATATGCTGGGGATGGTAGACAGCGCCGCGGTGACTCAGAATGCGGTGGCCGAGACCGGCGGACGCTATAAGACCTACGCCCCGTATGTTCAGGACAACATTCAGGTCACCCCAAAACTGACGGTGAATGTGGGCCTGCGCTGGGACCTCTGGTCTCCCTTTACGGAAGTTCATAACAATATGTCCTTCTTCAATCCCAACCTCGCCAACCCGGCGGCCGGCAACATTTTGGGAGCGCTGCAGTTTGCGGGACACGGCGCTGACAGTTGCAATTGCAACACTCCGGTACAGATGCATTACTACAATTACGCGCCCCGCTTTGGGTTTGCGTACAGCGTCGATCCCAAGACCGTTGTCAGAGCCTCCTACGGCATCTTCTACGCGCACGCCGGCGGCGTGGGCGGGCGCACAAACGGACGCCAGGGCCTGAGCCAGATTGGATTTGACAACGCCGGCTCTCTGACCAGCGTAGGAAGTGGACTGGGCGCCCTTTATGCCGCCCCCGCCACCAGCGGCACCAACCCGGCGAGCTTAACCGACGGGTCTTGGGACAATGGCTACCCCGGCAACCCAACCGCTCCGCCATTCATCAACCCAAGTTACGGAACCGGCAATATTCTTTCGCCGGGACCCATTGGAAGCGCTGCAAATCCGATGGGCTTAGGCCCCGCTTCCGCGCAAACCCTGGTTTATGGCGACCCAGCGAAAGGCGGCCAGGCGCCCCAATACCAGGATTGGACCGTGAACATCCAACACTCCTTCTCGCCTAACTTGACGGTGAGCGTCGCCTACGCCGGCAGCGTCGGCCATCACATGCCCGGCGCGGCTGTAGCCGGACCAATGACCAACCAGGTTCCGCTGCAGTATCTTCCGCTCGGATCAACGCTTAGCAGCACATTGGTCAACACCACCACCGGTGTTGAGAGTTCCTCTGTGCTCTCGGCGGTGCAAGCCGTATTTCCGGGGCTGTTAGCTACTCTTCCGTTCCCGCACTTCGTCGGAACGGTCGCTCAGGCGTTGAAGCCATACCCGCAGTATACGAGCCTTAGCGATCCCTGGCTGGATGTGGGGAATGCCAACTATAACGCGCTGCAAGTGTCAGTCAACAAGCGCGTGTCGGGCGGCTTGACCTTTATGGCGAACTACACCTTCAGCAAGGAGATGGACGATTTGGCTGGCGTTCGGCTTCCCGGCGCGGACAACTTGGAACGGTCGGTGGGCACCGTAGATCGCAAAAATGTGGCCCAAGGGACATTCTTGTATCAACTGCCCTTCGGCGCCGGCCACAAATTGAGCAGCGACAATGTGGCGTTGCGCCAGGCTATCAGCGGCTGGCAGTTCGCCGGCATCTACCAGGCGGCCTCTGGCGCTCCGATCTCGGTCACCGGCACTTGCACCGGATACGGCATCATCGATGCTTCCTGCTACCCGAACCTCACGGCGGTGGGAGCAGTTGGCTCTTTGTCGGGTGTCACATGGACGGGCGGGAGCCCGTGGCAGAACGGCAAGCCTACCACGGCAGCCGCCGCCACCACAACTCCTTACCTCAACGGCGCGGCCTTCGTAAATCCGGCGGCAGGCACTTACGGAAACGCCGCGCGCACGTCGCCAGACAACCTGTTTGCTCCGCGCACGGCGGATTTCGACCTGAACATCCGCAGAACGTTCGCGATTCGCGAGTCGCTGAAATTCTCGATCCAGGCGGATGCTTTCAACCTTACCAACTCAGTCTATTTCTCGGCTCCGAATGCGGTCGTCGGTTCAGCGAGCTTTGGGGAATATTCAGCGCAGGCCAATCAGCCCCGCAAGATGCAGTTCAGCGCTAGGCTTACGTTCTAGCCGACTAGCCGAAGTGAAGCCGCCACATTCATGCGAATGTGGCGGCTTTGTCTTGCGCGAACGGCACCAGAATGTGGCCTTGGTAGCATGACGCTTGACCCGGTGCGGATTCGCGTCCTCGGCGCATTGATCGAGAAAGAGATTGCCACGCCGGAGAACTACCCGCTCTCCCTCAACGCGCTCTTTCGCGCGCAGCAAACCCGCGTCCAGAGGGGGCGCAGCCCACTCATACCACGTGGGAGGCCCTGCTCCCTGTGACGTGCGAACATATTCACGGAAATTTTCTTGGCAGTTTCCACTTGACAGGAAGCGGCCGCATAGCATAACTTTCCGCGCATATGAAAACTCCATTAATTTCCTTCCTCCGCCGGAGTATGTGTGTTTTTTGCGTCCTAACGCTGGTTCTGCTTGTGTTTTCTACGCAGTCGCTGGCACAAGGATATGGTTCCATCGTCGGTACCGTCGCCGATCCAACGGGTGCGGTCGTCGCATCCGCCACGGTAACGGTGACGCAGACAGACACAGGCAGAAAGACGGTCGTTACGTCAGGGCCAAACGGGGCGTATGTTTTCCCCACCTTGCTGCCCACGGAATACATGCTCACGGTAAACGCGAAGGGGTTTCAAACCTATGTGCAGTCCGGCATCGTGCTCCAGGCCGACCAGTCGCTGACGGTCAGGGTTCGGCTTGAGCTCGGCGCTGCCACTCAGACGGTTCAGGTTACCACCGAAGTTCCCCAGGTCGACACCACCAGCGGCACCTTGTCCCAGGTCATCGATGAGGCCCGCGTCGTCGATCTGCCGTTGAACGGCAGAAATGCGGCCCAGTTGGTGACCCTGGTCGCCGGCATCGTCGACGCCACCAACGAGGGCAACGGTGTCAACCAGGGCAATGGAAAGACATTCCCTGCTGCCGTAGTCACCAGCGCCAACGGGACCCTGCCCAACCAGTCGAACTATCTCCTCAACGGCGGCAACAATGTCGATGAGATGACCAACGTCAACGGGCCATTCCCCTTCCCCGACGCCGTGCAGGAGTTCAGCGTGCAGACCAGCAACTACAACGCCGAGTTCGGTCAAAGCGCCGGTGCCGTCGTCAACATCGTCACCAAGTCCGGAACCAAACAGTTCCACGGCGACGCCTTCGAGTTTCTGCGCAACGGCTACTTCAACGCCAAGCCCTACTTCGCCACAACCGCGGACAACTACCACCGGCACCAGTTTGGTGGCACCATCGGCGGCCCGGTCATCATCCCCCATTTCTCCACCGGGGCACGCACTCAATTCTTCTTCGGCTATCAGCACACGCTCTTTCATTCAAATTCAAGCGCCTCTCAGACGACGGTTCCCACCCTCGCGGAAGAAGGCCTCACAGCCACCGGCGGACAACTCGGTTATGCCGATTACAGCAACCTGTGCAACACGGCATCCGGCAACTCGTTCGCCGCCTCCGGTGCTAACGTCGGTCTCTGCGTAAACTCCGCAGGAGCTCTCGTCCCCGCCCAGCAGATCTACAATCCGTTTACCGGTGTCGCATACGCAAATAACCACGTCCCCGCCAGCGCGTTCGATCCGGCAGCCGTGGCGTTTGAGAAGGCTTTTCCCACTTTCTCCGGCACGGAAGCGGCCGGCAAGATCGGGGGCGCGGTCAATTTCTTCCAGCCCACAACTCAGTTCTATGACGAATACATTGCCCGCGTAGACCACGCCTTCAACGACAAGGACCACCTCTTCGGCCACTACTATTCGAACTACTTCCTGCAGGCAGCCGATTACAACCCCGCGATGCTCTCCAGCTACAGGTCGTACTTCAATACCCGTTACCAGAACGCCCTGCTCTCCGAGACCCACACCTTCACCAATAACCTGCTGAACAACCTGATCCTCAACTACCAGCGCGAAGTCGCCCTGCGCGGCGGGCCTCCGGGCAGCACCGACATGACCGACTTCGGAGTCAAGAACATCTGGCAGCCTGCGACCGGCCCCTATATGGCGACCATCATCACCGGCTACTTCTCGGCGTCGTCCTCGGCCTTCGCAGCCTGGTCACGCAACAACTACACCTTCAACGACGACCTGCACTGGACCAAGGGCTCCCACAACTTCGCCTTCGGAGGTCACATCGAGCTGAGCAAGTTCGACGTCACCAACGTATACCAGTCGTACGGAGCATTCGGTTTCAATACCACCACGCAGTATGTCAACGCGATGGCCAACTACCAGATGGGCTTCATGACCAGCTTCACCCAGGGGAACTTCGAGCAGGTCAACGACCGCAACCACTTCCCCGGTCTCTACGCCCAGGATAGCTGGAAGGCCACTCCCCGCCTCACCGTCAACTACGGCGTCCGCTGGGAAGACTTCGCCCCGTGGGCCAACCGCAACGGGAATATGCAGGAGTTCAGCGCCTCCGCCTACGCAGCCAAGACCGGCACGTCCCAATTCGCTATAGCCACGGCACCGGGAACTCCAGGCTTGCCGGCCGGTATGTTGCTCACCGGCGATCCCGGCGTACCCAAGAACAGCGTCAACAGCAAATTCGCCCAGTTCATGCCGCGTGTCGGCTTCGCCTACGATATCTTTGGCGACGGCAAGACCGTGGTCCGTGGCGGCGCGGGCATCTTCTATCAGGACCGCCTGCCCGGCTTCTTCAACCTCAGTCAGGCCAGTTGGGTGCCCAATAACGAGTCCGTCACGCTCACCAACGACGGCATGTACAGCACCACAGCCGGCGCCAATCCCGGCGGCCCATTCAGCGATCCGTATTGCACCACAACCGCCTTCTGCGTGGCCGACAAGGTCACTAACCCATTCCCCTACACTCTGCCCTTCCCGTCCACCCAGGTCTTCCCCAGCGGGATCACCCTGGATGAATACGATCCCTCCGGCAACTTCCAGGTGCCTGTCACCAACGACTTCAACCTGACCGTCGAACGTCAACTCTTTACCAGTTGGGCCCTCCGCGTCGCTTATGTCGGTTCCACCTCCCGCCATCAGTTTGTCAGCGTGGAACTCAACCCAGCCGTCAACCTCACCGGCCTCACCGGCGCCTCACTCGGCGTCAACCAGCGGCGTATCTACAATACGGCACCCACCGTCGGCCCATGCACATCCGGAACAGGCTGCAACGCAAACTACTCCGACATCATCGACGCGGCCATGATCGGCAACGCCCACTTCAACTCCTTCCAGGGGACCCTGGAAAAGAAGATGTCACACGGCCTCTCCGTGCTGGCCAACTATTCCTGGTCGAAGACCTACGACGACATGCCGCAGGCTACCAGGGTCAACAACACCGAGGACCTCAACTCGGGCGACTCCTATGTGTATCCTCTCTATCCGACAGGGGCGGGGGTGGCGAATATACCTGCGGCTGCCTATGTCCCGGACATCAAGGCGCTCGACCGCGGCCTGTCTGACATCGACCACCCCAGTGCCCTCTCCGTCTCCTACGTCTACGACCTGCCCAAGCTCCATCAGGGGTACCGCGCGTTGCAGGCGGTTGCCAACGGATGGCGAACCAGCGGTCTCTTCCAGCACCACTCCGGCGATACCCTCACCGCTTACATGGGGAAGGACAACTCGCTCACCGGCCTCACCCAGGACCGCGCGCAGCGCGACTTCACCCAGCCGGCTTACTCAGTCGTGCCGGGCGGTGGCAATTGCACGGCTGGTAAATCCTGCATCACCTGGCTGAATAAGGCCGCATTCTCCACCCCCGCCAACACCGCCCCAGGCATGGGATTCGGCAACATTATTAAAGGCACGCTCCGTGGTCCCGCCTATACCAACTGGGATGCGGCCGTCGTTCGCACATTCCCCATCTACCGCGCAACCAACATGGAGTTCCGTGCCGAGTACTTCAACGTGGTCAACCACACCAAACTAGGCAACCCGCAAGTCTCAGAATCCAGTGCCGCCTTTGGGACCATCACTTCATCCAACCCCTCAACGGACGCTGAGCGCATCGCGCAGTTCTCGCTCAAGTTCCTCTTCTAGACAGGACGCTTCCTCAACCGTTGTCAAATGAAGTGCCGGCGCCCAGCTCTCGCTATTGAGAACTGGGCGCTGGCCTTTTGCGTCTCTTGGACTGCTTCAGCGCCAGCAGAAGCAACGTGTGCTCGTATGCAGTCCCTCACTTAGGAACGATCGACAGCGCAGACTGCCCCGCAGGCATCGGTCCCATCTCTTGAATTGCCTCGGAAGATCGCTGACGGCACGGGGCCGGCGGATTTATACTGCGCGGCATGGGACAGGTGCGGGATCTGCTGCGCGAAAAGTGCTGGGGGCTGCGCCAATCGCGCATGCTTGCGCGCGAGATCGGCGGCTACAAGCCCTCGCTGCGCGCGCTGGTGCATGAGCTCTTCGGCCAGCAGGCCAGGCTGCGCATGCGTGCGGCCGATGTGGCCCGGCGCATCACGGACCGCGATCCGGCCCCGCTCCAGCCCTACGCCGACGAGCTGGCGGGTCTGCTGGAGTCGCTGCCCATCGAGGAGAAGCAGACGCGCTGGCACATGGCGCTGATTGTCTCGCGCGTCGCGCACACCCAGGCCCAGCGTCTACGCGCGGCGCGCACGATGTCGCTGCTGGCGGAGGATGAGAGCAACGCCCTGCGCTGCGCGGCGATGGAGGGGCTGGCGACGCTGGCGCTCAGCGAGCCTTCGCTGCGCGGCCAGGCCGAGGCGCTGGTCGAGCAGTTCCTGTGGAACGGAACCCCCGCCATGAAGGCCCGCGCCCGCCACATGCAAAAGCGCCTCACCAGGAAGTATGCTGAAAGATGAACCGAGGTGGTCCGATGAAGAAATGGTCTGTTACCAGCGCTGCCGCCGATTTCGATGCATTCTGGGATAAAGTGGAGAACGAAGGGCCGCAGATATTGCGGCGTCGCAGGGTAGATTTCGTCATCGGTAGCCGGACTGATCTTGAGGCGCAGATGGGCAAGGCCTACAAGATTGCGCCGGAGAACACACACGATTTCTGGGATCTGGATACTAAATCGCACGCACTTTGAGCGGCTGGATGTGGCGATTGTGGAGTTCTGACCCCACCCATGCGCGATGCGCATGAATGGCGCACTTGGCATATCGTTCTACGTCGCTTGGAGTAAAAGACGTCCTATTTGCTCGAATGCAGAAGGCAGGGATTGCTTGAGTGATTGACGATACTGAACACATAAGTAGTGAGATTCTCGAACTCAAAGGAAAGGTGGAGCGTATCCCCACTCTACTCAAGGGTCATTTTCTGCTTGAGCAGATTAACCGTGATTTGCGAGACTTGCATTCAGCAGTTTTGACAGCAAGGTTTGCGAAGGAAGGAGAGTCTGGGAACGTCCCCAAGAAAGAAGTTGATCACGGAAGCCGAAAGGTAATGCCATATTACCGAAGACGGTGGTATCTTCCGGGCAAAGAAGCCGAGAATGAACGTCAATCAGCTCTAAAAAACTTGTCTTACATCGCTGATGGCATTGAGCATTTTGCTTGGCTGCTATCAGAGAAAGCACTCGATGCAGATTCCGAAGACGTGTTCGACCTGATTCACTATATACGGGATTTTCAGCTCGATGTTAGAGATCGCATTCGTGGTGCTATTGATAAGTCCTTGAATGAACTTGCTTTCTGTGTCCGGTCTATCGAGGTTGCACTTCACGAAACAACCGAATATATCGGTGGAAAATATCGACTGTCTGGCGATGAATACGTCTCACCACCGGATTGGCGAGATAGCTTGGGCTAGAGCGGTGGCTGTGAAGCTCTGATCGCCACTGCATGAACCCTATCCATGTGCGATGAGACTACGCTTAGATGAGGCACCCGTTAACAGCCAATGGCATCCTCAAATGTTTTTCTTAGAGCTTTGGCTGTTCCACGAAGGTAATTTGCCCGCGAAAGGCTTCCAGGCTCTTTGCTTGGAGCAATTAGCGGGTCGCCGTTATTGATCAAATTAGCCGTTTCAATGGCGGTCTGTTCAGCTAAGTTAACAATTCCTTTCAACAGCTTCACGATTGTTTCGTTATTCATAATCAAACCTCCGAGAAAAGTACAGCACACAATTACGTTCTTGTGTTTGCTTACACTACATTTCTTTTTTATGAGTATTCAAAAACAGAAAGGCCGCCATTGCTGGCGGCCTTGTTGTTGCTGTCGTTTAAGGTTTGCGCGAAGCGCGTCTGCCTGGACGGCTAGTCCCCGACGGTTACTTCTTCTTCTTCCTCGACCTGCACCGGCGTGGCGGGCTTGATCTCGTTGAGGGAGACGAAGGCGGGCTGCTCCTGTTCGCCAAGGATCTCCTTGCGGTAGAGCTTGGCCATGCGGGCGTTTTCGGCGTCGAGCTTCAGCTTGGCGTCGCGTGCGCGAATCTTCTCCTCGCGCGCGTTGCGGGCGATGCCGTTCTTTTCAAACGTATCGTTGGCCGCCGCGTTCACGTCCGCCTCATTCAGCGTCAGTTCGTACTTGTCCTGATGATCGAGGCTGACCTTCTTGCCGCCGGCAAAGATCTCGTGCCGCCCATGCTCCTCGTACCACTTGGTCAGCGTCGAGGTCATGTGCATCTTCTCGATGATGTTGCGCCAGCCCACGCCCGTGTTGTACGCGCAGAAGCTGATCTCGCCCTCCTGCGTGGCGTACGGGATGATGCACTGCTCGGTGCGGCGGAAGTCGTAGTTGAACAGGTCCTGGAACCACATGCCCGCGATGAACAGGAAGTTCCAGCGGTCGTTGCGCCGTTTCTCCACGTCTTCCAGAGTGCGGTCGGCGGTCACCTTGCCGTAGTCGCGTCCGCTGGCCCCGAAGCTCTTGTCGAACTTCATCAGCAGGTCCTTGATCTTGAAGTGCGTCGGCGCGTTCTGCGGCGTGTAGTTGCGCAGCAGCGCCAGCGCGGCGCCCAGCATCGTTAGATACTTGCCGCGCGCCGCGTCGTTGACCCGCGCGATGTCCTTGGCCAGGCGGTCGGCGTTGATGAACGCCGTCACCGGCGCGGCCTCCTTGGTCTCCTTGTCGATCATCAGCGCCATGGAGATGCCGCAGTTGGGATGGCATCCGCAGCTGAGCTGGCCCCACTCGCGGTTCGGCCCATGCACCAGGTCGGCCCAGTCGGAGAAGGTGGACATGAACGAGATGGGGAACCAGTCGCGCGTGGGTTCGCCCAGGCCGGTCTGGTTCTTCACGTCGTGCGCCATGTGAGAGAGGGTATAGCGCTGCGCCTCGCGGCGTTCGTCGCTGATGGCCTCGTCGCGGCCCGTGAAGCTGACCGGCTGGAAGCTGAGGAAGTTGATCTTCTTGGGATTGTCCAGCGCGAACTGGATGATGCGCCCAACCTGCTCGTTGTTGATGCCGTTCACGATGGTGGTCACCGGCACGATGTCCACGCCCGCCTCGTACAGGTTGTGAATGGCCTGCAGCTTCACGTCGAACGCGTTGCCCACCTTGCGATGCGAGTTGGCCGCGTTGCCGATGCCGTCGAATTGGAGGTAGACGTAGCGCAGGCCCGCCTCGTACGCGGCCTTGCAGAACTCCTTCGACTTGGCGAACTCGATGCCGTTGCTGGCCGCCTGCACGCTGGTGTAGCCCACCTTGCGCGAGTAGGCAATGGCGTCCAGGAAGTACGGGCTAAGCGTTGGCTCGCCGCCGGAGAACTGCACGCTCATCTGCCGCTTGGGCTTCACCGTGACGGCGTTGTCCAGCATGGTCTTGATCTCGTCCCACGTCAGCTCATGCACAAAGCCCACCTGGTTGGCGTCCATGAAGCATGGGTCGCACATCATGTTGCAGCGGTTGGTGAGGTCGATGGTCAGCACCGCGCCGCGTCCGTGGGTGACGGTGGATGTGCCGTGGTTGTGCAGGCGCGCGTCGTTGTGCGCGCGGATGTCGCGGCCGGGGAAGACCTCTTCCAAATGGCGCATGAAGGCCGGGTCGATCGACATCACGTCCTCGAAGTGGCCGTGGATGGGGCAGTCCTTCACCATCAGGACCTTGCCGTCGCGTTCGATGATCTGCGCCTTCAGCTCGCCCACCTTCTCATTCAGCAGAATCTCGTGGGGCAGCTTGCCGTCCACAATCTGCTTGCGGATCTCCGGCACGCACTTCGGACACAGCGAGTCCGTGGTGCGCGGCCAGCCCAGCGGCGGCTTCTCCTTCTCGTAGCTCTTCAACAGGGGCTTGTCGCTCCACTTGGGCGTAAAGCTGGGGGTATCGGCGAACAGCGAGTTGAGTCTGCTGTAGACAAACCATCCGCCCTTGGCGGTCTGAACGATCGCGCGTTCCATCAACTTTGCGGGCTTCTTTGCGGGCGTTGCCATAGTGGTTCTCTCCTGAAAAAATTGTAGGGACGGGGCTCTCTCATCCTGTTGCTTGAAGAAACCAAGTCTGCTGTCTGATGAAACGAATCCTGGGAATGGTCCAACCAACCCGTGCTGGAACGCGCTCCAGTGTTCAATCGGAACGGGTGTCTCCATGACACAATGCCGTCGTTAAACAAGACGCATTCCAGCCATAAGACTACGCATCCGGGGGCTACATTTAAACGAACAAGTAGCGAACGGCAATATCCTGCATTGAATGGGGACCATGTGCGGCGAATGGAACTGCGGGGACGCTTGAAATACGCGCGCAAAGTTGCCCAGCCAAAGCAGATTGGCTGCTCCGAAGGGTGGATTACCAATCAGGCACTGTGCGTCCGATAGCGCCACTGCGGCATTGACCCGCGCTTTTCCGCCTACTCATACTGGAGTGTGGGGAGGTGTCGCCATGGCGAACGACCAGTCCAAGCGTTGGGAGCGGCAGGTGCGTGATGCCGCGGTGCGCGTCGAAGAGGACCTGCGCCGCGTCGTCGCCTACATCAACGATCAGGTCGTGCCCGACATCCGTCGCGACGGGTCCCGGGCGCTGCGCGCCGCCGCCGAGCAGTTGCAACAGTTGGCCCAGCGCATGGACGATCGCCGCGCCGCGGCACACGGCGAGGGCCCGCCGGCTCCTCAACCCCCTGCGCCAGAGAAGGACAAGCCGCAGCCTTGAACCGCATCGCTCACCGCCGCCGCCGCAGAGCCACCGCGCCTGGCCGGGCGCTGGGCAGGATTCTGAACTGGACGCTGCTTCCCACGCTTGTGCTTGGCCTTGCGGGCTGCCGCCACAAGAACACGACAGCCTCCTATCAACCTCCGCCGCCACTGCCCTCCACCGCTCGCAGCGCCACCGCCGCGCGTCCAGCCCATCCGAACGCAGCCAGCCAAGCCACGCCCAGCCCCTCTGCGGGAACGACAGCCCCCGCGCCGCAGCCGGCCCTGCCGCACGGCAAGCCGGTCTCCAGCGAGATCGGCCTGGCAAGCTGGTACGGCCCTCCCTACGCCAACCGCAAGGCGGCCGACGGCAGCGTATACGACCAGAACGCCATGACCG
>Ga0187891_1002349_pt1 | contig 14459 bp, 8 predicted proteins | sample June2016WEW_21_4_FD_132990 | JGI IMG/M metagenome (GOLD analysis project Ga0187891, IMG submission 132990) | Peatland microbial communities from SPRUCE experiment site at the Marcell Experimental Forest, Minnesota, USA - June2016WEW_21_40 | ecosystem: Environmental > Terrestrial > Soil > Wetlands... | reverse complement strand
GTACCCGTGGTTGTAGAGCCAGAAGTAACAAAACTGAAACTCGCTGAATTTGAACCAACATCGACGTATGAACCTCCAGGAACCTTCTCCAGCCACTGATACGCATACGGAGCAGTGCCAGTCGAGACGGTTGTGGAAGTCAAAGTGGAAGTCTGACCTTGATCAATCGAACTCTGGGAAGCAGAAATAGTTGGAGCAGCCAAAGCAGAATTAACCGTAACGGAAACAGCGTTAGAAGCAGGAGACGTAACTGGAGGAGTAGCCTTATCAGTCACCTTACAGGTAACCGAGTACAAACCAGCCGACATGCTGAAAGAGTAAGTCGAACTTGTCGCGTGTGAAACAGCAGAGCCACCCAAATACCACTGATAATTGACAGTGCCTGAACCACCAATTGGAGTAGCTGTGAAAGTCTGAGACTGACCAACATCCAGAGTAATTGGACCAACAGGAGCGATACTCACAGTCGGCGAAGCAGCCACAGTGACTGCAACAGCGTTAGATGCAGGAGAAGTAACTGGAGTAGAAGCGCTATCAGTCACCTTACAAGTAACCGAATGCGAAGTCCCCGAAGCAGTATAAGAATAGCTTAAACTAGTAGCGCCTGAAACCGCCACGCCGTCCAGGTACCATTGATAACTCAGTGTTCCCGCACCACCAACTGCTGTAGCCTTAAACGCCTGAACCTGGCCCGCATCCATAGTGAGCGGACCAACAGGAGCGATACTCACAGTCGGCGAAGCAGCCACAGTGACTGCAACAGCGTTAGATGCAGGAGAAGTAACTGGGGTAGAAGCGCTATCAGTCACCTTACAAGTAACCGAATGCGAAGTCCCCGAAGCAGTATAAGAATAACTTGCACCGGTAGCGCCTGAAACCGCCACGCTGTCCAGATACCATTGATAACTCAGTGTTCCCGCACCACCGCTACCCGCAGCACTGAACGCCTGAACCTGACCAACATCCATAGTGAGCGGACCAACAGGAGCGATACTCACAGTTGGAGAAGTAGCCACCGTAACTGTCGCCGCAGCAGACTGAACTGAAGGTGCACCTAAACTGTCAGTAACCGTCACAGTAATCAAGTAAGAACCCGCGGAAGCAGGAGAATAACTAAACGTAGACGTGGTCTCACCAAACTGAACTACCCCACCCACATACCACTGATAAGCCGAGTAAGACCCAGATCCACCGATAGGAATAGCTGTGAAAGTCTTACTCTGACCGATATCCATCGTCCACGAAGCAGGCGACACAGTAACCGTCGGAGCAACATTCACCACAACAGAAACCGCTTCAGACGTAACCGCAACATGGGGAGTGGCGCTATCGGTAACTTTAAGCTCAAAACTCCAAGTACCCGTGGTTGTAGAGCCAGAAGTAACAAAACTGAAACTCGCTGAATTTGAACCAACATCGACGTATGAACCTCCAGGAACCTTCTCCAGCCACTGATACGTATACGGACTTGTACCCGTCGAAACAGCGGAAGCGGTCAAAGCTGAAGTTTGACCCTGATCAACTGTTCCGGCGGAAGCAGAAACCGTTGGAGCAACCAAAGCAGAATTCACCAAAACCGAAACCACGTTAGAAGCCACAGAAGCCGGAACAGCAGAACTGTCATTGACCTGAAGTTCAAAACTCCAGGTACCCAAAGTAAGACTGCCAGTACCCAAACTAGCCGCAGCCGAAGTTGCACTGCCAAGATCCGAGTAACTTGAAGCGCCAGGAGCCTCACTCATCCACTGATACGAATACGGACTCGTCCCGCCAGAAACGTCAGTCACCACAGAAAGCATACCAGACTGACCAACATCAACCGTGGTTGGAGAAACAGAAACAGCTGGAGCAACCAAAGTAGAATCTTGCGCTACTACGTAGGTCGCAAAAAACGAAAATAAAAATAAAACAAGGATTAAAGTTGCCCCTATTTTCAGTTTATAAATCATATGCCATTCCCTTCCATTCCAACAATGATGGTTGATGCAACAGGTGTGGAATTTAATTGTTGCTAACATGCACGTATATATGTTCAAAATAAACACTTGATTTTCACTCAAAAGTGCCAAAAATGTATGATAGCAACCTAAAAACGAACCATAAAAGAACGACGTTTTTTATTCGCTCAGAATTGTCACGCGAATAATCCTTAAATAAAAGCGCTGAAGAGGCCACGACCCGATTCAAGTTTCGCACGTGTTTCTGTACCGCGCGGCAATGTTGAATAATGCTTTAGCGCGTACTAAGCAGATCACTCTCTCTATGGAAAGGTTACGACTAAGTGACAATTGTGCTCCTCTCAAAACAAAGTATAACAAAAAACAACAAAGAAGAAATTATTAAGTCTTAAATCTGAATAACCTAGAAATATTCTGGAAATTGTTGAAAGACATAGCTTATAATAAATGTGAAATTAAAGTACTTAATTGCCCCACTTAAGACGTGAGGGGAAAAGCAGCATGAGTGAAAATAATGTAGCAAAGAAAACATTAAGGAAAAAATACCCAAAAGAAATGAAGCAAAATTTAGATGATGATAAAAAGAAACAAATTCAATCTCAACCCCTCGAAAAAGTAATATTTGACAAAGAAAAGGAAATACGTTTTACAATAGAACTTATCAAATATTTAAAAGTTGAATTGGAAAATACAAAAGCAGAATTAGCGCTTCTAAAACAAGGTAAACCATCAACTAAAGAATCACATTAAGTTTCTTTCTATGCTTCAAAGCACATTAAGCGCGCATTGCTGTTGATACCGTGTGAAAAATGGAAAAATCAGTCCAGGAGCTTCAACCTTTCATAAATAGTTAAAAGTTTGAACCCTCCATAATTTATTTCTACAAATCAGGTTATGTTCACTATTTTTAACTAAAATTTGGGTGCTTGTTAAAGACAATTAACCTTTTTGCGAAGAGCAGTTCGCAAACCTTTTGCAAACTTGACTTTTCAGCGAATTTCAATTGACAAAAAGCTATAAACTCTTAAAATGCGTTGAAAACTGCAAGAAGGAGCGGGCGAAAGAACATTGGTCCTTGAAGAAACAGAACCCCTTGCGGGTTATCAGTCATACATTCCCAAAAACATGGAATCATATGTAACTTTTAATCAGTGGAAAAACTATCAATGGCAACTGAATAATTCGATAAAAACTGTTCCTGCCTTTGAAAATTTCACTGGCATCAAATTCACAAAAAAAGAACATAAAGAACTAGAAAAAACAATCCGCAAATTCCCGCTCAGCATAACACCCTATTATGCTTCATTAATAAAGAAAGAAAATTACCGTAATGACCCCATATTTAAGCAAGCATTTCCTAATCCAGCCGAACTAAACATTTCAAAATACGACATGAAAGATCCCCTACATGAAGACAAAGACAGCCCAACCAAAGGAATTACCCATCGATACCCAGACAGAGTACTTTTTCTAGTCAGCAACCGATGCGCAATGTACTGTAGACACTGTACTCGAAAAAGAAAAGTGGGCGATCCTGATCACATTCCCTCAAAGCAACAGATAAGCCAGGGAATCCAGTACATAGAAAACCATCACCAAATACGCGATGTGCTGCTTTCCGGTGGCGACCCTCTCATGTTGCCTGATTATTATTTAGATTGGATTCTAACGGAGCTAAACAGCATCCCACACGTCGAAGTTGTGAGAATCGGCTCAAGAATACCCGTCGTTCTCCCCTACAGAATAACAGATGATCTAGTACAGATGCTTAAGAAACATCACCCCCTATGGTTAAACACCCAGTTTAATCATCCAAGAGAATTAACATCAGCTTCTCGAGAAGCCCTCAGAAAATTAGCAGATGCAGGAATACCATTAGGAAACCAATCTGTACTGCTGGCAGGCGTCAACGATTGCCCACAAATTATGAAAGAACTTAATCAAAAGCTCGTGCAAAACAGGGTGAGACCATACTATTTGTTCCAATGTGACCTCTCAGAAGGACTCACACATTTTCGAACGCCCATAGGAAAAGGCATCGAAATTATGGAAAGTCTTATCGGCCACACAAGCGGGTTCGCAGTACCCAAATACGTCATAGATGCTCCGGGAGGCGGAGGAAAAATTCCCGTTATGCCAAACTACATTGTCTCCTGGTCAGCAAATAAAGTGATCTTAAGAAACTACGAAGGCGTCATAACCACATACAATGAACCCGACAACTACAAATCAATTCCATGCGACAAGAACTGCGATAAATGCGGATTGCAGCTAAAATTAAGTGCAGAGAAACGAACACCGGTAGGCGTTGAAAAATTGTTAAGGGACGCCGATGAAATATCGCTGATACCAAGTGGAAACCTTCGGATCAAACGAAGAGAAAAATGCAAAGGAACGCGCATTCCGAATGCAAAGAATTAAAGCATATTTAAAATTTAGAATCAGAAAAATCGTGTTGCCGGACATAAGAGAAGTGTACAAACTGCTTATAGAGAACAGACCTTACGTGGGGTTAAATTCTCGATACACCTATTTTCTTTTGGCAAAAGATTTTTCGGATACATGCGTCGTTGCAGAACAAAATAACAAAATAATAGCGTTTTCTTCAGGGTACATTCCGCCTGATAGGCCAGATACTTTTTTCAACTGGGAAGTGGTCGTTGACAAAGATTTTCGAGGATACGGTTTACAAAAACAAATGCTTCTTCATCAAATCCGAATGACGGAAGCAAAATATTTTGAAAGCACAGTAAACCCGTCTAATGAAGCGTCAAGAAGAAACTATTGCGAGCTAGCACTACTACTAAACACCAAATGCGAAGAATATCTTTTATTTAGTGAAGGAGACTTCGAAAACGACGGCCATGAACCAGAAATTCTCTACAGAATTGGCCCAATTTCAAAAACTGAGGTAAAAAAACTTGTACATGGGAACTAACCTGGAAAGCAAGTTTAAAGCGCTTGCAGAATAGTTAGTTAGAATTGCTAGCGATATCAGTTCGGAGGCGGAGTTCCTTGGAAGAGCAAGCTTAAAAGTTAGGTTAAGATAAATCCAGAAGTGTATCGTATTGTTTAAACTACTCGGAAACAGGGCAAGCATCTTCGTCGTTTTAACTATGCTTGTTCTTGTAATCGGCTTTCCAGGAATAGCATCAACGGTGAAAGCAACGACACCAAATAACGATTGGACAGCGCAGCCACTTTTCCGCGCACGTCCAGCAGCAGCGGGAGGACCTTCAGGGTATTCCCCAGCTCAAATTACATCTGCATACGATCTTACCTCAACAGCAAACGGTGCAGGAACAACCATAGCAATCATCGACGCCTACAACGATTCAACAATAGCCAGCGATTTAGCTACCTTCAACAGCTACTACACACTAGCCACTTCAACCTTGGACGTGCATACAATGGCATCCACCCTGATCACAAACAGCGCATGGGCAATTGAAACCTCCTTGGATGTAGAGTGGGCACACGCTATTGCTCCCGAAGCAACAATATTACTGGTAGAAGCTCGGTCCAGCAGCACAACCGATCTTATGGCTGCCGTAAGCTATGCCAAATCAAGTCCTGCCGGAGTTCCGCCGGTTAAGGCAGTCTCCATGAGCTGGGGTGACAATGAATTCTCCACAGAAAATACTTATGACTCGTACTTCACCAGTACCTCAGGAATAGTTTTCTTTGCATCTAGCGGCGACAATGGCGCAACCGTCATATGGCCTTCAAGCTCACCAAACGTGGTTAGCGTTGGCGGAACAACCCTCAACGTAACCGCTACTGGAGCGCTCATTTCGGAAACAGCATGGGACGAAAGCGGCGGCGGAGTAAGCGCATATGAAAAACAACCAAACTACCAGGCAAATTACGGGTTGACCTATACAGAGCGCGCAACTCCTGACGTTTCCTTTGATGCAAACCCAAGCACCGGCGTCTCCGTTTATGATAGTACACCTTACAATGGAAATGAAACAGGTTGGTTTGTGGTTGGAGGAACCAGCGTTGGAGCTCCATCTTGGGCTGCAATCCAAGCTCTAGGACTTACAACAGGTAACAATAACTTCTACCAAGACGCAGCACCGTCAAGCACCACTTATTCCTCTTACTTCCGAGACATAACCGTTGGGTCGAACGGAAACCCAGCAGGAACAGGCTATGACCTTGCCACTGGCTTAGGAAGCCCAGTTACAACCAACTTCGCTCCCTCCACTACACCAGACTTCTCAATTTCGGCATCACCTCACAATCCAATCAACATTGACGTCGGATCCTCTGCAACCGATACAATAACCGTAAACTCCCTCAATCAATTCGCAGGAACAGTTCAACTCACTTCAACAGCACCAACTGGAATAATCGCAAGCCTTAACTCCACATCAATAACCACCTCAGGCACATCCACATTAACCGTCCAGATCCCGACCACCACCGCCACCGGAACATATTCAGTAACAGTAACAGGTGTCAGCAGATTAATCAGTCATAGCATAACTATAACAGTGCAAGTTTACAACCTCACTGTTTCACCTCCGTCGATTACTATGGATGTCAGTCAAGGGCAAACCTTCATGACATCTGTTTCTGGCGGAATAAGCCCCTACACATATCATTGGTACTTGGACGGCATTGTAGTTGGCACTAACAGTTCAAGTTACACATTTGACGCCTCGGCTGTAGGATTATATACGCTGTACGTTAACATAACTGATTCTTCCGCAGTTCATGTGACCGTTGAGTCCAACATTGCGTTAATTGCAGTAAACTCTACTTTGATTGCTCCAACTGTATCTAATTCCAAAGTTGCAATTGACCAGGGTCAAACCTCTATTTTGACTTCAACTCCGCTTTCAACGGGCACTTCCCCTTACATATATCAGTGGTTCCAGAAGGCACCCGGCGCTGGTTCTTACTCGCCAATTGGCGGTGCAACTTCATCTGACTATTCTTTTGTCGCTTCGAGTTCTATGGCCACTGAAGCTTGGAATTTTAAGCTTCAGGTCACTGACGCGACTTCGGCAGTCGTTACTTCAAACTCTGCCTCAGTTATGGTGAATTCTGCTTTGGCTGCTCCGACAGCTTCTGCCTCTGCAGGCACGGTTGATTTGGGTCAAACGTCGGCTTTAAGTTCCACTGTAGTTACGACTGGGACAAGCCCGTACATATATCAATGGCTTGAGATGGCTCCTGGCGCCAGTTCTTATTCGGCGATTATTGGTGCAACTTCACCTAGCTTTTCTTTTGTCACTTCTGCTACAACAATTATTGGTGCTTGGAGTTTTGAACTTCAGGTTACTGATAACATGGGATCAGTGGTGGTTTCTTCCGTCGCAACTGTTACTGTTGCCACTTCGCCGACTGTAAGTGTTTCTCCTGTTGGTCCGCTCACTATGGATGCGGGCCAGGTTCAGGCGTTCAGTGCAGCGCCTAATGGTGGTGCGGGAACACTAAGTTATCAATGGTACCTAGACGGCGTGGCGGTTTCAGGCGCTACCGGTGCAAGTTATTCTTATACTGCTTCGGGGACTTCGCATTCGATCACGTGTAAGGTGACTGATAGCGCTTCAACTCCAGTTACTTCTCCCTCTTCTAATGCCGTCTCGGTCACGGTGAACCAACTATATGTTACTGTTACTCAGGGCGCTAACGGTGTCATCACTCCTGAAACAACAATTGTCGACTATGGTGGGAATACGACTTTCACTATAACACCGAATACGGGTTACTTCATTGCTTCTTTGACGGTTGACGGTTTCCCAGTGCCGGTTGCATCATCGTATACTTTCAGCAATGTTCAAATGTATAACACGATTACTGCGACCTTTGAGAGTAACACATATACTATCGTTGCTTCTGCTGGAACTGATGGCTCTATTAGTCCTTCTGGAAATGTTAGCGTTAATTATGGTGACAGCCAAAGCTTCATTATAACGCCTAATAGTGGTTATTACGTAGTTGATGTTGCGGTGAATGGAAGCTCGGTTGGCGCTGTTAACTACTACACCTTCAGCAACGTTCAGGCTGGATCCACTATCTCTGCAACGTTTGCCCAAAATTCAATTCCTTCGCCATCTCCAACGACGACTCCCTCTTCCCTTCCAATAGCAACGCCTACATCAAGACCATCCACAACTACTTTGCAACCTACCCTACCGCCTTCTTCATCGCCAACCCCTAGTAGTTCAGCTTCTATAACAGTTGCTGAATTAAAAGTGGGACGACAACTTACATTCTTCATCATTGCCATAGCCTCAATCACAATCATCACCATCGCTACAGTATTTGCTTTAGTTAGGAAACGCCAACCGGGCGATAACAAGGTTGTAGCTGAATAGCAGAAACGAAATTGAGAGTTAGAATACGTCAAAATTAGTCAATAATTAGTTAGAGATGGATGGATTCGTTTTGCAGTCAAGTTAACGCGGATTTTTCGTTTTATTCGCCGGAGTGCTTTTTTGAACTGGGACAGAACTGTGTTAAACTTTAAGTAAATGATAAGGAAAGGAGCCCAAAAATGGGCAGGTTAAATCGGGTTTTAGGGTTCTTTATTGCTTTGCTCGGTTTTTGTTTTGGCGTTTGTGGGCTATGACTGTGAAGATTGAAATGATGACTCCGGCGGCGATAAGCATTAGATTTTGTGGTGCTACTGAGAATGTCGGTGATGGCGTTGCTGCAGGATTGTTTGTTGGAGTGGTTGTTGCTTTAGGATCCATGGTTGGAGTTGGCGTCGCTTTAGGGCTCTTTGTTGGAGTAGGTGTTGCTTTTGTATTTGTGATTGTTGTTGGAGTTGTTGTAGGTGTTGGAGCTGATGTTGATGTTGGTGAATATTATTTTTTAAATTCTTGAAATAACATCTGTAGTCCCCTTGTTAAATCGATGCTGGCTCTGAAACCTAAGTTTTCTACAGCTTTAGTGGGGTCGCCATAGCTGTTTCGTATGTCACCTAACCTTGCAGGTCCATGCTTAATGGTTGGGTTTTTTCCGGTAGCCGTCTTCAAAGTGGCTGCAAGCTGATTAACACTTGTGGGCACGCCGGTACAAACATTAAAAACCTCACCTTTAGCGCCTTGTTTCTCCAAAGCCAAAATTACGGCTTTGACGATATCGCTTACATGTATGAAGTCGCGCGTTTGCTCTCCGTCGCCATCAATGGTTAAGTCTTCGGCCTTTATGATTTTTTGAAGAAACTTTGTTATAACACCACTGTACGGGCTGTTCTCGCTTCTTAGACCATAAATGTTGAAAAACCTCAATGAAACTGTTTCAAGCCCAAAGCAATTTGCAAATGCACTGCAATATGCTTCGCCTGCAACTTTTGAGGCGGCGTAAGGAGAAATAGGGTTGAGGGCAATATTTTCTTGAACGGGCAGAGTTTTCGCATCGCCATAAACGGCTGTTGAGGAAGCAAAAACAAACTTTTTTACCTTATATTTGATCGCTGCCTGGAGCATGTTAAAGGTTCCATTTACGTTAATTTCATGATTTTGGTGTGGATCAGCAACGGAAGCTGAGATATCTATTAAGGCAGCAAGATGAATAATAGAATCAACTCCGTCAAAAACCCCCTTTGGATTGGTTTTATCAGTTATGTCTCCGCGCTGAAACATAAACTTTGGATGATCAAGGACTCCGTTAAGGTTCTCAATTTTTCCGGTAGATAAATTATCCAACACAGTTACTGAGTTGCCTAATTCAAGAAGTCGTGGAACCAAATGCGAACCGATAAAACCTGCGCCGCCAGTGACAAGAACACTTCTACAAGTTTTGTTCATAATATTCATTCAATGTTTAGGACTTAAAATTAATATCGCTTTCGTAGAGGGTCTGTGAAGTTTTCGGTTGATGATATTATACTATTAACTTAAGTTACGCACGCACGGGATTGCAAGACTTAAAAACCGCGCGTTTCTTATCCAACTACATTTCCTCCTCTAAAAATATTTCCAATTGAAAGATTATCTTGAGCGGAGTGGACTTGTAGGTGCGCCAGTACAATCACATTCGTTTATACCACTTAAACATAGCTGAGAACAAAAGATGGGAAAGCTGGTGGTGGGGGATTGAACTATTGACAACCTCTCTGAAAAAGAGTTAAAAAGTTGAGAGCCTCAACCCACCAAAAATAAAAACGCAGATGCAAAGACATGTTCGCAAGCTTGAAAGACACATTTCACATTGTAGGAATTTCATTACTGTTTAGCGCTGTCATCATGATGTGCTGGACGTTTTACGACATATCAATACAGGGTTATTTTATTCGGGGAAAGAGCCATCGCTGATTCATTATTCTAAGTGTGGCTTAGTCGGTTTCAGCGTAATTTATGTAGTACATCTACTCGTAACCCGTGTCAAGAAATAAAGTTGAAGCCTAAGAGTCTAAGAAGGCCAATAGATTCGAAGCTAAACGGCACCTAACAATTTCTTATTGAATACTCTAATTAGAAATGGAAATAAATTTCAAAAAGTGTTCAACCTTAAACGCGTCGACCAAGGATTACGTATAATATATAATTAGAGGTGTGCAGAATTTAAGCTGCTTCCCAATTATGTTTTAGTATGGAAGCCTGTGAAGTTGTCAGGCTTTTCGTCAACAAAGCGATAGTTCCAGCAGAACCTAAGAGACGTGGAAATCCAGGTTATGGACGAGTCAAAGCACTCAGAGTTATGGTCTATGCTAGATTGAAAGGACTAGATAATGACACCAGAGTTATTGAGCATCTAAAAAAGCATCCTCGGATAGCTGAAACGCTTGGATTACAAGCAGTGCCTGATAGAACCACTGTTGGCAGATGGTGGAGGCGTTACCTATTCCTTCTGGAGGAGACTTTCGTAAACGTTGCCGACATGCTTCAACTCATTTGGCCAACGAAGACTGTTATTGTTGATTCAACACCGCTTGTTGACCTCTACGATATGGAGGCAAGATGGGGTCACACAGGCAGAGGGAAATTCAGGGGTTTTAAGCTTCATGCAGCCGTCAACCAGCTTGGTTTACCACTGCGGGCACTTATCACTCCTGGAAACAGATACGATTCGCCTTTCTTTCCCAAACTCATTGAAGATCTTGAGGCTGACTATGTTTTGGCAGATGCAGGATACGATTCAAAAGCGAATAGAAAAGCGGCCAAAGCTAGTAATGCAGAACCAGTAATTGCACCTAACTCGCGAAGGGGAAAACGCAAGAAGATCAAGCATGCGGGGCTTCTCAAGTCTGAACGCTATGTTATTGAGCAATTTAACGGGCACATCAAAGCTAATGTTCTCAAGGACTGTTGGGTTAGGCCTAAAGGTTTAGTGAAGAAGGCGGCTATGGTTATGGCTGGTTTGATAGGTTATGATGCTGAGGCTATTAGGTCGCTTATTGTTGGCGAGCAAATCTCAAGAGCGTGAGTAAGTACTGGGCTTGACACAATAGTTAACGGTTATAGCGCCCAGAGTCACCAAGACACCAAACCAATAGTGCTTAAGTGTACCAGCCCAGCCCTACCCAAATAGAATAATTAGAACCCGAAAGATAAAAAATTAATTGTGCACACTTCTAATATAATGATTAAGGCGTCAGGCTTATTAGAAAAGTCTATGAATGTCAATTATAAAATAGATTCTTGAGAGTGACAAGTTTGATTATGAAAATTCTAGTGGGAGTTGACGGTTCTGTGGGCTCGGAAAAGGCTTTGAATTATGCTCTTGAAATCGCGGATAAGTTCTCTGCCTCGGTTCTAATACTCAACGTTTTTCAAATGCATCCTGGTGTTGAATATCCACCTAACATGGCTCAGCTGACTCCATCATCGGGAAATTCTCAAGCGCCTATAGATTCCCCGCCAAATATGGCTTCAATAGTCAGGGACTTTAGAAAGGTTCATGAGGCAGTTTTATCCAAAGCAAAGGAAAGAGCAACCAAACTAAAGCCCAATCTTAGAATCACCGCCGAACTCAAAGAAGGAGATGCACAATCACAGATAGTTGAGACTGCTGCAAACGGCGAATTTGACTTAATAGTCATAGGTCACAGAGAGGACAGCAAAATCAAAGAACTCTTTCTTGGCAGCACAAGCGAAAGAGTTGCACATCGAGCAAAGTGTGCCGTACTAATTGCCAAATGAAATTTTTATTTCTAAAGAGAGACGAATTAAATTATTAATTTTAAGTCCATGTTCACCATGTTTAGCTACCCCTCAAGAGCGAGTACAGCTAAATATTGACTAGCCCCTGACCTTACCTGCGGCTTCTACGGTTCTGCTCACATGCTTTTCGGCACTAATTACCTGAGGACGAAACGCTAAATCATCGACAACACAAAGCTCTAAACATCACCCTATAAGAAAAATTAATATACTATGCTAAAAGGCTCTAAAACTCTATAAAAATCTTTAAAGGTAAAAAACACTGAACTCAAGTGGAAAATGTCAACTTTGATTCCGATAGCTTGTTTGCTTGACTAAAATTTTTTGTAATGTGCTTGTTTTTGGTTTTTTGTGAGAGTATGCGCTGTCTTGCTCATGGGGCAATTGGTGTCTTCGCAAATTTTGTTAAGTTAGCTTCGCAAGGCTTTCGTTGAAGTTGACAAAGAACATTGATTGGCTTTTCAATAACCTATAAAATTGATGCTAATAATAGGGGTTTCAAAAATTCGAGAAGAGAGAGAAAAAAAATGAAAATACATAACTTAAAAAACACGCTCTATTCAATGAACCTTCGAAGGCACACAAAACCAGTAGTACTATGCATAAGCCTACTCCTCATAATGAGCACATTTTCAGCCCTCTCAGCCACCACAGTCAAAGCCTCTGCAGCACCGACATATTTGACAAACAATGCAGTATGGATTCAGAATGACCTGATAGATCCAAACCAGCCTCTAGCAAGTGCAAACTTGGTAAATACAGTTGCAACATTGCATGCAAACGACATAAGTTACGTTTTCCTATGCATAGGAGCTTTTGGTTATGATGACTTAGTAAACAACGAAATACCCGCATGGTCAAGCACCAATGCAACCTATCAGACTTTCATAGCGGATTGTCACGCAGATGGCATTAAAGTTCTAGCATGGATGGAAAACGAAAATCCAATCGATGTAACACCTAGTAACTACGCAGCCATGACTGAGGTTTACAACTCCGTCCTTTCAATAGGCTTTGATGGAATAAACAGCGATATTGAAGGAGGATTTTTTACAGGCACTTCTCAAGATTTCATTAATTACAATAATTACATGTCAACGGTTTTGAATGCTGAAGGAAAACTTTGGATGCCTGACATCACAGGAAACACAGATAATTCGGTATATCATGTAAATGCTATAGTTTCCATGTTTTACAATGATCAATCATACTTTGAGCCATCAGCAGCAAATGACCAAACAGCTCAATATTGGGAAGACGAATGGAGTCCAACGCCCTCTTCACCAGTTATCTTAGGCATATACTGCAATCCAGGAGACTTAAATACCCAAAGTGATGCTTGGCAACTTGAGCAGTGTGCAAACTTTATCAATTCTTATCCGCCGACTAATTTAGAAGGCGTTTGCCTATGGAGATACGAAAGCATCACCAACGACGGCTCCTGGAGCGCCTTCGATAACCTAATAAGCGAATTCGCACCAACCCAACAACCAACACAAACTCAAACGCCAACACCTACACCTACACAATCTGCGCCACCAGTTACTTCAACTGCAATGACCAATCAAGTTCAAACAGTTTCAAATCAAGCCTTATCGGGGTCATCATTAGAATTAACCTGGAATTCTCAGCCAACATCAGGTGACATGTTAGCATTAACAGTATGTGTATATGACGGCTTCGACTTCGTTTCAAGCATAAGTGAACCAGGTGTAACTTGGACACAAACAGCATCAACACTTAACGGTCCAGTTGACAGCGAAATATGGAGCGCCCTAACCGTCAGCTCATCAGCCGCAACAACCCTAACTATAGAATACACTGGTTCCGTAGCATCATCCGCAAAAGCGTGCGAATACTCTGCAGGTTCACCAACAACCTGGAAAGTTGATCAAACAGAAACCAACGCTGGATTTAATACAATCGGCTCTACAGGACAAATAACAACCACCCAACCAGACGAGGTAATTGTAGGTTCATTGGCTTTTGATTCAGCAGGTCAAACAAATACTGGGCCATTCACAATGCTAGGCGGCTCCGAATACCAATGGACACTAAGCGAAGCATACCTACAATACTTCACAACTTCAACAGGAACATACCAAGCCCAAACGTCACTCGCGCCCTATTACTTTTCTGGATGCATCGCATCATACGAACCCGCATCGATAACCCTGAGTCAACCAACGCCAACAATTTCTCCAAATCCAACCCCAACTCCAATACCAACACCATCACCAACAGCAACACCTACGCCAAAACCAACAGCAACACCTACGCCAAAACCAACAGCAACACCTACGCCAAAACCAACAGCAACACCTACGCCAAAACCAACAGCAACACCTACCCCAACACCAACAGCAACAAATACTCC
>Ga0187891_1002344_pt1 | contig 14470 bp, 10 predicted proteins | sample June2016WEW_21_4_FD_132990 | JGI IMG/M metagenome (GOLD analysis project Ga0187891, IMG submission 132990) | Peatland microbial communities from SPRUCE experiment site at the Marcell Experimental Forest, Minnesota, USA - June2016WEW_21_40 | ecosystem: Environmental > Terrestrial > Soil >... | reverse complement strand
TTTCAAAGAATCGAACTCATGAAATGAGCTTTTTATTCAAAGGCTTGGAAGGTGCCCAAAGCACCGGAGAAGGACTTGGTAGCGCTACCGGGAATCGAACCCGGGTTTGAAGATTGAGAATCTGAGAGCCTGAAAATTGCCGGTAGAACTGCCATCTTGTAAGCAACTGAAAACAAATCAATTCGCTTTCGCTATGAGACGCGCAGGGTCACCTCTTGACGCAGTACAATTGTGGTCAATGACGGGAATTAACGGCTGTTCTGGCCACAAAATGGCCACAATTATCTCGGTCGCTTCGGCTGACAATTGGTCGGCCCTAGCAGACGATTTTCGAACTTTCCTCTTGGACACCCGCACTTTTGAACCAGCGCTTTCAGCGGTCTAGGATTGACTTAAATCAAATCGTCGGGCCCTGGCGGACGATTTTCGAACCAGGGCAGGTGCTTAACTAATGGGATGGTCCGCCTGTTTGCCGACCATCCAGGAGTTGAGGCCGAATCCAGGAGTTAGCTATGTTCGTTGAATATGACACTGAAATCCCGCTGCCGCGCGAGCATCCTTGGACAGTGGTAGAAGGGAAGCCTGAGTCAAAATATTGGGACTTCAAAGCCTTGTTGTTCGCCGAAACTCTGACCGACCGCAGAATCAGTAACTTACTGCAGTATCCGTCCGCGATTCTGGTATAACTCCGGGCCATGTTAAATCTGCTTTTTCTCTGGTCCGGAGCGCTTGCTCGCGCGTTTCGCAGTCGTCGGCATCTCGTACTGGAAAACCTCGCGCTCCGGCAGCAACTCACCGTACTGAAGCGTCGCCACCCGCGACCGATGCTGAGCCGCTTCGACAAACTCTTCTGGGTCATTGCCCACCGGTTCTGGTCCGCCTGGAAAGAAACTTTGATTGTCGTCACGCCGGAGACGGTGGTTCGATGGCATCGGGCAGGCTTCCGTTTCTATTGGCGCTTGATCTCCCGGACCCGAAAGCCGGCAGGGAGGAGATGGCTCTCGGAAGAGGTTCGAGATTTGATTTTCCGGATGGTTGCCGAGAATCCAACCTGGGGAGCGCCTCGGATACACGGAGAACTCCTCATGCTCGGTTTTGATCTATCCGAGAGAACGATCTCGCGCTGGATGCGCCGAGCGCCGAGAGATCCTGACCCGGCCAAACGTTGGCTCGCCTTCCTTCGAAACCATCGGGAAGCGATTGCGGCGATGGACTTCTTCACCGTGCCAACGATTACGTTCGGTGTGCTCTACTGCTTCTTCGTCATCAGCCACGATCGTCGGCGCATCCTGCACTTCAACGTCACAAAGCATCCGACAAGCTTGTGGATCGTCCAGCAGTTGCGAGAAGCATTTCCATTTGGATCGGCTCCGAGGTTCGTCATCTTTGATCGTGATGCCAAGTATGGACTGGAAATCCCCGCAGCGGTTCGATCCCTGATGGTGAGTCCTGTCCGCACCTCGTTCGAAAGTCCCTGGCAGAATGGAGTCGCAGAGCGTTGGGTAGGCAGCTGCCGCCGCGAACTGTTGGATCACATCATCGCAGTTGACGAACGCCATCTGAAACGGCTGCTCTCGGAATATGTCCGCTACTACCATGAAGACCGAACCCATCTGGGGCTGAGCAAGGAAACGCCCGGCGGCAGAACTCGCGCTATAACCTCGGGTCGCGTCATTTCTCACACGCGACTTGGCGGTCTGCATCACCGCTACGACCGAGCGGCGTAGACGGATCACAGTTTGCAAATCGGTTTGACCCCGGAACTGAGATTTCTGTCCGCGCGCTCAGTACTCCCTGATTGAGGTCCCGCATTCGCGAAAAAGAAGCCTCAAAGCCCGGCAGGGACTGAATCAACCACCTTCACTTGGTGCGAATGGCGCGTTTTCTTGGGCCGTTTTGAGTTTTGGCGAAGCACAGGGATCGCTCCGCCTCCCGTAAGAGAATAAAAAAAGCTTGACATGCAGTTCGAATGGATGGATAACAAGCAACGTTGGAATAATGGAAGTCAATTCCATAATGTGGAATCAACGTTTTTGGGGGAGATGATCCTCAGAGGCCGGCTTGCTTTGAGAGTTCACCGGGGACGACCGACAAGAACCGGGGAGAACTAGGGTTGTCTCGAGAGCAATGCTCTGGAAAAATGGAGGCTAATATGAAGACGCGCTGGTTGTTGTTCTTAGCGATGGTGTTCGTCTTGTTGCCGCTCCGGAGCGCATTTGCACAGAGCAGGGCTACGTTGCGCGGCACCGTGACCGACGAATCGCACGCGACTTTACCCGGGGTAAGCGTTACGGCTACCGAGCTTGCAACTGGACTGTCGAAGAAAACGGTCACGGGCTCCGACGGTGCCTACATTCTAACCGAGTTGGCGCCCGGCACTTACAAGTTGCGGCTCGAGAGCTCAGGCTTTTCGGCGGTCGAGGTTGAGCACCTGGAGTTGCTCGTGGGCCAAAGCGCGACGAGCGACTTCACCATGAAGGTGGCCTCGGTGCAAGTCACGGTCGCGGTGACCGGTCAGACGCCGCTGGTGGACTCACAACGAGCGGAGGTCACTGGTTACGTCGAGCCACTCCAGGTGCAGGAGCTGCCGCTGGAAGCACGGGACTGGATGTCGCTGACGATGTTTGTGAAGAACATTACGGCGAACGACGTTTCCACGAACCCCGGAGTGGACCGCGATGAAGCCTTTGAGTTGAACGTGGACGGTCAGCAAGTCACGAGTCACCTGGGGCAAGGGCGCTACGGAGAAGGAAGGTACAGCGAAGACGCTGTCGGGGAATACCAGGTGGTGACGGACATGTACGACATTACGCAGGGGCGTTCCACGCAGATTCAGGTGAACGCCATCACAAAGAGCGGCTCGAACAAGTTTCACGGCTCGGCGTTCGGATTCTTCAAGAACGACGCGTTCGATGCCGCCGATCCGGTCAAAGGTACCGTGTTGCCGTATTCCGATCAGCAGTTGGGCGGAATCATTGGCGGCCCCATCATCCGCAACAAACTGTTTTTCTTCGGCTCGTATGAACACGAGGTGGAAACGTCGACGGCCATCTCTTCACCCTCGCTCATGCCGACTGAAGTGATCGCGCTGCCGAATCAGAATACCTACCAGGAATATCTCGGAAAAGCGGATTACCAGGTGTCGGACCGCGACCATCTGACGGCGCGCGTCATGCACTCGAACTTCGGAAATCCCTTTGCGAACACCGCCGGTAACATTTACCCCTCCTTGGCCCTCGAGCAAAGTCAGAGTGCCACGAACGTGATCGCGTCGTGGGTGCACACGATCAGCCCCAAGAAGACGCTCGAACTTAAATTCGGCTATAGCAATTTTTATTTCGCCAACCTCGTACCTTCCTTCGCGCAAGGCCTGCCGGAACTCGTCTTCCCCGGCTTGAACATCGGCGCGCCCAATAACAGTCCCAATGCATTTTGGCAGCAGCAGTACCAGTGGGGCGCTGCGTTTACCTGGCTGGTGGGAAAACATGCGTTTAAGATTGGCGGCGAATATTTCCGGGATCAGGACCACGGATATTGGGACATCAACGCCTATGGCACTTACACCTTCAGTTCGGCGCCGCCCGACATGACGACCCGGTTTCCGGCCAGTGCGTGGAACAACCCGGCGGCGTGGAATCTGACGGGGCTGGACTCCTACGTCGAGTTGTACACGCAAAATTTCAGGAACAATTGGACTGTCGCGATGCCCCAAAACATCTGGGGCATGTGGTTCGGCGATACGTGGCAGGTGAAGGAGCGGCTGAGCCTGACGTACGGACTGCGTTGGGATATTAACGATGGGGAGATAAATCCGCCAGGCGTGAAGTATTCAAGCATCCCGATCAACAATGGCCTGTTTTCGGGAAACTTCGGCTACCGGGCGGGCCACGTGGACCTGCACGACTTCTCGCCCAGAATCGGCTTTGCCCTGAGAGTTGACCAAAAGGGCAGCCTGGTAATCCGGGGCGGCACGGGTATGTTCTATGCGTTTCCGAATGACAACATTATTTACATCAAGCAACTGACGAGCACCTATGTCGGACTAAACATTCTGAACGACGGACTGCCCGGATTCTTTGGGGATCCACTCCGGGGCGTGACCGCCACGCAGATTCTCAGCGGCCAGGTGCCGCTGCCGCCGCAGTTGGTGGTCGCGCTCGATCCCAACTACAAGATGCCGTTCACCTGGCAGTATTCCGGCGGTTTCCAGAAACAGATGGGACAGTCGACTTCGTTCGATGTAGACCTGATCGGGTTTCAGTGGTATCACGACGAGGAGGATTACGATCCGAATCTGTTTTATAACCCGGCAACAGGGTATCCACTGCCACCTCAAACGGCCGGCCGGCCGAACCCAACCTATGGCCCTGTGTGGCAGACAGTCAGCACGGGGCGCCGCAACTATCTGGCACTGGCCAGCTCGTTCACGCGCCGCTTGCAGCATGGGGTTACGGCCGGGGCGGCCTATACCCTGATGTTCTACGCCAACGATAACAGCATACCGGGCAGCGGCGCAACCAGCGGTCCGGCAAATAACCAGTTTTGTTATCTTTCCTGCGAGTGGTCCCGCTCGACCGATTTCCAGCGCAACACCCTTCGCGCGTACAGCACGGTTGAACTCCCGAAAGGCTTCTCCGTGACCCCGCTGGTTTTTTACGGTTCGGGCAATTACTTTACGACCTCGCTTGCGCAACTCCCATTCACGGAAGGCACAGATCGGCTCAACACCAAGGCACCCATCACAGTTCCTTCGAATATACTGAGCCGCTTCAATGGTCCGGCCGTGATTGCGACGGGCGCGATTGTGCCTCGCGATGCGCTCAAGGGATTGGCGGTTGCCCGGCTTGACCTTCGACTCAACAAGACTTTCTCTATCGGTGAACGCGTCCGAGCGACGTTGCTCGGCGAAGTCTTTAATCTCACCAACCATAAGAACTATGGCAGTTACAACGGGGTCCTCGGCACTCCTACGTTTGGTGAGCCGGTTCAGACAGCCATCTTTGGCGGGAGCGGTACTTCCTATGCGCCTTTGACCGGAGAGTTTGGATTCCGCGTGACGTTCTGACGAGCGCAGCAGGGAAAAGGGGAAAAAAGAATTCTCAAGAATTCAAGGAGCTAGGTATGTCTTCACGCAGCAAAGCTGTGATTCGCTATGCAGTGTTGCTTGTCTTGATCATCGGGGTTGGCTTGGATCTTACGATTCCGCGGTTGCATTCGGAGGCCGGGAAGCGGGCGGCTGCGGTGACCGAGTTCACCGTCACCGTCAACGAGGGAACCAATTTCTCCGTGGCCGCCTCCCCAGACGGCCACACGCTGGCGATTGATTTGCTGGGGAGCCTGTGGACGCTTCCAGCGCAGGGCGGGACGGCCAAACTAATCACGCAAGAGTTGCTCGAAGCGCGTAATCCGTCGTTCTCGCCGGATGGGAAACAGATTGTCTTCGAAGGTTTCGTTGATACCGACGACTGGGATCTCTGGACAATCGGCTCCGATGGCTCCGGGCTAAAACGGCTGACTTCAGGCCCCTCTGATGACCTGGAGCCCGCATGGTCGCATGATGGCACGCGAATCGCTTTTTCGTCGGATCGAAACCGGAACTATGACGTCTGGATTCTCGACCTCCGCTGTGGCCAACTAAAGCAGCTCACCAACAACCCGGCGCAGGACTATTTCCCGGCATGGTCGCCCGACGACAAGGAGATCGCGTTTGTATCAAACCGGCCTGTGCCCGGCGGTCCCGCAGCCGAACCTGGGACGCCCCCTGCCATGGCACCGACCAGCATCTGGGCTATCAACTTGGAGACCGGCGCCGAGCGGCTCATGGCCTCCGGCAAGGGACGATTGAGCGCTCCCAGTTGGACGCCGGATGGCAAGCAGGTTCTTTACGGCCTCATTGGCGGTGGGGCGGCAAATCTGGAATTGTCCGGAAAAACAGTGGTGTCCGGCGAGGATGTTTTCCCGTACCGCCCCCAATGGTTACCGGACGGCGCGTTTCTATACACCGCTGACGGCAAGATCAAGAAGCGGACATTGGGCGGCGATAAGGCAGAGACGATCGAATTCAGCGCCACCACGCTTCCGCTGCACCGGCCCGTCTATACAAAGCGCCGTCACGATTACGATTCGCGAGCCCCGCGCAAGGCGCTCGGGATCGTGCGGCCCGTGGTGAGCCCGGACGGGAAGCAGGTAGCCTTCGCCGCTTTGGGCGACATTTGGACAATGAATATCGGCTCGAAGCCAAAGCGCCTGACGTCGGACCGTTTCCTGGACGCCGATCCGGCTTGGTCTCCCGATGGCACGAAGTTAGTGTTTTCCACCGATCGCGCCGAAACTGGAAATCTCGACTTGTGGATCCACGACATGAAGACGGGTGAAGAATCGCGCCTGACAAGGGAGCCGCTGGCGGATTATGGCGCGAATTGGTCTCCCGACGGCAAGCGCATAGCCTTTATCAGCATGCTTCCCCACCAGCAAGGAGCCGCGATAGATGTAGTTGATCTTGCTACCGGGAAAATTACTCAACTCTACCGCAGCGCGCAGCGAATCCCCAGCAATCCAACCTGGTCGGCGGATGGGAATCTGCTATTGCTGGCGGCATTCGATCAATATTCGGAGCGTTTTCGGGAAGGATTCTGGAAGTGGATGGTGCTCCCCGTGGATGGCGGGAAACCGCGAATCCTGGATGACGTACTGGCGAATACTTCAATCGTCAGCGGAATTGATGAAGGGCCAATCTGGTCGCCCGACGGGACCAAGGTCGCACTCGTCTATGAAGGCCAGCTCACGGTGGTGGATGTGGATTCGACCGGCGCGCCTGTAGGCCCGTTCCGCAAACTGACCGCGGAGGCGTCCAGTTCACCTTCCTGGACTAGCGATTCCCAACACATCATGTATCTGGCCACGGACCACTTAAAGTTGATCTCCGCCGATGGCAGCGCTGTGCAGGAAGTTCCGCTCGATCTGGAATACCAGCAAGACATTCCCACCGGGCGGGTGGTCGTGCATGCGGGCCATCTTTGGAACGGCGTGGATCAAAAGGAACGTTCCGATGTAGACATCGTGATCGAGGGCAATCGCATCAAGTCCGTCCAGCCGCACGATGCGAAGCTCCATTCGGGGAACGTCGTTGACGCCTCCGGCCGCACTGTGATTCCCGGGCTGATCGAAATGCACGGACACTACTACCGTGAGTACGGCGAAGCCCTGGGACGGCTGGATCTGGCCTACGGCGTTACCACGAATCGCGACCCCGCCGGAATGGCATATCGTTCGTTGGAAATTCGCGAGGCCACCGACGCGGGTGTCCGGGAAGGACCGCGGTTCTATTTTTCGGCGCCTGCGATGGACGGGGCCCGGATGGCCTTCGCCGAGATGCACTCGGTCACCTCGTTCCCACAGTTGGAATTGGAAATGGAGCGGGACGTTCGTTTGGGTTACGACTTATTTAAATTGTACGTGACCTTGCCGGAAGAGTTTCAGAAGCGGGCCGTTGAATTCGGCCATCAACACGGCATTCCCTCGACTTCGCATTGGTTATATCCTGCTGTGGAGTTTGGGGAGGATGGCACCGAGCACATCATGGGCCGCGCGTCGGCGCTGGGAAATGTCTACGAAGACCAAATGCAGCTCATGCTGAAGTCAGGCATGGAACAGAGTCCGACGCTTACTGTCGGTGGAGGTTTTGTCTGGCAGGCCGTCGAGGATCCGACGCTTTTGGATGACGAACGGCTGAAGGTCTTGTCGCCCGAATGGGCCGTCGAGCCAACGCGCCTGCATGTCGAACATCTGCGTCAGGAGGGAGCCAAAGCTCACGCCATCGCGTGGGAACGCCTGGCACGCCTCGACAAAGCTATCCTGACGCTTGCGCGTTCCGGCAGCGGTCAAGTGATCGCTGGCACAGACACTCCGAACCAGCCGGCCGGAGTCGTACTCCATTCAGAAATTGAATTGTATGTGCGCGGCGGCCTTACTCCGTTCGAGGCGCTCCAAACCGCCACAATCAACGGAGCCAAGGCACTGGGAGCGGAGGCGGATTTGGGAAGCATTGAACCGGGCAAACTGGCCGACATGGTCATCGTGGATGGAGATCCGCTTGTACACATCGAAGATGCCCGCAAAGTAATTACGGTCATCAAAAACGGGCGGGTATACACCATGAAGATGCTCCTGAGCGGGACCCCTCCGGCGGGGCTGACATCCACAGAAAAGAAATGAAGAGCGGGATTCGCGGCCAAGAACGGTGAGGAGCTGCGGATCTTCAGAAAAGCAGTCGAAGGCGGCAGGCAAGAGGAAGCGGATCAAGGACAGAGAGGAATCCGCTTAACCAAGCGGGAGAGCGCGTCGAACTGTTTCAGCGGATGAATTCGTGAGGGCTTGTAATGCCCCATGAGGCAGATCATCTATGATTTTCTTTCTTCTCACTCTCCTATCACTGGTGCATCCGGGTACGCCGGCGATTCAGTCCGGATCTTCCAATCCGGCGGGCACGGTCGTAGTCGTTCTCGAGACCGAACTCGGTCAGATCACCATTGCGGTGGACATGCAGCATGCGCCCATCACCTCCGCCAACTTTTTGAAGTACGTGGATGGTGGGTTTTACAATGGCGGCGAATTCCATCGCACGGTTCGCCGGGATAATGAGGTACGAAAAGACGCGCCGATCGAGGTGATCCAAGCGCGGATCAATCCGGCGCGAGCGAGCGAGGGGTTCCCGCCGATCCCGATCGAGCGGACGAGCGTCACCGGCCTAAAGCACCTGGACGGCACGGTCTCGATGGCCAGAGACGTGACGCCGACTGCTCCTGGACCGGATACGGCGACGAGCGGCATTTTCATCTGCATCGGCGACCAACCTTCGCTGAATTTCGCAGGCAAGCGCAGCCCCGATGGCCAGGGCTTCGCCGCATTCGGCAAGGTCGTCTCGGGAATGGATGTGGTCAAGAGAATTCACGAATCTCCGGCGCCGAAAGATACTCCAGCCACGAAAAACACGGCTCAGGGACAGACGCTCGTGCCGACGATCAAGATTCTGCGGGTTTACAGGAAATGAACTGCCAGGATGCAGTTCAAGAAGCGGAAACCTTGGGTATCACCGCCTTTTGGGTTGCTCTTTTAGCATCGGCTTTCCCGTTCTGGTTGACGTACTGTAGCGCTCTGGGAGCATTCGCTAAGCGAGCGGCGTAGGATGCGGATCCGGGCTCAGTGATGCGCGTGAGTTTTGGTCTTATAGGGTCAACTAAGGTGTCGCGAGGGAGGCATGGCAACGAACCAGGCTCTGTCCGCGGATGAGATGAATATCTTGCGCCGTCTCGAACGTCTGCCCATGTCCTGGGTCCAAGGCCGTTTGCTTTTGATGGGAGGCCTCGGCTACGTGTTTGATGCCAGTAGCAACGCCGTCGTGGCCTTCATTCTTCCTTCGGTAACAGCGATTTTTGGATTGACGAATGCCCAGACAGGATTGCTGGGGAGCTCCGTGTTGATCGGTTATATGCTCGGCGCTTTCTTGGGCGGCACGCTGGGAGACCTGATCGGGCGAAAAAGCGTCATGATGCATGCCCTGGCGATCTACTGCGTCGCCAGCCTGATTGCCGCTTTCTCCCCGAGTTGGCACTTTCTGTTCTGGTCGCGCATCGTCAGCGGAGTGGGAACGGGAGCCGAAGCCGCGATCATCGCGCCATATCTATCCGAGTTTATCCAGAGCAAGTATCGCGGGCGGTATGTGGGTTCGCTCTCCGGTTTTTTCGCGTTCGGTTTTGTATTTGCGGCTCTTCTCGGCTACGTCATCGTCCCCGCCAGTCGCGAAGGGTGGCGAATCGTGCAGATCATCACCGCCGTGCCGATTGTGATGCTGCTCTGGTGGTGGCGGGTGCTGCCGGAATCACCGCGCTGGCTGATTCAGAGGGGCCGATCTTCCGAGGCGGAGCGAGTGGTGGCAAGTTGGGAGGAAGAAGTGGCCCGGCGGACCGGCGGCGCGCTGCCTTCGCCGGATACGATCGTGATGCAGCCCTTCGCGATCCGCCGGGGCGGCTCATTCTTCCAGAATCTGGGCGCGCTCTGGAGCCCAGGACTGGCGAGAAGCACCGTGACGCTTTGGGCTCTATGGATCTCGATCACGTTTTCGTATTACGGTTTTTTCACGTGGATTCCGAGCTTATTGGTGAAGCAAGGCTTGACAATCACCAAGAGCTTCGGATACAGCATCATTATCTATGTCGCTCAGATTCCCGGTTACTACTCAGCTTCTTTCCTCAGCGAAAAGCTCGACCGGAAGTGGACGATCATTCTGTACATGATTGGAGGCGGCGTATTCGCGTTCTTGTTGGCCAACACGCGGCACGAAGGGATGATTACGCTGTTCGGATTCTTTCTTTCGTTCTTCATGAACGGCACCTACGCGGGCATCTATGCCTACACGCCGGAGGTGTACCCCACGGCGATCCGCGCGACGGGCATGGGCGTGGCTTCCTCTTTCGGACGCATCGGGGGAATCCTGGCGCCCATCGTCATCGGCTCAACCTTTGCCCAGATCGGGTTCCGGGGAGTGTTCACGATCACGACGGCAGTCCTGCTGCTTGGTGCGCTAGTGGTGGGATGGATGGGAATCAGCACCACCGGAAAAACCCTGGAGCAAATTTCCGCGGAGGAGATCGGACAACACGCGACCGTATGAACCGGTCGAGAGCGGGGCGGCCCCGGTCAGGGCCTATCCGCTCGATTCGAAGAGACGCAAGAGAACAAGCTCGGATGCCGCGCCGGAGAGAGAGACGCATCGAATGGGGTACGCAGCGCCGGGCGGATATGCATACGAATACGGAGCCAGAATGACGACGAATACCATGGGGGTTATATCTTCCCTTCAACCGACATCGAAGTCAGGCGGGAAAGACCGTAGATTCGAGAAGCGGCCCGAGGCCCTGAGCCCGATCGCCTCGGTGACGCGCGCGTTTAACTTGCTGGAATTGGTTGCTTTCTCCGACAGGCCCATGTCGCTTTCAGAGATCTCGGCCGAGCTTGGCCTGGCGCCGAGCACGACGCACCGCTTTCTTCGCGCTCTGATTTCCTTGGGATTTGTGACGCAGGTCAGGCGAAGCGGTGCGTATCAGGCTACTTTGAAACTGTTCAATCTCGGCAGCATGGTGGTGGCGCGCTTCAATCTCTCCGAGCGATTGCTGCCCGCCATGCGCCGGATTGCGGAACAGATTGAGGAGGCTGTGTCGTTGGTTTTCCGGGAGAGTCTCGAAGGCATCTTGCTGGAGCGCGTGGAGGGCGGCCACGGTGTGCATGTCTTCACCAAGTATCGCCGTGTTCCGCTGTACTGCACGGCCGCCGGAAAAGCAATCCTCTCCGGGTTTGACGACAAGAGCCTGGCGATCTACTTGAGTCGAACGCCGTTGAAGCGCCGGACGCCGTTCACCCTGACCAATGCAACCGACTTGAAGCGAGAGATCGAAAAAATCCGGCAGCAAGGATATGCGGTGGACAACCAGGAACTCGAAGTCGGCGCAAAGTGTGTTGCAGTCCCGTTGATGCTGACGAGCGAGCTGATGGGAGCCCTTTCTGTTTCCGCTCTCGCTCCCCGGATGAACGAAAATAAAATTCGCGAAATCATCTTCCTTCTGAAGAAGGCGATCGCGGACTGCGGATTCGCCTCGCTGGCGGTGGACGTGCTCAAAAGCAAATCAGTAAGTTTGAAATTAGCGCGAAATCGGCAATCAACTTGAACATCGGCGAGTCATCGCCGATTGGTCTAGGATCTTCGGTTGTTTGTGAATCACCGAGCGATTGCGTCAGCAAGCCGACGAGAGAGGTCAATAAGCTGGAGGGTCGATGGTGGAAGTAACGAAAGTACTTTTTCGTGGTGGTCCCGTGCTCGACGCTGCCGCCGGGGTTTTGCGTGAAGGCTATGAGGTGCTCGTTGAAAACGATCGCATCAGAGAAGTTTCTGACAGACCGATCCGTGCAGCCGATGCTACTGTCATTGATTTGCGCGGCCAAATCCTAATGCCGGGGCTGATCGATGCCCACGTTCACATTTATCTCTCGGAACTCAATCTGACTTTGGTCAAGGATATTCCCGTAACCTTCGCCGTAGCGCAGGCAGGACCTATCTTGCGAGCCATGCTTGCGCGGGGTTTTACGACCGTACGGGATGCGGGAGGCGCGGACTGGGGTATCCGAGAAGCTGTCGACTCAGGAATCCTTCCGGGTCCTCGCCTTTTCATCGCTGGCCGCGTGATCAGCCAGACTGGAGGGCACGCAGATTTTCGCAGCCGCACTGCCGGCTCGAATTCAAACGGACATAACTGTTGCAGCGGGCTAGATCTTTTCGCCCATATTGTGGATGGCGTTCCAGCGGTGTTGCATGCTGCCCGGGAAGAGCTTCGCAAAGGTGCTGATCATATCAAGGTCATGATTTCCGGCGGCGTCGCATCGCCCAACGACCCACTCGAAGGCCTGCAGTTTACAGAAGACGAGATCAAGGCGGCGGTTCAGACTGCAACTTCCTCAGGCAAGTACGTTTCTGCCCACGCATACTCTTCGGCGGCCATCCGCCGTGGTGTTGAGTGCGGCGTGCGTTCTATCGAACATGGAAACTTGATCGACGACTGCACGGCGAGACTGGTAGCCGAACGCGAAGCCTACATCGTCCCCACGTTAGTGACCTATGACAGCATGGATCGCCGGGGGCGCGAGTTAGGAATGCCCGCGAAAAACCTTGAGAAAAACAAGAAGGTACTCAAGGCTGGGCTCCACTCTTTAGAGATTTGTAAGGCGGCTGGAGTTCAGCTAGGGTTCGGTACCGATTTGTTAGGTGTTCTTCGAGCTGATCAGTCCCGTGAATTCCTAATTCGAAGTGAAGTGCTCTCACCGGCAGAAGTGATTCGTTCCGCGACGGTGACGAACGCCCAGCTTCTCAATATGCAATCAGAACTGGGGGAGATAAAACCTGGAGCGCTGGCCGACTTGCTCGTTGTCGATGGCGATCCTCTGAAAGATCTGAATCTGCTTCAGGACCAAGGAGCTCATCTCCATGCCATCATGAAAGGCGGGAAGTTTTTCAAGCATTGCATGGCCTAAAGATTCCGGCTAACTCGGGGAACGCTCGTTCGAATACCTTCAGACGAGTGTAATAAAAGTGTAATGGTTTTCAGCTCAGAACGGGTATAAACGGATCAAAACCAAGCAAGACGCGAATCCTGCAACTGCTTGACAGTGCAAATATAATCAGAAATTTTCAGAACGCATCAAGACGGGCCTCTGAACTCCGGAACCAGAGGTCGGAGGTTCAAATCCTCTCAGGCGCGCCACTCTTACCCATTTAGTTTTTTTGAGATAGTCGATTTCGCCTTTTCGACCCAGAGCACCCAAAAGGGCAAAGTGTAATAAAAGTGTAATGGTTTTGTGCACGCGGCAGCGCGCGGCCGACCCAAACGAGAATCCGTGATTACTACAAGAAAAAAGAGTAATAAATCCAAGGCCTCGGTAAGGGCATTGAGCATAGGCCAACCGTGGGCGGAATTGATTCTTCGTCGTCGGAAACCATTTGAGATTCGAAGCTGGAAGACAAATTATCGGGGCCTTCTCTTGATACCTACGGGCTGACGCCGACATGGTGCGCTTGGGTCTCGCCGTCCCTGCTTGGATATTGGCAGTTCTCTTCGACATCGCCGGGACGCTGTTCAAGGGCGAGGTCTACGTGCCGCTCCTGCTGGAGGACGAGGACGGCACGGCGCACGGCAACGACTGGGCTCGCGGATTCATGCGGGGCATGGGCATGCGCCACGACGGCTCCTCAGCCCGAGAACACATTGTCGATCTTCTTCATGATCCGCTCCGCCCACTGCACCGCAGCGGCGACCAGCGATTCGGTCCTCGGCTCGGCTTGCGCCGTTCTTCGTGGCCGCGTCGATCTTGGCAGCGCGAAAGCTGGCCCAGTACGACGTTGGTGCAAAGGTTCCTGCGACGATGGCGGCGATTCCCGGCGTGATACGCTGTTCGCTGAAATTTCTCTCGCAAAGAAAGGGGGGAAATCACACCTGTAAAATCACCTGTAAGAAGTCCGTCTTGGCCGTACTTACACGTACTGGGGCAGTCCCCGACGGTCTCTAAGTTGTTGGAAGTATGGAACCACGGAAGCGTGTCAAGGGGTAGCGCTCTAGTAGCCGGCCATTGATCCTAAAGGGGTTAATAACCGGAGGAACCGGCAAAACCGTAATACTCGGCGCAATTTGCTACCAAATTGCTACCAAAACATGCAAGTGGGTTCGGGGGCTCGAATCGTGGGGGATCGGCCCCTTCACTATCTTGACTATCCTTAACATTGGTGTTCTGTTTTCGCGAGAACGGAGAACCACGATTTCGTGATTTTGTGCAGAAACGTAGAAACCAGATTTGAACTTCCGACCCCCTGGTCCCGAAGTAAGGAGTTTAGTCTGTAACTGATTGGTCTGGTTGCGCTTACGAATCAGTG
>Ga0187891_1002338_pt1 | contig 14485 bp, 22 predicted proteins | sample June2016WEW_21_4_FD_132990 | JGI IMG/M metagenome (GOLD analysis project Ga0187891, IMG submission 132990) | Peatland microbial communities from SPRUCE experiment site at the Marcell Experimental Forest, Minnesota, USA - June2016WEW_21_40 | ecosystem: Environmental > Terrestrial > Soil >... | reverse complement strand
CGGCGCTTCGAGCATTTCCAGTTCGCGCGGCAGGTTCACGGAAATTTCCGTCTGCCGGCGGTTCACCGCGCTGAGTTCCACGGTGATTTTGAAGCCGTCCCGCGCGCACTCGCCCCGACCATAGCCTGTCATGGATTTCATCGGGGTGGAATATGCAAAAAACCCGCGCGACAGGCGAATGAATTTTCAAGACGTTCGCGACAACTGATTGCGGCGGTGAAGTCGCGGAGCAACGACCGATAGTAGCCCACGGTGAAACCGTGGGCTAATCGTAAAAAGAAAATTCAAGCCCCGGCAGGGGCGGCAGAAAATAAACGAATCTGTCGCCCCTGCCGGGGCTTGGTTTGTTTCTGGTCTTCAACCCCACGGCTGACGCCGTGGGCTACTCTCTGCCGCGCCTCCGGCGCTTCCGAAAGAAAATCAATCTGGACGCAATGAAAATGAAGATTTAGCGTCCGAAACGTGAATTGGGAAAGACCAATATGAAAGATGTTTTTGCTGACCTTCGCGCGACATATTTTACTCTCAACCGAGCGAGCCATTTTCCTATTCCATCAAACGCGACCGAGCCTTGGGGCGTCATCATGGAAATTGCTTATCCACAAGCAACCGTTACCACTGTGACTTTTGCTGACGGCACCGTCAGTGTGCTCCGAAGTTCTGGCGGTGGTTTCTTTGGTGTTGGTGATGAGCCTGTGCAAAGCGCGGGGAAGGCGTTCTTGAAACAGGCACAACTTATTCAACCGCAGGCGACATTAACCAATGATTTTCCTGCACCGAATGTCGGGCGTGTTATTTTCTACCTTCGAACGGATGGAGGCACTTACACTATTTCTGCCACCGAAAACGACATGAAACAGCAGAATCATCCGCTATTTCAGTTTTACTGCACGGGATTGCGGATACTTCACGAGTATCTAAAACTTCAGAAGCAAGTGCAGAAATGAATTAAAACCCGCATTTTAGAGCATTCCCACAAAAGATATAGCGATATGTTTCAAAAACTCTCGCAATTCACTGGGAAACCCAGGTTCTTCTCGTGCAAAAAACGCTACATGATTCATGGGAATGCTCTAGCCGCCATCCATTGCCCCTTCAGTTTTGTGACTGAAATTTGGATCGCAGAGACTTCAGCGCATCGCCAGCAAACTACCACGCACATTTTCAGCGCCGTGGGCGCGATATCTTTGTAGAACCCAACCGCAAAAGAAAAAGCCCCGTCTGGGGCAACATATTCCTTTCGCGCTGAAGATGCCGCTCCTGACGGAGCTAAAAAACAATTTAGAATTTTTCTACAAATATGCCGCGCTTACGGCGCTTTTATGCCCGTAGAAATTTCAGTGCTTCGCGGAAATCTTCCGGCAGCAGCGCTTCAAAACTCATTTCTAGGCGCGTTTTAGTTTTGCCTCAATTCCTCGATCAGCCCCGAGGCCAGCAATTGTTCCAAAACCACATATACAATGGAACGATAATCCGCATAGAAGCAAAAAATCACACGCGTGCTGCCAATGGCTTTGACTTCAAAAATCACCCTGATTTTTCCAGCTCGCAAACGCCAGAATCCCGACAATTTTCCTTCAAGCAATTTCACGTCCCCCTTGTCTTCGGCAAGACCTTTCATCGCCAGACGCAACGCGCGGCGTGGTTCGGGCGCGAGTGTCTTCAAAAAATCTTCGACCTGTTTGCCGGCGCGAACTTTAGTTTTCATCCAGTTCGTCAATGTCCTTGAACTTCATCTTGCCCGATTTGTATTCCCGAAACGCGGCCATGAACTTTTCGTCGCCGAGCAATTCCATCGTCTCGAACAAAGCTTCGATTCGCTCCTTTGAGAGATAAACGCCGACAATCTTGCCATGCCGCGAAATCGCAAAGCTGTCTTTCCGGATCAATCTGGGCAGATTGGCCTGAGCTTCCGTCACATTCACTGTAGATTCACTTTTCATTACCTGTATAATCCGCCGCTGGGCGCACACTGTCAAGCGGCCAAAATTTAACGCAGAAATTTAAGCGCTTCGCGGAAATCCTTCGGCAACGGCGCTTCAAAACTCATTTCCTTTTCCGTGCGCGGATGGATAAATGAAAGCTCGCGCGCGTGCAGCATCACGCGCGGCGCGGCGTAATTCGTCAATTCCTTCAGCCGGGCATTCTGCCGCGCGCCGTAGGTTTCATCGCCGACGAGCGGATGGCTGAGAAATTGAAAATGCACGCGGATCTGATGCGTGCGACCGGTGTGAATTTGCGCCTCGACGAACGTGGCCGAGTTCAATCGTTCCAGCACGCGATAACTGGTGTGCGCGGCCCGGCCGGAATCGTCGTCGCGCGCGGCCATGCGTTTGCGGTGCGACGGATGCCGGGCGATGGCGGCGTGGATTTCGCCGGATTCGCGCGCGAGTTCACCGCACACAATCGCATTGTAAATTTTTTCAACCTGCCGCCCGGCGAACTGCGCCGAAAGCGCGAGGTGCGTTTCGTCGTTTTTGGCGACGACGAGGCAGCCGCTGGTTTCCTTGTCGAGCCGGTGGACGATGCCGGGCCGCGCGACGCCGCCGATGCCGCTGAGCGAACCCTGGCAGTGATGGAGCAGGGCGTTGACGAGCGTGTGTTCCTCGTGTCCGGCGGCGGGATGCACGACCAGCCCGGCGGGTTTGTTCAGCACGAGCAGCGATTGGTCCTCAAAAAGAATGGTGAGCGGGATTGCCTCCGGTTGTGCTTCGGCGGGTTTTGCCTCCGGCCAATGGACTTCAATTTGTTCGCCGGCGCGCGGGCTGTGCGTGGGTTTGGCTATGTGACCATTGACGCGGATATGGCCTTGTTCAATCAGCCGTTGCAACGCGCCGCGCGAGGCGGCAGGAAATTTTTCGCGCAAATAGGTGTCCAGCCGCCCGGACGGGAGCGATTTTTCGACAGTGAATTTTTCCGTGCGCACGGGCATTTTTTTCAGCGTGACATGTGACCAGCCTTCGCCTCGCTTCGGCACGGCAGGCAAGTGGCAGGTGACAAGAAGTGCCGGGCGGGTGGCGTTTGGAAATTGTTCATGTCACTTGACACACGTCACTTGTCACATGTTTCGGCGCGTGCTCGGTTTTCCAGGTGATGAGAAAAATCAGCCCGACGCCGGTGCAGATCGCGGTGTCGGCGACGTTGAAGGCGGGAAAATCAATGACACGGCCGCCGCGTTGTTGCAGGTAAAAATAGAGAAAATCCACGACCGCGTGGCGGCCGGGCAGCAGGCGGTCAGTGAGGTTGCCGGCGATGCCGCCGAAAATCAGGCCGAAGGCAATCTGGCCGGACAGCGTGTGCGAACTGAAGTGGTGGCGCGTGAGAAACAGCGCGATGAGCGCGAACAGGGCGACCAGAGCGAGTGCGGCGTTGTTGCCGCTGAAGAGACTCCACGCCGCGCCGGTGTTGCCCCAGTGAACCAATTTGAAAAAACCATCAATGACGATCTTTTCGTCGCCCAAAGCGAGCGAGCGCAGCACCCGCCATTTTGTGAATTGGTCGAGCGCGAAAACAACCAGTGCCAGCACGGCGATACCGCGATTTGATTTTTGAAAGATGGTTTTGGCGGCGGCCATGGCAAACGTTTGCGGTAATTTAGCCGAATGGCCAAAAATTAACCACGAAAATTCCCGGCCAGACAAGAAAGTTGGAGTGCAACTTGGCACAATCACCAACCAACGGGCCAAGTCGGTTTGGTGTCCCGCCTTTAGGCGGTTCGCGTGGCGCATCCTGTCATTTACCGCCTGAAGGCGGGACACCGAACGGTGGTTGTGCCCAATGGTGTTCGTCTCCGGAGCGACTCGGAATTTCCCTTTTCCCTTTACGCGGGGAAGGGCTACGATGCGCACATGGCGCTGGCGCGCATTTTGGTGGACGGCTACAGCCTGCTGTATTTTGCAAAATACCCATAATTTAAGAAACCGTCAAATTCTTTGTTTTTGCAGTGGTTTTAGGCTGATCACTACGCTGCCAAGCCACGCAGACAACTTGATACAGCAGCCGCGGAAGTTTTCTGGCATTATAAACCGTTGACCACAGGTGAATAGCAGGACCGGCAGGAAAATCCCCAATTTCCTGATCCTCGCATACTATAGTGAACGTGATTGCCCTGTCGCAGTTCGGCCTTTACAACTGGCGTATCGCTGCTCACGAAGTCAAAACCATGGATACATCGGACTTGCTGCGCCAAATGCTGTCTGACCACTCTCAGTCTGCAAGCTGTCGTGAAGGGACAATCATCTAAAATCAGAGCAACCTATGAATCCAGCCGAACACACAAAAGAGCGTCGACGATATGGCAAGACGGCGGCGGCGTTAAAACGCGCCAGAGTGCTGGGCATCGTGTTAAGCGGTGTCCGGCCCTTAAACCCCAACACTTTTCCCATGACAACTTGCCCCATCTCTGAACCAAAAAATGCCGAGGGAACCTGTTTAGGAAGCTTGCCAGAAGTCCCCCCGACTTCCAACGGCATCTCCTCAGCGAGTTCGGGTGGAAAAGTCACGCAATCTCTCTTGACCCAATCTTAAAACAAACTTTTTAAAGACCTGTGAAAACTTTTGTCCACAACACCGCATTAGCAATTATCCGTCTCTGTAATGGAGCTGATTTTTGACGTTTTCAAGGTTGGTGGGCGGTGGACTGGGCCGTTATCTATTATTTCGCGGCCGTATCTATCAATTCGTGGTTGGGGAGGCTGGCAGGAATTCGATTTAAGGCGTTTTGATTTTTGGAATTCCGGCGCAACCAGGAGTGCGAAAGTCTGGTTTTTAACGGGACTTTGGGAGACGCAGGAATTTCGAGATTGAACAGATGGGTGGCAACCATGTCTTAAACAATGCGGATTTTCGTATGATCGTTTAGAGCTTGGCTTGTTTAGGAGCCAGGCTCTTTTGTGCCCTGGTCCAAGTATAAACGCATTAAAATACGCTTCGCAATCACCAGCAGTTACGTCTCAAGGCATGTCAGACAGCATTCCGTAAAGCTTCGTAAACAAGAACAGCAACACTTTAGCCAGATCGTTAATACACCAGCACCAACACCGCCGCGTCCTGGGCCGACTTCACCACATCTTCAAACTTCTCGTCCTTCACGTTTGGTTCCTTGAGCTTTTTGGCAACATCCGGCATCGATTCAAGGAAACTCAACAGAAAACTGCTCTTCACTGCGTAATTCACATTCTCCGGCAATGTTCCCGTGGACTCCAGCGCCACCTCGATTTACCTAGCAACTCCCACAATCAATTTGCTGAACTTGACGCACACAACTCCGCAATGGGTTTCAACGCTAGCGCAGCGTGGCGGTAGCGCGGCGGCAGCGGCGGACGAGGAGCGCGGTGACGCCGACGGCCAGCAACCCCAAAGCCGACGGTTCAGGCACGGGCTGAAAGGCTAGTCCCCAAGGACCATTCACTGCAGAGGTAAAGGTGCTTTGCGTTCCGTCCGTTGTGTATTCATCGATTTTGCCAAAGGCAAAACCCGTCGCAAACAGATTGCCCGCATTGTTAAAGGCCATTCCTACCACAGGATCAAAACCCCCAGGAGTCCCTTGGACAAAAAATGTGCTCCGCACTCCGCCCGATGTGTATTCATAGATGTTGCCGGTGCCGAGTTCCGACGCAAACAGATTGCCCGCGCTGTTAAAAGCCAGTCCTGCTGACGTCAACCCGGAGGCAAAGGTGCTTTGCACTCCGCCCGGCGTGATTTTAAAGATATTGTATTCACACGCCGCATACAGATTGCCCGCGCTGTCAAAGGCCAGTCCAGTAGGACCTTGCAACCCGGAGGCAAAGGTGCTTTGCACTCCGCCCGGCGTGAATTCATAGATGTTGCCGCTGTCACCATCCGCCGCAAACAGATCACCCGCGCTGTTAATGGCTAGTGCTAAAGGATCAAATTGCCCTATCCCGGAGGCAAAGGTGCTTCGCACTCCGCTCGGCGTGAATTCATAGATGTTGCCGCTGGCATCATCCGCCTCAAACAAATCACCCGCGCTGTTAAAGGCCAGTCCAGCCGGATAGCCCAACCCGGTGGCAAAGGTGGTTTGCACTCCGCTCGGCGTGAATTCATATATATTGCCGCTGGCCATGTCCGAAACAAAAAGATTCTGCGCCTGGGTGCTCGACGCAATCAGCAGAACCGCTCCCGCACAGACTACTCCGACAAATGAATGACGCGCGGCACGAATAGTGGATTTGCATATCGTTTTCATGGGGTTCCATAGGTTCAACTTTTTCCCGACTGATTGGTTACGATCATACGCCGATCTCCATTCTTGTCCATTCAGAGTTATTCACATCCCAACGAGCATGATGAAGCCAATTAATTAAATTCATCAGCTTCCAATAAATTCTTGCCCTGATTGCTCGCTCCGCTCGGGAAATGCGGTCTGATAAGAGGCGGGGAACCGGCTCTTGCCATATAAACCCCGCGCCGTGTTCGCGCTCGTGTCCGCTTTGGGGATGTAGGCCGTGATGCCTTGCTCGGCACACCGGCTGACTTCCGTCGCGTTGTAGTAGCCCGCGTCGGCCACCGCGTCGGCTTGTTTGAACTCCAGATTCGCCTTGGCTTCCAGCGCTACGTTGGCCAGTTGTTTGAAGTCTGTCCCCGCGTTGGTCACGTCGTCAGCGGCGATGAGTTTGTGTTTGGCGTCCACCGCCAACTGCGCGTTATAACCTACCATCATCCCGTGCGCCGTGGGCATCTTGCGCGTGTCCGGGTCGGTCACGCTGATTTGCTTCTGCTCCTCGTCGAGCTGGGCCAGCAGTTCCTTGTGCCAGTCTTGCTTCTCCTGCAACGCCGCAATCTTCTGCTCCAGTTCCGTTTTGCTGGGAACCGCGCCGTCCGGTTCGCTGGCATCCGCCGTATCCAGTTCTTTAAAATACTCGGCCAGCCGTGCGTCGGCCCGCCCGATGAGGTCCTGGAGTTTGTCGGCGTTGAAGTTCTGGTCCCGCGCGTTGACCGCCCCAAACTTGCTGCCGTCGATGGCCAGAAGTTCTCCGCCGAACAGTTCCAACTTGCGGCACAGGAGCGTGAACTGCCGGCACACCGCCCGCAGCGGCTTCAGGTTGTCCTTCCGGAAGTCGGCGATGGTTTTGAAGTCCGGCGTCAGCTTGCCCAGCAGCCAGATCACTTCCACGTTCCTCTGACACTCCGCTTCCAGCAGCCGCGAAGAACGAATCCGATGCAGATAACCGTAGAGATACAGCTTGAGCAGGGCCGCCGGGTCATACGGCGGCCGGCCCGTGGCCGCGCACTGCGCCTTGGCGAAACCCAGCGCGTGCAAATCAATCGAGCCAACGAAGGCGTCCAGGAAGCGGACGGGGTTTTCGGCGGCGACGTAATCCTCCAGCCGTTCGGGGAAGAGCAGCGTTTGGGAGCGGTCCAGTCCGGTACGATGGTTCATGCTTGTATCAGACAACCTTCCGGCGTAAAGGTTTCAAATCATGTCCGACTTTTCACACAGCCTCTCGCTGGAGCCAACCGCCGTTGGCGCTTTCCGTTCAGCATTCGCGGTTGACATCACACATCCGGCATGGCTGATTTTTGTTCGTTAGATCTATTGATCATCCAACCATGAAAATCCTCCACGCTCTATTCTTCGTGTTCCTCGCGGTGGCCGCCACCGCGGCGGACAGTCCATACAACGAGACTGCCGATGCCAAACTCGAAATCAGGCAGGCGTTGACGCAGGCCGCCACAGCCAAGACCCCGGTCATCGTTGTCTTTGGTGCCAATTGGTGCGGAGATTGCAAAATGTTAGACTCCGCCATGAAGAACGGGGCCAGCGCACCACTCCTGTCGCGGGACTTCAAGATTGTCAAAGTTAATGTTGGTCATTTTGACAAAAACCTTGATGTCGCCAAAGCGTATGGGGTTCCCTTGGCGAAGGGTATCCCTGCCGTGGCGATTATCTCAACCAACAACAATGTGATATATGTCACACGGGACGGAGAACTCGCCAACGCACGAAAAATGGGAGACAACGGAATTTACGAGTTTTTCAAACGGGTGACGGCATCGTTGACGGCAAAGAAGTGAAAGCACCTGTCAAACAGAGGTCTATCAAGTTGCCGGAGCCAACCGCCGTTGGCGCTGTCAGTTCCGCCTTCGCGGACTTGTGTTTTCTTCCGGCGTGGTTCTTTGGATCGTTAGGTTGATTCGCACAGGCTATGAAATATCGAGCCATTTGCCCCGGTTGTAGCACTAGAATTTCGCGCCTTTTGTTTTTTCTGGGGCCATCGCTTCCTCACCGTTGCAAAGCGTGCAGTTGCACCTATCGTTCCCAGTCGCTCTGGGAGTGGACAGCCGACTTTATGGCCGTGGTTTTGATTTCACCGGTTTTATTACTGGCGTGGTATCACCACCTTTCTTGGATGTTGGCGGTGCCATGGACTTTGTTCGTATTCGCGGTTGGCTATTTTCTTTTCCCTTATATCACGCCATTCGTTTTGGTGGAGAAGAAACAGGACAATGACAAGAAGCCGTCAGCCTAACCAGATCGGTCGGGCCCGCGCCAGTTGACGCTTTCAGTTCCGCTTCGCGGTTGACATCGCACGCCCGGCATGGCTCATTTGTCGTTAGGCGGCTTGTTACACATTTATGAAATCAATTGATTACGTCATTATTTCCGCTGCGAACCTTGATGAACTTCAGCAGAAGGTTCAGCGGTTCCAGTGCGACGCCGTTGTCGTAGAGTGGTATCCCAGCGGTTCGCCCGTTTTTCAGAAGGATACGTCGGGAACTTGGCATCAAGCCATGTATGGAGTTTGCCCAGAAGATAAACCAAGTGACAAACGATCCGCCTAACAAATCGCGAGGCTGTGTGAAAACTCTCGGACTCGGAAAAACTTCGCTCACATTTGACTTATGACGCATTTTGATGAATCGAGCAGATGGATGGAGTGGTCGAAAAATGAGTTTTCACACAGGCTCTCGCTGCAGGCAACAGCCGCTGCCTCTGCCAGTTGCGATTGATTTTATGAGATTTGTTTGTCATTATTTCATTCAACGTCCCGCTCGGCGGCTGTGCCTGAGCTTGGGACGTTAGCCTGCATCGAGCGCGTCGCCATGCCAAATAATCGAATAGCACCATGTAAATGCGGGTTCTTGGAGAAGCAAGCCAATCACCCAGACTCGCCGATTCGCTTCGACGCGAAGCTCAATGAGTATCACTTCATTTACCGCACGAGCACGGACGGTGAGGCGACGATGATGGTTTACCATTGCCCTTTTTGCGGCGGTCGAGCGCCGAAGTCCCGTCGTGCCGATTTGTTTCACCGCCTGACACACGCTGAGCAGCGTCGGTTGGCCGAGTTGACCAAGGACATGCGAACGGTTCAGGACGTGACGGCTGCATTTGGTGAGCCTGACATCAGACAGCCGATTGGTGAGGTGGTCATTACACCGGAGCGAGACGGTAAGCCAGAGACGACGAAGAGTTACCCGGCCATGATTTACACGGGGTTGTCAGAGACGGCAGATATTCGCGTTACGATTTATCCGGCAGACCGAGTTGGTATCAGTTTTGAGGGAAAGGCAGTGAAGAAAGATGCAGGCTAACAAATCGCCGCAGACAACGCGGGATGGCGCTGTCAGTTCCGCTTCGCGGTTCACATCATTTGGTCCCGCGTGCCTGAGCTCTAGACGTTAGACGGCAGCGAGAATCACACACAAACAAAACCCAAAACCTAAAATAAATTATGCCACAACAAACCATGTGGACACTTTTCCCAGGGTTGTTTGTCCTGGCCTATGCCGCTTGCGTCATAGCTGTCATCATTTACGTCTTACGGCTTTTAGGCCGATTCGTTAGCGCACATGAGCGAGTTGCGAGTTCGCTTGATATTATCGCTCGCAAGATGCGCGATGATAACAAGCCATGAGATTCTATTTTATGCCGTCTAACAAATCGCTGCAGGCAACGCGGGATGGCGTCTCCAGTTCCGCTATCGCGGACTACGTCATCACCCCCGCGTGCCTGAGCTCTGGACGTTAGGCATCAGAACGCTATGAAAACTATTACACTTATTCTTCTCTGTATCACGCTGACCGCAGCCGCTGCTTGGGCTAAAGATTACCACTTGGTGACGACACAGCTTCGTGGTGCGCCCGCTTCAGGCACACCAGCCGAATTTCCGGTAGTTTATGTTCTTCTATTTTCTGGTGAGAACGGCGAGGTTCATCCTTTGGTCTATAAAACATTCGACTCAAAGGATATGGAGTTGGATATTCGCATGTTGATACGACACGGCGATATTGCTCCCGGAAGCGTTTTGCATTTTGATCCAACGCCGGATTTAGAACGACCTACAGACGCGCAGATTCAGTCGCTCAAAGACTTTTGCAAGAAGCTAGGCATTACTTTAGTCGTCAGTGCGACGGCTTGAATCACATGACTCGGCCTAACAAATCGCTGCAGGCAACGCGGGATGGCCGGTCCAGTTCCGCTAGCGCGGAGGACGTCATCCGCCCCGCGTGCCTGAGCTCTGGACGTTAGACCACTCGCACACTATGCAAGGAAAGAATAATTGGTTCGGAGGGATAATCATGTGCGTTTTCGCAGCTATGATATTTTTCCTATCGCATGGCACGTTGCCTTTGTTTGCGGTGATTCTTCTCTCACTTTTTATTTTGTGTGGCATTTGGGCGATAGTATCCAGCATTTTCAGATTGGATGCTGATAGCACATTTTCTTGGATTGTCGGTGCTATAATTGCGATTGGTCTGGCGGCTTTCGCATTTTTGATTGCTTGGCACGAGACAGATTTTCAAGTTAGAGGTAGCATTTCATTTATTCCGGCTGCATGGAGTCAGGTTGCGGCAAGGATTTCATTCGCGTTCGGTGGATTGTTCGCGTTGATATTAGCAGTTGCTTGCTTGCGAAAGGCTATCAAAAAGCATAGAAAAGGATGATGATGACGTGGTCTAACAAATCGCTGTAGGCAACGCGGGATGGCCGGTCCAGTTCCGCTATCGCGGAGGGCGTCATCAGCCCCGCGTGCCTGAGCTCTGGACGTTAGGCCACAAGATAGCGTTATGCGTATTTTGCCGACATCGAAACAAGAATGGCTGGCCTGGATAAGGCGTGTAGCAGCGTTTGCAGCCGGATTCGCTGTGTGGCGGGTTTGTTTTTATGTGAGCGGCACAGCGTCGGCACAAACCGGAATGATTGTGCCAGTTGACATCCAAGTTTGCCGTGACATTTTCCGGTGGTTGTGGTTTCCGTTCAGTTGGCTTCCATCTCCAATCTATATTGGGTTATGGAGCAATCTTCGGACTTTGCTTATTGGAGTTCCCTATGGGGTTGTCGTCGGACTGGGGATTTTATGGCTGTTCAGGACGAGCCGACCAAGGAAGATATGATGACTATGTGGCCTAACAAGTCGCGAGGCTGTGTGAAAAGTGCTGACGAGAAATTCGGTAACGATCAAATTTTAGATATGGGGAACTTTGACGAAATGCGCAGGTGTATTGGATGGTCTAAAAATGAGTTTTCACACAGGCTCTCGCCGGAGCCAACCGCCGTTGGCGCTTGCCGTTCCGCTGTCGCGGCAGGTCGGCGGTGGCTCAGCTTTGGATCGTTAGGCGTCCTCGGAGCGTTTTTATGATACGACGATTATTGTTTTACTTGTTTGGGTTGACAGACGTTATCCTTATCGCGAGGTTTGCGCCGAAGATGTTGGCGCAGCTTGCTTCCGTGAGCCACGAACCTTTGCCGGGCGCGCTTTTAGACATCCTGCGTTTAGTTTTTATCGTGTCACTGCTTGTTTCGGCAGTCGGGTTGTTTGGCATGAAGCGGTGGGCTTTGATTTTGTCATACATTCAGTTTCCGTTCCGGTTTCTGTTTATGCTTTTGTCGTTCGGCTTCATTTCGATGCTGGCTCGCGTGTTCGATATGCCCGGTTTATATCGTCCGCTGATTTATACAGCTATGATTTTGGAGTGTGCGCGATTGATTTGTTCAGTGTGGATACACCGGACGCCTAACAAGTCGCCGGAGCCAACCGCCGTTGGTGCTGGCATTTCCGCTGTCGCGGTTCACGTCGCGAGTCGGCGGTGGCTCAGCTTTCTACGTTAGGCAAAGTTTGCAATAATGCGCTAAATGAACCTCAAAGACTCATTGCTTGTCTTGCTCGCTATCGCGGCTCTGGTGGTGCCGGTTTGCATCCTTCTGTTTTGGTGTTTCAAGCGAATGGGGTTCGGCTCTATTGGGCTTCTTTACGCACTGATCGGTTTATTCGGTATCTTGGCTTTCGCCTATGGCGCCCATGATGTTGTTCTGGGATGGCAATCTTTGCACTGGCTGCGGACAGATGGAGTTATTCAATCAGCCCAAATGATTCACCAACGAAATGCCGGCAGTGGCGGTGCCTATGGCGCGAGCGTGTCGTATGAATATCGAGTGAGTGGTAGCAGTTATGCGGGCACACGGATCTATTATGGCGATTATTTGACCGGCGATGCCGAGCACGCTCGGAGTCTTCTCGCTCGTTACCGGCCCGACACGAAAATGGTGGTGTTTTACGATCCTGATAAGCCAGACCGAGCAGTGCTTGAGACAGGCGTCCATGGCGGGGTGTGGCTTGGCCTTGGCATAGGGACGCTGTTTCTTGTCGTTGCGGCCTTCGGTCTCTCCAAAGGACGGACGAAAGCTGGGGTAGCAACCTCATCAAGATAAATTATGAAGCCTTTGCCTAACAAGTCGCCGGAGCCAACCGCCGTTGGCGCTGTCAGTTCCGCTGTCGCGGTTCACGTCGCGAGTCGGCGGTGGCTCAGCTTTCTACGTTAGGCCACATTACGCGCTATGAGTAAACCAGCCACTATCTTAATTTCACTTGTGACCCTCCTTGTTGGTATTTTGGTTGGTGGTTGGACAGCCAACAAATATCATCGAGATTCTAACACACGGTTAATTCTAGGTAATCTGAATGCCGAGGCTTGCTCGACCGTTTTTACACTGCAATTCTTGCAAACGGGCCGCACCACAAATGCAGTCGCATTTTTAGAGGAGAAGCTTGATTGCGATCTGATTGGTTTCAGCGGTATTATGCTCGCCGAACCACATGAGTTGAACCGCGACCCATCTTATTTGACAACGTTTGAGGCGGTAAAGGAATATCGCACTCGATTTCCGCATAAGTCTGACTCGCCAGAAATTGATGCGGAAGCAGACAAAGCCTTTGATTTGCTAAATGGACAGACAAAGCATTAACCAGTGGCCTAATATGAGGATAGGCTGCGCAGCCAGCTTCACAAATTGAACCATTCCGGCGTTCACGCTGCCGGTTCGACCTTCGTCGCTGCCCGTTGTTCGTAATCTTCCAGAGACGGGATTTTCATCAGGGCGCGTTTCGAGCAGGCGTGATGCACCGCCTTGCTGTTGTGTCCCAAAGCCTCCTGCGCAAACCGTTCCGGGTAGCAAGCGTCTTCGGTTCAATCGCATATCGTTCTCGCTTGGGGAATTGACTGGAAAAAATGCTTCAGAAAAACCCCGGCCCGATCATTTCCCAGGAGGGACTAGCCGAAACCGGGAGTCACTGCTGGAGAATTTGCACGCGGTAATAGCGAGGGCCGGGCAAGACAGGGCAGGTGTCCCTCAACGGCGGCCCAATTGAATTGGTCGAAAGCGAAGTCCAATTCACGAAATTCGTCGAGCATTGCAGGACGTAACTCACGTTGGTGACACCGTTCGTCAATTGTATTTGAAACGATCCGTCGCTGGCAAAACCGATGGGTCGGAGGATTGGCGTAGATGGCGTGGAGTTTGTCGGAATGGTGAAGGTGTTGGTCGCGACCGGCACGCCCCAAGAGGTTGTGGTCAAGGTGTAAGTGCCCGGGGCCAACGTGCCTAAAGCGGCGGTGGTGGTAAAACGGACCAAAAACATGGGGCAAAACACTGGTCCGGTTTCCCTTTCGAGGTCGAAATCATACCAGAAGTTGCTGCCGTTGCGGATCACAGGCCCGAGGTTAACCACCTCCTCGCAGCCCCCAAATGACCACGTGTATTCGGCATAGGGAGCATTGCCGGCCGTGACCAAGCTAACCGTCCCCTGCCAGGTCATCGGCACCCAGACTTGAGCGTGAACCAAGCCAGCGCACCCAATGCTTGCGCACAAACCAATAAACGTTGGACCAAGAAACTTGAAACCAATTTTCATGCATTCATTAGTTGACATGAATCTAGCGGTAATCAATCTTTCACGATAGTCACATGAAGTGAGGACAAGGGGTCAGACCTGAGTATTGACACATTATTATACATTTCGAGCTTCAAGACCAACCTAACAAAAAAGGCCGCTCTTGTTCAAAAGCGGCCTAAATATTAAACAGCGAATCCAATTATTTCTTCGCTGGTTTTAACGTGCCTTTGAGCCCTACAGCCTTTTCTTGCCAGCAGCCTTCGCTTTTCTCCATCTCGCTTTAGCCGCTGCACTAATCCTGGCTTTGGCTGCGGCACTCATCTTTTTCCTGGGCTTCTTCGGTGCCG
>Ga0187891_1002336_pt1 | contig 14486 bp, 11 predicted proteins | sample June2016WEW_21_4_FD_132990 | JGI IMG/M metagenome (GOLD analysis project Ga0187891, IMG submission 132990) | Peatland microbial communities from SPRUCE experiment site at the Marcell Experimental Forest, Minnesota, USA - June2016WEW_21_40 | ecosystem: Environmental > Terrestrial > Soil >... | reverse complement strand
CGATACGGCGACGGTGTTGGCTTCCGCATCAGCCACGCCGCGTTCCGTTTGGCTGGCGCGCAGCGCGTCTGACAGCAGCACGGCGCGGTCGCGATCCGCTTTGGACCGGATTTGCTGAGCTGCCTCGAAGCCTTGGGCGCGCAGTTCCTTGGCTTCACGCACGCGCTCGGATGTCATCCGGTCGTAGATGGCCTGGCTCGTCTCGGCCGGCAGTTCGGCGCGAAGGATGCGGACATCCGTCACGACGACGCCCAGCGCATTGGCCTCCGTCGCAACCTCGTCGCGGATCCGATCCGTGATTTGATCGCGCTTTTCCGTCAGCAACGCTGGCAAGGCGACTTTTCCGAGTTGCTTGCGCGCCGTGCTGCTTACGATTTGCGCCAAGTTGATCCGCGCTTGCTCTTCCGTGCCGACCGATTGGTAGAATCGCAGCGGATTGTCGATGCGGAATCTCAAAAACGTCGTCACTTCGATGCGCTTCTGATCGCCGAGAATAATCTGGTCGAGCGGGGGCTGAAGCGCCAGCAAATGTTTGTCGTAGACGACGACGGTGTCGATGAAAGGGATTTTCGCGTTCAGCCCGGGTTCGGCGATGGTCGCCACGGGTTTGCCAAGACGCATGAGCAGGGCGAGCTGGTCCTGCTGGACGATGTAAAAAGTCTGCGATGCGATCCAGCCCAATAGGGCCAACGCAGCCAAAACCAGGATTGCGGCCCGCGCGCTCATGGCGTCACCTTCACAGCTGCCGGGGCGGCGGTTTGCGGCCCGGCGAGCGGCAAATAGGGAATGATCGAAGGACCCGCGTGGCCGGACGGGTCGATCAGTATCTTGCCGGCCGATTTCAGGACGTCTTCCATCGTATCGAGATAGAGGCGCCGCGCGGTGATGTCGGGAGATTTGCTGTAGGCCGAATCGAAGGCCGAGAACCGGTCGGCGTCGCTATGGGCCTGGTTCAGGACTTGTTCCTTGTAGGCCTGGGCCTCCTCGTCGAGACGGTCGGCTTCCGCGCGGGCTCGCGGCAGAATATCGTTGCGGTAGGCCTCGGCTTCGTTGCGCGCGCGTTGCTGGTCCGCGCGGGCGCGCTGCACGTCATTGAAGGCGTCGATCACGGCCAACGGCGGATCGACCCGTTGCAACTGGACCTGGGTGATCTGTATCCCTGCATCATACGAATCAAGAATCCTCTGCAACAGCGCCTGGGCGTCGTCCGCGATCTTCTGGCGCTGGTCCGACAGCCCCGACTGAATGGGGTTGAGTCCAATGATCTGCCGCACCGCGCTCTCCCCCGCGAGCTTTACCGTCGCTTCGGGATCGAAGACGTTGAACAGGAATTTCGCGGGGTCCTTGATCCGCCAGGATATGGAGGCTGTCGCTTCGACGATATTCTCGTCCCCTGTGAGCATTTGCATGACCATGCCATTGCCGATCTTCAGCTGATTGACCGCCGTGACTCTGGGCAGAAGAACAACTTCGATCGGATAGGGAAGGTGGTAGTTCAACCCCGGTCCGCGCGTGTCGATCCAACGTCCGAAATGCAGCACCAGACCCACCTGATCGGGTTGCACTTTGTAAAAGCCGCTTGCCGCCCACACCGCCAGCGCCAGCACAAGAGTCGCCGCGATGCTGTGTTTGCGCAGCATCGGAAGCGCGCGCCGGGGCGCAGCCTCGTCTGCGCGTTCCATCCGCGCAGGCGCCGCTCCCGGCGCCGGCGCGGCCTCCTGCACGCGTCTGCGACCAAATCGGGATAGCCATGACTGGACCTGAGCCGCCGTCACGAGAACCGGACCAAAATCGTCCTGATCATTTTCCATGTTCGCCTCCAGGGGTCTCTCGGCGCCGGTCCAAGATCAGATTCTGCCAGATGACGAAGATCGCGCAAGCCAGCGGCACGGCAAACGGGAGAGCCGGCGCGTTGACCTCGATCGATGGCGCAATTGTCGGGTCCGAAACCGCGATTCGGCCCGCGATCCAGCCAAGGAACATTCCCGACAACAGCACGAAGACGCCGCTCTTATCAAGAAACTGCCGGATCAGGGCGCTGCCCCAAACCAGCATCGGTATGCTCATCGCCAGGCCCAGGACAATGAACATCAGGTTGCCTTGCGCGACGGCGGCGATCGCGACGACATTGTCCAGGCTCATGGCGGCGTCGGCGACAATGATAGCCCAGACCGCGCTGAGCAAATCGATGCGCCCGCCCCAACGCGACGCCTCTTCCGTTGACGGATTGGCTCCCAGCGCGGCCCGAGTCTCTTCGTCGTCTCGGACGAGAGTCAATCGCACGGCGATCAATAGCAGAATGCCCCCCGCGAGGAGTTGGAGAAAGGGGGCGCGCAGCAATATCAGCGCAACCGAGCCCATGGCGATGCGCAGAGAAATTGCGCCCACGATGCCGAAAATGGTTGCTCTTTGCACGTCCTCGGCGGGGAGGCCTCGGCACGCCATGGCGATCACCAGCGCATTGTCGGCGCTTAGAAGTAAGTTGATGAACAGAATCTGCAGCGGCACGAGAAGGGTCGCAAAAGCCGCCAAAGGATCGAAGCCGAAATCGGTCATAGGAACCCTGCGAGTGCGCCCACAAGCCCGGCGATGGCGACCGAGCCCACCAGTTTGTCGCGGCGGCGCGGCGATGCGCCGGCCGCCGGGTTGGGCGCGCCTATTCCGCCGATGGCGTGGCGATCACGGCGTTCCCCCGACGGTCGGGATGATCCATGGGATCGCATATTGCTGCAAGGCGACGAGCAGGCCGAGGAGGATGGTGAGAATGATGCTGTGCACGAAGGTGCGCGCGAACACGGCGCCTTCATGGCCCTTCAGGTCGGTCACCGAAACGCCGGTCGCGATATTTTGCGGCGAAATCATCTTGCCCATCACGCCGCCCGACGAATTGGTCGCCGCGAATAGCACGGGGTTGAGGCCGAGCTGCTTGGAGGCGACGACTTGCAGGTTGCCGAACAGGGCGTTGCCGGACGTGTCGCTGCCCGACAGGAACACCGCGACCCAGCCGAGGAACGGCGACAGCAGCACGAACAGGCCCCCGGTCGACGCGACGCCCTTGCCCAGGGTGTAGGCGAGGCCCGAGTAGTTCATGAGAAAGGCGAGGCCGACGATACAGCAGACGGTGATGATCGCGAGCCAAATCTGGCGGATCGTGTCCCTGACGCAGGAGAAAAACGCCGCCGGACTCACCCGGAAGATCGCCGCCGTCAGGATCGCCGCAAGAAGAATCGCGGTTCCCGTCCCGAGCGGCTCGAAAGTCCAGATCGCCGCATAGGGCTTATTGCCGTAAAGCGTGATCGAGATGGCGTTGTGCAACCCTGGCCACGGGAGCTTCACCTGTCCGATAGCGGCTATCTTGAACGATGTCCACAGAATGACGACCGCCGAAACGATGATCCAGGGCAGCCACCCATGCCAGTCCGGCGACGCCTCGCCCTTCCCTGGCGCCGACGCGGCGTGCTCGACCGCAAATTCAGGATCGGGGGCCGGGCGCCAGACCTGAAGGAACAGCAAGGTGACGACCAGCGAGCCGAGCGAAGCGAGCACGTCGGTGAGGGAATAGTCGAGGAAGTTCGAGGCGACGAACTGCGAAATGGCGAAGCTCGCTCCGGCGACCAACAGCACCGGCCACAGCGCGCGGATCGAGCGCGCGCCGCCATAGAGGGCCATGACGTAAAACGGCAGGATCAGCGCGATGACCGGCAATTGCCGTCCTACCATCGCGCCGAGCGCCGTCGCCGGCAGGCCGGTGACGGCGCCGAGCACGGTGATCGGCACGCCCAGCGCGCCGAAAGCCACCGGCGCGGTGTTGAAGATCAGGACGAAGACAAGCGCTTCAAGCGGCGGGAAACCGATCAGGATCAACAGGGAGCTGGTGATGGCGACCGGCACGCCGAACCCCGCCACGCCTTCCAGAAGAGCCCCGAAGCAGAAGCCGATGACCACCAGAATCACCCGGCGATCGTTGGGAACATTGGCCATCAGCCAGGCCCGAAACGATTCGAACCGGCCGGAGCGCACCGCGATATTGTAGAGCAGCAGCGCGTTGACCACGATCCACATCACCGGCCAGAGCGCCAATACGATCCCGTTGAACACCGAATCGAGCGCGAGGCCGACCGGCAGGCTCCAAACGCCGACGGCGATGACGAGGCCGACGATCAGCCCGGCGAGCGAAGCTTGCCAGGCCGGCCGGCGAAGCACGCCGAGCATGACGAGCACGGTGAGGATCGGCAGGATCGCCACAACGAACGACAAGCCGAGGCTTCCGGAGACCGGCGTCAATAATTGTTGAAACATGTTTCCCCCAGTTTGGCTTCTTCGCGTCCGTCTTTCTCCGGCGCGGCGTTAGCGCATTTTTTTCGGACCCGCCGGCGGCGATCCGGTCGACTCTCCTCGCGCTTGCGCGGACGCGGCGATCAGACATCCAAAATTCTCATCAGCGAGCCGCGCCGGGCGGCGATTCCGCCGTTGCGGTTCGTCGAAACTTCCAATGCGCCGTTTGGACCAGGAGCGATGGACCTTCCGCCAAGTTCAAAGGTGAGCTCGCTGGCGATCGAGCGCACCAGGGAGCCAAGTTGAGGCACGCGTTCACGCGCGACGCGAATCGCCGGTCCGGAGATGGAGATGGCGCCGATCGGCTCGCCGTGCTCGTTCAGCACCGCCGCCGCCAGGCAGCGCAAGCCCGGCGAATGTTCCTCATCGTCGACGGCGTAGCCGACGGCCCGCACCTCGCTCAAATGGATCGTCATTCGGGCGGGCGTATCGACGGTCTTCGGCGTGAAGCGGGTCATCCCCTTGGCCACGAGAATGCGATTGACTTCCTCCGGCCGCATCGCGGCCAGCATGCTCTTGCCGAGAGACGTGCAGTGGAGCAGCACGCGGCCGCCTGGTTTGCAGATGGCCCGCACCGTCTGCAGACACTCGACCTGCTCCATATACACGGCCATGTCATCGCTGAGGATCGCCAGGTTGGCGGTCTCGCCGCTCTGCTCCATGAGGCGGCGTAGAAGCGGTCGCGCGGCTCTGGCAATATCGCGAACGCTCAAAAAGGCGCTTCCGACAGTGAAGGCGTCCACGCCGACCGTCCAGCGCGCGCCATCGTTCTTGAACTGTATGAAGCGGTCCTGCTGGAGCGTCGTCAGCAGGCGGTGGACCGTCGACGAAGCGAGGCTGGTGGCGCGCGCGATCTCGGTCAAGGTCACGCCGTCGCTGGCGTCGGCGATCACGCGCATTATCGCCAGGGCGCGTCTGAGCGACTGGACGCCGTCGACCCTTTCGGTCGTTCTTTTGCGGCGGGCGTCCACACGGCTCGGCGTCATGGCCTGTTGGCTTTCTCCGAGGGACATCAATTCCGCGCCAGACCTCAACCGACTGATATCGTGAGGGTGCCCGCGTTCTCTATTTATCATAGGCGCCTCCGAATTCTTCAAGTCCAGACGGCTGCTATTCGGTATCCTCGTGCCCACGAACTGACGATTAATACGATAACATAATGCTCCGCCCGCTGTGGGCGCTATTCGCCTGGGAGCTTCTTGATCGAGATCTCGATCGCCGAATAATAGGCCGCCAGATCCTCGATATCCCTCGGCGAAAGTGTCGGAGCGATCAACGACATCATATCGTTCTTGCGTTCCGCGGATTTGAATGCGTTCAACTGTTCGATCAGGTACTGCGCGTTCTGCCCGGCAAGGTTCGGCGCCTCCGCGATCTTCGCTAGCCCATCGAGACCGTGGCAGGCCTCGCATTTTTGAGCCGTCGCGCGCCCCGCTTTGACGTCGCCCTGGGCGTCGGCGCCGCCGTGCATCATGAGCAAAAAGACTAACGACGGCATAGAAATCCCGACGCTTCCCGCCAGCAGTCGCATCAACTTCATCGTAACCATGCCCAATTGCGCGAAACGAAAGATAACGGCCCCGGCTTATCGCCGGAGCCGTCGAGCAGCGTCACGCCGCTCTTATTTGCCATCATACCAAATGCGATAGACCGCGCCCACGAGGTCGTCGGAGACCAGGAGCGAGCCATCCCAATACTGTTGCACGTCCACCGGACGGCCCAGATAATGGCCATTCTCATTCCAGCCCTCGGCGAACGGGATCGACGGTCCCGCGACATGGCCGTCCTCCTTGAGGAAGGTCACCATCACGCGAGCGCCGACCGGCACGGTGCGGTTCCAAGAACCGTGCTGGGTGGAGAAGATCGCGCCTTTGTACTTCGCCGGGAACATGTCGCCGGTGTAGAACGACAGGCCCAAGTCAGCCGCATGCGCGATTTGCTCGACTTCGGGGAACACGACGTCGGCCGGCGGAGTGTCATTCTTGTACTCGTTCGTGCGCGTATGCCCACCGCCATACCACGGGAAACCGAAGTTCTCGCCCATCTTGTCGATGCGGTTCATCTCGCCGGGAGGGATATCGTCGCCCATGCCGTCGACCTGGTTGTCGTTGCTCCAGAGCGTCTTGTCCTTCGGATTGAAGTCCATGCCGACCGGATTGCGCATGCCAACCGCATAGACTTCGCGGTTCTTGCCGTCCTGGTCCATGCGGATGATGCCGCCCATCCCAATTTTCCGGTACAAGTCCATTTTCTCCTTGGGCGGCACGTTGTAGGGCTGGCCAAGTTGAATATAGAGCTTGTTGTCGGGTCCGACGCGGCATTCACGCGCGGTGTGGTTGTAGCTTTCTTCCGACACCGGGATCAGCTGACCCTGGGGGACGACGACGCCGACCGCCACGTCAGGGCTCTCATAGAAGAACTCGGCGGCCGGATACTGCAGAACGCGGTTCTGTTCGACGATATACAGGAACCCATCCTTGGACCAGCAGGGGCCGTTAGGCAGGACCTTCGGGATCGAGGGGGCGAACTCCTTGACCTCCTCCGCGACGCCGCTGCGGGAGCGGTCGGTAACCGCGTATATCTTGGTCTTGCGCGTTCCAACGATGGTGACCACGCCTTGCGGACCGACCGCCATGTGGCGGGCGTCGGGAACAAGGGCGTAAAGGTCGATGTGGAACCCGGGCGGCAGCTTGATCTTGGTCAGGATCTGCTTGACCTGATCGGCCTTCGGTCCGGTCTGCGGAATCGTCGGCCAATCGATCGGCGCCGTCTTATGCATACCGCCCAATGTGTCGAGAACATCGTCGGCATGCGCGACGACGGGACAAAGCGCCAGTGTGGCTACCGCCACCGCGGTGGCAAAGCGTAGTTTCATTGAACCCTCCCTTGTGCATATTTTGGCTAGGACCAATTCGAAGTTGCAGCGCCGACTTCGGCTTGCACGCATCGACGTACCCGATTTCATGTTCGCGCCATGACGTCTTATCAGCTCAGCGCGAGCTTTACGGATCCAAACTGTGAAGTTGGAATTTTCCGCTCACTAAAGTTCATCATGAAATCATGCGTTCCTCCCAAGTTCGCCAAGCATCCGGCAACGCGCTTCGTTGCTCGTGTCGCGTTTTCACAGTCGCCCTCTGGGTTATCGCCCTCGAGGTCGCGACGTTTTTGTAAGATACATGAATACGGCTGTCGCCGCAGAAATCAGCGATCATTTCCCGCATCGTGGAAAACGCAACAATTGCTAAGCGATGATAATTGGTTATCGCGGCGCAGCACACCATATTCCGCGCTGGAGCCGTCGTCCCGTTTCCCGCATCGTGGAATAGTTTGTCGTCTCACGCTTTCGCGCATCGCCGGGGCCCGCGATTTCGTATCGCCGACTTCACGGCGAGCGACCGAGAGATCGCTCGACCTCGTTGAATCATAAGCGCTTTTCTCGCAGCCGAATTGGCGTATGACGGCAAGGATGACGAAGCGACCACAATTTCGCACAGTCAAGCCTTGCTTTGCCAGATCGACGCGACCTGTTATATAGACCTTTGTGTGAGATCGCGTTGACCGCACAAATAACCCAAGGGAGCTAACTATGTCTTGGACGACTCCGGTGATCGTTGAAGAATGCGTCGGCATGGAAGTGACGAGCTACGCATCCGCCAAGATCTGAAGCATTCGCCGTCGGGATGGTGAGACGCGCTGTCGTCGCATTTCCCCGGCGGCGCAAGGCCGGTTGGAAGGCAGGCGCGACTCGAGGTTGTGGCTGTCGGCCGATGGATTGCTCGATCCTTTCTCCATCGGGGAACCGGAGCGGCGCGGGGTTCAGGCGCGTGGCATTGTTGACTTGAACTTGCCGTCGTAGACGAGGGCCGCGCGAGTTCGACGCGTCTTCGCCATTGCGGCGGGTTCGGGAACGAACCTATCTCTTTTTCGCTTGGTCATTGCCGCGGATCGATGGCTGATGGCGCCCGCCGTCGCGCTAGGCGCGCGAGCGGTCGTTTTCGCTGATAAAGCGAACAACTCAACCTGAACGCAGGCGCTTTGGCGGCGACAAGCGCGAACGCGCGGTCTGACGACCTGTCCGGCCTCAACTATTTTCACGGAAGCAATAGGCGATCAGCTGGAAACCGCGTCAGCAGCGCGGCCGCGGCGTCCTATGCGAACCGCGGCCAAAACGGCCGCCGCGAACAGCAGCGGGGTTACGAGACCCGGCAGCATGGTTTCCGCGAAGGCCGGCGCCAGCAGGGGGTCCGCATTGGCGACGACGCCGAAGATCGCGCCCAGAACGGCGGCGACCGCAAGCAGAAGGATATGATCCCGCCGCAGCCTCCGGCGCGCCGCGATGACTGCGGGAACCGATGCGACGATGGCGAGGGCAATTCCGAAGCTGAGAAGCCACAGGTCCCGACGCGCCAGCAACGCGAGCCCGAGAAGGCCGGCGGCGCTGGCCGCGGCGTCATTGGTCAAATCGGCCAGGACGACGCTCAGGACCGATGGCGGCGCAGTCGCGCCCTCGCGCGCGAGGGGAATCGGCGCGACGCGCGACGGTCGAAACTGCAAGATCAGCAAGGCCACGATCACGACGCAGCCCACCGCCATCGCATAGGGAAGGCTGAGGATCACCACGAGCAACAGGCCGATGACGCCGCGCAGGATCAACCCCAGCGCCGTCTCGATCGACATGGCGCCGATCGTCCGCCCGCCGAATCGCCCCATCAGGCCGGCGATCGAGCGCATGGGGACGCCAAACGCCGCATAGACCAAAACCATGCCGAAGAGGGCGAGCGCCAGCGCCCCCGGGCCCCCGGAAAAGCTTTGACCGAAAACGGCGGAACGGCGCAAAGCCGCGCAAGCCTCGACGATTTCGGCGTCGGGCGGGCCGACCTGCAAGTTTTTGTCGTCCAGCTTCTCGCAGGCGGCGGCGTCGACAGTGGCGAAAGGCGAAACGTCGGCCGCGCGGACGAGCCCGGCGAACGCAAAAAAGCAAAGCAACGTCAGGAGCGCGCCGCGAAGGATTGACGACGCCAAGGCGAGCCACCGAGCCTTCATGACTTTTTCTCCTGAAATCGCGTCCGGCGCGACGGGCGCCAAGGGCGGCGAGGCGCGCTTCCTAGCCAAAGGGGCGGCGTCGAATAATTTCATCAACTCGCTCCGGTTGTGGCGCCAAAGTTGGCAGTCATAGCAAAGAGACCCACGGGAGGTCCACGCCGATACGCGGTAAAGGGGGCGTTCGAAATTTCAGGGGCGGTCGCTCTTTGAAACGAAGCGTTCCGGAGTTGAATTGGCCCTTTCTGGTCCGATGTATCGGTTTGATGTCGGCAAATTGTCGTTATCGGCTGCGAAGGTTGTTGAACGGACATCCGCCAGACGCCAGCCTCGCCCATGGTGAGATTGTCGCTTTCGACCGACTTTGGCAATCCCAAGTCGGCGACAGGCGGGCGGTCGTATTCCCAAGCCGGTGACATTGGCGTGGCGTCCGTGATGCCCCCGGCTGGCGGCCTGACCTTTGCGACTGGGCGCAGACGCGCCGGTCGACATGGTTTTGGGGGACGCATCGACTCAAGCCGTCCAGCCAACAAAGCGCCATTTGGCTATCTCGATGGCGTTGCGCTGCTTGTTGTTGGCGGGAACGAGCTTGTGGACGAGCCGTTCGGCGAGAACCCGCCACGGAGCGTATGCGCCGACGTGGCGCTTGTCTCGTTTATGGCGGCATGCGCATAATGGCGTTCAGGGAGGACCGTGACGGTCGAGCGAGTTTCGAGCCGGGCGGGCGGATCATCGATTGCTTATAAGAATTCTCGGATCGAGCGCGGGCGGGGGCTTCCCGCAATGGAACTGCAATTGCGCCAATTGCCGCGCCGTTCGCGGCGGCGCGCCGGGATATTTGGCGCGAACCCAATCGTCGCTGGCGGTCAGCGCCGACGGCGCCAATTGGCTTCTGCTCAACGCCTCTCCGGATTTGCGCCGACAGATCGCGGCGACGCCGCAACTGGCGCCGATGGCCGATGGCGGCGCGAGGGCGAGCCCGATCAAAGCCGTCGCGCTGACCAACGGCGACGTCGACCATATCGCCGGGCTGCTGAATCTGCGCGAGAGCCAACCCTTCCGCCTCTACGCCTCGCGGCGCGTGCTGGACACGCTGAAGGCGAATCGGATTTTCGACATTCTCGCGCCCGATGTCGTCGCGCGCGCCGAATTGCCGTTCGATGCGCCGATGGAAATCGAGGGCGCCGGCGTCAGGCTCGGGCTGGCCGTCGAAGCGTTTGTCGCGCCGGGCAAGATCGCGCTCTATCTCGAGGATGCGAACGCTGCGGATTTCGGCTCCCAAGCGGGCGACACGCTCGGCCTGCGCATCATCGAGACGGCGACGGGCAAGTCGTTCTTCTACATTCCGGGCTGCGCGACGATCGACGGGCCGCTCGCCCGGCGGCTGCAGGGCGCCGCGCTCGTCTTCTTCGACGGCACGCTGTGGCGCGAGAACGAGATGATCGAGCAGGGCCTGATGGCCAAGACCGGCTCGCGCATGGGTCATATCAACATGAGCGGGCCGGAGGGCTCGATCGCGTCTTTCGCCGCGCTCGGCGTCGAGCGAAAGATCTTTGTTCACATCAACAATTCCAATCCCGTGCTCGACGCGAATTCGATCGAGCGCGCCGCGGCGAACGACGCGGGCTGGCTGATCGGCGAAGACGGCATGGAGGTCGCGCTATGAACAAGATCGTTTCCCCGGATGGCTTCGGCGCGCCTTTGACGCCCGCCGACTTCGAGGCGGCGATCCGCGCTGTCGGGCTCGAGCGCTATCACGACAAGCATCCGTTTCATAAGATGCTGCATGGCGGCAAGCTCGACAAGGGTCAGGTGCAGGCCTGGGCGCTCAACCGCTATTGCTATCAGGAAGGCGTGCCGCGCAAGGACGCGGCGTTCATGAGCCGCGTGCACGATCGCGAATTGCGTCGCGAATGGATTCATCGCATTCACGACCATGACGGACTGGGCGAGGAAGCCGGCGGCATCGAACGCTGGCTGGTCCTCACCGATGGTCTGGGCCTTTCCCGGGACTACGTCGTTTCGCGCCGCGGCGCCCTGGCCGGCACGAAGTTCGCGGTCGAGGCCTATGTGCGCTTCGTCGTCGAGCAGCCGCTCGTCGTCGCCGTCGCGTCGTCGCTGACCGAATTGTTCGCGCCCTCGATCCATCGCGAGCGGATCGCGGGGATGCTGGAGAATTACGACTTCATCGACGACAAGGTCATGGCCTATTTCAAGCGACGCCTCAGTCAGGCGCCGCGCGACGCGGAATTCGCGCTGGACTACGTCAAGGCCAACGCCCGCACCCGGGCGGAACAGGACGCGTGCGTCGCCGCGGTGGCGTTCAAATGCGACGTGCTGTGGGCGCAGCTCGACGCGTTGAACCACGCCTATGTGACGCTCGGGGTCGTTCCGCCGGGGGCGTTCCGCCCCGGGGAAAGCCATGAATAATTCTCACGCCGCGCAGCGCTTCGTGATCGGCGAGGCGTCGAGGCCGGCCTTCACGCGCTTCGCGCGCCTGCACCAGGACCGCGCGAGGGATCGCTTCGTCGTTCTCGCGCCGGAGCGCGCTTACGAGGTCGATGCGATCGGCGTCGCGGTGCTGCGGCTTTGCGACGGCGCGCGGAGCGTCGCCGACATCGTCGCGCATCTCGCCGCAATCTATTCGGCCCCCGCCGAAATCATCTCCCGGGACGTCGTCAAGCTGCTGCAAGGGCTTTCCGACAAGCGGCTGCTCCGCGACGGGCCGGACGTCTTCGCGCCGCCGCCGCTCTCCGAAGCGGCGAGGTCCTATGGGCCTTTCGCAGGCGGTCCCGCCGGGCTTCTGGCCGAATTGACCCATCGCTGCCCGTTGCAATGCCCCTATTGCTCCAATCCTCTCGAAATGGAGCGCGCCAATACGGAATTGAGCGCCGACGAATGGGGCGCAGTGTTTCGCCAGGCGGCGGCCGCCGGCGTGCTGCAATTGCACCTGTCGGGCGGCGAGCCGACCGTGCGGCGCGATCTCGACGAGATCCTCGCCCATGCGGTGGAAGCGGGGCTTTACACCAATCTGATCACGGCGGGCGTTCTGCTGACGCGCGAACATTTGCAACGGCTGGCCGCCATCGGCCTCGACCATGTCCAGGTTTCGATCCAGGACATCGTCCCGGACAACGCCGATCGGATATCCGGCTACAAGGGCGGCGTCGCCAAGAAGCGCGACGTCGCGCGCTGGACGCGTGAGCTGGGCCTCGGCCTCACCGTCAATGCGCCGATGCACCGGCAGAATCTCGACCACCTCCCCGAGATCATCGACTTCGCGGTCGAAGTCGGGGCGCAACGCATCGAAATCGCGCACATCCAATATTACGCCTGGGCGGAGAAGAACCGCGCCGCGCTCATTCCCACGCGCGAGAAGTTTCTCGAAACCGTCGAGATCGTCAATGAAGCGAAGACGCGTCTCGCCGGGGCGCTGAATTTCGATTTCGTCATTCACGACCACTACGCCACGCTGCCGAAGGCCTGCATGGGCGGCTGGGCGCAGTCGATCGTCGTCGTCACGCCCTCGGGGCGCGCCCTGCCCTGCCATGCCGCCCAGACCCTGCCGGGCCTCGCCTTCGACAATGTGCGCGAGCGGGCTCTCGCCGACATCTGGCGCCGGGGCGCGGCCTTCGAAGCGTTCCGCGGCACGAGCTGGATGAAGGAGCCGTGCCGCGCCTGCGAGCGGCGCGAGATCGACTTCGGCGGGTGCCGCTGTCAGGCCTTTGCGGTCGCCGGCGACGCCGCCGCCGCAGACCCGGCCTGCCATCTGTCGCCCGATCACCGACGCTTCGCCTCTCTCGCGGAAGTCGAATCCCATGTCGCGCCGCCCCCCTTCGTCTATCGGCGCATGGCGCCGCCGGGATCGTCGGACCCCGAGCCAACATGATCCCAGAGCGCCGGCGAGTCCGCCCCGCTGACCGCCTTCGTGGACTGCGCTTGTCGTCCCGGCGCCGCCGACGATCGCGCTTCAAGTCCGCCGCACAGGGCGCCCGAAAGTGTGCTATTTTTTAAAAATTGCGGCATTCGGGACGCCAGGGAGACCACGATGACGTCTGCCGTTTCCATGACGCTTGCGGACCTTTCGTCGCTTTCTTACGATCGCAAGGATTTCGGCGCGCTAAAGGCGCTCTTGCATCGGACCGACGAAGTCCAGGTCAGCGTGTATCTTCTGGAACCCGGCGGTCGCGTTCCGATGCATCGCCACACCGCGTGCTGGGACATTTCGTTTGTCATCGAGGGCGAAATCGAGGCTCGCTTCCGTGAAGACGGCGATGTTCGAACGGTTCGTTGCGGGCCGCAAGCGGTGAACCTCGTCCCGCCGGGCCTATCGCACGAAATCGCGAACGCGAGCGCCGCCAAGCCAGCGAAGTTCTTGCTGATCCAGAGCCCGTCCCACAGCTTCGATTTCATCAACGAGCGGGCATAGGCGCTGCAGCCGAAATCGCGATCCCATCCGCGCGGCCCTTGCCCTGGTGGCCAAGGCTGCGCATCGCGGCCCCGCCTTCCGCGCATCCTCGCCGGGCGCCCTTACCGAGGGAACGGCGCTGTCGCGCGGATGAACTGTTTGCTATAGGCAATAACCGGGCGCGCAACGCGGCGGCATGACCCTTGAGGACCGCAACGGCGCCCTCGCTTGCGACGCCGGGCTGCGGTTCGCCAAGTCCGTTAAAGAGCATTGGCATAGGTGAGCGCCCTGCGCACTTTCGCTTGCACATGTTTCGCCGTCGCGGCGCTATCGGGGCTCCAATTGACCCGGCAGTCGCCTGCGTCAGCCGAGGAACTGGTGAAATTCGACAGCGCCGGTCCTCGCCGCCATCAGGTCGAAGAGCATTTTGCTCGCAATGGCGGCAAAATCGCCAAGAGCATGCCCGGCGCGCCCATTCAGGGCTACCTGACCAAACCAAACGGACATGGTCCCTTTCCAGCAGTCGTCTTGCTGCACTCTTGCCTCGGCCTCCCGGCGACCAGAAGATCGATCGCCGACGTGTTCGCGGGCTGGGGCTATGTCGCGCTCTTCGTCGACGATTTCACCACGCGGGGCGTCAAGGAAACCTGCGCCGAGGACTTCGGCGAAGGCCTATCCGACGCCTTCGGCCTTGCGTTACCTT
>Ga0187891_1002329_pt1 | contig 14518 bp, 14 predicted proteins | sample June2016WEW_21_4_FD_132990 | JGI IMG/M metagenome (GOLD analysis project Ga0187891, IMG submission 132990) | Peatland microbial communities from SPRUCE experiment site at the Marcell Experimental Forest, Minnesota, USA - June2016WEW_21_40 | ecosystem: Environmental > Terrestrial > Soil >... | reverse complement strand
TTCGATCAGCCTTCTTTTGAATTCAGCGGAAACTCGGAAGTTTAAAGTCTCCTTCTTTTTCATGAGATTCAGTAAAAGCCTCGGCGCGATGCTACCGAAGACCCCGACGAATGGTCAAGCGGCGACCCTTTTTTTTTGCTTGACAAGATGTAATGCATAGCGCATTATATATGCATTACAGATCCCGCCGGAGGCATCACTTGAAAGCTTCCACAGATTACTTATTCTGCCGTAACCGAAGACTTGCACGCCAGAGGTGGGGGCCAGCAATCAATCCCGATCTCCTAGAAACCCTGAAGTCTTTTTCTAAAGAGTTCTGCTTTTCCGTCTCCTCTGGGGACCTGCTATTGCTGGACAAGCGCTGGTACGTGACCCATGTCGGCCTCATAAGGCTCGCTCGCCGCAACCGGTGCCATGGAATCCTAGCTGAGCCCGTACAAGAGTTTTGTGATCCCAAAGAGGGGCGTTGGGCTTTTCGGGCCACAGTCTACAAGTCTCGGACCTGCCGCGGTTTCGTTGGATATGGCGACGCCGACCCGTCCAATGTTTCCTCTCTCGTCCGCGGCGCCGAAATGCGGATCGCCGAGACTCGTGCCGTCAACCGCGCCCTGCGCAAGGCCTATGGCATCGGCATCTGCTCAGTGGAGGAAATCGGAACGATTCCGAATCCGGTTGAGAAGCTTTCTCCACAAAACGCGAATGGGAACCGGAATGGCACAGGTCCCAAGGTCCGCGACCGTCTCTGCCAGATCATCCGCCAGCATAAGCTCGACCCCGAACTGGTAAAGGCCTACGCCGTCGACTTCTGCGGCACCAAGACGCTCCGAGAGGCCAGCAGGGAACAGGTTGAGAACTTCGTCCAGCAACTGGCCGGCTGGGCCGCGAAGGACCGCAATGCTCTGCTCTGCCAACTCAATAGCTACACGCGCCCGAAGCAGGAGGTGGTCGCGTGAAACGCCAAGTCCCAGGCCTCGCCGAAACGGCCCGCGATTCTCGTCCCGAGATTCCCGACGGCATCTTTCTGGTTCAGGTCGACGGCGCCCAGTTCCGCTGGCATGCCCACAAACCGTTCTACGTCCTCCGACTCTCCGTACTCGAGCCCCGCACTCTGGCCGGTCAGTCCATTGTCGGTCGGCTCTACTGCACGCAGAAAGCGATGTGGAAGTTGGGCTGGTTCCTGCGGGATTTTCTCTACGACCCGGAACTGCTGGCCCACGAACAGGTCGATGAGAAGGCTTTGCCCGGACTTCGCGGCGTCGTCAAGATCAGCCACACCGTGATGAACGGCATTTCGCTGATCAACCTCGACGGCTTCGCCCCGGCCAGTCAGTGGGAAGAACCGTCTGCGGCTCCGGTATCGAGCGCTTCTCGCTCCAACATTGCGGAGGCGTCCTGATGACCTATTCCTACACCCAGATCAGCCAGTATCTGAGCTGTCCGCGCCGTTACCGGCACCGCTACCTCGACGGATGGAAAGAAAAAGACACGCGCGCCGCCATGCTCTTTGGTCGAGCCTTCGAACAGGCCGTTGCCGCCCTTTTTCGCCGTGAAGACCCGGCGGCTGTGTTGTGCGAGCAGTGGAGCCTGTGCAAGGACATGGGCCTGACCTACTCTGGCAACGACACCTGGGACCGGATGCTGCAACAAGGCGTCCAGTTGCTGGAGCGCTTCGCTCAGGACGGCCGCGTTCGGATTCGGCGCCCTCGTTCAAGCCAGCAGATTCAGTTCAATCGGATGCTCGGTTCTGGCAACAATTTCGTCGCCTACGTCGATGCCATTGGTGAACTGGACGGTACGCCCTGCGTTCTGGAATGGAAGACCAGCTCCGTGCGATATCCAGAAGAACCGGCCGGCATTTCCGCACTGGATCCGCAACTGGTCTGCTATTCGTGGATGACCGGCATCGACGAAGTCGCCCAGGTTGTTTTCGTGCGCAAGCGGCTGGTCGAAGTTCAGTACCTCCGGGCCACCATTTCCGAGGAACAGCGGCAGGAGTTCGCAACCCTGGTCGACGACACGGTGCGACGGATCGAGTCCGGGCTGTTCCTGCCGCATAGCGGCATCCGCTTTCCGCAAAACCTGTGCACAACATGCCCCTTTATCGGTCTCTGCCTCGATAAGTCCGACTTGGCCGAAACTGCACTTGTGCGCAAGCCCGGAGTTGACCTTGGTCTGTTTGACGAACTTTCGTTTTAGGCCGATGCCGATGCCGCCCAAGCTCAATCGCAAGCGTGCTCTCTTTGTTCTGACCAAGATCGACGAGATCCTGGCCTGGGAAAAGCAGAAAGAAGCGGAGCGCGACACGCGCTTCGTCGATCTGGGCAGGTATTTGTGCGAGGTGCGGGCGGGTCAGTACTGGCGGCTCGAGAACTTGAAGTCGTTCGATGAATTTCTGCAACGACGTTTTCCCGATTCGCGCCGCACCGCCTACTATCTGATGTCCATTCACGAACACTTGCCGCCCCAGATCCGGCGGGAGTTGAAACAGGTGGGCTGGACCAAGGCGGCGGAGTTGACCAAGGTCGCGCGTTCCGACGGGAAGGATTTCGATTGTGCAGCATGGATGCACAAAGCCCGTTCCTTACCCCGGGACCAGTTCAAACGCGAGGTGGACCAACACCTCACCGGCAAGGACACCGAACCGACCGAGATCGTCTACTTCAAGTTCTACCGGAGCCAGATCCCGGTGATTGAGCAGGCAATTGAGACGGCAGCCCTGATGCTGGGTACGGACAAATCCCGCGGCTATTGTCTGGAGATGATCTGCGCGGATTTCCTGGCGGGAGCCAACCTGGACAGCGGACAACCCAACGTGCTCTTGTACTCGATCGCACGGTTTTTCCAGTTCCTGCCCGGCGAACAGCGGCAGGCGTTTGTCGAGCAGATCACGGAGAAAGCGTCATGAACCGGATTCCGGTCAAGAGTTCTCGCCTGCGCCTCGCTCCCAAATCGTATGAAAGCCTGCGGCACGAGGTGTTACGCCGGGACGGATGGAGGTGCCAGAGTTGCGGCGCGCTGTCGCATCTCGAGGTTCACCATAGGGAATTGCGCAGCCAGTCCGGGGATGACTCGGAGCAAAACTTCATTACGCTTTGCACGGCATGCCACTCAATCGTGCATCGGGGAACTGATTGAAGACTGTTTTCTGATGGGACCCGGTACTACTCGTTGATCCACCCCCATTCACTCTGAAAACGGCGGGGCAGTTTGTGCGGGGCGATGAAACCTTCACCACTGCGCTACACTAACGCTTCCACTGGTACAAATTACCGGGCAGGCCATTACCTCTTCAAGAGCTTCTGTGCAGCGGCTTCTGCTGCTTCTCTCATTTGAACAAACGATTCGGGAAGGGGAGTACCATGAGTGTCGCTCTTCTTCATCATCATCGCCATTATCTGGGCTACAAGTTGATAATGGGCATCCAATTCCTCCGGCGGGGACGATGAAGCCTGACCGGCCATGTCGGCTATTTGTCCACTACCACCCCGCGGCATCACCTGGCCTTCCAGCAGCTTAGTGGCTACCGCGACGCGTGTTCGCTCATCGCGTGATGAAAGCGCATTGTCGTAGACGTCGATGGCCTTGGGAACCATGTTCAGGAGTCGTTGCTGATATTGGGCAATCAACTCCACAACTTCCCGCCGCGTCAGGATCCGGCCCACAGTTCTGCGGTCGATTCCTTCTTCGTCGGCAATGTGACGGTTCGATTCCCCGCTGAGGTGACGTACGAGGACGCGTCGCTGCAGCGGCTGCGGTTTATACGGACCCCGTTCTTTTGGTACTCTTTGGCGGCATTTGGCTGAGGTTCGCTCCATAATCGCCTCTACCAAAGAGTTTTGGTTGCCGCCGATATTTTTTCAACAAAGCCTCGGGCTGCTGAATGGAGTAACCAGCGCCGCTATCACGAAGGCCTCGGCAACGTGGCGCCGGCCGATGTCTACTACGGTGGCCGGGAGCAAATCCGGCGGCGCAGAGAGGAGCAAAAAGAGCTGACCATCCAGGCGCGCCTCCGCTACAATCTGGGGCGCAGGGAACCACAACCAGAGGGCGACTCCAAGCTCAAAACCGTGACTGCCGCTAGCAGCAACTGAGTCTCAAAGGATCTGAAGACGAACACATGACGTCAGAAACAACCTTCGAGGCGCCGAAGATCGAGTGCTTCGACTGATCGATGCGGAAGCTCTCGGGGATGCCGTTCCAGTAAGCCTCCCCAATCGCGGGTCCAACTCACGTACCAGAATCAGCCCGCCGTCAGAGGTGATGCGGGAACGCGGCGCAGCCCAGCCAGGACCTTGCGGCATCGATTCCCTTCGCCGACTTCGATACCAACGCGGTGGGCACGCTCAATCTCCTCGAGGCCGCGCGCCAGTTTGCGCAGGAAGCTCCGTTCGCCTCCATGTCGACCAACAAGGTCTACGGCGACGCGCCCAACGAACTGCCGCTCAAGGAGCTGGAGACGCGCTGGGAATACGCCGACGAGGCTTACGCGGCTCCGTGCAAACCTACGTTAGAATCTTGGTAGTTCAACTGCAGAATTGCGTTCCGCGCGGGGCCGCTTCGGGTAGGCGGCCCGATCGGGAGAAGGGAATGAGGCAAAATCGATGCCGAAGATCGCGTTAATCACGGGAATTACAGGCCAGGATGGCGCCTACCTGGCCGAACTGCTGCTCAGCAAGGGTTATATCGTGCATGGCATCAAGCGCAGGTCGTCGTCGTTCAACTCGGCGCGGATCGATCATATTTATCAGGATCCGCATATCCCCGGCGCCCATTTCCAGATTCATTACGGCGATATGACCGACTCGACGAATCTGATCCGGATCATCCAGTCGATCCAGCCGGACGAAATCTACAATCTGGCGGCGCAGAGCCATGTGCAGGTGAGCTTTGAAACGCCGGAGTACACAGCAAATGCCGATGCGACCGGGGCCTTGCGCATCCTTGAGGCGATGCGGATTCTCGGCCTGGCAAAGAAGACACGGTTCTATCAGGCTTCAACGTCGGAACTCTTTGGGAAGGCACAGGAGACTCCACAGAAGGAGACGACGCCGTTTTATCCGCGGAGCCCTTACGGTGTGGCGAAGCTCTACGCCTACTGGATTACCGTAAACTACCGCGAAGCCTACGGAATGCATGCCTCGAACGGAATCTTGTTCAACCATGAAAGTCCGATACGTGGCGAAACGTTTGTGACGCGCAAGATTACGCGAGCCGTGGCCGGCATTCATCTGGGTGTGCAGAAGACACTGTATATCGGTAATCTGGATGCGAAGCGCGACTGGGGTCACGCGCGGGATTATGTCGACGGAATGTGGAGAATTGTGCAGCAGGAAATGCCGGATGACTACGTTCTGGCGACGGGCGAAACCCATAGCGTACGCGAGTTTGTAGAACTGGCATTTTCCAAGGTTGGTCGCAAGATCGATTGGCAAGGGAAAGGTATCGAAGAGATTGGTGTCGACGCCACGACGGGCGAGACGGTGGTCAAAATCGATAGCCGGTATTTTCGCCCGGCGGAGGTGGATGTTCTTCTGGGAGACCCGTCGAAGGCGCACCGCCTCCTGGGATGGGAGCACAAGGTGACATTTGCTGAGCTGGTCTCAGAGATGGTAAGTTCGGATTTGGAACTGATCGCTAAGGAAGCCCACGTAAGAGACGTTCGTCATGAGTAGATTCGATTTGGCGGGGCAGCGTGTCTGGGTTGCAGGGCATCGCGGCATGGCCGGCTCAGCGATCGTGCGGCGGCTTGCACGCGAACAGTGCGAAATCGTCACTGTGACACGGAGCCAGTTGGATTTGCTGCGTCAGGAGGATGTTCACAGGTGGCTGGCGGACCAGAGAATCGATGCAGCCTTTGTCGCCGCGGGGACCGTGGGCGGGATTATGGCAAACATGACGCGCCCGGCGGAGTTCCTGTACGAAAACCTGATGATTGAGATCAATGTGATTCATGCCGCGCGCAATGCCGGCGTCAAGAAACTCCTTTTCCTCGGGTCATCGTGCATTTATCCACGCATGGCGGAACAGCCGATGCGGGAAGAGGTGCTGCTGACCGGTGCACTGGAGCCCACCAACGAGTGGTACGCCATTGCCAAGATCGCCGGCATCAAGCTCTGCCAGGCGTTTCGCCGCCAATATGGCTGCGACTTTGTCTCCGTCATGCCGACCAATCTTTATGGGCCCGGAGACCGCTACGACGCGGAGCGCGGCCATGTGGTCGCGGCGCTCATAATGAAGATTCACGCGGCCAAAGTGGCCAACAGTCCCACCGTCGAACTGTGGGGCAGTGGAACCCCGCGGCGCGAGTTTCTGTTTTCTGAGGATCTGGCGGACGCGTGCGTCTTTGTCATGAAGAATTATTCCGATGAGATGTTCCTGAACGTCGGCACCGGACAGGATATGACGGTCCTAGAATTAGCCGAGAGCATCGCCCGCGTCGCCAGTTGGAAGGGAAGTTTTACGTTTGACCGCTCAAAGCCCGACGGAATGCCGCGAAAGGTGATGGACGTAAGCCGGCTGCGGGCCCTTGGTTGGAGCGCTCCGACCGATTTTGAGACGGGCATGAAAGAAGCGTACCGGTGGTACGTGGCAAACGTGGCGGAACGAAGGAGTTGACGGGACCAATGCGCAAAGTGTAGAAACATTTGTCCGGATTAAAGCTTTACGAAATAATCATTCGTAGGTATGAGCTCTCCAGTCCGCCAACGCGAGCGCGCAGTCCATAACATTACCGCCAGCGCCGAAGACAATCCGTACCATCGGGCATCGTTCAGCCTGAAGTACCGGTTGGTGCGGCTGCTATGGCAAACGGTGTACCTGCTGTTTTATCGCACGTCGCCTCGGCCGATGCACGCGTGGCGGGCGATGCTGTTGCGGCTCTTCGGCGCGAAGATGGGGCCGGGTTGCCACTTTTATCCGAGCGGGAAGGTGTGGGTGCCATGGAACCTGACCTGCGAAGACTGCTGCACGCTGGCTGACCACGCCGAGATTTACAATCCGTCGCCGATTTATCTTGAGTCTCATTGCATCGTTTCGCAGCAGGCGTTTCTGTGCGGAGCGTCGCACGACTACAACGATCCAGATTTCCCCATGATCTCTTATGGCATGCGGCTGGGCGCGTATTCGTGGATCTGCGCGCGCGCTTCGGTATCACCGGGCGTCACTGTGGGCGAGGGCGCGGTGCTGGGACTGGGTTCTGTTGCGTATGGCGACCTGGAGCCTTGGACGGTGTACAGCGGAGTGCCTGCCGAAATAGTAAGAAAGCGCGAGAGGAACGTTTCTCCCGATTGAGAGAGCGCTGGATCCCAAGGCGATCAGGCTACAGTCGAACTCCGCCGTCATTCCCGTCCCGGTGTACCCGTTTATGAGCAGCCTTCCGCAGGATGCCTGATCGCCAGGTCCTAAACAGACTCACGTAGAACCGGTCATAGCATAAGCGGCAGCGCAAAGGTACCCGGAGCAGGCACAATTCCGAAAGGTCTTCGAATTGAAGATGAGATAATCGCAGATCACTCGAACCACAATGGAAGCATTCCACGACGGCTCCTGCTCTCAAAGAATTCACGAAAAACCGCGGAGACAGACGCCACCGGCCAATCGTACCAAGGGCGACTCCACAATAAGCTATCGGCGCAAGTGTAATACGTATGCCGCTTTCTTTCGTGACGCGGCCGTCATGCACGCGGCAAGGACTTCACGAAAGGGTCCGCGGGCTGAGTGATAAAGTGAGGATTGATGAACGTGAATCACCAAGGATCCCTGACGGCTCGATGGCCATGCGCATGGCTGATGATGGGATTGCTGTTGGCGTGCATTCCGCTGCTTACGGCTGAGCCGCCTGAAATAGCGAAGGATGCGGCACAGGTTTCCAGCGACGCAAGCGGCCCTGCAACCCCGTGCGAGCCGGCGAAGCTGGGGTCGCCCTACATATCCGTGGACAGTTGGGTTTACCCGGCGATGCTGCGGCTCTATTCACTGGGATATGTGGACACGGTATATCTGGGCCTGCGGCCATGGACGCGGGCGAGCGTGATGCACATGCTGGAAGAGGCAGGCGACCTGATCGAGGACAGCGAGGCGGATGGCGATCCAGGCGCGGGCCAGGCGCGCGAGATCTACGATGCGATCAACCGCGAGCTGCACGACGACATGGAGGGTCCATGCGGCCCGCACAAGGGCAGCACGCGGATCGAATCGGTGTACAGCGTGGAGAGAGCCATCAGCGGCACACCGCTGCAAGATAGTTTCCATCTCGGATCGACGATTGTGAACGATTATGGCCGTCCCTATGAGAGCGGCTTCAACGACTACTCCGGCGTGAGCGGCTACGCGACGGCGGGGCGATTTGCTCTGTACGTGCGCGGTGAATTCCAGGGTGCGCCGTCGGCCGCGGGCTACTCGGCACCTCTAGCGCAGACACTCTCGTCCGTGGATCAGACCAGCTACTATGTGCCATCGACAACGCCGCCATACGGCCCAACTTCGGCTGTGTACGTCCAGCCGACGATTCCTCAGGGGCCAATCGTCACGGCGACGCAAGGGCGCTTAATCGAGGCCTATCTCTCCTATCAATATCTGAACCATGTTTTTTCGATAGGCAAGCAGGACCAATGGCTGGGGCCGGCAAAGGGCGCCAGCATGGCCTTTTCGAATAATGCACAAAACTTCTACACCTTTGAAATCAATCGCATTGAGCCGCTCAACATTCCGCTTTTGTCACGGCTGACGGGTCCGTTCCGCTATGAATTCGTCGTTGGAGCGCTCCGTGGCCACACGCTCATGCCCAACCCGGCATACGAAGCGAGCCCTTCGACGAGCGTGCCCAATGTCATCAATCCCGGCGATCCCTGGGTGCACGTGGAAAAGGTCAGCTTCAAGCCCTACAAGGATCTTGAGTTCGGTTTCGAGCGTACCGCAATGTTCGGCGGTGAGGGGCACGAGCCCGTTAATCTGCACTCATTCCTGCGAAGCTTCTTCAGCCTCACCGCAGGAAATTTCACCCAGAAGAACAGTAATATCGATCCCGGCGCACGCTTCGGCGCCTTTGATTTTACCTGGCGGTTGCCCTTCGTGAGCCATTGGCTAACGCTCTACACCGACTCGGAAGTACACGACGATTTATCGCCGATCGACGCTCCGAGGAGGGCAGCCGAACGGCCGGGCATCTATCTTTCCCGTGTGCCCGGTATTCCCAGACTCGATGTGCGCGTCGAAGGCGTGAGCACCGATCCGCCTACGTCGCGGAGCCAGGGCGGCGAGTTCATGTACTGGGAAGGAATCGAGAAGCAGGGATACACCAACCAGGGCCAGCTATTTGGCGATTGGATCGGACGCGAGGATAAGGGCGGTCAGGCCTGGCTCACGTATCACCTGAGCGGCAACGAGTTGATTCAGGTGAACGCGCGTCATCAGAAAGCGGACAAGGATTTCATCTCCGGCGGCACAACGCTGAACGATTTCAACGTTCAGGTGGTCAAGCGCATTGGCAAAGACTTCGAAGTGAACGGAAACTTCACCCTGGAACACTGGAAGGCACCGATCTACCTGCCGGGAGAACAGACGGTAACCACCACCAGCATCCAGCTCACATGGTTCCCCACACGCAAGGTGAGCTTCTGAGGGTGCGGCGCAGGGATTAGGAGATCGCGGCTGGTCGCGATTGAGTCGCGCGGGTTCCTCTATCGCGAGCCCTGTGCCGAAGCGTCCGAACGGGTAACCGCCAAGGACGTTTGCTGAGCCGAAAGTTGGGGAATTGGTTTGACCGCGTAGGCAGGGACGGCAGAGTTTGTCACTTTGAGCAATTGTCCCTTGGCGTTGAAGGCCAAAGCCCATTCCATGGGCTGGTGTCCTGTCGCGCCATCGACAAAACGTACGGTCGACTCGCCGAAACTCCCGACTTCAATCGTGGGAGGGAATGTCAGAGAGAGGTCTGCGTCGGTCGGATTCACCGGCAACGGAGAAATCTCAGGACGAGCTCCAGTCAGCGCCGCGTAGCACAGAGCGGTAGCCAACCAATCGGCGTCCTGATTTGCAGGCTCGCTTGAGCGAATTCGGTTGAAGGCAGCGATGGTGAGCGGATTGACGGGGGCTGGCGAAAACAGCGAGAATCCTCGTCGCTGAATTGGAATGATGCGGACGTGGCCTTTGCCGCCGAGCGGAATTGCGGCAGAGAACTGGCTTACATCGCCGGCGCCGTTATCTCCTTTGAAAAGCAAGAGAATGTGGCCCGGCAAAGCCTGACACACAAGCTGCTGGTAGCTCCATTTTCCCTTTTCAAACTCGATCCCGGCGAGCGCAGCGTCTTCGCGGATCGCAGGCTCCGCGCTCGCGACCAGATCGCGATCCTGAGCCGTCATTTGATTTTCAGAACGGTACTCAAGCAGGTGCGCGCTCGTGGAAGGCGAGGTGTTGAAAGCAGACGGCGCGATGGTTTCGACCCGGGGCAGCAGCTTTGTCTTAAAAGAGGCGCCGGATGAGTCTGCTGGCACCGGCTTTACCTGATAGGGTGCGTTGGAAGAATCTCGGCGCGTTTGAGCTGCAGAGGCGGCAGAAAGAAGCGTGGCAGCTGCGACGACAAATGCGATGGTCAAGCTCCGAAATCGCTCCATACAATCGCTAGAATACTACTCCTGGCGGGTGAATGGTGAGATTCACACCGCCTGGAGTCAGATTCAGTTGCTACTTTTTCCAGCGGCTGGTATGGGAGAGCGACTGCGAGTGAGATTAAGGACCATCAGCGCACGCGGGGCAAAAATTTGTAAGAGACGCCGAACGTGAACCCCTGCGGTTTGCGGGTCACTCCTATCAATGGCTGCACGATCTCATACTCATAGTCGGCGCGCGCCCAGAGCGGGCCAAGGAATCGATATTCCACCCCACCACCCGCCGCATAGAACCCTCGCGTGTCATGCGTGTACGTGGGACTTGCTGGGGGGAAGTCGTAGCTTCCGAAGCCGATGAGGAGCTTGGCATAGGGTCGGAAATTGGTATAGTGGCGCCAAGTGTAAATGGGCCCACCTCCCGCTGTATCCTGGCGAACGTTCTTCTGACTGGGAAGATTACGGTTAAGGCTGATATCGCGGGCCTCGACCTCCAGGCCAAGACCATGAAGGACCGCAGCGGGATACCAGTCGGCCCATACTGTGCCTCCCCACATATGCCCACTTCCCCAATCGGGATTGAAGTTGGAGGGACCGACGCCGATGGCTAACGGCAGACCGTGTGCTTGGTACGGCGGAGCGACTTGGGAAAATGCGGGAACCGCCAAAGCGATCAGGCTCAGCGTCAGGATAGGGGGAGCGAACATCATCAAACGCATTCTGCATCTCCTTCACAGTCGCATGCTATTGCCATTCGGAAGATCGCCGCGCGGCATTTAGCTGCAATTCAGAGTAACAAGGCAAGAGCAGGAAATCGAGTCCGGTGTGGATCTGGCTGTCATTCAAAAAAACCTGTACACGAACGCGCATTCTTCTCATCAGAGAAACCGGGCTTCTACACCTTCGAAACAGCCTTAAATGTTTCGACGCCTATTGCGATCAAATGTTGCGCACATCCAACCTGCCGATTTCCTCGGCTTGACGATAGTTTACTCGATAAAGTCAGACATTTGTGTCAGCTACGGTCATTCTGGAGTTACGGAAGTGGTACCTTTGCGAAGGATTTTCCCGGTGAAATTGAGTGAGTCCGAGTGTGCAATGCGCCGACCGGCGCTGGCTGTGCCGCGCGGTCTTTTCCCATGGCCTGCAGGTTGAAATCCGAAGTTCGCATGCACGCGACAGCCGCCAGCCGTTCACGGCAATCCGTCTTTCGGTTAACGCTGGAGTGCCCGCAAAACCGCGCACGCAAATCGATGGTCAGCTTTCGCGCTCATTGTGCAACGCCCAAGGGTGAACGATTATCGTAAGGTTTAGGGGATCGTGATTTCGACGCAACGGATGATCTGGGTTTCGAGAATCATTAAGGAGAGGCTTCAGGCCCGGGAATTGACAGCGTTTTTCATGTCCGGCCTGGCGGTACCGGAGTAACGCGGGAATGCGATTACGCGCCGAGATCTACCCCCCAGTCAGGTATGACACCCGACCGAGGAAGTGTCGGCAGGAGTGTATTTTTTGGGCATGATTACCAAAGTAATTAACGCTGGTAATTCCTGTTCGTTGACTATGCTAAAACGGAGCAACTTATTGATAAAGATGTGCTCTCGCTTTAGCTCCTGTGGTAAGTTTAATGGTGCTGTAGGGACTCCGCAGCGCCTCGCGGCGTGTGTGGACGCGGCGGAGCCGGATCGACTTGGGGTTGCAATGTGAGCAACCTGAAAGTTTTTCTCCATTTGATTGCATGAACCAAACTGCGGAGGATTAGCGCATGCGAACTTATTTTTTGAGATCTCTGGGCCGGGTACTCGCCTCGGTCGCAGTTGCATTGTCGCCTGTTGCCCTGACTGCCCAGGCAGCTCCAGCAGCGAAGGGAGCTGCCAATGACTCGCCGTCGAAGTGGGATATCTTCGCCGGCTACAGCTACCTGGCGCCCAAAGGAACGGTCGAGGGAAATCCCTCCAATGCTGTCAACTACGCCGCGATAGCGAGCGTTTCCCGCTACTTCAACAATCACGTGGGTGTGACAGCCGAGGGAGATGAGCACATCTTGCTGCCAGAGAGGCAGAGCTCCACCACAACTCAGCCGGGGAATGATTTCAGCGGCGGATCGGCGGGCGTGATCTTCCGCTTTCCTTCAGAAAACATCACGCCGTTCGTCCACGGACTGGTCGGCGCCGAGCAAGTCGGTAGCTGGGCTCTTCCCGAAAGGTGGGGCGCGGTGCTGACGGTCGGTGGCGGCATGGACTATGAGACGCAATGGTTCAACCATCATCTTGCCATTCGCCTCTTCCAGGCCGATTACCAGTACACCCACGAAGATTTCGCTCCGGGCGAAAGGGGTAACTTCAACATGGCGCGTTTGAGCGCGGGCATAGTGATCCATGCAGGATCGATTGCTCCACCGGCGCCGATCACGCTGGCTTGCTCGGCGAGTCCGGAGACGATTTTCCCGGGCGACCCGGTTACGTTGACCGCTTCGGCAGGTGGCCTGAACCCGAAGGACCACGTGATCTATACATGGTCGGGGACCGGCGTGACGGGCAACGACACGAATCCCAAAATCGACACCAGCGCTCTGGCGCCGGGTGAGTACACGGTGACGGGGACGGTGAAGGAAGGCAAGCCGGGCAAGGAAGGGCTGAAGCCGTGGGAGACTGCGACGTGCACGGCGGGGATCACGGTGAAGGCGTTTGAGCCACCGACGATCAGCTGCTCGGCCAGCCCCAGCACCATCAAGCCAGGTGACGCGGCGACCATCACTTCGGTGGGGGTGAGCCCGCAGAACCGTCCATTGACCTACAGCTACACGGCATCCGCGGGAACAATCACAGGTACAGGGACGACGGCGGAGTACTCTTCGGCCGGCGCGCCGACGGGAGCGGTGGGGATCACGTGTAATGTGTCGGACGACAAGGGACACACGGAGAGTTCCTCGACTAGCCTGACAATTACGGCGCCGTACGTGCCGCCAGCGCCAAAGACGCAGGCGCTGTGCTCGATCAGCTTTGCCAGCGACAAGAAGCGGCCGATGCGCGTAGACAACGAAGCCAAGGCCTGCCTGGACCAGGTGGCATTGGACCTGAAGCAGCAGGCTGACGCCAAGGCGGTAGTGGTGGGCGAGTCGGATGCGGACGAGAACGCCAAGACGGCCAAGGAACAGAAGTACGCGGCCAAGCACAAACACGCCACGGTGGATCAGTTCGCGGCGCAGCGCGCGGTGAATGCCAAGGACTACCTGGTGACGGAGCAGGGCATTGACGCTTCGCGCATCAGCGTGGCCACGGGCACGACCGACGGGCAGACGGAGGAGAATTACCTGGTGCCGGCGGGGGCGACGTTCAGTGCCGATGTGACGGGCACGACGCCGGTGGACGAGACGGCGGTGAAGCCGCAGGTGCGCAAGCCGCTGCCGGAGCGCCATCCGAAGAAGGCTGCGGCGGCGCAATAAGCCGCGCGGCCGGCTCAGGCCGGCTCTCACCAGCCAACGAATCCGCGAGCCTTTGCTGCATAGGGCGGGGCTCGCGGGAACCGAACCTGCAACAACACCTTCCGCAGCGCCTTCGAGGCTGACCAGTCCACACGCTGGTTAGCCTCTTCGTTTTTGGGGCAAGGTTTCTCCGTTAATCTCCTGGCTGTTCAGAATTGTCGATTTTTCAACTTCTTTCGTTGTTTGGCACACGCATCATCGAGCAGAACCCTGTCAGGCAGAAATCGCCGGGGGGAATCTGCACCATTCGCGCGACGCTCTCAACAGCAAATCCAAGGGGTGCCGGCGAGATGACGCAGGCTTGCATGAGATGCAAGGTGGCGGCAGCGCGCAGATTGGCAGTACGACTCTACTGGATGCTGCGCACAAAGACGGGGTATCCGGAGATCGTTCGCATCGAGAGCAGCCCCACATTAGCCATGGTCGACGAAAGCTA
>Ga0187891_1002328_pt1 | contig 14520 bp, 9 predicted proteins | sample June2016WEW_21_4_FD_132990 | JGI IMG/M metagenome (GOLD analysis project Ga0187891, IMG submission 132990) | Peatland microbial communities from SPRUCE experiment site at the Marcell Experimental Forest, Minnesota, USA - June2016WEW_21_40 | ecosystem: Environmental > Terrestrial > Soil > Wetlands... | reverse complement strand
TTGTCCTCGTGAATCGCCGCGATAAGAGGCCAATCCATTTCACGTCGAAACCGGCATGGCAACAGCCGGTGTATGTGATCCTAATGCGCAACGTGACATACTTGTGTGCATGTTGTGGCATCGAGAATGGCACGCTGGTCATCCATCCGTATTCCCCGCAGTTCCGTCGTTCCGAACATTTGCGCTACCACCACGATGCCGAGGTCGTCGGCCGAATTGTCACGGTCGTAAGAAAGCTCGGCTGATCTTGTCGGTTTGCCGGACAAATGGAATCGCTGTCCTGCACACGAATCCTACTGATTGCAGGGAAAGTCTACGTAGTTGAGGGAAAAGCGAACGCTTCGCTCATTTTATAGACAAGCTTTCCGCATCTGGCTAACCTCGGTCGTCAGGTGGGACTGTTGTCATCTCTTTCTCATGAACGAAGCCGTTGGAGGTCCTGGGTGCCGAGCGAACTCCATTGGCTTTCAAGACAAATTCGACCGCTTCTGCACTGGCATCTGGCTAGTTTCCTCTGCATCACAGCCGGAAGTCTTCTGGCGCTCCTCACTCCACTTGTGCTCAGGTGGCTCATCGATCAGATCATCCCGCAGAAAAAGATGGGATTGCTCCTATTAGCGGTTGGCCTGATCTTTCTCGGCTACCAGGGCAGGATGGCGCTCACGAGCCTAGGCAGTTACTTGATGCTGACTGCGGCCCAGAGGCTCACGCTCACGTTGAGAATGAGCCTACTTGGACGCCTCGACACGCTCTCGGCCGAATATTACGAAGACACGCCGGTCGGTAGCGTGATGTACCCGCTCAAAGAGCCGATCGAAGAGGTCGCGTATTTCGGATCCGACCTCCTGCCCGCAATCTTGCGCATGTTCCTGACGGCCAGCTTCACGCTGGTGACTATGTTCGTGCTCGGTCCTTTGCTTACGTTGACCGTTCTCCCCCTCGTCCCGGTCTTTCTAATCGCGCGGCACCACTTCCGCCGAGGGCTCGCGGCTAACGCGGACACCGTGCAGAGCAATCGTCTGGCGTGGAGCACCTTCCTTGAAGAACATCTTTCCTCGGTGATTCCCATTCAGCTTTTAGGACAAGAAAAACGCCAGGAGCGGAGGGCCTTCCGGTTCTTGGCTCGTGGAGTCAGATCACAACAAAAACTATTCACCACCAGCATTTGGTTTACGGTATCGAGTTCCATGGCGGTTGTTTTGGCCATGTGCGCTGTCATTGGCTATGGCGGCCAGATGGTGCTGTCAGGAACCTTCAGCGTCGGCGGGCTTGTGGCCTTCTATGGCTTGGTTACGCAACTCTTTGATCCTCTTAGTGGTGCCGCTGATCTCTACGCGAGAGCCCAGAAAACCTTCGCCAGTGTCCGGCAGCTGATGTCCGCGCTTGAGTTACGCCCGAGCGTGACGAACGCCGCTACTGCCGTTTGTCTCTCGCGGGAACATCATCCCCAGATTGATTTTGCCGAGGTTCGGTTTGGGTATCGGAGGCAAAAAAACATGCTTCACATCCCGTCGCTTCGAATCCTGCCGGGCGAACAGGTCGCCATCGCTGGGGAGAACGGCGCGGGAAAAACCACGCTTGCAAAACTCATAGCACGACTCTACGACCCTGATTCTGGTTCGATCCGCATCGGAAACGTGGATATCCGGAACATTCAACTCAAAGAGCTGCGCCGATACGTCTGCTATCTGCCACGCGATCCCGTCCTGTTTGATGGAACGTTGTCCTTCAATCTTCGCTTTGTGCGGCCGGCAGCGCCTGACGATGAACTACAAGAGGCCATTCGCAGCGTGGGCCTCGCGCAATTTGTTGCAGCATTGCCCGATGGCTTACGCCAACGAATCGGACCCGGAGGCTGCCAGCTTTCCGGAGGTCAGCGCCAACGACTCGCCCTCGCAAGAGCGATTCTACAGCGACCTCGGATTTTGATATTGGATGAAGCAACTTCTTGTCTGGACCCTTCTTCAGAGAGAGTCGTTCTCGGGAACATTCGCCGTGGTCTCACAGCGTCAACACTGATTGCTATCTCGCACCGCCCTTCAACATTCCCCGCCTTCGGCAGAGTTCTTGTCCTTTCCCGCGGAGAAATCGTGGAAGACGGCCATCCCCTTGCCGTCAAGTTTGCTGCGAGTCACCCCCACCAATCTTTTTCCACAGCCTCTACCATCGACGAAAATCTCCGAGCTGCGTCGGACTTTGTTCCTTGCCGGCCTATCGTAGGGGACTTCAGCAACGGCAATGCTGATTAAAAAGCGGACACTTTGATTTTTTCCACGCAAGAAATCTGAAACGCATCTTGTTGTCATTAAGCAACTTCTCTTCGCGCATGTTGGTTTACCGAACCTTTTCATCTTTTACTGGCTTTCAGGTATCGAAGGGTGGCACAGTGCGCTCCAGGCATCCGCTGTTACAAGAAGCAAGGGATGGGGCAGCAATGTACAGAGTTTCTGATACGGTGCGCAGCACACACAACCAGGACGGCGCAATTGTGCTGGATGTTCGGCAAGGTCAGATGTTCAACCTCAACTTCGTTGGGTCGCGAATCCTTGAACTTCTCAAGAGTGGGTCCGCCGAATCAGCGATTGTCGATGAGATCAGCCAGGAGTTCGGCATTAGCCGGGATCTTGCGGAGAACGATGTGCGGGAATTTCTCCAGAAGTTGAAGAAATGTCAGTTGATCGAAGAGCACGAACTGGGCGTTGCGGTCTGAACTGGAACCAAGATTCCGTGCGACCAGTTGCAGCTGGCGGTGTGAATGAGGTGTGAACCATGTCGTTTCTTGTTTTGAGAGCGTACTTGAAGCTGATTCACTTCGATCTCTACTTGGCACGAGGCAATTTCGCGGTGCTCTACGAGAAGGTCCGCAACTGTCCGGTGGGAAAGACGACGCCTGCTCCTGACGCAGTGGAATGCGTTTGTTCGGCCGTCAACGTGGCTTGTATCTGGTACTGGAAAGAGGCACTTTGTTTGCAGCGTTCGGCTGCGACGAGTTGCCTCCTCAAGAGCCACGGGATATTCGCCCAAATGGTAATCGGGGCACAACAGTTGCCATTCAAGGCGCATGCCTGGGTCGAGGTGGATGGTCACGTGGTCAACGACAAACCGTACGTGCCGGAAATGTACGCGGTCTTGGAACGATGCTAATAAACGACAGTTGAAGATTCTGCGCAAAGGCAACTACATGAGCGTCCAGTTTGGAATATGGAATTTCGAAGGCCAGCCGCCTGCCCCGGACTATATCGAGAAAGTCAGCGCGGCTCTCGCTCCGTATGGCCCCGATAGCAATGAATCCTGTTCCAAGGGTGGCGTAAGGATCCTCTATAGCGCCTTCCATACCACGAAAGAATCGCGTCGCGAGAAGCAGCCGCATATTTCTTCCTCCGGAGCCGTGATCACTTGGGACGGCCGCTTGGACAATCGTGCTGAGCTCATCAGCGAGCTGAGCGATTCCTTGACCAATGGTTCCACGGACGTGGCCATCGTCGCAATGGCCTTCGAAAAGTGGGGCGCCGATTGCTTTGCCAAACTCATCGGAGATTGGGCGCTCTCCATCTGGAACCCTGGCAAGCGCTCGCTGATCCTGGCCAAAGACCCAATCGGCACACGCCATCTTTACTACTCTTTCGACGACGATCAGGTCACTTGGAGCACGATTCTCGATCCACTCGTCCGCTTTGCGGGTAAAACCTTCGCGCTCAACGAAGAATACATCGCCGGTGGGCTTTCTATGTTTCCGGCCGTACATTTGACACCCTGCGTTGGCATTCATTCCGTCCCACCATCCTCATCCGTGCTTCTCCGACCTGGAGGGAACACGGTCAGCAGGTATTGGAATTTCGACCCCCAGAAGAAAATCCGTTACCGCACCGATGCCGAATACGAAGAACACTTCCGCACCGTCTTCGCCAAAGCCGTCCAGCGCAAACTTCGTTCCGATAGACCCGTTCTCGCCGAGCTCAGCGGTGGCAGGGACTCCTCGTCCATCGTCTGCATGGCCGATACCATTGTCGCCCGCGGCGAGGCCGACACGCCTCGTCTCGATACCATCTCCTACTTCGACGACGCCGAACCCAACTGGAACGAGCGACCCTATTTCACGAAAGTTGAAGAAAAGCGCGGTCGCACCGGCTGGCACGTCAACGTCGGCGCGCAAGGCCCGGAAACAATCCCCGCGCCTGAACCACCGCCTGAATCTCCTCACGGCGGCTTTGTGCCAACTCCCGGCTACGATGGCCGCACTTCTCCGCAAATCAGGATGTGTATGGCCTCGCAAGGAAATCGCGTCGTGCTTTCCGGCATCGGTGGCGACGAAGTCATGGGTGGGATGCCCACACCCGCGCCCGAACTTGAGAATCTTCTCGCAAGAGCACAATTCGGCGCCCTCGCGCATCAGCTGAAAATCTGGGCGTTGGAAAAGAGAAAGCCCTGGTTCCATCTGTTCTGGGAAGCCGCCCGTGGATTCTTCCCTCCCGCCCTCGTGGGTGTCCCGGAATACATGCGCCCGGCCCCATGGCTGCAGTCTAGTTTTGTGAAGCGCCATTGGGCCGCGCTGAGCGGCTACCCCTCCAGGACGAAGCTATTCGGTCCCCTGCCTAGCTTCCAGGACAACGTGGGCACACTCGATGTCTTGCGAAGGCAACTGGCCCGCACTGCTTTGCCATTCGAACCGCCCTACGAGAAACGCTATCCCTATCTGGATCGCGACCTGCTGGAATTCATGTTCGCGATCCCGCGAGAACAACTCGTCCGGCCGACCCAACGACGTTCCCTCATGCGACGCGCGCTAGTCGGCATCGTGCCGGACGAGATCTTGAACAGGAAAGGGAAAGCATTCGTCGTCCGGTCGCCGATGGTAGCCATCTCAAACGACTGGACCCATTTCGCGAAGATGACTCAGAACATGCTTAGCAGTTCGCTCGGGATTGTGGACCCGGAGCGTATCTCGGAGGCCTTGCTGAAGGTTCGGCGGGGCGAAGAAGTTCCCATAGTCACTTTGAGGCGCACGCTCTTCCTCGAAGATTGGCTCAAGGATCTTCGCGCCTTGGGGATCATAAACCTGGATACAACCTTGAAGCCTAAGCTGAGATGGCAGGCTTCTACCCAAGGCTAGCGCATATGAAGCCAACAAAAACAGTCGCGAGGAACATATCGAAATCGAACGGGAGCCAAAGGACCAAATCATGAGTGCCCAGTTTGGAAGATGGAATTTCGAAGGCCAGCCGCCTGCCCCGGACTACATCGAGAAAGTCAGCGCGGTTCTCTCTCCCTACGGCCCCGACAGCAACGAATCGTATTCGAAGGGTGGCATAAGAATCCTCTATCGAGCCTTCCACACGACGAAGGAATCGCATCGCGAGAAGCAGCCATGTATTTCTCCCTCTGGCGCTGTCATCACCTGGGACGGCCGCTTGGACAATCGCGCTGACCTCATCAGCGAGCTGCGCGACTCCGCAACCGTCAATTCCACGGATGTGAGCATCGTTGCCGCGGCGTATGAAAGGTGGGGGGCGAACTGCATGGGGAAGCTGATCGGGGATTGGGCGCTCTCCATCTGGAATCCTCGCGACCGCTCCCTGTTGCTCGCCAAAGACGCCATCGGCACGAAGCATCTTTATTATTCATTTGACGACAACCAGCTAACCTGGAGCACCATCCTCGACCCGCTCGTCCTGTTCGCGGGCAAAACCTTCGAACTCTGCGAAGAGTACATCGCCGGCTGGTTCGCAATACCCGTATTCCCCGAGGCGCACCTGACGCCCTACGTTGGCATTCATTCCGTGCCGCCGTCCTCGTCCGTGTTCCTGCGACCCGGAAAGTGCATTGTCAGCAAGTATTGGGACTTTGATTCAGGCAAGCGCATCCGCTATCGCGCCGACGCTGAATACGAAGAACACTTCCGCTCCGCCTTGGCCATAGCCAGTCAACGCCGCCTCCGCTCCGACCGCCCCGTCCTCGCGGAACTCTCCGGCGGCATGGACTCCTCCTCTATCGTCTGCATGGCCGATACTGTCATCGCCCGCGGCGTTGCCGAATGCCAACGCCTCGACACCATCTCTTGGTTCGACGACTCCTACGACCAGCTCGAACCCGATACCAACGAACTCCACTGGATATCCAAAGTCGAACAAAAACGAGGCAGAGTTGGCTTGCATATCAATACTGGTGCATTACGACAAGGAGAAGCAAAAGAAGCAGGTTCACGAAAATCGTTTGAGTCCGAGTTTGACAATGATCGCTTTGCGGCAACTCCGATCCCTAACAATAGCCAGTCCGAATTCTTCAAGCAGTGTAAAGCTTACGTCCAATCACAAGGGTATCGCGTCACATTTTCGGGAATCGGGGGAGACGAGCCTACGGGCGGCGGCGTGCCCACACCGACGCCAGAACTCCAAGATCTCATGGCAAGAGCACGGTTCGTTACCCTTGCTCGCCAACTCAGCGCCTGGGCCGCGAAGATGAGAAGACCCCGGTTCCCTTTACTATGGGAAGCCGTGCAAGGATTCTTCTCTGCTCGCGTGGACTTACCCAAAGAGATGCGAGCCGCCCCCTGGCTCCATCCGGGTTTCGTCCGTCGGAATCGCGCCGCCTTTTGCGGCTACCCATTCCGAGTGAAGCTGTTCGGTCCCTTGCCCAGCTTTCAGGACCAGGTCGATAAGTTGGATGCCAATCGGAGATTCGTGGCGCGCTGTGTCCTCCATTCAGAGTTGCCTTGCGAGATACGTTATCCCTACTACGACCGGGATTTTCTGGAATTTATGTACGCCATCCCTCGGGAACAGATCGTCCGAGTGGGCCAGCGCCGCTCGCTGATGAAGCGTGCCCTAGTGGGAATCGTCCCGGACGAACTCCTCAACAGAAGACGAAAAACGTTTGTCCCGCCAGAGCCAAGAAAAGACAGCTCAAAGGAATGGCCCGGTCCGATGGAGATAGGACAGCCCATCATCGGCAGTTCTCTGAGAATCATCGACCGAAACCGATTCGCGGAAGCATTGCGGCAAACTCGGAGCAACGAAGATGCTACCGTCGGAAGCCTGAAGCGCACACTCACATTGGAGTCCTGGCTACGTCACCTAACGATCCAAGGAATCCTGGCGAACTCGATGTCCAACAAGAGACAAGAATACTCCTCGTCTCCGGAGACGAAGAAACTCCGAGAGCCAACTCAGCCCGAAAGTTTAGCTAGCTAGCTATGTACGTAAACTTCAAAAAGAAAGGAGGTGAAAACCATGAAATACGAAACTCCAAAACTGACGGCATTGACGCCTGCGATCAATGCGGTTCAGGGGTCGGTGTTGGCGAAGCAATCTCCACCATACATGACCGACAGTGTCACCCGCGTCGACAATGAAAGTATTTTTGGATATGCGGATTGGGAAGAGTAAGTAGACCTCTACCGGAGCATCTGGACCAGCGGGCGCTCCGGTAGTCTAATCATCATCCGACATTTGGTCTCCGGAGACGAAGGAACTGGAACTCCGAGCGCCAACTCAGCCCAAAAGTTTACTTAGCTATGCACGTTTATCTCACTAAAAATGAGGTAAGAACCATGAAATACGAAACTCCAGAACTGAGGGCATTGACGCCTGCGATCAATGCTGTTCTGGCCGGCTTATGGAAAGGCCTGCCGTCTTTTGTGTTGGAGAGTGTGGCCCGATACGATCTGAATGAAAGTGTTAATGGTTATACGGATTGGGAAGAGTAAGTAGACCACTTGCCGGGGCGTTTGGACTAGCAGTAGAAGGCGCTCCGGTAGTCTATACCTCAGCTTCCGGCTCGAAAAGCCGCGTTGATTTGAGGGAACTCAACGCGTGGTCATATTCTTGTCGTTGACTTCTTGTAATTTTCGCAACTCGCGCCAGCGTTTGTACTGCTCGGCTTTGGCGGGGTCAGAGTCTTCTTCATCCAGGAGCCAAAAACGGAACCAGTCCACCGATCCACCTTGCGATGCCGTGCGTATGGCCGGATTGGTCAACACATGCTCTGCGGTATTCAACATCATCAAATCCACTGGCTTTTTCAGATACTGAAGTCCGGCATACGGCTGCCACATTCCGAGCACGCTGAGGGAACCTTCTCCAACAACCAACAAGGGAGCGGTTATTTTATCGAGATTGAAACCTGGGGATCTCCTCAACCATTTCTGTAAGCCTTCGCCGAAAGGCTGCGCACCGATCATTGGGTCAAATTCGCTGCCAGGATCAAACAACATATACTGAAGGTAATCTACCATTACGCCGTCTGTGATCGAGGCGGCTCTGAGATGAAGTGGGCCAAACGTGAGCGTCTCCATCACGTAGTAGCAGGTGCGGCTGAACCCAATGATGCCGATCTTGTCCGGATCTGCCAGCCCTTCCGATACCAATTGGTTTGCAACAGTTTCGTATCCCGACGCATTACAAGAGCCCTCGTCGGGTGTAACCACACCACACTCCCCCACAGTTCCGACTTGTAGCACTACGATTCCGATCGCAGCCAGTTCCCTAGCCGCGGACGCCGTTGGGAATCCTCCAGAGGGACGGAACTCCCCTTCCGCAAATCCGTGTGACTGAATCACCAGAGGGTAGCGTCGCCCCGCCTTATAGTCGCTCGGCTTGTACAGTCCACCTCTCCACTCCTTCCCGTCTTTATCTTTCCACGTGTAAACGCTAGCTTCGCCTAGTTCAATGTTCTTAAGCTGCGGATTTGGATCCCAAATGACTCGTGATACCTGTTTTTCCGTAGCAATCAGCAGCGGTGGATCATTAAAACTCTGCTTTACTGCGGCTTCGAGCCCGTCATGTCCAATTTCCGCCTCTTCCTTCTTGCTCCGCCGTACAACATGCCATGCAGCATTAACGGTTTGCCCGTACTCAGTCGTTTCAATCCCACCGTCCTGAGGCCTATGAAAACTTACGAGAACCCGCCGCCTATCTCCACCCACAAAACGCGCATCCGCAATCACATGGAAACCTTCTTCACCATGTTCCTTTAACACTTCCACGCAGTTGCCTAGCTTGGAGGACAAATCCACCACAGCGACACATGGCCGGGATGGCCCCTGGTCTTTCGAGTTAAGAAATGTACCCGACAATAGAATCGCTTGGCCATCGCTCGACCAACTGGGAGGTCCGTTGGCCCACCAGCCCACGTCATTGCCGTACGGTCCGTCGGTCAACGATTGTATTCCGCCCGTGTGCAAATTGATCCTGACAAACTGATGCACGGAGCTATCCCGTTGCGCATCTTGGCGCCCGGAATGAATAGCATAGTGTTGCCGATCTCTAATCGGCCAAGCTGCGACAGGCGGCGGGTACAGGGTTTCCCATGACAAAGGAATCTCGGGAACTGGTAACGTGGTCACCAAGGAACCGCCATCGGGTGACAATGCCAGTCCTCCATTGGGAAGAATCGGCGCGCCGTTCTGCTTGACCTCGAAGCGCTTGCCGTCAACAAACGCCCAGAGATGCCTACGAGACGACAACCGGCGAACTCGTGGATCATCTGGTAAAAGCAACTCAGATAAGGAACGCCCAGTACCCACAATGACTGGTGCCTCACGTTCCGCTTGCACTTTCTCCTGCAATTTCTTCTCTTCAACCGGATCAGTGGCGTCATAAACGAATTGTTGCTTGCCATGCACGTCGAAATCTCTAACCGATTTCGTTGCAGTGGTCAGCGCATCTACCGTCTTCTTCCGAAGGTCGGCAAGAAAGAGGCGTTGATCGCCGTGGAGCGTGCGCCCGAGAAAGGCTACCCCGCTGGAATCGGCCAGCCAGCGCCAATCGTTGATGACCGGCCCCTCGCTGGAAGAGCGATTCACGATCCATTCAGGTGATGGCAGCGGCGGCGTATCGGAACGTTTTAGGAAGTCCTCGACATCCTGGCTGCGGTAGAACCGCAGGGAATCCTCGACGCGGTTCACGTCCAAGCGCCCACGCTCGGTCCAGACAGCGAAATGTTGCCCGTCTGGCGAAAAAAGCACTTTCGGTGATGCCCCGTTTGGCGTGCCGAACAGCGTCAGTCCAACGTCGTCGGCGACAGTGAAGGGTTTCTTGGCTTGTTGCGCTAATGCAATTTGAGAATGAGCACCACATAAGAGCGTGAACACGAAGATGAAAACCCAGATAATTTCCACTTTTCTCAAGGATATAAACCACATCGGCGGTCTCGGGGCGCACACTCCGCGCTTTACTGTTGGATTAAAGAGAAAAGAACAGGGCGGGATCTGCCTCGCTGTGCCCGCCTTTAACTCTCAACTCTTGACTGTGAACTGGTTTCAGAAAATTAATTTCAGCGCAAACTGCATGGAACGAGCGCCGCCCTGTTGGTAAAGAGGACTTAGGATGCCCAAGGAGTTGGCAAGCGTGCCAGTTGCCTGGCCAAACCCTATATTCGTGCAACCAGGCGTACCCGGCGTACCGCCACAACTCGAATTAATCGTCCCGAAGTTCGGGTGATTGAAAACGTTGAAACCATCCGCCCGGAATTGCAGTTTCAGCCTTTCGTGGATCGGGAATTCCCGCCGAATTGCCAGGTCCATTTGGACCTCGTCAAAGCCCCTTGCGAAGTTCCGCGGGGTATCACCGAGACCAGAATTCACGGGAATGAAAGCTAGGGGATTGATCGCCCGACCTCCCGGACATCCTTGCCCTGGCTGAAGCTGGCCCAACCCCTGAAGAATAGAGGCGCAATTGGCACCGTAGAGATAAACCGGCTGGCCCGGAACAAAGCTCAGTCCCCCATCAAAGGTCTGCCCGTTCGGTTGCACGAGTATGTTTCCTACCAGAGTCACTGGAAATGCCGTTCGCGCTGTAAAGCGGTCATCGAGACCCCAATCGCGGAGAACGGCATCCACAAATCCACCATGCCCCACATTCGGCAGGTTATAGGAGAATGCAGCCGAAAAATTGTGCCGGACGTCGAAGTCGCACATTCCTCTCTGGTATCCAAAAAGGAAGTTCTGGGAGCCGTAGTCGATACAGTGAGACCATGTATACGAGGCCAGAGCCGTCAACCCACGACTCAGTCTGCGCCGGAACTGAAGTTGCAGGGAATCGTAGTCTGATGTAAGACCGTTCTCAATAAGGTCAAAGGATTGTATATTCGGATTATTGGGGGCCGAAAACTGATTTCGCTGCAGCAACCTCGACCCGTGCGAGCCGACATACGAAACCGTAAACGCCTGTGACTTGCCCAGTGCCTGTTCGACGCTGGCGTTCCATTGAAGCGTGTACGGCAGTTGCAGATGCGGATTAAAGCCGGCCGGAGTGCCGGTATACGGCGCCACAGGCGGGTTGATGAGGGTCGGAATCGTCACAGACCCTGGAAACGATCCGGATAGGAACGCGCCATATTGCGCAAAACCCGGCCCGGTGAAGCCTATGGACCCCAGCTGTTGACCGGTATCGAAGAAAACGCCGCCTCCGCCGCGGACAACAGTCTCCCAACCCGGCGTGTCACGTACAACGTAAGCTGCTCCCAGCCGAGGTGCGAAGTTGTACCATGTAGTGTGCCAAAGCGGAGTGCCTTGTGGCGCCAAGGTGACTGCATTAGGGATTGCGCCTTGAAGCGTATATGGCTTCAATCCCTGCGTCACACCAGGCGGAGGGTTCACCTCCCAGCGCAGTCCCAAAGAGAGGTTCAACCGCCGCGACGCTTTCCACTCATCCTGGGCGAAGGCCGAAGAATTGGTGTACAGAGGGTAAGCGGGGGCATCGACGTACGCAAATGTAAACGCGCTGTTCGTCTCAACCGCGGATGCACTCTCGTAATAATATTGCTGGGTAGGAGTAGACAGAGTCGCGAACGGGGCCAATCGACGGTAGTCCACACCAAATTTGAATTGGTGATGCCCTAACAAGAGGCTCACCGTATCCACCAAGTTCCACTGCTTCTGAGCACCAGTATTCTGCTGCTGACTTAAAGTAACAAAATATCCAGGGGGAAGTAGAAAAACATCAGGCGCCGATCCAGCGCCGAGTCCTACTAGTTGAGCTAGATTGATGGGCGTGCTGCCCGCATACGCATTGATGACAGTACTGCTAGTAACGCTGTTCGAACTGTAATTCAGGCGGAACTCGTTAGTGAGGTGGCTGGCAAGTACGCTGCTGGCACCCGCCGTATAGGTCCACAAAGTAGAGTGTGCGGTCGTGTCCACTGTTGGAGTCGAATCGGCCGCAGAGCTTCCCCTACTCGCCGAACTGGATCCCGTGTTACTAAACCGGAAGAAAAGCCTCAGTTTGTCGCTTACCACGTGGTCGAACCGTACGCTGGTAGAATCAATTGAACTTGGGTTGGACCAGCTTCCGATGTATTGGGCAATGCCGTTCACCGTATCGTCTATGCCGCTGGGGCTCTGCACGGGGAAAGCGTTGAGCACTTGGTTCAGGGGTGCCAGCGTACTTGCACGCAAGGCGGTATCGGGCACGTAGTTGACCGAGGCCGGCTGTGGTGCAATGAGGCGCAAGCCTTCATAGGAGACAAAGAAAAACGTCTTGTCTTTTCCCTGGTACAAGCCAGGAATTCCAACCGGACCGCCGAATGTTCCGCCGAAATCATTCTGCCGAAGGGCAGGGTTCGTTAAAAGAGGATTCAACGGACGAAGGTAGTCATTGAAATAGTCCGGGGCATCGAAAACGCCGTTCCGCAAGTAGTCGTAGGACGTGCCGTGCCATTGATTAGCACCTGATTTCGTCTCGAACGCGAACTGGCCCCCTGGATTGCGTCCATATTCGGCCGAGTACGTTGAGCTCTGCACGCGGAATTCTTGAAGATCGTCTACGGAGACCAGAGCCTGCGTAGTTCCCAAAGCCGTCGCAGCAGAGACCGAACCGCTTGGACCTGCCCCGTAGACCATTCCTATACCCGAAGTCGCCCCTACATTGGCGCTCACGCCGTCCACGGTATAGTTATTGGATTCGGTGCGCTGGCCATTGACACTGAATTCGCCCGACGCCCCGAGTCCCCCGCCTGTAAACCCTGCCCCCTGAGGAGTCTGCGTCACTACTCCCGGTGTGAGCAAAATCAAATCCTGGAAGCTGCGGCCATTCAGCGGCATGTTTTCGACGTATGTGTGATCGATCACCGTGCTAACCGACGCATCGGTTGTATCGATCATCGACGCGCCACCTTCAACCGTCACGCTATCGAAAACTGCCCCTACCGGCAGGGTGAAGTTGATCGACAGAGCGTCTTGGATGTTGAGAACGATATCGGGCTTGATGAGTGTCTTAAATCCTACCTTGGACACCTGAAGCCGATACGGTCCTGGAGGGAGATTCGGCATGACATAAATGCCGTCGTCATTCGTCTTGCCGGAATACTTGACGCCCGTCACATCGTTTATTACCAGGATGTCAGCACCGACGATTACTCCATTTGAGGGATCAACAACCCGGCCGTTGATGGTTCCGTTGGGGGACTGTGCCGCCAGGGGGAGGGCAAGCGACACGGCACAAGCGAAAAGAAAAGCGATGCGGGGGAAGCGCATGCGCACGGTGATTCTCCTGTGGCCGACGGATTCGGACATCCTATTCGGGTCTACGGAGAGAGGTCTCACCTGGTATCACTCCTTCCTTAATTAGTTGGAAGCCTGCCGGAGCTAGGAAAGATGCAACCGCGATTAAGGATGATTCGGGTCGACTCGCAGGTAAGCAAATAGGAGGGGTTTGCCGCTTGGCTTGCGACTGCCGCCATTCGGCTCGATCGTAACGAACACAGCATCAATTTGTGCTAGCAGTTTCGGGTCGTCCAACTTCAAAACCCACCGCTTCTTTGAGGCATTGTCCTCGTAGAAGATACCGAGAGGGAACGCCTGCTCCCGGTCCGGTCCGCGCCGGCCCCACACCTGGAACGTGCTGGCGTTCTTCGCTATAGTCTGCTGATCCAGGTCATAGGCGTAGAAAATCAGCGACTTCCCCTTCGTGTAAAATACGCGCCCATAAGGTTTCTGAGTCGCCCCGTTCCGGGCCACGTCGTAGACTTCCGCGACATAGAGATCTCGCGCGCCAATGAGTTCCCGAATATCACGATCGTGCGCGAGCAATTCCTGTTGCTGATCCACGACGGCGTCACGCTGGTGAAGCAGGTTCGTCAGCTCGTTGACTTTTGCGTCTAACGTTGCCGCCTGCTTTGCATCTTGGAAAGGCTTTTCTGCGATTGAATCGAGCTTCGTCTGCAATGCCTGCGCGCTTAACTGAGCGGCATTGAATTTCTGTTCCGCCTCAGTCCGCTGCTGGATGAGTTCCTCTCGCCCAGCATCGGCGTTGCGTAGCGCAGCATCCGACTGCTCCTGCGCCGCTTTCATCTGATCCATTTTCGCCGACTGCTGTTGCAACTGCCTCCGCAGATCGGCAATCAGGCTGTCACGTTGCTCGACCTGGGCGCGTGCAACCTCGCGTTCATGGCTCGCATCGCTTAACTTTTCTTCCAATGAAATCTGGCTTTGCGTGTCTGGATGAGGTGCTGCAACGTTTGCGGCGCTTGTCCCGCGGCGAATGCCGACCTGATAAGCGCAGAAACCGAGAGCGATGAAAAGCAGTA
>Ga0187891_1002324_pt1 | contig 14530 bp, 11 predicted proteins | sample June2016WEW_21_4_FD_132990 | JGI IMG/M metagenome (GOLD analysis project Ga0187891, IMG submission 132990) | Peatland microbial communities from SPRUCE experiment site at the Marcell Experimental Forest, Minnesota, USA - June2016WEW_21_40 | ecosystem: Environmental > Terrestrial > Soil >... | reverse complement strand
GGCCGCCCCGACCTAACCTGGAGCGAGCACCATGCCAAGCGCTCTCTCGGCCACTACGACGCCGCCCACAACACCATCGTCGTCAGCCGCGTCTTCGACCGCCCCTCCAGCCCTCGCTACGCCATCGAGTACCTGCTCTATCACGAGATGCTCCACCTCAAGCACCCCGTCAGGGCCCGCGGCCTGCGCCGCTGCGTCCACTCTGCGGAGTTTAAGGCCGACGAATCCCGGTTCCCGCAACTCGCCGAAGCCCTCGCCTTCATCAAGCGCCTTTAGCAGCGCCCGCTTATCGATCCGCGCCTCGTTGGAGCAAGATACCCCGCCTCGCCTCCCGCTCTTTCGGCCGATCGACACACACCAGTCGCATGGTCATCTTGGAGTTGAACATTTGATTCGAAGGGACTCGCGCTAAAGATTTTCTGTACGCGAAAAGCTGGCCAGCAAAACCCGAGCGCGCGCCTCGCAGAGGTGCATGCTCCCTGTTCCTTACTCCTTGGCCCCTGTCTTCAATCCCCCCGTCAAACTCGCCACCTTCGCCACATCGTGGCTCTTGCACCACGATTCCAATCCCGTCGCCAGCCGCTCGGTCGCGCGCGGATCGGCGTAGCTCGCCGTTCCCACCTGCACCGCCGTCGCCCCTGCAAGCATGAACTCCACCGCATCTTCCGGCGTTACAATCCCGCCCATCCCCAGAATCGGAATCTCGACGGCCCGTGCCACGCCGTACACCATGCGCAGCGCAATCGGCTTGATCGCCGGCCCAGACAGCCCTCCAGACACATTACTGAGCCGCGGCTGCCGCGTCTCTGCATCAATTGACATTGCCAGAAACGTATTCACCAAGCTCACCGCGTCGGCGCCCGCTTCCGCTGCGACGCGCGCCATGTATCCGATGGACGTCACATTCGGCGAGAGCTTCACAATCAGCGGATGAATGGCGACTCTCTTCGTCCGCTCGACCAGCTCTTCCAGCGAATACGGATCGGTTCCGAATGCCATTCCGCCCGCCTGCACGTTGGGGCACGATGCGTTCACCTCGTATGCCGAAATCCCCTCCGCATCGTTTAACCTGTCGATCACCGCGACGTACTCATTCGTCGTTTGCCCGAACACATTCACAATCACTTTGCAACTCGGGTGACGGCTCATCGGCGGCAGCTTCCGCTCCACGAAATCTTCCACGCCCACATTTTGCAGGCCAATCGCATTCAGCATCCCCGCCGCCGTCTGCACAATGCGTGGCGCCGCGTGACCCGCCATCGGCTCCAGCGAGATCCCCTTGGTCACGATCGCGCCCAGCTTCTCCAGCGAGACAATCTCTTCGAACTCGATGCCATAGCCAAAAGTGCCGCTGGCGGCGATGACCGGATTCGTCAGCTCCAGTCCGGCGAACGAAACTCTCATGTCAGGTTTCACGGGGCGACTGTCTTCCTTTCCCTTGGCACTGCGGAACTCCGCGTCCTGCGCGTCGCATTTGCGGCTCTTCGATTCATCATAATTGGCGAAAGCTGTCCGGCCACGCGCCAGGTTGCGGGTCAGTTTGAAGGGTACGGGCTTCAGCGTGAAGGGTACGGGCTTCAGCCCGTACATCAGTCGAGCATTATCGTTATGGGCTTTAGCCCCTGAGGGAAAGCTTCTTCAAACAGACCCGCTGCCATGCACTGGGCGAAAGACAAACCAACTCCACCGAGCACGCACACCGCCACACCGCGCCTCAAATAAGAAAAGCCCTCCGGCGCACGCCGAAGGGCCATAACTTTAAAGCTAGCGGCTGGAAGCTGCTTCTACGCCGTCACCTCTTCGCTCGCATCCACCTTCACCGGTGTCAGCCAACCAAAGCGGTCGGGCTTCAGCCCGTTGGCGATTCCGAAGAACTCGTCCGCGATCTTCTTCGTAATCTCGCCCGGCTTGCCGTCGCCAATCACAATGCGGTCGATAGAGCGGATCGGCTGCACTTCCGCCGCCGTCCCGGTAAAGAACACCTCGTCCGAAATGTACAGTAGCTCCCGCGGAATCGCCTGCTCGGTCACCGTAAAGCCCAGGTGGCGCGCGATCGTCAGCACGCTGTCGCGCGTTATCCCCGACAGCGCCGAGTTCCCCAGCGGCGGCGTAAACAGCACGCCGTTGCGCACGACAAAAACATTCTCGCCCGATCCCTCGCTCACCAGACCATTCACGTCCAGCGCGATCCCCTCCTGGTAGCCGTTCGCTTCGGCCTCCATCTTGATCAGCTGCGAGTTCATGTAATTCGCGCCCGCTTTCGCCAATGCCGGCATCGTGTTGGGCGCCAGCCGGTTCCAGCTTGAGATGCACACATCCGCGCCGCCGTGCCCGGCAAGATACTTGCCCCACGGAAAATTCGCAATGTACACATCTACCGGCGACCCCTTCGGGTTCACGCCAATCTCTCCGTACCCGCGCAGCGCGATCGGCCGGATGTAGCACGGCGCCACTCCGTTCGCCTCAATCGTGTCCACCACGCCCGCGCAAAGTTCTTCCAGCGTGAACGGAATCTCCATCCGGTAAATCTTGGCCGAATCCAGCAGCCGCTGCATATGCTCCGGCAGCCGGAATACCGCCGACCCCTGCGGCTGCCCGTAGCAGCGCACTCCCTCGAACACGCTCGACCCGTAGTGAATCACGTGGCTCATCACGTGAATCTTGGCTTGATCCCACGGAATCAGGTTCCCGTTGCGCCAGATCTTCTCAGTGGTTTGGATAGGCATGGGGATTTAGGTGCTCCTTCGTCTCAAAAACTCGCGCACTTCTCACAAGGTTGTCACGATCTGCCCTTTGAAGGCAAGCGCCAGGTGGTTAATTCCTCAATACCCCACCTCCGCTCCTTGCCGGAATACCCATCGAGCGATCCACCACCGCAAATGTTGGTTTGTTGTTTCGCAACCCTCCTCATGGGCGATACAATCCGGTCACTTGGTACGTAAAAAGGAGTTTTTCCCCATGATGAGCAAGTTGCATCGCGGTATTGCCGTGTTCTGCGCAATGACAGTTCTGCTGGCGGGCTGCAAGCCGTCTCAAAGTGCGACGGCCCCTGCCTCTGGCGGGGATGGCAGTCCAAGCGCGCAATCCGGCGGAAAACCCGGCGCTGCGAAGTACGTCTCCGCCTCGCCGCTGCCCAATCAATTCACAACGGCGACCATCACCGATCCATCCTTGAACAACATCCCCTCGGCAACACTGACGATCCCCGCTGGGTGGAACTTGCAAGGCATCACCATGGTCAGCCCCTGCACATTTTCGCCGTGGCCCGTTTTCCGCGCCTACTCGCCCGATGCCTTGTTGCAGATGCGCATTGAGCCCGTCTTCGGCTGGCAGTGGCACCCCAACGCGAGAGGCCCGTTAAACAGCGGGTGCGCGAATATCTCCGGGCAGGTTTCAGCCGCCGCCTTCCTGCAGTATTACCTGGGGACAATGCAGGGCGGCGTGCACGTGGTGGGGTCGATGCCGGTCTCGTCGGCGTATTCGCAATGGGCTCAGGGACTCGCCGCGCAAAAGAATCAATTGAACAGCCGTGTGGCGCCGGCGATGCAGACCGAGAACACAGCGGACACGGCGGCGATGAGAATCCAAGTGGTGAATGGGTCCTTCGTGGTCGAGGAACGGCTGCGGACGGTGGTGGAGTGCACAATGAACAACGATCGGAGCACGGCCATGAGCATCGCCCTCTACGGCGGCACATGCTGGGCGAGAGTCGACGTGCTCTCGGCGCCCCAGGGCCAGCTCGACGCGTTGGTTCAATTGGTCGACACGAACAATCTGCCGCACGGCGTGAACTCCCCGCAGTGGACGCAGGCAGCGTTGCAGCGCCAGCAGCGGCAGGGCGCACAGGCCATGGCTGCATTAACGGCTCAGGAACAGCAGGAGAGCAAGATGATCTATCAGCAGTTCCAGCAGATCATGCAGCGCTCGGCGGCCGAGCACCAGGCCTTCATGCAGCAGCAGGAGTCGCAGTTTGAGAGCGCGATGAACAACGCCAATGCGTCGATGAATGCGCAGAGCACCGCAGCCTCCGATTGGGTGGACTACTCGCTCGACCAGCAGACGGTAATGAATCCCGACGGGAGCACGACGAAGGTTTCTAGTGGCTTTTCGCAGACCTGGACCAACGGAAGCCAGTGGTACCAGACGAACGATCCGAACTCCAACCCGAATGGCTTCCTCCAGGGTAACTGGACACCAACGACGCAGGTCCACGGTAACGGGGCGCCGAAATAAGAACTTCGCGAAGGATCGGATTTTCATTGGGCATGCCGATCCATCTTTTTCTTTGAGAGCTTCTAATTATGCGGTCGTCTTTCGGTTGGCCGCGGGTGTGGAACACGGGGCCTGATGACGAATTCTCAATGCGGGAGGTCAGCCGGATGTTCGAGCTATTCAAACTCTTCTGGGACGTAGTCGTGATTCGCGATGGCGCTCGCAAAGGGTACAAATTGACCCGCGGTAATGTGTTTATGGCAGTGGGATTCGTGGTTCTCCTCTACGCCACAGGGGTGCCCGCCGCCGTTCTTTACCAGAACCATCCGCAGTACAAATGGGTGCTCATTGCGGCACTTGTATTCGACGGCCTCCTGTTCATTGCGATGTTCACGTGGGAAATCAAATGGTATATGAAGCAACGTGCCGCGCGAGCCGCCGGCTCCGCGCCAACCAACCAGCCCGGCCAGTAATCACGGGGCAATGATCTTCGTCCGCTGGCTCCGCGCATGCAACGCGAAGCCGGGCGCGATCAGCCGCCGCAACAGCGCTAGCCAGCACGCAATATCGGAAACCTGCCGGCGCCTCGGCTACTCCATGTTCCCTGGTCCCTGATCCCTGATCCCTGCCGTTCCGTGACGGCCCTCACGGCAATCACCCGCCCCTCCCTGCTATTTCTCTCTCGTGCAACCCGAACAATTCACTTATCCCCCTTACAGCGTCCCGCTGCGCGAGGCCTATGGCGGCGTCTTCGAATCCGTCCTGATCGTTCTGCATCCCTTTGTCAGCGTTCCCGCCTCGCTCGCCTGGAGCGCCACACACCAGTACCCCGCCGACGCTCAAATCCTCGCCCTCGGAACAAAGCACCCGTGGTCTGCAATCGCATCGCATACCGGCCTCGGCTCCTGCGCGCGCGTCAATCAGGCCCTCCTCACATCCATCGGCTCGCTGCCTGACCACCTCGCCGACCCCGCCGCCCGCGACAGCCTCCGATCTTTCCTCGAGTCCCAGCCCATCTGGATGCCCGTCGAAGGCCGCTTCGAGCCGCTCCTGCACGCAGACCTCCTTCACGCCTTCACCGCCGCCGGAGCCAAAGAGCTCATCTTCGTCCCCGAATTCCCCCACTCCAGCCCCGTCGTCACTCTTTCCATCGCCGCCCTCCACAACGGCTCCATCCCCTTTCCCGCGCGCGGAACTCTCCTCGCCCCCGATCACTCCTTCCTCTTCACCGTAGACTGGGACAGCTTCTTCACCCTCTTCTACGGGCCGCGCTCTCTCATCACGCGCGTATGTGCCCGTTTGAATCTCGAGGGCTTCTTCGCCGCACCCACCACCGAGCACGCCTGGTTCAATTACACCTTCGGCTGCGCCACCGTCACCCTCTCCCCCGAACACTGGCAAACTGCCTGACGCTCGCACGCGTAGCGCCGGACTCTAGTCCGGCTGTCGTGCGGGTGTCCATACCCGCACACTGGACAACCCCGCCCCACCCTCGCGCCTGTCATCCTGAGCAAGGTCGCCAAGGCGACCGAGTCGAAGGATCTGCGTTTGCTTTTCGTCGTTTTGAAAGGGCACGGGTTCACTCGTGCCAATCAGATCAGACGCATTTTTGAAGGGCACAGGCTTCAGCCCGTACATTCACGCATCAACAAAGAATCATGAAGTACGCAGTGGGTTGCCGGGGCGCCGGGGTGCCCCTGGGCCGGGACGGGTCTCGCGCTCCATCCAGGCCTCAACCTCGAGCTGTCATCCAGCCAACGTCACCACACCGCCGTCGCCGTCCACCGTGATGTGCTGCCCACTGTGGATGCGGTGCGTGGCCACGCCGGTTCCCAGCACGGCGGGCACGCCGTATTCACGCGCCACAATCGAGCTGTGACTCAGCGGGCCGCCTACATCCGTAACAATGCCTGACGCCATCGCGAACAGCGGCGTCCACGCCGGCGTTGTGATGTTGGCTACGAGAACATCGCCCGGCCTCATCTGGGCGAACTCTTCAGGGCCATGAATTACACAAGCCGGGCCGGTCACCCTCCCTGGGCTGGCCCCAATTCCTCGAATGATGTTGCTTTCCGTTTGCCCACTGCGCGCGGGCATCCAGCGGCTGAAGTCAAGGCCCAGGATCCGGGCGCCGCCCTTCAAAGGCAACGCCACAGGCGGCGTGACACCTTGCTCCCGCTGCCAGGTCTCGCGCCGCTCGGCGATGGCGCGGCGATAGTCCTCGACGGGCCGGCCGGCATCGAGCAAGCGCGCTGAATCCTCCAGCTCTTCCCACTTCAGCCAAAACACCTCATCGGGTTCGGCCATTGCGCCCGCGTCAACCATCCGGCGTCCTACCTCGCGCAAGATGCGGCGCAGCACTGGCCAACCCAGGCCGACGTCGGCGAGCGCGTCCTCGCGCAGCGGCGCCGAGCGTTGCGCGCAGCCAAGCACGCGCCTGAACAGTCGCAGGCGCAATCCGCCCAGGCGCGCGAGCAGTGATTCAGCCGCCTGCTCCCGCGCCGCCACTGCCGCCGCCTGCCGCTCATAGGGGTTGCGGCCTTGTCCCGCAACAAAGTATTTCAGCGTTTCGAGCAACGACGCCGGGTCCTCGGCGGGGACGCTCTTGGCGAAATCCAGGTCGTAGACGGTGTGGCCGTAGCGGTTCAGATGATCCGCGAGGCGCGCGGCGAATTCGCGCCAGCTTTCTTCTTGGGCTGTCGGCGCCGATTGCGATTCGTATGCCGCCGCAATGTCCTTGCCGCTTTTTTCCGCAAAATATTCGGCCAGTTCGCCATCCTGGCGCGCCCACATGGCCAGATCGTAGAGCGACTTCTCCGCTCGGATGGGCACGCTATCGGAGCCCAGCAGGAAGGTCAGCGCGGGCGGGTCGCTCTTGCGCCTGATAAGACGGTCGTACACAAGAGTGAACGCGGCTTCACTCAGATACGCGATTCCCAAAACGAGCTGGATGCTCACATAGTGGTTTGCCGCGGCTTCCACGATCTCGTGTGCGCCGGCAAGCAATTCCAGCGCGGGCATCGAAGCCAGATCGCGCCCGGTCCACTCGCTAACCACGTTCGCATAACGCGGGTGTGCTTCATCGGCCCAATGCGCCCGCGCTGTGCGCAGCATTCTCGCTAGCTGCCTTCCCCGCACTGCGAAGGTCAACATCATCTGCGCAATTTGCCCCATGGTCAACGCCACTTCGTAATACACGTAGTCATGGATGGTCACGAGGGTGACCGCATCTCCGCGCATAGCGAGCGATTCCGTCATGATCTTTCGCGTCTCATCGGTCAACGGCGGCAAAGCCAGCGTGGCAAACAATGGTGAGAGCGGCTCCGGCAGCAATTCGGCCACGCTGGTTCTCATGTAACGCCCGCCTTTGCGCGGGACCGTCCAATCCAGCGCCGCGCGCGCTTCGGGCAGCGCGGTCACCGGCCGCGCCTGCACAATGAAGATCCGCCCATCGCACATGGCCCATTCGATGTCCATCGGCTGGCCGTAGAGCTGCTCGATCTTCACGCCGAGCCGTGCCAGTTCCGCCACCTGTGCCGGCTCCAGCGCGGCTTGTTGGCGTTTGCCCGCCGGAACCGCCTCTTCGCGCGTGCCCAGGTTCAAGCGCACGGTCATCACGTCTTTGCTGGCGATTTCCTGCGATAGAATCGCGCCCGTCTGCTTGTTGACGACGATCGTGTCCGGCGTCACGCGGCCACTGACGATCGCCTCGCCCAGGCCCCATCCCGCGTTGATCATCAGTTCGTCGCGCGCGCCCGTCACCGGATTCGCGGTAAAGACCACGCCTGCAACTTCGGCCGCAACAAGCTGCTGCACGACGACGCCCATGCCAACGTCTTCCGGCTTGATCCCCTGCCGCTGGCGGTAGCCGATCGCGCGTCCCGTCCACAGCGACGCCCAGCACCGCTTGACTGCATCAAGCACTTCATCGCCGCCGAGCACGTTGAGATACGAATCCAGTTGGCCCGCGAATGACATGTCCGGCAAATCTTCCGCCGTGGCCGACGAGCGCACCGCCACGGGAACATCGGCGCCGAGCTCGCCATACCGCTGCCGTATCAATTGGGCGATATCATCGGGTATCGCGCCTTGTGCGAAGAGTGTTTGAATCTGCGCTGACGCCTGGTCCAGCGTGGCGGGGTCGTCGGCCTGCGCCTCTGCCGCGGTGGACCGGATTCTCTCACCAAGGCAGTTCTCATCCACGTAGCGGTCATATGCATAAGTGGTGATATGAAAGCCGAGCGGAACGGGCAGCCCTGCCGCCGCCATCCGCGCCAGCGATGCGCCCTTGCCGCCCACCCGTTCGAGTGTTGCCTCGGGGCCATCCAGATTGAGAATGAATGGACTTGCTTGAGGCGCAGTCATCTTTGGTCTCGATCCTTTCCGGAACCCGCTTCGCGTGCACGAGCGCACGCCCCCGCTCGAATCCGCTGCACGCTTGTCATGGCCTAACTTTGGTGCCATGATACTCGCAACCTGTTAACGTTGCGCGCGATGCGGAGTCGCATCATCCATACCTAAATCGCCTCCCTCCGCAGCAGCTCCGTCGCCTTCCCCACTTGCGGGGCCCGGCAGTTTTCGATTGACACCAATCAGTGCCTCCGGCAATCTTCCTTCATAGCATCCCCAGGAGGTCCCTGTGGCGACAGCGCCCGCTGTGTGCGCCCCAAAAATGACGTTGCATACCCGCGGCACGTGGAGCCCGCGCGAAGACCGTGCGCCTTCGGCTGTGTGGCTCGCCATCCTGTGGGCGGGCATGATCGCCGGATTCGGCGTGGATATTTCCAGGTTCGCGCATGAGAATCCTCCGGCGCCAAACATCCTCTATGTGCACGCGGCGGTATTCACCGTCTGGCTGCTGCTGCTCACTGCGCAGGTCCTGCTGGTGCTGCGTGACCGCGTCGCCTTGCACCGCAAGCTGGGCTGGCTTCTGGCAGGATGGGCGTGCCTGATGGGCGTACTGGGACCGTGGGCGGCGATGGCTTCGCAGGCAGTCAATCTGAACGGCCCCGACGGCGATCCGCCCTTTCTCTCCGTAAACATCGTGGATATTGCCGGCTTTCTCGTTCTGCTGGCGTGGGGCATTTCGCTCAGGAAGAATCCCGCTGCGCACAAGAGAATGATGATCCTGGCCACCGTCTCGCTTGCCGATCCTGGGTTCGCGCGTTTCTCGGGGTACTTGATTCCGACGGAGCCGCCGTCCGTGGTTGTGTGGTTCTTCTACGTCTTCTATGGCAACGTTCTGCTCATCGTCCTCATGGCAGCCTGGGACTGGTGGCGTGGCCGCCTGATCCGGTGGTTCGTTGTCGGGGCTTTGGCGCTGCTCGCCGGCGAGTATGTCTCCTCGTTCCTATACTTCTGGAAGCCGTGGCACGCGCTCGCTCTGGGATGGGTTCAGGCGTGGGCCAGGCATTTTTCCTAGGCGGCATTTCAACTTGCCTCGCCCGCACGTCCAGGAATCGCTTCCCAAAAGCCGATTTCGCGGGTCTTATCCGTAATCTGCGTAACTTCCGGGTTGCCGACCATCCGGGAGTTATCACGTGGCGGTTCGAATCCAAATGCCGAGTGTGGCCACTTGTTGCGATGGCCCGTAATCTGTCCAACGGTTGCAACACGCAAGAATCGTTCGGTAGCCTTTTGGAACTCTATTTGGGTCAGGCATTCGAAACGAGGCAGAGTAAAGCGAGCAGAGCCTGCGGGCAAGACGTACTCGGCCTTACCGGCAGGGCGCGCCTGCGTGAGGCACGCCCTGACTCCTCGTCCATCAATGATGTTGCAGCGGCGCGGGGTTGTCTCCGGGAACGTAGTTGCGCAGTGCGTCGTATTTGGTCACCTGCTCGGCGGAAAGCAGCGCGCGCTCGCGGATGTGCGCGGTCAAGTGCACCGCGCGCAACTGTCCCTGCAGGTTGCCGATCTCTGCGGTCAGTTGCCGCACTTTGTCTGCATCGGCGTGTTGGTCGCGAAAGAGGGCATCAAGTTCATCTTCGCGGGCGAGGATCTGTATACCTAGCGCCTGCGCTTTCGTATGTATGTCGTCGAACAGTGCGCGCGTGGCGGCGAGCTGATTGGGCGAGAGCCCGAGTTTGTCGGCGATGTCCAGGACATGCCGCGGACCGGGATAGTGGTTGAGTTCGGCGTCCTTCGCAAACCCCATGCCTTCGCCGTTCAAGTATTGACTGCGCTGTTCGTCCGGCACCCCCGATTTGTTCATCGCGGCATGGGCTTCGTTCGAGCCGGTCATCTGCGGACAATCTTGGTGGACTTCCTGGGCCGCTGCGGGAAGGCCCGACAGCGCGAGTGCAAGCACAACATTGGTAACTTTCATTTGGGCGCTCCTCGTTTGAGTTTCCGCCCCATTCCGGTGGAAGAAGGCGGAGCGAGTCGGGCCATGATCGGCGAATCTCCGGCTGCCAGCTTATCCAGGAGGTGGGCGCATTCGCCAGGAGCGGTGCGGCCCAGTTGGTCGTCCCAGCGCCGGATCACCGCTTGCAGCATTTGGCAAAGCCGCGCGATTTCCACCTGCCGTTGGCGCAGCTCGCGCAGCTTGGTCGAGGCCATCTCGCGCACGCTGCGGCAGGGTACGCCGCCACTCTGACGGACGCGCAGCACGCGCACCAGCTCATCGACGCTGAAGCCGATGCGCAGTGCGCTGCGGACCACCTGCACGCGCTCCAGCGATTCGGCCGGATAACAGCGGTACCCATTGCTCGAACGCGGTGGCGGCGAAAGCACACCCTTTTGCTCGTAATAGCGCAGTGTGTCGGTACTCACTCCGGCGCGCGACGCCAGTTCACCGGAACGAAGCAGTTGACGGTTCGCCTGCATGGTTTCTCACTCCTGCTCAATGTAACCCCCCGAACTGGTTCGGAGGTCAAGGGCTTTTTTGCAGCGGGTTCGCACTCATCGCATCGCTTTGGATGGGTGCCTCGCCGGGATCTGGCCGCCAAGTCGGCAAACCGGAGGTGTGGCTACCCGAAAACCGCGGCGATTATTGGCGAAGTACCTGCTAACCGTCCCCAACTCGATTTTGAACCTCCCCAGGGTCGCCGGCAGGCAGCGAAGGAGTCAGGGAAGAGTCGGCGGCCATCCACCCGAAGCGGCAAAATGGCTGCGAATCAGTCATTGAGCGCCGTCACCAGCAGCAGGTACTTCTTGCAGATCGCGTTTTAGGCCTTCCTACCGCTCGCATAGTCCCATTGCTCGTTTTCTCTGTGGAATTCCCACGCCGGGTTTTGGTAAACTTCAGTCCCAAGCCGGTGTTCGTGAACGATCCTCTTCTCCTAACGGATTGTGGAGTGAATCGATGCCGATCAATTTGAATGTCAACAACGTGGCGGCTACGGTGAACGTCCCGCCGGATATGCCCCTGTTGTGGGTGCTCCGCGACATATTGAACCTCAAGGGCGCTAAGTTCGGGTGCGGAATGGGGCTTTGTGGCGCATGTACGGTTCTGGTGGGTGGTCATGTGGTGCGCTCCTGCATGACGCAAGTGGGATCGGTGGCTGACGAGCCGATCACCACCATCGAAGGGCTCTCGCCGGATGGTCTTCATCCGCTACAAGTGGCGTGGCAGGAGCTGGACGTGCCGCAGTGCGGATACTGCCAGGCCGGCCAGATCATGTCTGCCGCCGCTTTGTTGGAGCGCTCGCCTCATCCCACCGACGCGGACATAGACGTGGCCATGAGCGGCAACCTCTGCCGCTGCGGAACCTATACGCGCATCCGTCAAGCCATTCACCAAGCAGCAGAAGCGGGCGCCGCAGCCCGTCCCAAGTGAAGGAGGGCCTTCTCATGCGCTTGAATCGGAGATTGTTTCTGCAGTTGACGGCCCTTGCGGGCGGCGGCCTCGCTCTGGATCTTTATCGCTCACCCTTCGCCGCGGCTCAGGGGCCGGGGACACCACCCGACCTTACGCCCCAGGCCTTCATCCACATTGCACCGGATGGCGTGGTAACCATCATGGCGCGCGCCTCAGAGTCCGGCCAGGGCATGCGCAACATGCTGCCCATGCTGATTGCTGAGGAACTGGATGTCGACTGGAAGGACGTTCGCGTGCAGCAGGCAGAGCTGAACGAGAAGATTTACGGCCCGCAGTTTTCCGGCGGCTCGATGAATACGCCGGTGGGCTGGGAGCCAATGCGCCGCGTGGGCGCGGCCGGGCGCCAGTTGCTCATCACAGCTGCTGCACAAACGTGGGGAGTGCCTGAAGCTGAGTGCACCACGCAATCCGGCCGGGTGCTTCACGCCGCCTCGGGGCGCTCATTGAGTTACGGCGAGCTTGCCGCCAAAGCCGCCACGCTGCAACCGCCTGCGCTCAGCAGCGTCAAGCTCAAAGACCCCAGGGATTACCGCATCATCGGCCATTCGCAGGCCGGCGTAGATGCACACGCGATCGTCACAGGGAAGCCGCTTTACGGCGTCGACGTCCAGCTCCCGGGAATGCTGTACGCAGCCATTGAGAAGGCGCCCGTGTTTGCCGGCAAGGTGAAGTCTGCCAACATCGATCAGGTCAAGGCGCTGCCAGGCGTGCGCCAGGTCCTGGTGATTGATGGCGGCATCACTCCCGCGGCCTTCACGCCGTGGGAGCCAGGCATGGAACCTGGCATCGCGATCGTAGCGGATAACTCGTGGCAGGCGCAGCAGGCCCGCAAAAAGCTTAAGGTCGACTGGGACCTCGGTCCGGCAGCCACACAAAGCACGGAGGGCTTCAGCAAGCGGGCAGAGGAACTTCTTCAGGTCCCGGCCGCAAACACGCTACGCAGGTATGGTGACCTGGACGCCGCGCTCAAGTCGTCGGCCAAGGTCGTTGAGGCCACCTACCAATACCCGTTCATTGCCCACGTCACGCTTGAGCCGCAGGGCGCCACGGCGCACTGGAAAGACGGCAAGCTGGAGATGTGGTCCACCAGCACGTTGCCGGTCGATGGCCGCGGACTGGTAGCCAGGACGCTTGGCATCCAGGAGAGTGACATCACCACGCACATGGTGCGCGCGGGAGGCAGCTTTGGCCGCAGACTTCAGAACGACTACCTGGTTGAGGCTGCCTGGATCGCCAAGCGCGTTGACGCGCCGGTCAAGCTGCTATGGTCGCGCGAAGATGACATTGCCCACGACCCCTTCCGGCCGGGCGGATATCACGGGCTGAAGGCTGGTCTCGACGCACAGGGCAAGCTCACTGCCTGGCGGCAGCACCTGGTGACCTTTGGCGATGAAAAGAACTCGACCTCCGGCGGCGGCATCGAGCAGGATACGTATCCTGCCGGCTTTCCACCGGCGTACGCTCTTTACACCTCCGTGCAGCCGCTCATGCTGCGGACCGGCGCCCTCCGCGCCCCCGGCGACAACGCTTACTGCTGGGTGGCGCAGTCCTTCCTTGACGAGCTGGCTCATGCCGCCGGTCGCGACCCACTTGAATTCCAGCTTGAACTGCTCAGCAACAAACAAGCGCCATGGTCCACGGGAGAGCACGGCGCCGTGGGTGACCACGAGCCAACAGGACAGTCTGCTCTTATCCCGGAGCGGTACAAAGGCGTACTTGAGCTCGTGGCGGATAAGTCAGGCTGGGCCCATCGCGGCACAACACCGGGGCGCGGAATGGGAATCGCCGCATGGTTCTGCCATTTGGGCTACTTCGCCACGGTCGCCGATGTCAGCGTTGACGCCCAGAACAGGGTCACGGTGCACCAGATCTGGGTTGCAGGGGATATTGGTAGCCAGGTCATCAACCCGGCGGCCGCCGAGAACCTCGCCTTCGGCGGCATCATCGAGGGGATGAGCCACATGGGCCAGGAGATCACGCTGGTGGACGGCAAGATCCAGCAGTCCAACTTCCATAACCACCCGGTGATGCGCATGAAGCAAGCGCCGAAAATTGAGGTGTATTGGCGCAAGACCGACTACGCACCAACGGGCCTGGGTGAACCGACGCTGCCACCGACCCTGGCGGCGGTGAGCAACGCCATCTTTGCCGCCACGGGCAAGAGGATTCGGACCCTGCCGCTCCAGCGGAGCGGGTTCAGTTGGGCTTGAAGTCCCCTTGGCGATAGATCTCTGGCGCGAATCACCAACGCACTCGTCGAGTACTGAACCCTGAGGAATCCCTCGACTTTTCGGGTTCCGGGCGTAGGACCGGCAAACCGAAAGCGACGTGATCCTAATCACGTTGGGGTAGGATTGGCGACAACCCAGGAACTGACCCATTCGTGGGCCCAACGACAGTTGCGGGCAGCTGGGGAAAATGGCTGAGGCAGAACGCAGTCAGCGGCACTCGAAGCTGCTTGCGTCGTCAGTGTTGCCTTGCCCTTTGTACTGTGCATGC
>Ga0187891_1002323_pt1 | contig 14531 bp, 9 predicted proteins | sample June2016WEW_21_4_FD_132990 | JGI IMG/M metagenome (GOLD analysis project Ga0187891, IMG submission 132990) | Peatland microbial communities from SPRUCE experiment site at the Marcell Experimental Forest, Minnesota, USA - June2016WEW_21_40 | ecosystem: Environmental > Terrestrial > Soil > Wetlands... | reverse complement strand
TTTTTAAAAAAAAAAAAAAAAAAAAAAAAAAAAAAAAAAAAAAAAAAAAAAAAAAAAAAAAAACAATATTATTGAAAAAATTTAAAAAAAATAAAATAAAAAAAAATTTCAAAGTCGAAATATAAAAAAAAAGCGAAAAAAAAAAACCACTGATGGATTTAATAGAAAAATTTAATGAAGAAGTTGTAAAAAAGGAAAATAAAGAATTGACAAAAAAATTAAAATTTGATACTGCAGAATGGATTTATAAATTAAATGAAGATGTTGATTTATATAAATTATTAGTTAATTTTACAACTTATAATGAAAAAGAATTAGAAGAATTTGAATATTCACAAATCACTAAAAAAAATGAAGAAGTAGAAGAAGAAGAAGAAGAAGAAGAAGAAGGAGAAAAAAGAAATAATAATAATAAAAAAATGAAATTAATTAAAATTTCAAAAGATGCTTTACTTGTAGAAGATTTGGGATTTGATTCAAATAAATTTATTGGCCAACTATTATTTTTATCGTACACTTACAGCACATTCTCACAAAACGATGTCGATCTGTACCCTAACATTAAAAATTCAAATTCGTTAGTTTGGTACTATTACTTTTTCGAATCATCATTGAAATTTAAGAATCCTAACTTTATTGAAAACAAAAACAGGAAAACCTTTTTATCGGAATTGTGTTACCTTTATTTAATCAGACTCGATTGCGAAATGGAGAAAGAAATTTTTAATTTATTCTTAAACACTTTTAAACCAATGTTGGAAAAATTAAAAGCATCGAATCTTTTCACTGTCCAACACAGCAATTCTTTAGTCAAACGTAATGAAGTGACTAATTTATTACGAACAGTGTTTTGTAACATGTTTAAGACAAGAGTCGACGATTCGCTGAAAAATAACGTGCTGTCGTACAAGGAAGAAATCGATATTATAATATCTGCTCTTCCGCTTATAGTGACGAATCCATCTTTTATATTTCATAGGATAGTAGATAAATTTTTCTTAACTGTCTGTCGCGCTCATCAATCTATTAGATCAAACAACATTGTCGGTGCATTCTTCCTCTTGCATTTTTTCACTTCCACTCAAATATATTTAGTCGTAGAAGATTTAAATAAATATTTTGAATTTTGAATTTTGATTACATTTAATTAAACAAATAAAAAAAAAAAAGAAAAAGAAAAAAAAAGAAGAGATGGGGTTATCGTTATTTGTGGTTTTATTCATATTTATCATCGTTGCAAGTTTTAGAGCAGAATTGATCGCGGTTGAATTTAAAAAAACACGAGATGTCAGTACAACATGCACAATGGTAAATTATGACGTGCTCACTGAAATGTTGTCGTCGAAAAATGAAATGATGGTTGTTCATATGTTTGATAAGGAGAATTTATATTTTACTCATGAAATATTAAAGTTTGACAGTCAATTAATGAAAATTTTTATGTTGACGTACTTCAATACATTTCCTTGCACTGTTTTAAAATCGTCAAAGCACGTTGAGGTGAATATCGAAAAATTAAAGGATGAATTCGTTCAAAAATTTACTTTTAAATCGTCTTGGGTTACATTGCGTATTCCTTATTTATCCCTGTTAGTCGATGTCGTTTTTGATAAAAATTCAAACGATGCAATGAATAATTTTTATATTACAGCATTTTACATCTCCGCCTTTTTATCTATCGTTTCTCTTTTTGTCATATACTGCATCATCATTCCACTTTCACTTGTATTTTGGCTTGTCGATTTACTAAAATATGTTTGTTACCGATTAAAAAGACCAACACAACCTCCACAAATTCAACATGAACAAATTCAAATTCAACTTCAACAAGAACAACAACAAAAAAAAACAAGATAAAAAATAATTAATAAACAATAAAATAAATAAAAAAAAATAAATAATAATAAATAAATAAATAAAAATAAAATAAAAAGCAAATTTTATAATTAACTTTTCAAATTTTAAATATAAAAAAACATTGCAAAACAACCAAACACAAACCAAAAAAAATGAATCAACTTGAATTTATTAACCTTTTATTTGTTTCCACAACTAAAGTGCAAGATCAACCAAAAACAAGAGTATTAAGAAACGGTTCAACTGTTGTTATTCAAAACAATGGAGAACAGTTCCCAAAAGACACCCCAATTAAATTTGAAATTCGAACATATGAATTATGTGAATTTGAAACTTTGGACAATTTATTCAAAGATGCTGGTGAACCTGACAATTCTATCCTTTCCGTCACTTCTCTCTTCCCCTTCGATCAAGACGACATGAATGTTTTTCTTGAATTTCATCAAACTGGAAAGATTACAAAAGAGATTCGTGACATTAACGATGTGGCTGTCCTCGTAGACATTGCAACCTTTTTACATTATCGCAACAGTGAACAATTGTACAATGCTATCTTACATGTCTCCTTTGGTCTCTTTTATGCAAACATGTTGTCAATCGACAATGAAAAATTTATCGACATTGTTAAAGCATTCTTCCTCACCAATCGAGATAAACAAGCATCTATCTATAAACAAGCATGCACAATTGCGGAAAAAAAAGTGCAAGAAAATAATAAAAAACAAGAAGCCATTAGAGCAACAACTCGTATTTTGTTGAATTAATCCCACCAACCAAACCCCCTTTTATTAAAACAAATTTGAAAAACTTAATGATAATAATAAAAACAAGAAAGTTATTAATCCTTTCACATTCATTGTTAACTTCATTGGACTGACACCACCGTCATTCTTTGGATGAACATGGCTTGCATGTTTTTCATTTGCTTGTGTCCTTTTTGCTTTCTTTGTCGCCACTGTATTCGATGGACAATTTTGTGTTGCCGTCGCGTTCATGTTCTGCACTTGATTCAACACCAAGTTTTGACAAGAGTATGGATTTGTGTACACTTTAGCAGTCGGGGTGACTAACGAAGATGAATTCCCCGGTATAATTTCAATTGGTTGGACTGGATTGATAGAACCCACTCTAGGTTCCGCTACGTACGTATTAGTTTCTATCCACATCGTATGGTTTACAAAACATGGTATATTCTGCGCTATCTTCAACACTCCATTTTCTCCCTGTCCACTTCCCCAACTGTTTTTTATCAACCAGTACGGCACGGGAACATCATCGACGAATCCAATAATCCACACCATATGACCTCCCAATATAGGCTCCACAATCGAAGTAGGATTATAGATGGCATCCGTTGGATTATTCAATGGGAAAAAACTCAAGAAATCACTGGCGATCGTCAGCGCTGTCGCAACTGCTGCATTATTCTGAACCATGTACTGTTTTATCGTTGCATCTCCCGTCAGAACCGTTGCCGTCCCAGCCACTATTCCATTCACAACACTGAGAATTGCATTATTATTCAATTGACACGATGTTGGACAACCTATCGCATTCGTTCCCGTCGGTATCTGTGGCATGCACAGTGTTGAATGTATATCACCGATTCCAAATGTGTACATAGTCTGAGGCGATTGGGGAGAACATCCATTATTATTCACTGTTTGCGCACATCCCGTAATATGCTGGATACTCAACCCACTTCCAATCGGAACCCCGTGATTAGCACAAAGATTGAACGACAACGCAGACGATGACCCTATCGCCCAGCAATTCTCGCATTGACCTTGATTGACAGTGGCTGGAATACAATTAGGAAACAACACAAACAAATCAAAACTGGTTGGTATCACAACAGTGCTGGTTGCCGACACACCAAAGTACAATGTATCGTTAGGAGATTGAACAATAGCCTGTTGAAGTTCCATCGAAAATGCATTTGGCTTCAACCCGAATGATGCTCCTGCCGCCGACATTGCTTGAAGAGTCTGTTGCTTAGTTAATCGACCACCCAAGTCTACCCCATTCACTATCGTATTCTTGATCGCAAATGTTTCTAGTAGTATCCCCTGCGTCTGTTGCGTATTAGCAGAAAGAAGAGTGCCCAACATACTAGATATCGCATCAGCCACATCCTTTTCATTCGAATATGTCTCTCCGAATCCATCTTCCTCCATAGACGTTTCTATCACATCAAGAATTCCTACAGCCGTTCTCGAACTACTTAGCGACACCACGGTCTGGGCAACACTGGAGAGATTTGTATCAAGCGTCCCATCTGGATTGTCATCGGTGAATATAAAATAGATGGAACCGACAGAAGGCACAATGTAACCATTGTAAGCACCGGGGTTGTCAGCGTACCTAGCAATGACCAGCACGGGAACATCAGAAACATTCACAATCGGTGCGGTTGCCGTCGACGAAGTAAAAACAATCTGATTCTGGACAAATTGAAGTGCATCCGTCACCGAAAACGATTGATCAACTATAATCACACTTTTATTCTGTAGGTAACTGGCGACAAACAATTGGGCTGCAGGATTGACTAGATACGAATTCCCTATCGCGTACACATTCTTTATCGTTGGGACGGAACTGTTGGCGGGATTCAAAACGTCCTCAACTGTACTGTTCTGAACTTGATCGAGCAACAGTTGCAGATTGTATGGGAAATAATTATCTGTCGTTCTGGTTAACACTCCCGCAAATGGGAAAGCAAGCCAAGGTTGAAAAGTAGATACATACAAGTTAGGCTGAGATAGCGCAAAAAACGGATTACAAAACCTTTGTGCGTACGTAGAAGGGTTTCTGACGTTACCAGCAATCCTACCGTCTATCACAAATTGGTTCACTTGCGCCATCACCTGCCCCGCGATTGTAAACTGTGTGAGAGAAGAGGCATCCCAAAACAGATTGAGAGGGTACGCAATTGAAACACCCGCAAGAACATTACCATAGAAATCTGCGGGAAGGTTATCGTCATAGTATATCGACACAACTTCCAACAGAATTGTAAAGTATGCATCACAAATGGCTAACGGCGTCACAACTTCTCCCGTCCTTACTTGCACGTCAGTCATTCCGTAAAAGTCGCAAGTGGGTAACAAATATGCCTGTAACGCATTCCAGCCAGCAGTGCTTCTTTCCAAACTTGCTGGCACTTGTAACAACGAATAATCAAAATGAGATGGAGAAGGGGTGCAACTCGCCGTCAAAGTTTCCATAAGAGTTTGTATCGTTTGTAAGTCCTCGGATTGTATAAATATTTGTTGCGAACTGTTGATGAGAGACCCTCCAATTCCTGTCAATCCAACAGGTTTCTTTTCATGTTTATTTATAGCATTATAAAATATTACAGCAACGACAACTGCCGTGATGATACATAAGAATATTAAAAAGCAATTAAACATCTTTATGTTATCTTTGGGATCACTTTCAAATATATTAGGAGCAGCATTGCCACTATTACTACTTTTTTTTTCCTTTTTTATTAATTTACTTTCTTCATCATCATCATCCTCATTATCACCTTTGACACCACCACCAGTATTCTTTATTCTTGCAGACATCTCTTTTTCTTTCTAACATCTAATTTACTTTAATGACAATGTATATATGTATAATTTAATTTCAAAATTTTTTTTTTATTCTGCTTGTTATTATAGTCAATCATCTTCTTTTTTTCTACTCTGACTTCTCTTGCCACTCCTCTTCTTCTTCTTCTTTATCAAGATATTCTAAAGGATGCTCCAAAACATGGTGGAGAAAAAAATGACGGGGACGAATTGAATATGGCATGTTCATTGCAAACACATATCTGTCAACACCTTTCAACGTTTCAAAATTACTTCCTCTAGCATCGATTTTGAACAATTCTATTATTTTCATCATCTGTCTAGTAATAAAACTACAAAAGTTTGCGTGCTCCTTTGAAATAACCGTATCGTTCCCTACGCATAAATCATTGTCAACAAGAAGACGCGCAATGTTCTTGTGAGAATAAAAAGGTTCAGATGCGTCGTAGGGGAAATATTCATCTCTGTCAGCCTTTGGTGTGTCAACATAAAATCTCCCACATCTCAAATAAAGCAAAGTTAAAGCCAATCCCTGCAAATCTGCCACTTCAGAAAATCCGTAAAGCAATCTTTTTTCTTTCGTCTTGTCTTCTTTCTCAACAACCATTACTTTGTTTTGAAGTATCGTTTTAATTTCTTCGCCGAACATATCAAATTGCATTTTAGATAAATTACGTCCCTTGTACGCCAAAGAGTAGAATCTTTCCAAGTCAACGGTTTCATTAATCACTTTGTAATGGTCTGCGATGGCTCCTTTTTGTGTCAATTTAACACAAAGTCCAAAATCGCACAACAGAACCATTACTTCATCACACTCCAATTCGGATGCATCGTCACGTTTGCGCTTTTTCAAACAATAAACAAAATTCGACGGTTTGACATCGGCATGCAGAAAGTTTTTGGCATGCACATTGTTTGTGTACTCACTGTTATTATGTAACATATCCAAAGAACTTAACATATCTAAATGCATGTGGATGAACAATTCCTTATATCTTCTTTTACTGCCAACGGTTTTGAGACGACCAGCGATAGACACAAAATTTCCGTTTGGATTGTCGTAAGAAATTTCCTCAATCGACCCTTCCATCAATGGCGATACAAAATTAACAATCACATAATTTTCTTCGTTCACTGAAACGTACATATAATAAATAGGTAAAACCCCGTGAAGAACATTTCCCGCATCTTTATAATCTGTGTAAATATCCTTTACGATGCTTCTTTTTTGACCGTACGCATGTCTGACAACTCTAGGCATTTCTTTGTACCGTTCAAAATCTTCTGGATGAACGTACTCGCCACCATGGAGGGATAACCAAACGTAAATTTCAGTATTTGTAACTTCATCGTCACCCTCGTACTGCGGTTTAAACAAATCCTTCGCTTTAATTGACGTATTCATTTTTTTGATTGCCACTTCTCCTTTCCAAACTGATTCTCTATTGTTGTTTGTGGGGTGCTTACTTTTGATAATAAATTCCCCTTTCGTCACAGTTGAAAAACATCCATCACCAATATGATCATCAGATTCCTTTACTTTAATTCCTTTGTCATCAGCAACATTTTCATAATCATTCACATAATCCAAAAACAATTTAAAATCGTCCTCCTTAAAGTAAAATCCTGCGGTCTTTTCACTTTCTACTTTATTCTTTGCCGCAACAATTGCTTCTCCACTTTTTTTCACCTGAACTGTCAGACCTGAAAGATTTTTTCTATTCTTTACGTAAGGATAACCAAACGATCGAGCAATTGCGTAAAAACTTTCTTCGTTTATCGAATTAATTAGTTTAATATTATTTGCATTTTGTTCTGTGAAGGATTTAAAAAAGTCGGTGATTGACGCTGGAGAATCAAGCACGCGAATCTGAGACATTTTTGTGTGCATCACTGACAAGATGAGAAAGCGAAGGACAAACACCTCGAATGTTCTCAATTCTTTAAATTCTCTTCCCTTTGTTGTGATTGCGATACCCTTTTTATCTGAAAAATCAAAAGAAGCGATGCAAAAGAAAAAAAACAACATAGGGAAATCCTCATTTTGAATAAAAGTATTTAAAGATAAAGGTTCTTTTTGATCTAGTAATCCAATTTCTTCTTTTATTTGTTTTTTAATAGTGGCAATAAACTTCCATTCTTTACTGTTCAATATTTTTCTTTTATGTTCTTTTGTTTTTTCATGTATCACCACCATTTGAATTACTTGTTCTAAATCAACTACTTTCTGTCTGTTCCATTCTGATATCAATGTAATAAACTTATCATTCCATTCATCCATCGTCAACAATAACATAAAAAAAAAAACAAAAAATAAATATATATAATATTTAAACTTTAAATTTTTTTTTTCTTTAGTCACTTCATCTCTTTCATTTTTAAATCTTGAATTCTATTAAATATTCTTTCTTTATGTTCTTCCAATGAATCGCCCCAATTTTCATAAAAATCAAGAATTATCTCGACGGGTAACAATGGTTTAGGTAACTTCACATCTTCATTTTTGAAAATTGTTTTCTTGAACACTTCGGGATATTTCAATCTAACGTAATTGTCAATGACATTCGTGCCCAATTCAACAATCACTCCTTCGACGTCAACTTCAAATGGGGTATCTTTTCCCGTAACTATCTTCATCACCCTTTTAATTTCGTTATTTTGATCTTGATTGCCAATGTTTTTGTACACCTTCTGATAATGAGAGGGATTGAGGGCTATTTTATTACGAAACAATTGCGCCAATTCACTTCCGTTTCCCGACAGGCCCGAAATAACTTGACCGAGATCACTGTTATTCTCAAGCAAGGACTTGTTATTATCCACGATCGCTTGACCAAAATCAATTAAAACTAATTTGGATTGGACATTCACTCGTTCATTCATCAGAATATTGCCTATGTGTACGTCATTATGCACAATTTGATATTTTTTAAGCACAATTAATATTTGAATCATTTCCCATAGAAGATACAATTTATCCGCCAAAGACATACTGTTGAAATTATCCAAAATTGGTTTGCGTCCTGCATTTTCAGTTACTATCTCCAACACCCATGCTGAATTGTTCAACTCTCTGGCGTACATCAAAAGTTCAACGTCAACTTCATTCAAATTCATAACCTTTGCGAACTTCCCATTACTATGCCCAACCGAATACCCTACCAATTCCTGAAAATAAAGAGATTCCTCGTACGAACATATGCTGTTTAACTTGTTCAACACCACCAATTCATTCCATCCTTGACTATTCACGCTTCTTATTTCTGGCATCACTATCTCATCTTTTGTTATCTTTACATACTTTGTCACCTTTTTTGTGTTTAAATCAAGATAAACTTTTCCGAATTTACCTTCTCCCAGCAATTGTTTACCATCTTTTTTATCATCATTATATATCTTTTCAATATAATTACCCATGTTTATTTTAGATTGGAAAAAATATATATGTGTAAAATGTAAAATTTAATTATAATTTACCACTATTTTCATACAATGCAAATTATATATGTAAACCCAAAAGTTAAATATAAAATTAGCAATCAAATTTAAAAAAAAAATGTCAAACAAGGAAGATTACACTGTCATCACAAAAGATAATATAAATGATATGGAACATTTTATTGGATTATTTGTTGTATTTTCTACTTTAAAGGGTTATTATACTCAAAATGCACTCCTTTACAATGACGTTCCAAATACTTATGTAGCATTTGTTAATAAAAAAACAGATACAGGAATATCACTTAACATCTTATTACACCCAAACACAATTGGAGGAAATTATATCGTATCAAAACAAAAACTTGAAAATGGCATATTACTTGTCAAACCAATGAAAAAAATGCAAATTACTGAACTGTTTATTCCCCCTGATAAAATACTTAATTTCAGTCCACAAACAGATAGTGATGGAAATTTAATAACGGATTTAGCATATCATGCAGTGACGACAGGAATTGATGTTTATTTTCCTGATCGTCTTTATAAATATAAAGATGTTGATGAAAAAGAAGAATTTTAATATTTTTTTTTTGTTTTGTTTTATTTCTTATTCTGCCATTAATCTTTGACTTCCTCGATCATTTCTTCGATTGTGTCGGGACGATGATTGAACTCAAGAATTAAATAATAAACATAACGCATATAAATTGATTTTTCTCTTTTCATATTTTCAATCCATAACCCCTTTTTTTTGATGTACAGCGCACAAAAGTTATTATAAAAACTCACAAGATTTTTCTGCAAAGTTGTTACATCGTTGCTGTCTGGAAAACTCGCGGCAAAAGCAAAAAGTAAAAATTTTAATTGATACATGCCACTACTATTTTGTTGCAATTCGGTTGGAGAATTTAGTTGTAACGCTTCTGCAATTTGTGCATTTCGGAAAAAAAATCTGTCGACATCTTTGTAAAAGTACACCATCAGACGCGCCATACCAGTGAAATCCATTAAATAACTTATCCCATACTTGTCCTTGTTATCGTCATCGTCATTCTTTGACTCAAATGTTTTGCCATCTGTAAATTTATCAAAAGGAACATCTGTCATATCTTTTATTTCAACCAGATTTGATAAAAAAGCAGGCATTGTGAAATCATTGAATAGATGATGAGGCACGAACGGTTCATTCACAATTAATTTTTCGCCGTCGATGCCAGTAGCGTTATCAAATTCAGATAAGAAAAACGCAATGTTATCGAAATTAGGGTAATCAGGGTTAAGATCAATTCCAAGATGATAGTACATTATATTTTCAGGTTTTATGTTAGCGTGAATAAAAGTAGGATTCTTGTTTTTGTAACGATAATTGTTATGAATTCGATCAAGAGCAGAAAAACAATAAAAACAAAACAAATCTAGATACTTATTTCTATCACCAGATTCATTAATATAATTGTAAAAATCGCTATTGATCCATTTTCTAAAACCCAGCCCTTGTCTACCTCTATTCTCCTTTGTCTCTTTGTGAAAATCAACAGATGACCCCAACATGGCAGGCATAATATAATTTACAGTCACAAACTTTTCACCGTCGACTTCATAATCTGAAAAAAATATATGGTACAACGGCATTACACCAATGTTTATTTTTTTATGTAACATACGTTGTTCATGAGACATTTTCATATATTCATCGAATTCTGACGGATCGATAAATTCGCCTCCTTGACTACCAAACCAAAAAAATAATTGCGAAAAATATCGTCTATCTTTTAATTGCGTAAACTCTTCGAACGTTTTAGTTGGAGTTATTACTGTTTTCATAGCACAATTTTTATTTCCTTTAAAACTGCATCGACGGACAAATTCGTTCTCTCCCTTCCATAAAAAAGTCTGAACAGATTCGGTTTCAACAATAATTACTGACTTTAATTTTTCATGTCTTTCATTTATGAACTTTAAAAATTTAGATTCTAAAGGCATTTTGTATAAAAAATATCCAGATGTTTCATCACTGTCAACAATAGTTTCAGTCATAATTATAATCTGTTTTTCTTTTATTTCTTTTCATACATCTAAAAAAAATATGTATATGTATTTGTTTTTGTTTGTTTGTTTGTTTGTTTGTTTGTTAGTTTATAAAGTAACTTCTTCCTTTCTTTCTTCTTTTTTTTCTGGTGTAAGATAAGTTCTTTCTGTGCTTCCAAAGCCACGATAACGACCCGCGGTGATACCATTAAAATGAGCATCAACGTCATCCTTGTCAATTAAACTTCTAATTCCTTTAATGGAAGTGATACGTGGAATATGTTCTCTCATCCAATACGTGACGAATACTTCAAGAAGAGGATACGCACCTTTTTCGACTTGGTAATTGTACATCAATCCGTTTGTGATGTAATGTTCTTGGCTTGCTTTGTCGGCAAAGTAGTCAACATTGTTTCTTTTAATTAATTTCTTGTCTCCATTCTTTCCATTGTTTTTACTGTTATTATTATTTCCAGACATGTTAAATTTCTTAATAGAACGACCATTTGATTTTTTATTAACAGCAACTTGATTATTTTCTACATTATCACCGTCATTGTCACTATTGTTCTTCTTTCTTTTCTTTTCAACATGTAAATTATCAATTTCGTTCTCTTCATTTTCATCATCACCTTCGTCCCCATCATCATCCCCGTCATCGTCATCATCCTCTTCATTATCGTCATCATCATCGTCGTCATCATCTTCTTCATCGTCCTCATCATCCTCGCCGTCTTCTTCTTCTTCATCTTCTTCATCTTCTTCATCTTCTTCTTTTTCTTTTTCTTTTTCTTTTTCTTTTCCATTCGCTTTTCCATTTACTTTTGCTTTTCCATTTACTTTAACTTTTTCTTTATCAACAACATCGTCCTTTTCATTATTATCGATTGTTTCTTTATCATTTCCGTTTTCTTCAATTGCTTTATTATTATTTTCAACATCATTCCCTTTTTCCTTCTTTCTCTTTTTAATATTACTTTCAACATACATCCCATTTGCTGCTTCATCTGTTGTTTTTTCAGATTTTTCTTGTTCATTTCTTCTAGTAACAACCATTTTCCAAATTTTTTTTTTTAAGTTTGCTTTCTTTTGAACCTTAATCCTTATAAATTTTTATTTATTTATTTTATGTTTTTTCTTTTTCTTTTTCTTTTTTGTTTATAAATCGTAATAGTCAAAAAAGAATGTTTAATTAATTATATATAATTTTTAAATTAATTATTTCCTAAATATTTAACTTTACTATAACCAATCTAGACGTTGCCAAGTGAGATAAAGTATTCGTAATATTTGGACTGTTTAAACATCTGAAAGTTGTGGTGACGAATAATAAATCCCTCATTGGACAAAGACGTTGGTTTCCAATAAATGTAATGTATTTTGTTATTGGAAAAATCTTATTAAATTGCATATTGTAATTGTTATTATTCAACTGCGAATGCAATGAACAAAAAATGTTTACGAGACTGTTCCTGACGTTTGGCACCATCACTTTATCCGTCCCGTTACACAAGCCACTGATTGATTTGACACTTAATCTTTTTATACTATCGAGCATCCCAGCAGTATTTAAAACAGGCTGATTGACTTCGAACGTCACTGACTCGACGGAAAGATTGTTTTTCATCATCAATTTAAAATCATCCGTCACCACCACTGTATCATCATCTAAATCCAAATCTTTCTTTACCTTCGAAATGAAGTCACAGAGTTTCTCACCTTCATTGATATTAAAGGGATAGTTACTGACGTTGATGCACAATTGTTTAATCATCACTGTGGAAGTTTGTATCTTTGGTTCTTCGGCAATTGGAATCAATGTGGACGAATCAGTAGGCGACAAAAGAAAAGGCAAAGAAATATTAGGTTGAGATGGGTTGTACAGTTGAGTGCGAGCAGGAGCAGGAGGACTTAATCTGGTAATGTACGGATCACAACGATGATGTCTCCAAGGATAAAAGACACTTGTATATTCACTAAGTAAGTAGAAGATTGATAACTTTGCGGAAGAAATTGCAGATGATCCACTCAAATATATGTTATTCGAAGGTATATTCTTCAACATTTCATAAATTCGAAAAAAGACAGAAACAGAGAACAAATGAGATTCCAGCACAATAATTGTTCTCTTTGTAGCATCGACGCCAGCACGGATGTTCAAATTAATGTTTTCTTTCATGTTACTTTCGTTAATAAAAACCGCTGGGGTATTTTGCAATGTAACGTACGGAATCATTTCTCTATTTGGACAAATGGCAGCACGAGCATAACAGGCTAATGAAACACGATTGACATTCATTGTATCAATCACATCTTTTAAATTACCAACAACAACATTTATTCCTTTACTTTGTGAATTATCATTAGATACCCAATCAACTATTTTTTTCAACGCGATATATATTCCTGTAAACATGCAAATTACTATTGAAGTATCCGACGACATCTTTTTCTTTTTCTTTGTTTGTTCAACTTTTTCTTCGTCATCGTCATCATCATCATCATCATCATCATCCCCGTCATAACCATCGTCGTCACTGACCAATTGAAATTTTGGAATAGATAAATGAATTGATCTCATAACATTCGAAACGTTGACGGACTTGAAAGGAACGATTAATTCAACGATCTTATGTTCCTTCAATAAAACGGTGTCAAATTCATTGTAACTCTGTACGTTTTCATCTCTCAACCAACAGAATTTTTTATCCGAATCGAAGACATGGATAGAACGGGTGTTGAGATAATGGCATAAATTCGAATTAATCCAACTCGGCATCTGAATAATCTCATTCTCATTAATCTTTTCACAATTTTTAAGTTCATAATAATAATTCCATCCCATTCTAACATAGTTGACATCGGTTGTGAACTGTAACCAATTTTCATCTCTCAATTCTTTAAAGATTGTGGAACATCTATCATCATTTGTGACGTACTTCAATTCCCATAAATCAGTCACAAATCCGTAAAGAAAATAAAAGTGAGGAGACCTGAAACCATGTCTCCAATATCTGCAACACAATTCACGAATTAACACATCTTCAATACATCCAAAATCTTCGACACGGCAGTACACATTCAACGTCATTTCATTCTTTAAATTGCTCAATCCAATCCTATGACTTAATTGTTTAACAGAAAAAAAGTTTACAATGTAATCATGAAATCGATTGGCGGTGATGGAATAGTTATTTTTAATCATCATCTTTGACATTCTTGGTCCGACAATGTAGATTAATTTATCTTCCGCTTCTTGTCTTGATCTTTTTTTATATTCATCTTTTTCATCTTCTTCATCTTCTTTCTCACTAATTTCTTTAAATCTTTCAATGATTTCATCATCTTTTAAATTATCTGCGATGATGAAGAATCTGGTGTACACCCAAGGGACGGAAATCAAATATCTATTATCTTTTTCATTTTTATCCAACGATTTTATAATATCAAATTCAATCACATTATTTCTTTTTTCTTTTTCTTTTCCTTTTGTTTTTGTTTTGGGTCTTCCTTCTCCTTTTTCTTCTTCCTTTTCTTTAAAATAATCATCAACATCGTTACAAAATAACAACACTTTTAATTTAACTTTATTATTTCCAATACATTTAAAAGGAACAAACCAACATG
>Ga0187891_1002320_pt1 | contig 14540 bp, 4 predicted proteins | sample June2016WEW_21_4_FD_132990 | JGI IMG/M metagenome (GOLD analysis project Ga0187891, IMG submission 132990) | Peatland microbial communities from SPRUCE experiment site at the Marcell Experimental Forest, Minnesota, USA - June2016WEW_21_40 | ecosystem: Environmental > Terrestrial > Soil > Wetlands... | reverse complement strand
GTCCTTGGCGGTGATGATGTCGCTGCGCTCTGCGGTATCGAGCGAAGCCAGATTGGAATCCACCTGCGCTTCCACCGTGACCGCCGAGGCCGTCGTGCCCACCTTCATGCGGATGTCGGTATAGCTCAGTTGCGCGCCCGCTTGCACAGCGAACGCCTGCGACTCCCAGGGCTCGAAGTTCGGTGCGCTGACATCCAGCCTGTAGTTCGTGTCGGGGGTGACGCCGGCAAACGCGAAGGCGCCATCGCCGTTACTAATCGCGGTGCGCTTGATTCCGGTTGCCAGGTCGCTCAATACAACCGAGGCTTTTGGAATCACGGCGCCTGTCGTGTCCGCAACAATACCAGTCACGGTTCCTGTCGCTTGCCCATAGAGCGCCGTTTGCGCCAGCAGCAGCACTGCGGCTAGCATCACCAGCAACGAGGCAGTCGGCCTGTTCCCTGAAAAGAACTTCATAGTAGTCCCCCCGTCGGCTACATTCCGTTGTGTCTTTGACACTTGGTTCACAGCCCTTACACCGGACCTAAGTTATTGCACACCCTACTTAAGCCTTTGAGTCTTCGGACGCAGATTCTCGTTCCGCATTGATGACAGGGAATTCTGAAGCTTAGGGCGAGAGTCTGTCAAGTGAATTCTTTCCGAGTTTTCCAACAATGGGATCGATACCGCGGGTTTATCGGTTTTTGAGGCTCTTCACGCCTTTGCAGGGGCGCTTTGCGCGGCTCCGCGGACACTCGTCTACCCCTAGCAGCCCGACCATCAACACTCAAGTGGGGACTGCTGCTGCTGTGATCTCCAATGGAGTGACGCTCCCGCCTGCGGACTGTCGGTCGGAGAGTTGGTTTGGCACCCTAGCCATCAAGCCACAAAAGCCATTCAATTGGCAAGAGGAAAAGGGTTTCACTCATTGTGCGCATTTTCTCCAAGAAACTGTATCCGCGAAAGCCTCCACGGTGCGCCACGCGGAAAAAGGACCCGCCACTGTCCCAAGTCTGAGCTGCGATCTCGCCGATGCGCGGAGCTGGCCAGCACTTCCCCGCCCCTGACGGAGGCACCAGTCGGAATTCGCTGGATGCATCTCCGCTCTCAGCTCGGATGGCATCTTTTTGGCCGCAAGGTGCGCGTCACGTCGCCCGGCATGATTGCGATATCATGAAATGCCGTGCTCGGCCCTCCGATGCGCGGATGCCGCGGCCGGGGTCCGGTCAGTCCGCGTGCTGCCCCGGCCAATAAGCCGTCTGGCACTTGAAAAGCGTGCCAGGAGCATCTTATTCCTTTTAGTACGGCACCACAAAAAGGGTGATGGATTGCGCCGGGAACGTGTAATTACTGATGGTGCTCGTCGTCCCGCTTCCCGTGGGCGGCGTTACGCTCACGCCCGCCTCTTGGACGATCGCATTCAGATTGGCGTTGCCGTACTGGTACACCTGCGCCTTAGTTCCGCTTACCGCCGAGAAGTTCTCCAGGCTGATCGTTGAAGTCAGCGCCCCGTAGGTCTTGTTGATAAACATGATCGTGATAGCGCTGTCCTTGGTTCGCTGCGCGCCATAGACCGCCAACTGGCCCTCTGCATCGGCGCCGGAGGCTGTGCTCGTCGACGGCAAGACCGTGTCGCCAAAAGTCGATTTGTTTCCGTCGTAGTTGCGGTAGATCGCAAACGCCATCATGCCGGGGATTTGTTCCGAGGGATCCTCAGTCGGCCACATGGTGCCGAGGTCGAGGCCTTCGCGCCCAAAGATGCCCAGAATATCGGCCTGCGTCAGAGCGCCGTTGATGGCCTCCATTCCGCCGAAGTTGTATTCGTCAATGGCCGTTTTTGTTCCCGGGTAGTCGTTCGCGACCCAGGTTTTCATCATTCTTATCAGCTGCGGCGCCTGCTGCGGAGGATTACAGTTCGTGGCGCCAGTGTAGTTTGGGTCGGTCGGATAATTCGGTTGAGGATAGCCGCCACCATTATTGGTGCTGGAATCGGTATAGGTCGGGTCCCAGAATGCGCGAGTCGAGTTTAGCCGTGCCTGTTGCGCACCAGTGTCGCCCGCAGGGTTCAAGCCGAGACCGTTGCCGCTGTTGGCGGGGTATTGAGCCGCAAAATAGGTGTGCAAGTCTACATAATCGAGCAGCCGTATGCCGTACGTGGCTTGCGCCGCAGCGAACTGCTTCAGATAATACTCAATGAGCGGAACGCCGCCGTGTGCTTCCCGATCCACCGGATTGCTCCAGGGCCGATAGCAGGGGCTCCCGCTATCCCATCCGGACTCGATGTCCTTCTTCGAATAGAAATAGGCCCACCAGTAGTCGATCACCGGGCCGCCCACCTGGGCGGTCGGATCGACGGTCTTGATGGCCAGGGCGGTACCGATGCCGCCGTTGGTCACTTCGTCATAGGTGAAGGCCAATGGATGCACGTCGAAGTCGTTCGAATCCCACCAGGTGGGCTCGTTGTCAAGGTCGTAGATGGCTACGCCCGTGCCGCTATTGCCCGCGCCGAATTTGTTCACCAAGTACTCCGTCCAGCCGCCCGCCCACGTGTTTTCTGCCCACGAGGTGGTCACCGCGGAGGCGGCCGGTGGCGGGGGAGGTGGCTCCGAGACGCTGGTAACGGTAGGATCGCTGGGGATATTGCACCCGCTCGAATTCGTGCAGCCGCTGACGCCGTTGGGGTATACGCCTGAGCCGCATTCGCGGTACGTATCAAAAGCGGCCTTGCCATTCACCGCTAGTTGATTGGGGTACGTCGCTTCCGGGTAACTGCAAGACGTGCTGTCCTTGGCTACCCAGCCAAGCACAGGCACCGTGCCCAGAGTCTTAATCCCGTTGCTATTGTTGCTCTCGACCAGGGCGTCAAATGCCTTGACCCCGCTGATCGTGGGCCAACCATCCCCTCCCGTGCCGGTCTGATTCTCAAAATACCAATCGTCGATGGAGTTGGTTACGTCCAACTGATAGTTGTATCGCTCCGTAGAGTCTCCGCCCCAACGATCAATGGTGATGTTGGTTGGCGCAACCGCAGCGGTGTCCGCCGCGGTCCCATGGAGCAAATAAGCGTCCATTCCATAGATGTCCGGGCTGATGGGATTACCGGGCGTGCCCACGTCTACCGCCAACGCGGGGCCGCTCGCCGTCGCCGGCGGATTCAAAGTGACGGTGGCGCTGCCGCTCACGTTGGTAAACCCGGACATCGTGCTGGTTGCGGTAATCGTGACGCTCGACGGAGCCGGATACGGTGTGGTGTAAAGACCGCTCGCGCTCAGCGTGCCGGGGCTCAAGCTGCCGCATGAGGAACAAGTCAACGACCAGGTGACCCCGCTGCTGTAGCTGCCGGTTCCATGCACTGTCGCCGTGAACTGCTGCTGAGTCCCAATGGTTGCGGTGCTGGGCGTCACGGTAATCGAGGAAATGCCCGTCTGGTTGTAGTTCGCCGTCACCGTCGTGGCGCCGCTTATCGTCACATTGCATACGGAACCGCTGGTCCCGCTTGTCGAATTGCATCCGCTCCACGAAACAAAGCCGTAGGTGTTTGCAGTCAATCCAGCAGTCAGCGTCACTAGCGTGCCGGAATAGTAAGACCGCGTGAAGGGTGTTGTTCCCAAGCCCGCCCCGTTGTTGTCAATGGGAGAGACGGTAATCGAGATCCCGCTCGACGGCGCCGCGGAGTCAATCGTCAGCACATAAGCGACAGGGGCATTCACTGTCACCTGCCCGGTTCCGGTCGCGCCCGCATAAATCGATGAACTTGTCGCATCCGGCGTGTAGGTCGCCATCAGCGAATCGCTTCCCGTGGTCAGCAAGCTTGCCGGAATATTGATCTGCGCGCTTCCGTTTGTGAGTGTTGTCGCGGAAGAGGTGTACCCGCCGCCGCCCAGCGTCACCGAGCCGGTCGCTGTCGGGTTGCCGCTGCCCCCGCTCACGCCCACCGTTACGGTCAAGGGCTGATTCGCAGTGATGCTCGAGGAGCTCGGGGTCACCGTCACAGCCGGTACGATCAAGTTGACGGTAACCGAACTTAATCCCCCGGCGCCGTTGTAGATGGCCGAACTTGGGGTATCTGGAGCGTAGGTCGCGGTCAAACCGTCATTCCCCACCCCCAGCACGCCGGCGGGTATGACGATCTGCGCGCTGCCGTTGGCGAGCATCGTGGCGGCCGAGGTGTAGCGTACGCTGGCAAGAGTCACCGCCCCGGTAGCCGTTGGGGCGCCTGTCCCGCCGTTCACGGTCACCGTCACCGCATCGCTCTGCGTGGTCGTGATGCTCGGTAACGCCGGAAGCACGGTCACCATCGGTGTGGCCTTGGTTACCGTCACTTGGCCCGCGCCTGAACTGCCGTTATATGTGGACGAGCTCGCAGCGTCCGGCGTGTAGCTCGCCGTCAATGGGTCCATGTTGGCCGCAAGGGAACCTGCCGGAATCGTGATCGACGCGTTGCCGCCTGCGAGCGTCGTCGCTGAGGATGTATAGTTGCCGCTCGCCAGGATTACCGAGCCTGTCGGGGTACCGCTCGTTCCGGTCACCGTTACCGTCACCTGCAGCGACTGCACGGTGGTAACGGCCCCCAAAGCCGGCGTCACAGTAACCGTCGGCGTGGCCTTCTGCCGTTGACTTTGGTTATTCGAGCCCCCACTGCCCCCGCACCCCGCCGCCCAAAAACTCACCATGATGCCGAGCCAAACCGCCGCCTGTCGCCCCATCATCTTCATCGCCCACCGTCTTCTATCTGTCTATTATCTATCTACTTCCTCTTCCTCTAATTCCTCTTTCTCTAACGGTGCCTGGTCCTGTATTCTCAGCTCCGACCGAATCCCCAGCCTTATGCGCCGCTGCCCGAAACCGGACCGGCGCAACGGGGCCGGGATCGAGGATTGCTTCCTGGCCTCAGAAGCCCTGTTTGCCTCGAAGCCGCGAAGCACAGATAACGGTATCATGAATTTGCATTGAGGGCCGATCCCAGTCCGTACCGTCCGAACCAGTCAATTCGTCATTCCGCCACTCCCCAGCGCTTATCGCCAACGGCGGCAGATAGATTACCTGCAAGCAGGCCAACCTGCGCCAAGCCCCCAGAGCCCGATTTCTGCGCCTGCCTAATTCGCTGTACTCAAACGTTTTTCACTTGACAACGGCAAATTTCGTCGAGTACGGTGTACCGTTACCAAATTTGTAGGATAATCCGCGCGCAGTTCCAGATAACTTGGCGTACCCGTTCTGCGTGTGGAGAAGTGCCGGAGTTTACCGGCTGGTTTTTCAGGACTCTTTTTCCTGCGTATATTCACCCAGCTTCTCCGGGGGCGATACGGAGACAGATAATTCAGCCTTTGCCGCCGAATCGCGCGTGAGACTGAATGGGACATTTACCGGAACGGCAAACCAGGATGAAATTCAAATCGAGAGTTTGATGTTGGCAAAGGACGATACGGGACAAACCGGACCGTCACCGATTCCCCGGTTCGGGGATGGAAACAGATCGGAGGAGAAGAAATGCAAACTACTTTGAACAGATTGACGAGTCCAGTGCGGTCCCTTACGGCGGGAACATGGGTAACCCTGTTCGCGCTGCTGGCCCTTTGCCTTGCTGCGTATCCCGCGATGGCTGCCACGCTTCCACCGCCGATCGCAGTAACCGGCCCCTCCGTCCTAATCGGAGACATGCAATTCAACGGCGCAGGCGGGGGCTGGTTCGGCAGCCAAGCGCCTTTGGGCGGCACCTTCGTGGTGGGTCCAAACGGCGACGTAATCGTGGGTGACGGTTACGGCGGTAATTCAGCCAGCGGCGTTTTTCTGATCACTCCCGCCGGCGTGCAGTCCGTCATCGCTAATTTCACAAATAGCAATGCGGCCGGCATCGATAAATACGGCAACGTGTACATCGCGAGAGACTACGGCGCGAGCATCATCAAGTTGCCGTACAACGCCGCGGCGGGCACCTATACGGGATTCACTACCCTTCCAACCACCAACTGCCAGGGAGGCACCCTGGATACGGCCGCGTGCGTATTTGCTCCGGGCACACAGGCCGTCATCAACGCCGGCAAAACGGCAGGAGGCGGAAATCCGGGATTTTCGTCCTTGCTCTTCGACGGGCAAGGAAACTTCTTCTTTGCTACCGACACGAACCCTGGCACCGGTACCGGCACCAATGCGAACACAATCTATGAGTGCAGCGCGCAGTGCCAGGCCGAGACCGACGGCGCAGGCACCTATCCGCCGGTAGTGGTTTACACCGATACGCTGGCAATGGGCGTGGTCGCCGTCGATCCCTGGGGCAATCTCTTCTTCTCCGATGGCGCCGACAACGGGGCTAATACTGGAAAAGTTAGCTACCTTGAGGAACTGCCACTATCGGGTGGACACTATGCTTCCTCGCCGACCGTGATTACTACTTACACGACGACTGCCTCATATAACGCGATAACCGGCGTCTCTGCCAATAACTTGAACGCGGTATATTTCGCGGTTGCCAACGATGGCGTCTTTGCCGTTCCGAACTCTTCGTCGGGCCCCAACGCTGCTGGAATTTACAAGGTATCCAGCCAGGGCGGGAAAGGTATGACGGTCGACAGCATTGGCAACCTGTACACGGTCTGCTATAGCGGCACACTTTCCCACGACGGGGTCTGCAAGACCCCGTTTAACAACTTCGCGTTTGGCGCCTCCGCAGTCGGAACCGCCGCGACGGCGGTGACCGCGACGGCAATCGACAACGCCGGCAACTGCACAACTCCACCCACCCTGACCTTTAAGGGCAGCGAGAGCGGGGTTTCGTCGAGCGAATTCGCAATAGTGCCCGGAACTACCTGTTCAACATCCGTCGGCACAGGCAATGGAACGTTCAGCCCTGCGCTGGCGTCCACCGGCGCTTCATATTCAGCCACGATTACCTTCACTCCCACCGCGGTGGGCGCGCGTAACGCGGCGCTCGTCATCACGGATTCGACGAACAGTGCAAGCGGAATGGCAGCGCTCACGGGCGTGGGCAATGGCCCCACGGGCAATGTCGATCCCGGCGTCAGCACAGCTTTCAGCACAGGCTTTACCAGTCCGGCATCCGTTGTCGCGGATCCTGCAGGCGACGTGTTTGTCGCCGACTCCGGTGCGGGCAAAGTCTACGAGATCGCACACGGATCGACGACCCTCACGCCGGTCGGCTCAGGGCTTACAGCTCCTGATGCCTTGGCCTTCGACGCCAACGGAAATCTCTTTATCGCTGATAACGGCGGACCCGACGTGGTGGAGATTCCCAATACCGGCACCACCGGCGCATTTGTCGCAGGAACGCAGCTAACGGTTGTCAGCTCCACGGCTCCGATATTAGGTTCTGCGCTCTCCAGCGCCACTGGCCTGGCCGTCGGACCGGATGGCAGACTGTACATCTCCGATACGGCAAACAAGCGGGTCGCCTTCTGGAATCCGCTCACTGGCCAGTCGGGCGTGACCCTTGCTAACACAGCGAACGGCGTTAAGGCTCCCGTGGGACTCGCCGTCGACTCCTCAGGCAACCTCTATGTCGCGGACTCGACCCTTGACCAGGTGCTCATCTTTTCCGCAGCGGGTGGCATCGCTTCGGTCACGCCTCCCAATGTGACACAGGCTGTTGGCGTCGCGGTCGATTCTTCGGGTAGCGTGCTCGTCGCCGACGCGATATCTGGCAACATCGTCCGCATTCCCGATTTGAGCGGGACGCTGACCACTGCCTCTGCAATCACAATTGAAACGGTCGCTTCGCAGGCCTCTTCGCTGTCCATGGACCCGCTTGGCGACATTTATGTTGCCAGCGCGAGCGGAAAGGCTGCGTATGCCATTCAGCGCACCGCTGCCGCCCTCAACTTCGGCACCGTCTCCGATGGCGTATCCAACTCCGGAACGGTCTACCTGATGAGCGCGGGCAATTCCGCTGCAACCCTCGGAACCCCGGACGTAACCGAGCCTACTAACACAATGTTCACCCTGGTCCCGGCGGCGAGCAACGGATGCTCGAGCGGATCGTCCGGGCCTCCAGGAGCGTCTTGCCAGTTCACGGCAACCTTCGCCCCGCCGCCAGCAACACCCAACGGGCCCCAAACCGGCGTGGCAACCATCAATATCGCGACTCCGGCTGTCACGTTCAACGTGAACATGAGCGGCACAGCCACGACGTCGTCGATTCTGCCCCAGACCATCACCGGCTTCACTCCGCCCGCTTCAATTCAGGTCGGTCAGCAGATCACGCTCTCGGCCACCGGCGGCGCATCCGGCAACCCGGTCACCTTCAGCATCGATGCCTCCTCGGCATGTCCAACGTGCGCCACCATCGCGGGCAGCGTGCTCACGGCAGTCTCCACTGGCGTCATCAAGGTTGACGCCAACCAGGCAGGTGGGACTAGCGGCGGCAAGCAATACGCCGCGGCGACGCAGGTTCAGGCCCCCATCACCGTCCAGTACACCGTGGTCGCGTCTGACGTGCCTGCGCTGCTGATGAGCCAGATCGTATGGAGTTATCAGAGCGGCGCCTTCACCGACGGGCAGAACCCGGCAGGCGGAAGCTTCGCCGTGACGCAGAATGGTCTGATCTATGTCGGAACCACTTATAACAACAAGACGGACATCGTTAATGCAAGCACCGGCGCCTTGGTCCAGCAAATAGCGATGAACGGTGGAGGCGTATTCACGACCGACAGCAACAACAACCTCTACATGGGGCATCTTTACAACACGGCGGTCTACAAGATTCCGTTTGTGAATGGCGCGTATGTGGCATTGAGCGATCTGTCGTCGGCGCCAAACTGCACCGGCACCGACACAGCTATTTGTACCGTTGGATCTATTCCGAGCGGCGGAACGAAGGCAGTGGCCTTCGATGCCTCCGGCAACCTCTACATGGTCACGGTTCCAGCATCGCCGGGCACCAACGCAATTTATGAGTGCGCCGCGTCCTGCCAGACTGGCGGCACCGCAACGCTGGTCTACTCGGATACCACCGGGGCGGTCAGCCAGATTGCCTTCGATCCATGGGGCAACCTCTTCTTCACCGACGGCGTCTATGGCAGCTCGGGCAACTTCAGCGGCGATGAAGTCACCTCTTCCAACCTCTACGAACTGCCTTACACAGCAGGAACAGGCTTTGCTAAAACGCCGACCCTTCTGCAGACGCTCACCGACGCTACTCCCGCCAACTACGACAATCAGTTGGATGGCGTGGCCGTTACCCCCACTGGCACCGTGTACTACGCGGACCAAAACGACGGAATGTTTGCCATTCCCAATACCAAAACAGGCGGCCCCGACACTGCGCACCAGTACGTCGTGTCGGCGCTGGGCGCAAAGGGAATGGAACTCGACGCCAACGGCAACGAGTGGGTGGTGGTGTATCACTCCGGCGGCGATAACATTGGCGAAGCTCTGCTTGGCGACTTGGTGACGCCCAGCGCTCAATACCAGGGTGCCCCAGTCAACGCCTCCGCTACTGTCGTGGACAATGCGTTGCCCTGTACAACGGCTGCAACCCTGGCTATCGCATCCTCCAATCCGGAGTTCGGCGCTACGGCCGGCACCACGTGCTCTACAACTTCGGCCAATTTCTCCACTCCTGTCTCCGCCTCTTCATATACGGCGACCATCACCTTCACGGCAACGAAGCCCAATTCTCAAATCGGGACGTTGACCGTGACAGATACCACCAATGGCGGCGAAGGCACCGCAACGGTGACTGGCTTTGCCTTGACAACCCCACAGGCGCTCACCTTTACGGCGCCCACAACAATCACCGCCACCTACGCTCCGGGCTTGACGATCGCGGTGAGCGTAAGCAACGGCGGTTCCAACAATCCGGCCGTTTTCACCGTCGACTCGTCGAGCACCGGCACAGGAACCTTCTCCGCCACGACAGTAACGGGCAAAACCTCTTCGGCTACCCTAACGGTCACGCAGGCGGGCACCATTGTGATTGACGCCAACGAACTAGGTGGCCTGGCGGGTGGCGTCTATTACGACGCTGCACCGCAAGTCCAGTTGACGCTCACCATCAACAAGTCTCCGCAGGCGATCACCTTCGCGCAGCCGACTTCGCCGCAAGTCTATGCGCCCGGGCTCACGGTTAATCTGAGCGCGCTCGGCGGAGGCGCCGCAACCCCGGTGGTCTTCTCGGTCGACGCGTCGAGCACTGGCGCCGGGACCATCTCCACCACGACGGTAACCGGCAACACATCAACGGCGACGCTGACAGTGACCCAGGCGGGCACCATCGTTCTCGATGCCAACCAGGCTACCGACGTCGACTACCTGGTAGCACCGCAGGTTCAGCAAGTCCTGGTCATCAACCCGGCAAGCCAGACCATCACCTTTACTCCGGTCACGGTGCCATTCCACTACATTGCGTCGTGCTCCACCATCACGCTGTGCGCGACCATCAGCATCCAGGCCACTGGCGGTGCTACGAATAATTTGGTCGCCCTCAGCCCGGATCCGAAGAACACCGTCAGCTTTACCATCCTCAGCAGTTCGGTAAGTAAGACCGGTGTAACCACCACCACGCTTGCGCTGGTGCCGAACCAGACTTTGGCATCACCGGCCAATCTCGTCCTCGACGGGAATCAGCAGGGCAATGCCAATTACGCGGCAGCCACTCAAGCCACTTTAACCATCCCCGTTCTGGCGCCGCTGCCGCTGCAGAGCATCACCTGGGCAAATCCGGGTACGCAGGTTGGCGGCACTTCCTTGACGCTCGCCGCGACTGCAAGTTCCGGGTTCCCAGTCACCTACACTTCCGGCACATCGACGGTCTGCACGGTCAGCGGTGCGAAGGTCACGTTTGCCAGTGTCACCTCCGCCAGCCCCTGCACCATCACGGCTACCCAGCCCGGCGACAACCTCACCTTTGCCGCGGCCGTGCCGTTGACGCAGACCCTCGACGTCAACCCCGCTGGGCAGAACCCAAACATGAGCATCAATCTCTCGCTCTCCTCGCTGATCATTCAGCCGGGAACCGTCGGGTTGACGCAGGTCACCCTCACCTCCGTGAACAACTTCGCGGTTAGCTCAATTGCCTTCTCCTGCAGCGGCTTGCCAACCGGCTACACCTGCAGCTTCAACCCCAATCCCACAACTGCCTTTGCCCAGAACACGTCAACCGGCATGCCGCTGGGCACAACCGTAACCACGACGCTCACCATTACGCCGCCCTCGACGGCAGCTGTTGTCCGTCAGGACTTCAGGCCGCTCTTCCCGGCTACCTTGGCGGTAGCGCTCTGCTTCCTGGGCTTCAAGAAGCGCAACCGGCTCTACATGCTCGTGTTGCTGGTGGTCCTCTTCGCCGGCTTGGGCTTTGTCTCCGGCTGCGGCGGCACATCCTCCAGTTCGGCGCCGCCGCCTGTCACGTCGACAGCGACCATAACCGCGACGCCGGCGGCTGGACTAGCTGGCGCATCGGGATCGATCCAATCGAGTGCGACCCTGTCGGTCACCCTCGAATAGGCTGATCCGCTATTGACTTGCGCAACAATCAAGGGCCTCTCCACCAGACCAAAAAGGTGGAGAGGCCCAATTCTTTGCCCGCGCGATCCAAAGAAAATGGCCTCTCGCTTTCGAGAGGCCACGCCGCCCTGCGCCTGGGTTTTCGCCCGATTCTGGAGCCGACGGTCAGACTTGAACTGACGACCTGCTGATTACGAATCAGCTGCTCTACCAACTGAGCTACGTCGGCCTGCTCCCAAGTTCTATTGTTGATTGTATCGTCGCGCCGGATCGAGGTAAAGCCGCGCGGAGCTCCTCGCACCGCTGATGCCGCGCTTTCGCAAAACCAGAGCAGGTGTGCCCCGGAGCCGCAACACGTTAGTCGACGCGACCGGCCCGGGGTCCCCAACGACCGGATTCTGTCGTTGCGGTGGGAACAGCAGAAAGCGGCGACCTTGAAGACAGCGACAAAAGGCAAAGTAAGTCTGGTTTTGCCGTACAATGCTGCCCATGCAAGCCGACCCCATCCTTGAGTGGCAGACGCTTACCGCTCACTATCGCGAGATGAGCGACGGCGAACTGCGCGAGCTCGCCGCAGACTTCAACGATCTCACCGAAACCGCGCAGCAGGTGTTGCGCACCGAGATGAGGAGCCGCGCCCTCGGCGATCCTGAGGCTGCGAGCGCGGCGCCGCTCGCCTCGAATGCGCCCCCCGCGATGAACGCATCGCCCGCAGCACCACTGCCGCGGAATTCCGCGCCGGAAGTCTCCGATTCCATCATTGAGCGCGCAGCCCTGGCGTTCGGCGCCCACCCGCCCGAGCTCGTTCCTGACATTTCCGACGCCGCCAGCGAGATCGATGGCCCTGTTGAGTTCACGTGGAAGACAGTCCTCTGCGACTGCGACACCCACGAAGAAGCGTGGGAACTCACTGAGGCGTTGAAGCAGGCAGGGATCGAGAGTTGGATTGATCGCCCGCAGGCCTTCTCTCCGAATCACGCTCGCTTGGAGGGGCTGCCAGGTTTTCAGCTCATTGGGATGGCGCGTCCGCGCGTGCTCGTCGCCGCCGATCAGCTTGAGCAGGCGCGTGCCATCGCCGCGCGGCCCATTCCGCCTGAGATCGTCGAGGAGTCTGAGACTGAAGTTTCCGACTTCGTTCCGCCCTCGTGTCCAAAGTGCGGCGCCGGTGACCCCGTTCTCGAAGCCGTGGACCCCGCGAATTCCTGGAAATGCGAGCAGTGTGGTGAGCGCTGGACCGAATCCGCGTCTGCCGCGGCCGAACAGCCTCCGAAGGCCGGTTAGCAGCCCCTCTAAACGGAAAGAGCCGCCCGGCAACAGGGCAGCTCTCTCCTCAGGGAGAATAGTTCCAACGGAGGCAAACCCATCAGAACTTTCTGGCTGCATACTAGGAGCGGGGGCAAGCAGTGTCAAGAGAAAATGTTTATGAAAATAAGTAATTTTGTTTCAATACTTTAACAATGCCATCCTTCCATCGTAAGGGTTGATTTATTCGCCAATCATTCGCCTCAAATCTTCCGGCATTTCCCGTGATTTTGCACTGTTTCTTCGGGTTTCCGTCCCTTTTCCCACAGCCCTCGCACGGCATTAACCTTTCGGATGCGGACCCTCAATGGCCTCGCTCCGATCAATCCATTTCTCTGCCAAATCGAGATGAATAAATTCCTCGTCGTAGACTGACGAGATCGGTTTGCCCCGCGCCAGCCGGTAAAGCGCTCTTCCGCCACCCAGGAACCCTCCGAGCACGATGGCCGCCGCAGCCCCGATAATCGTCAGCACGGCGATCCCCATCAGCAGCTTGCTGGTCTTCTCCACCTCTGACTCCACCGGCTCCGGAATCGACGTCAGGTTCGCCTCGTAGTGCACGGCCTCGAGCAGCCGGTGGCTGTCGTCAGGAACCGCATCGCCACTCACCAAGGCCACCAGCGGCCCGCTATGCCGCACCTCCAGCGATGCCTGGTCGGAGTCGGCCAATGGCTTGGGCCACGCCGGCTGCGCCTGGCTCCCGGCCTTCAGATAGGCGCGAATGACCGCCTCCTGCGCTTCGGCAATCTGCGGTGTGGGGTAGTCGATAATGGTCAGCGTCGCCGGGCCCGAGGTCAGCGAGTAGTTCGCCGTCACCGCTTCCGCGCCCTTGTCAAACCCCACCAGCGACGCCGGCAGCACGCCCCCGGATCCCGTGTACCCCTCCGGGCCCTCCGCATAGTGCGTCGTTTGCCCGTCAAGCCTCTCCTGCGGCAGGTTAACCAGAATGGGTGGGATCATCCCGCGGTTTCCCGTCGGCACCGGAAGCTGCTTTGCAATCTCGCGAAGTTCTCCGGCCGTCATCGGCCCGATGCGCGAATACGTCGCATCCACTACGGTCGTCCCTTTCCAGAACAGAACGCGCTTCTCGTCGGAGGCCGCTCCCGTACCGATGTCCTCCCTAGGCCAGCCATTCTGGCGGTAGTAGGTGTATGCGCCGTAGGCTCCGCTGGCGTCGTCGAATCGAAGTGCGCGCAGGCTCAGCGTATCGCCATCGCGCTTGTAGTTGGCCAGCACTGCGGCATTAAACCCATACTCCTTCAGAGCTGCCGCATTGGCCGGGTCGGCCTGCGCCGAGTCAATCAGCACCTTCGATGGCCCTGTCGCCGCCCATCCGTCAAACTCGTCGGGCAATAGCGCCTTTGGCGATGGCGGCAGAACGATCGTTGTCGCCGACTGCTTTTCCGCTGCCGTCGGCTGCTCACCCTGCGCCAAGGCGAAAACCGCGCCGCAGACGAGCACCATCGCACCCGCCAGAATTGCCATCCTACGCATCAACCGGAATCCCCAGTCTCCTGGGCGCGCATCGCAATTCTGCTTCGCACGCCCCAACCTTCAGGGTACACGCTCGTGCGGCGCCCTCGCTGCACGCAGACCTTTCCCTGTTTTGGACACTGAAAAGTTCCGAAAGGTTCCCGCCTTCATTGCGGGCGCCGCGGTCAAACAACCCCGTTCGTGCTCCCAACGATTGCCGATGGCGGGTATAGGGTGTCTCCCAGCGCCTTATAGCGGCCACCGTAGAAGATCAGCGCATACTCCCGTAGCCCTGTGCTCAATGGCCCTCCAACGCAGATGCTGGCCAG
>Ga0187891_1002317_pt1 | contig 14558 bp, 12 predicted proteins | sample June2016WEW_21_4_FD_132990 | JGI IMG/M metagenome (GOLD analysis project Ga0187891, IMG submission 132990) | Peatland microbial communities from SPRUCE experiment site at the Marcell Experimental Forest, Minnesota, USA - June2016WEW_21_40 | ecosystem: Environmental > Terrestrial > Soil >... | reverse complement strand
TGGGACCAATTGGCATTTTGGGCGATCACCGTCGGGACCAACATCATCAGTTACGTTCCGGTGTTGGGGCGGCCTCTCCGGTATCTGCTGCTGGGCGGGCACATCATCGGGCAGAACGCCTTGCTTCGATTCTACGTTTTGCATTGCGTCATCCTGCCGCTCGCCGCTGTGGCACTGATCGCCGTGCATTTCTGGAGAATTCAAAAGGATGGCGGGCTGACCATTCGAGACGACCATGAGCGAGACGAATAAATACGCAGTGGGCTTCGGGTCCGATGCTACTAAAGATCCGCGCCGGATCGTCTTCATCACGCGGAAGACGTCGGCGAAGGTCAAAGGCGAGGCGGGACCGCAACTGATGTCCTACCCCCACTTGGTCCTGCGGGAGGCAATCGTCCTCCAGGTCTTGACCATCGTGCTGGTGGCGGTGGCGCTTTTCTGGGATGCTCCGCTCGAGCAACTGGCCAATCCGCTGCTCACGCCCAATCCCGCTAAAGCGCCATGGTACTTCCTCGGCCTTCAGGAATTGCTGCACTATTTCCCGCCCATTGTCGCGGGTGTTCTGATCCCAACCTTGGTGGTTTTAGGGTTGGTGGTCATTCCTTACTTCAAAATCAACGTGCAGGGCGAACCCCTGTGGTCCGGCAATCGGCAACGCCGTGCCCAGGTTCTGGTCGGAGTGGTAATTGTGCTGGGCGTTCTTTTGGCAGTTTACGACGCTTGGACCGTCTTGGTTCCCACGGTGCTGGTGGGAGTTTTGGCCCTACTCCCCTATTTCACGCCGTCCAGTTCCGCACGCTATGTGCAGTTCCTGAGGTCGCGCACGGTCTCGTGGTGGGTGATGACTTGGTTCATTGCGGTAGCGCTGACGCTCACGTTGGTAGGCACTTTTTTCAGGGGCCCGGGATGGTCTTGGGTCTGGCCTTGGAGTCGACATGCTTCCTGAGGAGATGGGCAAAGTCACGAAACGCTTTCGCTGGGCTTTCGCTGCGTCAAGCGTGGTCTTCCTGGCGGTGCTGGCGGTTTCGCCCGTCCGCGAGCATCTGCGGTCCTGGAAGCGATACGAAAGGGACTACGTCCGGTTCGCCCAGACCCGGCCCGACACCAAGCGGTTGCTGGCAGACTTTCGTTTCGAAATCAGCCAGATCTGGATCCCGAAAATGGATGTGGTGGATCGTTGCACCACCTGCCATCAGGGCATCACGGAGCTGAGCCTGCAGGATTCCACCGTGCCTCAGCCTTTCCGGGCCCATCCACCCATACCGCATCAAGTGCGTGATTGGGGGTGCGTTATCTGCCATCGCGGCCAGGGCTTGGCAACGGAAGTCCGTGACGCCCACGAGACCACGCTCGCCTGGGAGCAGCCCATCCTGCCCGTCGAGTACATCCAGGCTTCCTGCGGTGTATGCCACCGCTCCGAACTGAGGGAAGCTCCGCGTCTCGATCGGGGCCGAGAGATCCTGGCTCGGCTCAACTGCGTGGGTTGCCATCGCCTTCAGGGAGTCGAACGTCCGGCGATGCTAGGCCCGGATCTGACTAATATCGGCAGCAAGGTCAGCCGTGCGTGGATCTACAAATGGCTGAAAGCGCCGCGCACGATCACCGCGAGTGACGGCAGCACTGAAGTCAATGGCTACGAGAACGAAGACGAGCCGCGCATGCCGAAATTCCGGCTCAGCGAGAGCGAGCTGGTCGCGCTTTCCGGATACCTCAGCACCCTCCAGAGCCAGAAGATCCAGCCTTATAAATTCGATCCCCGCGTCGTGGCAGCATGGGAGAAGCGGCCAGACCTCCTCGAACAGGGCGAGACGCGCTTCCGGCAGATGTTCTGCACCACGTGCCATTCACTGGCCGTGACCCGTGCCGGCGAAACCAAGCTGATCGGCGGCGATATCGGCCCCGAACTCACCAAGGTTGCAAGCAAAGTGAATCCGGATTGGCTGGTGGCCTGGCTGCGCAATCCGCAAGAGTATCTCCCCCACGCGGAGATGGCGCGCTACCGATGGTCCGACCAGGACTTGTTCACGGTAACCCGGTATATTGAAGAGAAGCTGACCGATCCGAGCCTGTTGAGTGACGTTCCAAGCCTTGGCGCCCCCAACCCCACGGAAATCCAACAGGGGAAGCGGCTCTTCCTCGAGAAAGGCTGCGGCAGTTGTCATGTCATCCAAAGGGTAGCCCCGCAGTCGGATTACGGACCAGACCTCTCGAGTCTTGGGCGGAAGACCATTTCCCAACTGGAGTTCGGCAACTCCAAGATCCCTCGTACGCTCGTTGCCTACATCGAAGCCAAAGTCACCAGCCCCCTCTCCGTAAATGCAGCAGCCCGAATGCCGCAGTATGCGCTTAACGCCGGCGACCTCGCCGCAATCACCACGGCGCTCCTGAGCATGACGGGCAGCTCCGAGCAGGCGGGACTGGAAGGCCTGATCCTGCCCTCCCAACACGCCACATTCCGCCCCGCCGGAGCCTTCGCCGAGCTCTATGAGCGCTACAAGTGCTATGTGTGCCATCGCTTCAACGGCTACGGCGGCACGCTGGCGCCCGACCTGACATTCGAGGGCAGCCGCGCCCAGCACAAATGGATCGTCGACTTCCTGAAGAACCCGCAGACGTTGCGGCCGACGCTCACCTTCCGCATGCCGCAGTTCAACATCCCGACGGAAGAGGCAACCGTCCTCGCGGATTACCTCACCATGGTCATGCAAACTCCCAACGTCAACCTGGCAGGGACGGACGCTAAGGCATTCACTCCTCAAATGATCAGCCTGGGCAAACAACTGTATGACGTGAAGTATCAGTGCCAGTCCTGCCACACGATCGGCTCGACCGGCGGCTACGTCGGGCCCAACTTGACAAACGTGGGTAACTGGATGAACCCGGCTTGGGTTGAGGAGTGGCTCAAGGATCCCCAATCTCTTGTTCCCGATTCCATCGAGCCGCGACGGAGTTTCTCGGACGAAGAACGTACAGCCCTGACCGCCTACTTAATGACGCTGAAACAGAGCGGCTCCGCTCGTCCCGCCTCAGCCGGGAGGGGTCAATGAAACCGAAACTCATCATCGCGCTGCTCCTGGTCGCGTGCGCAAGTCTTACAACTGCCTGCCACAAGAGACTGGCGACGGAAAAACCTGATCCGCTCTCACACGCTTACGATAGCGAGCCGGATTGGAACGATCCCCAGCGGGTGATTCCGCTCAACTATCAGCAAGCGCAAGGAAAGCGTGTCTTCTATCATTACTGCGTCTGGTGCCACGCGGATTCGACGCCGGCAGGCCCCTCCAATCGCTCGAACCTCAACCCCATGCCGCCGCTCGCGAGCGACGGGTCCGTGCTCAATTCTCTCAGCGATGACCTGCTGCGTAACACCATTGCTCTGGGGGGGAGCGCAGTGGGGAAATCCGCCCTTATGCCCCCGTGGGGCAATACGCTTAAACAAGACGACATCAAGGCGGTCATCACCTTCTACCGCGCCATCGCCCAGCCACCTTACCAGCCCCCGGCACGACCCGGGCCCCAGTATTCGGTGAGGTAGAAGGCCATGACCTTTACACTACGTTTGAAATGTCTCGCACTGTTGATTCGGAACGTGCCCAGGTTGCTGCCGCCTTCTTGGCAGGCGTGCTTGGTCAGATAAGCAGAGATCGTAAAGCCGTAACTGAGGCTTTAATTTCGGAGTGACTTCCCAACGAAGGAAGGTGCTGTATGAAAAAAGTCGTGATTTCATTACTTGCGACAGTCCCTGCGCTCTCTCTCGCCTTTCTTACCACACTGACTCCGCGCAGCGTGCAAGCGGTCCCGAGCTATGCGCGCCAGACGGGCTTGCCGTGCGGTGGGTGCCACTATAATCCGCCGGAGCTCAACCCTGCGGGGCGAAAGTTCAAGTTGTTCGGTTACGTTGATAAAGACAAAGACAAGCCAGGCATCACGGACAATTCAGGTAAGCGACATGCGGGGCTTGACCTTCTTTCCTCGCTGCCCCTCTCCGCGAGGCTGGAGGCCTCATTCACCTCAACGGCATCACCACAGCCGGGAACGCAGAACGGCAATTTCGAGTTCCCTCAAGATGTGTCGCTCTTCCTTGCCGGAGCCTGGACATCGAATGTCGGCAGTTTTGTTCAAGTCACCTACGATACCCAGGACGACCATTTCGGTATGGATAATACAGATATCCGCTACGCCAATAAGAGGAACGTCGCGGGCAAGGAACTGGTCTACGGCCTTGACCTCAATAACAATCCGACCGTGGAGGACCTATGGAATAGCACACCGGCATGGGGTTTCCCCTGGGTCGCCAGTGATTTCGCGCCCACTCCCACAGCAGCTTCCATCATACAAGGCCGTCTGGCGCAGGACGTCGCAGGGTTCGGTGGCTACGCAATGTGGGACAATCATCTGTATCTGGATGCCACCATTTATCGCTCGGAGCACGTTGGTGTCTCTCAACCTAATCCGGGCAACGTTGCAGGAACCGCACTTCCTTACAACATCCGTGGGGTTGCGCCGTACTGGCGGGTTGCCTGGCAGCAACTGACGCCGAGCACCCAATATGAGGTGGGCGCCTACGGAATGCACATGGAGTCGACCCCTGGCGCCATCGTTGGCCTCAAGGATGGCTACACAGACTGGGCGGCGGACTTTCAGGTGGATCGGACGTTGTTCAGGAAGGACGTGCTTTCGCTGCGCGGCACGTATATCCGCGAGAATTCGGATTTGGTCGCGACCTACGCGGCGATGGGAGCCGTACAGCCCGACCACCATTTAAATACGGCTTTGGTCAATGCCGAATATCATTTCGGCAATCGCCTTTCCGGCACAGTGGGGTGGTTCGACACCGGAGGGACTGTCGACACTTCGCTGTATTCGCAGAGTGCGGTGACCGGCAGTGCGAATGGCGATCCACGAGGCGCCGGGTATATTGCGAACATCTCGGTTTGGCCGATGCAGAATCTGCAACTCGCCTTCCAATATACCGGATATACACGTTTTAACGGCGCCGCCATGAACTACGATGGTGCGGGTCGCAATGCAAGCGGCAATAATACCGTGTATCTCGATGTGCATTTCATTTTCTGAGCCGTGGATAGGTTGTAGCCGGAAGTTTGGGCCTGCGGCTGTCTAATCTGCGAGCCCGAACACGCTAATGTCGTCTCCACCAGGCAGCCTCCAGAACGACGATCGTGTCGCCGTCGTCGGCGGTGGACCTGCCGGTTCGTTCTTCGCTATACACCTTCTTCGGGAAGCCAGGCGTCTCGGTCGAAACATCGAAGTTGTCATCATCGAAAAACGAGGTCCCACCGACCCGTGTTCCGAGGATTTTCAGTGCCGGGGATGCAACTTCTGCGCCGGCCTTATCTCGCCAAGGTTAAACAAGATACTCGACGACCACGGCCTCGTGGTCCCCGAGGAGATCATCCAGGGGCGCATCGACTACGTCTGGATACAGGGGCAGTGGAAGAATTTTCGGCTTCGAGTTCCCAATGACATGCGGATGTACTCGGTCTTCAGGGGATCGCTGCCCGGCAGAAGGAGCGGTAGGCCTGCGGGATTCGATGGGTTTCTCCTCGGCGCGGCGAGCAAGGAAGGCGCACGCATCCTCTATGGCGAAGTTCAGACGGTATCCTATAATCCGTCGGGGATGCCGTGCCTGACGGTGCGGCCGCAGTCGGGAGCGGACGTCGCTCTCGATGCCAGCTTTGTGACCTTTGCCACCGGAATCAACGCTCACTGCGGCCACGATTATCGTGACGATCCGCTGATAGCCTCGCTGCAGCGGTTAAGTCCATCCTTCGTTCCCGCCAGGACGAGAAAGACATTCATCTTCGAATTGGACGTAGGGGAAGACTATCTTCAGCGCCATCTCAACCGCGAAATCTACTTCGTCGAATATGGTTCACGACACCTCAGCCTGGAGCACGCCGCGCTCATCCCCAAAGGCAGGTTCTTGACCGTCGCCCTGATCGGCAAGTGCGTTGACGAGGCAGACTTGCCGCGCGAGGGCCGCCAGATCGCCCGCGGTTTTCTCACGCTTCCTCAAATCGACCGCATCTTCCCTGGAGTCGCCGAAGCTCCTGTCACGTGTGCTTGTGTTCCTCGGATGACAGTGACCACGGCGGGGTCACCCGTTGCCAATCGCTGTGCCTTCGTTGGTGACGCCGTTGGATCGCGGCTGAACAAAGATGGCCTGTACTCGGCTTACACGACCGCGACCCAACTTGCTGAGACCGTGCTCGTGAACGGCGTCGACAAGCAAGCTCTGGTGAGGGGATACGGGAAGACAATTAAGTGGCTGGCGGGAGACAACCGTTCCGGGCGGATGGTCTTTGGCCTCAGCCGGGTAGCGTTCACACGGCCTTTGGTCAGCCGCATCGTGTACCAGGCATTTGCAACGGAGTACAAGGTGCGGGAGGAGCGCAGCCGGCCCTTGAGCAAAGTGCTGTGGAAGATTGCCAGCGGCACCGCGGACTACCGGGAAGTTCTGCACGACATGTGTGGCTACGGGGTGCTGCGATCCATTCTCGTGGGTGCGGCCGTCACCCTGAGGAACTTGGCCTTCGAGGGGCTCTTCGGCCTGAAATGGGGGGAGTACGGCCGCTATCCGACCGTCGTGTTGCGCGAGAAGCGCGAAGTCCTCAAGGGGCAATTGGCATCGAGCTTGGGGCAGAAACTTGGCGGGTCGCCCGACTTCGAACGCATGTACACGATCAAGATCCGCGGTTCCGAGCAAGAAATCATGGAGGAGCTCGCGGAGTTCGGCCGGCCGGCTGCGAGCTTCGTCAACCTGCGATTCGTCAACGTTCGACAAATCCGTGGTGTTCCGAACCAGGTCGGATCGGTGATTCGATACAGCATACCGTTCTTCGGATTAAGCTCGGAAATGCAGTTGACCAAGAGAGTCGGCTTCGAAACCCTGCTCTATCAGGTCGACGAGCGGCTTGTGTACGAAGGGAAACTTATTTTCAACGTCGCACCGACCAAGGACGGAAACCGCAGGCTCGCCGTCTACACGTCATTCCAATATAAGAAGGGCAAGGGCGCCGCGAGTCAGCTTCTATGGGGCGGTGTCCGATTGTTATTTCCAGAATTCGTACATGACATCGTGTGGAACCATGCCCTGTGCACCATCAAGGAGGACGTCGAGCGCAAGCACGCTTCTCCCCCGGACGGTAATTAGGCTTCCAAGCCCACTCCGTTGATTTCGTCGACGCTGGGAATCAACTAATTAGTAACCAGTGCCCTTAAACGTGGTCGCACTTTCCGATCACACTTTATCCCCGGGAATCATGTTTTCCAATTTTTCATACTACGCCGGTGGGAACGGTATACGTCCATCCCGAACAGGGGGAGGACCGGGGCTGTGATCTGCCCGGCTTCCTGCGGTCGCTGCAGACTTTCGGCACACATGCGCGGCGACCACTAGCATTTATCGGGCTTTTGAAGGGCTGATGATGATGAGGGAAGTCAGGAACGAAAATCTCCAGACAATTTGCGGCCGCGTGCACGCTCAGGTGACGGTCGATACCTACGGGCACTTAATTCCGGGCGTGGGTGACCGGTATGTGTACAGGTTAGATGCCAAAACAAGTCAGCAACAATCTGCAACCCAGGCGCAACCAGCGTCAGAGCCTGAGAAGCCGGAATCTCTGCAAGTTGTTGAAATGATTGGTAGCGGGGGGGAGGATCGAACTCCCGACCTAGGGATTATGAGACCCTCGCTCTACCACTGAGCTACCCCGCCACAGCACGCACCGGGACGCTGGCCGCACTCACCATACTAGGGTAAGAGCGCTCGGGCGGTCAAGATTACCAAGCCGGCTTATCGACAATTTCCCTTCGTGTCTCGGTGCCTTGGTGGTTCATAGCGCGAGCGGGCTATGCCATGCGGTAGAAGCCGAGTTGTGCATCGCCATGCCGAATCAGCCGTTGCCGGCGCAGGTTGCCGTAAGCTTCTTCGAGCAAACAATGCCGGGAGTGCTCCGCAATCACCAGGGACCGGGAATCCAGAAGATGTGAGCGGGAGAGAAGACGCAGGACGTGGTGGTACTCGCTAATCTCGTTGTAAGGCGGATCCAGGAAAAGGTAATCGAACCTCGACCCTTCCTGCTCGAGCCGCTCCAGCCCCTTTGTGACCGTGGTCCGGATCAGGTAATAGCCGGACGTGATGCCCAGGGTCTCGAGATTCTTGCGAATAAGCTGCTGCGCTGGACGATGGTGTTCGACGAACACCACCTCGCTTGCCCCTCGGCTCAGCGCCTCAATCCCTACCGCGCCGCTTCCCGCGTAGGCATCCAGGAAGGCTGTGCCCTCCACTTCCGGACCCAGCACATCAAACAGCGTCTCGCGCATTTGGTCGGAGGTAGGCCGAAGATTGCCGCCTTTCAGCGTCCCCAGATGCAGCCCGCGATATGTGCCGGAGATTACTCTCATGGAAAGATCTGATTCATTTTATCACTGATCCGTTGTTTCGCACCCGATGCCGCGCATCGGCTGAGCCGCGCGTGGCGGCGACATGGCTTTTTGTGTCGCCGACCCCAGCATGCCAGCCTCGACACACGGTTCGATATCCCCGCCCGTCGGGTGGTCAATGGCAAGATCTCCGAATCGAGCCGGCTCGGACGTTAAGTCCACCCCTACGCCGCTGGATCATAGAGCGTGAGCGGGGAAGGGTTGGAAGATCAGGCGATTAGTCGGTCGGCGGAGACGCGGTAAGAACTCTTTAGCAGGCTGTACAGATTTCTAGGAAGTCGGTCACTCCGAAGTTAATCGCAAACCTGGGCGTTCATGAACAACACGACCAGCAAGGACGTATCTTAGGTCATTCTTGTACCAGTGCCGGCCAGTCTCCGACAAGCCGACTCATCGGCAAGTAGCCACAGATTCCGAGGGCGAAAGCCGTGCACCAGCGATGCGCCGCTTGCAACAGGTCATTGAATGTTAGAGAATCTTTCCCAATGATCTTGTTCCACGGAGGGGGCTAAGCATTATGGGACTGACTGTAATGGACATCCAAGTGCTACTAGAGTGCCTAAAGTACAGCATCCAGCGGGTTAGTGAAGCAGAGGGCACGCCTTATGCAGTCCGGCAAGAGAACCTCAGTCGCCTGTACGCCGTGCAGGAGAAGCTGCGTCGTATGGCAGGGGACATTTCAGAGTAGACCGCGCCACTTGTCCTTTGCTGCGCATGACCGCGAACTCGGACGCGAAGCATTCCTAATGACGCAAGGCGAAACCGGGGAACCTGACTGGCGAATATATGAGTGGTCGGGCAACAAATGTTTCCACTCGACCGGCGCCGGCTTCGTTAATCTCATAGGAGCACGTCGAGCTTAACGCTATGGTGTCGCCTTCATGAAGTATGGGTAATACCGGTGGAAATCCGCATACTGCTGGAGTTTCATTTCGGTCGACTCTTGGTCGTCATCAATGAGGTATCCCAGCGACTGCCTCAGAATCGCGCCCGCCCCGGGCCCACACGGGAGTAAGCGCTGGAGATGCAATCGCTCCTTAGTGCTAAGGATCGGCATGTCGATCAGCCTGGGGCTCGCCCAGGTAAGATTTGAGAATTGCAGCCGCTTGAATGCCTCTTTTACTCCGTCCTGTTGATCTCTTTGGCACACGATGCCGGTGAGGCTAAACATGCCGGTTCCGTCCGAGTAGCGGAAGGATGAGACCGGCTGGAAAGTCAGGGGCGTTGCGCTTGAAAGCGCCTTTTGAGATGCGATTCTCAGCATGGTCTGGACCAAGGAGGCGAACCCCTTTCCCGTCGCGGGTGGATGGGTTTCCGGCCTTGGCAAGTATGCCCCGAATCTGTTTTGAAACTCTTGGGCCTTCCGCTTCTTGTTGAAATAGTCCCTCGGCTCGGCCCTCATAGTAACTTTAATCATGCTGTACGGTGTGGCCTTGCCAAGCAGCACCATGAAATCCTCGAAATTACCGGGTTCAAACCTGGTGTAGTCCAGCCAGAAAATGCTTTTCTCGTCCTTAGGGTCATACTCCGTGAGAAACGACTTGAACTGGCCCTGCCTGATGTCCAGCGTGCCGCAGGGCAGGTGAAAGTCCTGACGCTTGAAGATGTCCTCATCTTCTTCGACGGAAATCATCTTAATTTCAGGGTAGAATTCGTAAATAAGGCGGCAGTCTTCTAAATGGGGGCCTCCCAAGGTGTAGTAGGTATAGTCACTTAGCGACACGCCCAAGTTTATAATGTACTTAACAGCCTCAATCAATGTAAGACGGTCCACTGCTTTGTTTGGCCGCAGATGATAAGGGGGCTGCCTCATTTTTTCGCCTCTGCGTCACTCAGGATGAGGTCGAAGCACTTCTCTCCGACCACAGAAGGATCAACATCGGGGTCCTCGAATAGATGTTCTGCCACGAGCTTTACCTGCTCGACTTTCTTGACAAAAGAAATCCGGCGGGTCTGCGGCTCCGGCCTCGCTGGCAGAGGAAGTTCGGGCTTGAACTGGTCGCCTTTGGGGACCGACTGCTTCGTCGGATTGAATTCCAGACGCTCGGCGGCGGCTTTTATCTCATGAAAGGAAAGCGCCGGGCCGGCCGCCTCGATTTGCTTGCGGGATTCCTCGGCACGTGCCTTCCATTTGTTCGTATAGTTAGTGAAAATGCGCATCCCTTCACGCATCTTGTTCTTTATTTGCAGGTAGAGCGTGGAGGAAGCTTCGATGCCGCGCTTCGTCGTGGTGGTTGGAAGCTTTGAAGGATCCTCCGCCTTGAATTCGACGATTCCTGAAATCGCGATAAATTGTGTGTGGTATCGGGGGATTCCTGCCTCGCCCCACCCCGTAAGCTCGCTACGGTCACAGTACAATACAGCGCGATCATTGCACAGTACCGTCCAGCCGGCGTCAAGCGAGGAGTATTTCTTTTCATCCTGCTCCCTTTCGATTTCATCCTGAGAAGGAATTGGCCTCGTAAATCCGACGGCCAGAAATACCTCAACGCCGTCGGTCTTCGTCTTGAAAATGAAAGGTTGAATCCCTTGCCTTTTACCCCTCACCATTTTCTTATCGAAAACCAATTTCGTAGGACGGGGCTTGATAACCCGGCGGTTGAGCCGGACCTCAAAACCTTTGTCGATTATGAAAGCATAGTGCGTCGCCACCAGCGTCTCTAGGTCTGACTCAAACGATTCTCTGTCTTCGCCAAATCGCTTCTTGACGCCGTCATGCAGGTCCCCTATTACGATAGTGGTACCGTTTTCAGTCCGAGACTTCCGTGCAGGGTGAACCGGAATTCGCCACTTGCCCTCATCGTTTATCCATTCACGCGTAATGTCCACCTCATACGCGTCATCCGCGGTCTGGGTGGAGATCAGACTGCGCATCCCCATTTTGAAAAGTGCCCGCTTCATGCCGATGCCATACACGCCCACGGATCCGAGTACGTCCGGGGGGCGGTCAGACGGCCGTCCCATTTTGAAGGCATAGTCATGTAGGCTCCAAGGAATGCCACCACAGTTGTCGGAGATTTCGAAGGTGTCTTTGTCGAACTTGATCTCAGCACGGAAACCCGCGTATGGTTCGGCTTCGTGGTCCGTCTGCTTGCTGCGGAGGATTCCGTCTACGCAATTGTCCAAAAGATCGAGAATAGCTTCGTCGAGCCTAATGTCACGCGTAAGCATGTAAACGAAGAAAGACTTCACGGGCGAAGCATCAACTGGCTCGTATTTGGTTGACTTCGTCTCAGCCATATCGTCTCCTCCGGGACTATGCGGTTTGAAGCGCGCGAAACGTTGATCGCGCCACCGAACGGGCGAGCCAGGGTGGAACTGAGTTGCCAATCTGACGGAATGCGTGCCACTTGGTGGAATGGAAGCGAAACCAGTCGGGGTACGAGTGCAATCTCGCCGCCTCGCGAACGGAGATACACCGATTTTGAAAAGGATGGATAGGTCGCGGCGCCGTGAACGAACCCTGAGCAGGGCCGGTTCCTGCCCGAAGGGTCTTAGCCAGCCCGTTCTTCGCGAGTCGGTGAAACCTGCTCACTTCTTCGTAGTCCCCTTGCCTCGTTTTGCTAAAGCGCTCAATGGTCGTCGGAGTGTGCGTCGTCCTCATGCACCCGGTCAAGCCGCTTCCGTTTCTGTCCCGTCGGTGTGACAGGTCGTCTGGGTCCGGTACTTCACCCCGCAAGACTTTCGCGTAATCGCTCGGCTCGCCCAAAGCTCCCCCGTACTCGTCCCCAGAAAGTAGGTACTTATAATTGTCGATGAGAGGAAGGTCGCCAATCGCGTCCCAAACCGTGGGTCCCGTGTAGTCGCCGTTCCGACCTACGACATAGACGGGTTTAGGATATTCAGGAGCTTTCAACCCTCGCTTGTAACCTAAAACGAAAACGCGCCGTCGGAGTTGCGGCACTCCAAATTCTGCAGCATTCAGCACCTGAATCGGGTCAACATAGGAATAACCAACGTCGCGGACACGCTTGAGGAATTCCTGGAGGACTGCTTTGGCAGCGCCAAGCTGAATTCCCTCGACGTTTTCAAGCACCCAATACGACGGGGACAGTTCGCCAATGAGGCGTGCAAAATCGAAGAGGACAAAATTGCGCGGATCGCCAGGGCAGCGCTTACCAATTAGAGAGAAGCCCTGACAAGGCGGCCCGGCAAAAACTACGTCGATCTTACCGTCTCCCAGCGCGGATTCCCTCCTAATGTCATCGCCGGAGATTTCAGCCAGATCCGCCCGCCACGCCTTGCACTCTGGGAAGTTCTGCTGGTGCGACGAAACATGAATTGGATCGATGTCAACCGCAGCGAGAACGTCAAAGCCCGCCTGCTCAAAGCCCAGGCTCATCCCTCCAACACCGCAACATAAATCGGTTCCGACGGGTCGGCTGGCCTTACGCATGCAGCTTCCTAAAATATTCGCACGAGCGGTTGATGCAGCACTGCTGGCAAGCGGGCTTTTCGGGTCGACAAATCTTTCGACCGTGAAGCACGCAGCCAACGTGAAACGCGTATCGGAAATCCGGCGGCACGAGGGCCTCAAGCTCCTCGTGCGACTGGTCCGCGCGCTTTCTTGCAGTCCACCCGAGCCGAGTCGCGATTCGATGAACGTGTGCATCGACGGGAAGGACAGAAGCCCGCATCGTGTACATCATTACACATTTCGCGACTTTGTCAGAAACTCCAGGCAGCGCGACGAGATATTCGTGTACGCTGTCTTCGCCAACATTTCGTAGGGCCTTAAGGTCGCAAATCCCAAAGTCTTCTCGAATCTTCTTGAATGTCGCGCGGAGTTGCCTTCCCTTGATCCTCCAAAGCCCAGCGGGTCTTAGGATCGGGTGAAGCACCTCGGCCCGGGAAGCGAGCACTTCATCCCAGGACCCGAATCGCATCTTCAATCGTCGATATGTCAGCCGCGCAATGCGGGGAGAGGTCTTATTTGATATAACGATATAAACAAGATCATCAAGCGGGTCCATAGGATTACCAAGGCGCGGCGTCCCATAATCCGCCCGAAGCTGTTCGCAAACCTTCCGTGCGATTCGATTTCGAACTTGCAGAGGCTTTCGCCATATTGGGCCGGTTTTTGTTGCCAGATTTCCCATGCGTCGCCACGCACCTTCCCAATCTGGGAGCAGCCAGCCAACCGGACTCGCCAGCACAGGTCAACATCGCAAACTCTAACACTATTGCGTCAAACGGAAAAGGGATTTTGCCGTGGTAGAGGAGAATTGGAGCTTGGCCACTGGCCGCCATGCCTGGCCGGCAGTCCACATTGACGATATACGGGCCTTGCCGCGCAAGTGCCTTGTGCCCACGTGAGTAAGGAGGCAACAACCCGTCGGGGCCACTAGGCACAGCCACTTTGCTACCTCAGCAAACAGACGTGCCGCCCAGAGTTGTTTTATTAGTGTGACCTGCCGTAGGCCGGGTGTGAGTTAGACCCAGGTCAGTGGAAGTGTCGGGCGAATGCCGCGGCCGGCTCTCCGCCGCCATTTGCCGAACTAAACTCGCCGCTCCATCCTCGAATTGCACCACTGCACATTATTCGCTGCATTTTCCGCTTGACAGCGCCGTGAACCTATGATAGCCTATAATGGTGGTCTTGTTACGGACACATTGTCGCAGGCGAGCTCCGCGGCGTGCCAAGGCGCACGGCAAGGCGGAACGGTCCCGGCTATGGGGGAATGTAGGGAACTACAAAAAATGAAAAATAGTGGAAACGAAGCTAAGAAGTACTTGAAAACAAAGGACATCACTATTTTTGGTGCTGCAAATTATGCGCGTTTTGCGCTCAAATTAGCACAAAACAGAGCCTGAAAGGAGCAAAAATAGCACAATTTGCGCGAACGAAGTCAAGGCTTCCGAGCAGCAAGGTGAGGCCGGGAAAGTGACAAGAAGTCGGCTACAGAGGAGCAGATACTCAGAGCGAGATTCCTCGCTTCGCTCGGAATGACATTTCAGGATTTCCGGAGTTCTTTCAGCCACCAGGAGGGGGAGAATGCCTTCTGCCTTCTGCCTTCTGCCTTCTGCCTTCTGCCTTCTGCCTTCTGCCTTCTGCCTTCTGCCTTCTGCCTTCTGCCTTCTGCCTTCTGCCT